>Ga0208822_1000727_pt1 | contig 25161 bp, 21 predicted proteins | sample AD_STIC08_MetaG_FD_184435 | JGI IMG/M metagenome (GOLD analysis project Ga0208822, IMG submission 184435) | Active sludge microbial communities of municipal wastewater-treating anaerobic digesters from USA - AD_STIC08_MetaG (SPAdes) (version 2) | ecosystem: Engineered > Bioreactor > Anaerobic >...
ACGACGGGGGCGTCGTCATGGCCGGTGACCGACGGGCCACGATGGGCAACCTCATCGCGAACCGCGACATGGACAAGGTCTTCGCGACCGACGAGTTCAGTCTCGTCGGCATCGCCGGCACCGCCGGACTGGCCATCGAGCTCGTCAAGCTGTTCCAGGTCGAGCTCGAGCACTACGAGAAGATCGAGGGCGCCCTGATGTCCCTCGAGGGCAAGGCCAACCGGCTCGCGTCGATGATCCGCAGCAACCTCGGCATGGCGATGCAGGGTCTGGCCGTGGTGCCGCTGTTCGCCGGTTTCGACCCCGGCGCGGGCACCGGCCGGATCTTCTCCTACGACGTGACCGGCGGGTGCTACGAGGAGCACGACCACCACAGCGTCGGCTCGGGCTCGCTGTTCGCCCGCGGCGCCCTGAAGAAGCTCTACCGCCGGTCCGGCACGGTCGGCGACGCGGTGCGCTGCGCCGTCGAGGCCCTCTACGACGCCGCCGACGACGACTCCGCCACGGGAGGTCCGGACGTCGGCCGCCGGATCTGGCCCTCCGTCGGCATCGTCGACGACTCCGGCGCCCGCTTCCTGCTCGACGACGAGATCGCCCCCGTCGTCGACGCGATCATCGCCGCGCGCGTCAACAACCCCGGAGGTGCCCGATGACCGCCGGGATGCCGTTCTACGTCTCGCCCGAGCAGCTCATGAAGGACCGGGCCGACTTCGCCCGCAAGGGCATCGCGCGCGGCCGCTCGGTCATCGTCCTCGCCTACGACAACGGCATCGCGTTCGTCGCCGAGAACCCGAGCCGGGCGCTGCACAAGGTCTCCGAGATCTACGACCGGATCGCCTTCGCCGCCGTCGGCAAGTACAACGAGTTCGAGAACCTGCGGGTTGCCGGGGTGCGGTACGCCGACCTGCGGGGGTACTCTTACGACCGCTCGGACGTCACCGCCCGTGGCCTGGCCAACGCCTACGCGCAGACACTGGGCACGGTGTTCACCCAGGAGTCCAAGCCCTACGAGGTCGAGATCGTCGTCGCCGAGGTCGGCACCAGCCCGGACACCGATCAGGTGTACCGCCTCACCTACGACGGGTCCGTCGCCGACGAGCACGGATTCGTCGCCATGGGCGGGGGAGCGGAGCAGATCGAGACCGGACTGCGAGAGCAGTGGCGCGCCGGGTTGCACCTCTCGGAGGCGTTGACCCTCGCCGTCGGCCTGCTCGGCACCGATCCGGCCGGGGGTCCGGCCCGTGAGCTCAGCTCGTCGCAGCTCGAGGTGGCCGTGCTGGACCGGCACCGGCCGCGGCGCACCTTCCGACGGATCACCGGCCCGCTGCTCGAGCGCCTGCTGAGCAGCGAGGACCCCACCCGTGACGTCCCCGCCGCCGATGACGCCAGTTCGGTGCGCGATGCGAGCACCAACCCACAGACCCAGCGCCCCGAGCAGGACGGCACGCCCACGTGAGCACCCCCGGCGGGCGCCGCATCTTCGGCATCGAGAACGAGTACGGCATCACCTGCTCGGCCGGGGGCCAGCGCACCCTGACGCCCGACGAGGTGGCGCGCTACCTCTTCCGCAAGGTCGTCGCCTGGGGCCGGTCGAGCAACGTCTTCCTCACCAACGGGTCGCGGCTCTACCTCGACGTCGGTTCCCACCCCGAGTACGCCACCGCCGAGTGCGACTCGGTTCGCCAGGTCGTGGCCCACGACAAGGCGGGGGAGCGGATCGTCGAAGGGCTGGTCGTCGACGCCCAGCAGCGGCTGCGCGAGGACGGCGTCGTCGGCGACATCTACGTCTTCAAGAACAACACCGACTCCGCGGGCAACTCGTACGGCTGCCACGAGAACTACCTCGTGCGCCGGGCCGGGGAGTTCTCCTCGATCTCCGACACCCTGCTGCCGTTCCTCATCAGCCGCCAGATCACCTGTGGTGCAGGCAAGCTCGTTGCCACCTCCAAGGGCGCGACCTATGCCGTCAGCCAGCGGGCCGACCACATCTGGGAGGGCGTGTCCTCGGCCACGACACGCAGCCGCCCCATCATCAACACCCGCGACGAACCGCACGCCGACGCCGAGCACTACCGCCGGCTGCACGTCATCGTCGGCGACTCCAACATGAGCGAGACCACGACGATGCTCAAGGTGGGCTCGGCCGACCTGGTGCTGCGGATGATCGAGGCGGGTGTCGTCCAGCGTGACCTCACCCTGGAGAACCCCATCCGCGCGATCCGCGAGATCTCCCACGACCGCACGGGGCGGCGGCTGGTCCGCCTGGCCAACGGCCGCCAGATGAGCGCCCTGGAGCTCCAGGGGGAGTACTACGCCAAGGCCTGCGAGTTCATCGAGCGTGAGGGCGCGACCGACCCGCTGCACGAACGAGTCCTCGAGCTGTGGGGGCGCACGCTGCGGGCCGTGGAGAGCGGCGACCTCGGCCTCGTCGACACCGAGATCGACTGGGTCATCAAGTACCGGTTGCTCGACGACTACGCGACCCGCAACGGACTGCCCCTCGAGCACCCCCGGCTGGCCCAGATCGACCTCGCCTACCACGATATCGATCGCAGCAGGGGGCTGTTCTACCTGCTCCAGCGGCGCGGCCGGGCCGCCCGGGTCGTCAGCGACCCCGAGGTCTTCTCGGCCAAGGTCAACCCGCCGCCGACGACCCGGGCCAAGCTGCGCGGCGACTTCATCCGGGCGGCGCAGGCCAACCGTCGGGACTTCACCGTCGACTGGGTGCACCTCAAGCTCAACGACCAGGCTCAGCGCACGGTCTTGTGCAAGGACCCGTTCCTCGCGCAGGACGCCCGCGTCGAGCGCCTCATCGAGGGCATGACCGCCTGATCGACGCGGCCGGTGAGCGGAGGTGACGCGAACGGCATCCAGCGTCCTCCCAGCCGCCGATGTGCAACCTCACAAGGGCCGCAGTTATCGTGGATGACCGTTGCCCGCTGCCGGGCAGCACCCCCGACCGAAGGTTCCACACGTGTCACGTCGCGTCACCACCACCCTGTCCGCCGCCGCCCTGGCCTGCGCCCTCGTCCTCAGCGGATGCGGCGAGGAGAGCGCACCGAGCGCCAACACCTCCGCTGCGCTGAGCGCCATTACCGTCGAGGGAACTGACGCCAAGACCGCGCCCACCGTGAAGGTCGACGCGCCGGTCACCGTGACCAAGACCGAGTCCAAGGTGCTGACCGAGGGCACCGGCGAGGCCATCACCAAGGACGACCTCGTGTCGATCCAGGCGATCATCCTCAACGGCACCGACGGCAAGCAGGCCCACAGCACGTGGGAGACCGGCCCCGTGGGGCTCGACCTCGGCGCGCAGGACCTGTTCGGATCCTTCAAGAGCCAGCTCCCGGGCAAGAAGATCGGCTCACGGGTGCTCATCACGTCCACCCCGGCCGACGCGTTCGGCGAGCAGGGCAACCCCGACCTGGCGATGAAGGCCGACGACCCCGTGGTGTTCGTCGTCGACGTCGTCGGTGCGACCAAGGTCCTCGCGCAGGCCGAGGGCAAGGCGGTCGCCCCCAAGGCGGGCCTTCCGACCGTGACGATGAACGACGGCAAGCCCGCGACGATCACCGTCCCCAAGGGCGCCAAGGCCCCGGCCAAGACCGTCGTCCAGCCGCTCATCACCGGCAAGGGCGCCGAGGTCAAGGCGGGCCAGACCGTGCGGGTCGCCTACACCGGTGCACTGCTCAAGGACGGCAGCGTCTTCGACTCGAGCGCGAGCCGCCCGGAGCAGCCCTACTTCGACTTCGCCGCGGGTCAGGGCCAGGTCATCTCGGGCTGGGACACGAGCATCGTGGGTCAGAAGGTCGGCAGCCGACTCCTGCTCGTCATCCCGCCGGCCGAGGGCTACGGCGAGGCCGGCAGCCCGCCGAAGATCGCCGGCACCGACACCCTGGTCTTCGTCGTCGACATCCTCGCCGCGTACTGACACCACTCGTACCGACACCACCCACGAACGAAAGCGACCACCCCATGAGCAGCCAGCCCACCCGCCCCGAGATCGACTTCCCGGGCGAGGTCCCGACCGACCTCGTCATCGAGGACATCACCGTCGGTGACGGCGCCGAGGCCACCCCCGGCAGCACTGTGTCCGCGCACTACGTCGGCGTCGCCCACTCCACCGGCGAGGAGTTCGACGCCTCGTGGAACCGCGGCGCGCCGCTGGACTTCCGCCTCGGTGTCGGCATGGTCATCGCCGGGTGGGACCAGGGCATCGCGGGCATGAAGGTCGGCGGCCGGCGCAAGCTGACCATCCCGCCGCACCTGGGCTACGGCGAGCGGGGCGCCGGTGGCGCCATCGCCCCCGGCGAGACGCTGATCTTCGTCGTCGACCTCATGGACGTCCGCTGACCGCGGAGTCGGTCAACGCGGCAGCATGAACACCCGCGGCGGCAGCCGCGAGGAACGGGGCGGGGTCTGAGTCCAGACCCCGCCCCATCGTGCGCAGGGCGACCGGCGAGGTGTGCAGCGCCTCGAGCAGTCCGTCAGCGGGCACCTCGACCACCGTGAGCCGGGCCCGCGCCGTGTCCACCAGGGTTCGCAGCTGCTCGCGCACGAGCGCGTCGAGCTCGGCATCCGGCAGCGTGGTCACGGGGACGTCCGCCCCGGTGAGCAGGGCGCGGCCGTAGGCCGTGCGGCTGTGGTGGCTGATGCCATGGTGCCGCTCGCGCAGGTCGGCCCCCGACACCCGCAGCAACGCGATTCCGTGTCCGCCGAGCACCTCTGCGGCATGCAGGGCGTCGGCACACCCGACCCCGGAGTAGCCCCACCGGGTGCCGGTGCCCACGTTGCCCGGCCCCTGCGTCACGACGGCGACATCCGCACCGACGACGTACCGGGCCGCGAGCAGGCCGGTGTGCGTCGTCACCGCCTCGTGGTCGCCACCGAACGCCTGGCCGACGGTGATCGTCGACGCCAGCCACCCGGCATCCGCCAGGCCTGCGACGGCTCTCGAGAACGCCGCCGGGAGGGCGCCGCCGTCGGTCATGACGTAGGCGACCCGCGCGTGCGGGTGAGTGGATCGGATGCCGGCGAGCACCGCCGGGAGCGCGGAGTGCAGGTCCGCGACGACCACCGGCATCCCCGCCAGGTCGTCGGCGTCGGCGAGGTCAGCGTGGTGCGGGCTGTCCTGCTCGTCGACGGCGAGCAGCATCTGCTGCATCGGGGTGTAGCGCGCCTTGACGATGTGCCCGGGGCCGGTCTCGGGGTCCGCCGGCAGGTGGTCGGTGCGGGCCACGACGAACGCGAGCCCTCCCGTGCCCAGCCCACGCAGTAGGGCCGAGGCGTTGAGCAGGACCCGTTCGCCGACCGCCGGTTCACCGACCATCGCGGTGTATGCCAGTGCCCGAACGGGCGGATCGGCCGCCTCGTCGAGGGCCACGGAGTACTCCACGGCGCCCGGCCACCGACGCACCTGCTCGACCACGGTCCCGGCTCGCCACTGCATCACGCTCGGCAGCGTATCCGTCAGGTAGCGTCTGGCGGGTGAGCAACGAGCCCGGCGTGGGCGCCCCCTCGGCGGCACAGGTGAAGACCGAGCGACTGCTCAACCTCGTGCTGGTGCTGCTCTACACCCGTCGGCCGCTGCCGAAGGCGCAGATCCGCTCGCTCGTGCCGCAGTACGGGCAGTCGGCGTCGACCGAGGCCTTCGAGAGGATGTTCGAGCGCGACAAGGACGAGCTGCGCGAGCTCGGCATCCCGCTGGTCACCGAGGACATCGACCCGCTGCACGAGGACGAGCCCGGCTACCGCATCCACCAGCGCGAGTACGCCCTGCCCGACATCGCCTTCGAGCCCGACGAGCTCGCTGTCCTCGGGTTGGCGAGCCGCACCTGGGCGCAGGCGAGCCTGGCCGGGCCGGCCGCTGCCGCCCTGCGCAAGCTGCGCGCGGCCGGGGTCGAGCGCGACGTCGACGCGCTCATCGGCATCGAGCCGCGGCTGCGCACCACCGAACCCGCCTTCGACGCGGTCAAGGACGGTGTGCTGCGCCGGGTGGTGCTGACCTTCGGGTACCGGCGCCCCGAGGCGGCCGAGGTGCAGGTGCGCACGGTGCAGCCGTGGTCGCTCGTCTCCTGGCACGGGCGGTGGTACCTCAACGCCTTCGACCTCGAGCGCGAGGCTCCTCGCGTGTTCCGCCTCTCGCGGATCGTCGGCACCGTCAAGGCCTCGGGTCGGGCAGGTGCATTCGAGGTTCCCGAGGACCACGAGCCCCAGGCGATGGTCCGCCGGGTGGCGCGTCCGCAGACCCAACCGAGCCCGGCCGTGCTGCGCGTGCGCCGCGACACCGGGCACAGCCTGCGCCGCCGGGCCCGCACGGTCGGGTCCGTCGACGACACGTGGGACCTCGTCGACCTCGACCACGGCGACCTCGACGCCTTCGCCGAGGAGCTCGCCGGCTACGGCCCCGACGTCGTCGTCGAACAACCACCCGAGCTCGTCGACGCCGTCGTCGAGCGCCTGCGCGGGGCGCTGGCTGCCCACGGGGGGAGGGGCTGATGGCCGGGTTCGCGACCGAGAGCGCCACCGCGCGGCTGGCGCGCCTGCTGACGATGGTGCCGTGGCTGGTCAACCGTCAGGGCATCGACCTGCGTCAGGCGGCCGACGACCTCGGGGTCAGCGTCGAGCAGCTCGAGGCCGACCTCAACCTGCTCTTCCTGTGCGGCTACGGGCAGATGCCCGACGAGCTCATCGAGGCCGACTGGGAGGAGGGCCGGGTCTTCGTCGGCAACGCCGAGACCATCGCCCGCCCCCTGCGGCTCGGGGTCGACGAGGCGGTCACCCTCATCGTGGGCCTGCGGGCGCTGCGCGAGGTGCCCGGTCTGGGCGACCGCGACGCGGTCGAGCGGGCCCTGGCCAAGCTCGAGGATGCCGCCGGGTCGGCTGCCGCTCCCGCCGCGCGGGTGCGGGCCGAGGTGGCCGACGGCGGTTCGTCGCAGGTGCTGGCCCGGGTGCGCCAGGCCGTCACCGACCGGCGCCGCGTGCACCTGCGCTACCTCGTGCCGGCCCGCGACGAAGCCACCGAGCGCGACGTCGACCCCATGCGCGTCGTCGGCATGGACGGCCGGTGGTACCTCGAGGGCTGGTGCCACCGGGCGGGGGACACCCGGATGTTCCGGTTGGACCGCATCGAGGAGCTCACGGTCCTCGACCTCGACGGCACCCCACCGGCGCACGCCCGCGAACGTGACCTCTCGGAGGGCACCTTCCGCCCGGCGCCCGACGACCTCGTGGTCACGGTTCACCTGCTGCCGGGGGCGACCTGGGTGGCCGACTACTACCCGGTGGAGTCCAGCGAGGAGGTCCCGGCCGCGGACGGCGGCGGACTCATGGTGCGTCTGCGCACCGCGGACACCGCGTGGCTGCGGCGACTGATCTGGCGGCTCGGCGGGCGTGGTGTCGTCGTCGATCCGCCGGAGGTCGTCACCGAGGTGGCGGCCGGAGCCGCTGCCGCTCTCACTGCGTACGGGGAGGCCTGAGCGATGTTGCCCTGGTGGGGTTGGGTTCTGGTCTGGACGGTGCTGCTCGCCGCGTCGGCCGCGCTGATCGGTCAGCGGGCCTGGCGGGTGTGGGGGAGCGTGAAGGGCGTGAGCCGCGAGGCCGCGCGAGCCAGTGCCCTGGTCGCCGAGCTCGAGGCGCGGGCCGACGAGCGTCGCGACCTGGAGCCGGCGCCCCCGGCTGTCACACAGCGTCCTCTCAGGATGCGCGAGGAGTATCGGGCGGGCAAGGCCGCGACACGGGCGGCCCGCCGTGCGCGCCGGGCAGAGCACCTGCCACCGTGGGCACGCGTAGACTGACCGACCAGACGCCACGGCGCCACTCCCGGCGTCCCACCATCAGCGCAGGAGTTGCACCCCATGGGCAGGATCGGACCCACCGAGATCATCATCGTCGCGGTGCTCATCATCCTCATCTTCGGATGGAAGAAGCTTCCGGATGCCGCGCGCAGCCTCGGCCGTTCGGCGCGCGTGTTCAAGTCCGAGGTCGACGAGATGAAGAAGGAGTCCGAGGCCGCCAAGTCGGACGCCTCGACCGCCACCGTCAAGGGTGAGCCCATCGAGCCGGCCCCCAGCGTCGACCGCGCCATCCCGACCACCGAGGGCAACGCCGTGCGTGAGAACGCACCGCGCACGGACAACCAGTCCGGCCCCGTGGCCTGACCTCACGACCCGGCACCTCACCACCACCCATGGCTCGTCTTCGTCGGCGCCCGCGCGACCCCGAGGGCCGCATGACGCTGGGCGAGCACTTCCGCGAGTTCCGGCGCCGGCTGTTCATCTGCGCCGCCTCGGTGTTCGTCGCCTCGATCGTCGCCGGGTACTTCTACGACGAGGTGTTCGCCTTCCTCCAGGCGCCCTTCAAGGCCTACGCCGAATCCAACCCCGGGGTCACCGCGAGCCTGAACTTCGCCGAGGCGACCGCAGCGCTGTCCAACCTCATCAGCCTGTCGATCTTCGTCGGGGTGATTGCCGCGAGCCCGATCATCCTGTGGCAGGCCTGGGCCTTCATCGTGCCCGGCCTGACCGGCAAGGAGAAGCGCATCTCCTTGGCCTTCCTCGGGGCGACGATCCCGTTGTTCCTGCTGGGCTGCTGGCTCGGCTACACGATCCTGCCGCAGTCGCTGGCGATCCTCTACGGCTTCAGCCCGGACGGGACGTCGAACATCCAGCAGGTGTCGATGTACTTCTCGTTCGTCACCCGCTTCATCCTCGTGTTCGGCGTCGGCTTCCTCTTCCCCGTGGTGCTCGTCGGCCTCAACGTCATCGGGGTGCTGCCTGCGCAGCGCCTGCTCGCGGGCTGGCGCATCGCGGTGGTGTTCATCTTCGTGTTCGCGGCCGTCGCGACGCCGACTGCTGACCCGTTCACGATGTTCGTGTTCGCTGCTCCACTGACGTTCCTGTACTTCGCCGCCTGGTTCGTGGCACGTCTGCTGGACAAGCGCAAGGAGAAGGCCCGTCCCGACTGGCTCGACGTCGACGACAACCAGGCATCGCCGCTGTGAGCGACCCGCTCAGCCGAGGCCGGCGAGCACCTGCGCCACGATGATCTTCGCGATCATCGCCACCGGGTACACCAGCGCGTAGGCCACCCCGACGCGGGTGTCGTAGCCGGTCTTGTCGTTGACGTAGGCGAGGATCGCCGGCTGGGTCTGCGAGCCGGCCAGCGCCCCGGCGGTCTCCAGCCAGGTCAGCTTGCGCAGGACGTGGACGCCGAGCACGAGGAGTGCGGCGGCGGATGCCGTGAGGACCAGTCCCAGCACGGCCACCTTCCAGCCCGAGTCCGAGGCCAGCGCCTCGGTGATGGTCCGGCCGGCGCGCACCCCGGCATACGCGAGGAACGTGACCATCCCGAGGGCCGAGAGCGACTGCGCCGCGCCGTGGGACATGGAGGTGATGACCGGCCCGACCCGACCGAGTCGACCGAACACGAGGCCGACGAGCAGGGTGCCGGCAGCGGCACCGACGGTGAAGCCACCACCGGGAGTGGGCACGTGGACGAGCCCGAGTGCCATGCCCGTCGCGAGCCCGAGGGCCAGCCCCCCGACGTTGATGTCCGACATGCCGCGGTCGCTGTCGCCGAGGTAGGTGCTGACGGCGGCCATCTGGCCCCGGGGGGCGATGACCCGCACCCGGTCACCCATGGCGAGCACGAAGGTGTCGTGGGCGACGAGGTCGAGGTCGCCGCGCCGCACCCGCGTCACGGCCGCTCCGAACCGCGCGTCGAGGTCGAGCTCGCCGATGGTGTGTCCGACGAGGGACTTGGTCGACAACGTGATGCGCCGGTAGTCCAGGTCTGCCCGCTCGGCGACGATGTCGTGGGAGGAGATGTGGCCGAGCTGGCGAGCCACGGCATCCAACAGGTCACGCGGGCCGACGACGGTGACGAGGTCGTTGTGCCCGATCACCTCGGTGTCCGCGGGCACCATCGTCGGGTTGGCCGCGTGCGCGTGCTTGAGCCGCGACACGGTGATGGCCCGGCCGTGGGCTGCCGAGAGAGCGTCGACGGTGATGGGTTCGGTCACCTCGACGCGGATCGTCTCGTGGCCGATCTCCTCGCGTCGCGACTCGCCACCGGGGCGACGCAGCGACCAGGCGGCGACGGCGAGCATGAGGATGACGCCACCGAGGTAGGTGATGGAGTACCCGACCGTCGGGGCCGCCGGGTCGGCTGCGCGGGCGGATGCCGCGGCGAGCGCGGGGGTGTTGGTGAGCGCACCGGCATACGCACCGGCGATCGTGCCGCCGTCGATGCCGAGGATGCGGCCGACGACCACCGCGATGGCGCCGACGAGCGAGAGCGCGCCCGCGACGACGAGCATCGTCGGCCAGCCCCGGCGCAGCGACGAGAAGAAGTGGGTGCCGGAGACGACACCCACGGTGTACGTGAAGAGCACGAGGCCGAACGTGCCGATGACCTCGGGGATCTCGAGGTCGACGTCGGCCGAGGCCGCCCACGCGGAGACCCCGAGGGCCGCGAACAGCACGGCAGCCGGCCCGAGGTGCACCCCCTTGACCCGCACGTGGCCCAGTGCGGCGCCGAACGCGAGCAACACCGCGAGGAGGAGGAGGGGGTGTTCGGCCAGGAGGGTGAAGATCGAGCTCACCCGATAATCGTCCCACCTTTGCAGTCCGCGGTGGGAACCCGCCGGTGCGGGCCCGCACCGCCGCCTGCCCAGGACGGTGCTGGTCCGTGCTTCATCCTGCCGTGGTGAACGTGATCGTGACGGTCGCCAGCGGTGTGCCCAGCAGGCTCCGGATCGCCGTCGGGCCGCCGGTGAGGGTCAGGCGGTACTGCGTGTTGTCCTGAAGCACGTCGGTCGCACCCCCGAAGGGGTTGATCAACAACCGGTTGGTGGCCGGGTAGAAGGCCATCGTGACCGGGACGCTCGTGTTGTCAGACACCCGCGTGATCCGCACCGTCGACGTGCCGTACCCGGTGACCGCCATGTCGAAGAAGACCTGCAGGTTGGATCCGACCGTGACGTTGGTCGCCCCGTCCACCGGTGTCGTGCTGAGCACCGTCGGGGGGGGAGACAGCGGGAGGGTGGTGAACGTGATCGTCGTGGTCGCCAGCGGGATGCCCGCCAGGTTGCGGATCGCAGACGGTCCACCCGTGAGGGTCAGCCGGTACTGCGTGCCTGCCTGGAGCGCGCCTGCCCCGCCTCCGAAGGGGTTGATCAGCAGCCGGTTATTGGCCGTGTAGAAGGCCCGGGTGAGCGGGACGTTGGTGTTGTCCGACACCTTCGTGATCCGCACGTTCGAGCCGCCGTAACCGGTGACCGCCTGCGAGAAGAAGACCTGCAGGTTGGATCCGACCACCACGTTGGTCGCCCCGTCCACCGGTGTCGTGCTGAGCACCGTCGGCGGCGTGGCTGCGTTGATGGCAAAGTCAGCAGTCGACGACGACACAGTCATCGAAGGCATGCCGGAGCCGTAACCGACGACGTTCTCCGCGATCACCTTGTACGTGAACGGCGTGGTTGCGTCGGATGTGGGATCGGTGAAGGTCCGGGCCCCGTGCGCGTTGCCGTCACCCAGTGGTTGGTCCAAGCTGCCCACCGTCGTCCACGTGGTTCCGTCGGTGGTGCGCTTGATGACGAAGCGGGTCTCGGTGATCGAGTTGTCCACCCAGTCGAGCTTGACCTTGCCGCCGACGAGCTGCCCCTGGAGCCCCCCCGGTGCGGCAGGCGGCAAGGCGAGCGAGACCGGACGCATCATGTCCATCTCCTCGTGGCTGAGGATGTGGCAGTGCCAGACGTACTCCCACCCGAAGTTGACGAGCTTGTTGGTGATCGGCGTGGTGAGCGGGTTGCCCTGAGGGTCGGTGTTGAAGAACATCGCCCCCGAGCCGCTCGGCATCATCGGGTTGAGTGGTCGCACCGAGTTGGGCACCTCGAAGGGCACCTGCGGGATGATGGGGCGCAGCGCGATGATGGTGTCCTCGAGAGGGCTCATCCGCACCGTGTCCTTCCACCCGTTCTCGTTGGCGTCGTTCGGGATGATGATGTTGTCCCACGTGACCCGGTTGAGCACCTGTACGTCATAGAGGTGGAAGTGGATCGGGTGGGTGTCCACGCCGTTGTGGGTGACCCGCCAGATCTGGGTGCCGTCCTTGGCGTCGCTGATCGGCGTGATCTTGACGTCCTTGACCGGTTCACCGGTGACGGAGTCAGTCGTCACGACCTGCTTGGGCAGCTTGGTGCCGTCGATGAGCTCGGTCTGCGGGTTGACGAACGGGTAGAGCGTGACGTTCTGTGCGCCTGGTGTCGGCGGCTCTGCCTCGATGCCGAGGTTGGCCTGCATCCGGCCGAACTCGTCGAACGTGCTCGCATTCGTCTCGTCGTGGATCGCTTTCGGCTCCATCTTCACCGTCGTCTTGGTCGCCGGGGACTTCAGGGTGTTGAAGGCGAAGCTGCCCGTGTCATTGACTCGGACCAGCCCGTCGCACTTCGTGACACCAGCCGCCTTGCACTCGCCCGTCGCCGCGAAGCTGGTGCCCATGGCCGTGTTGTAGGCGGCCTGGCCCACGATCGGCGGGTGCTGGCTCGACTCGAACACCCCGGTGCCGTTGGCCGTGTGCGAGAACGCGTTGCGCAACTTGGTCACGTCGTATGCCGGTGCCGGAGCCGATGCGGCGATGGTCACCTGCATGACGGTGCGGGTGTTGGGTCCGTAGCCGGGCAGGATGGTCGGAGCGCCGGTGGGGCTGAGGTCCGGTGCGCCCGTGTAGTAGTCGTAGGTCGGCACCCGGGCCGGGAAGGCCGCCGGAGCGTCGTTGTAGAGGATCAGCGTCTTGCCCGCGAACTTCGAGAAGTCCACCACGGCGTCGGCGCGCTCGGCCGGGGCCAGCAGCATCGAGTGCTGGTCGACGTTGCCGACGTCGAACCGGGTCGGGTCGGTGATCCAGGTGGTGGGCTGCTGGCCGTCGATGACGGTCGGGGTCGGAAGCATCCCACCCTCGTTGGCGAACTGCACCCAGTCGGGCCCGGCCGCGTTGTTGTTGGCATCGGCCGGCGTCGGGGAGACGTTCGGGTCGGTCTGCGCTGCGAGCAGCTCAGCCGCGTTCAGCTTCACCTCGGTGGTGCCGTCTCCCTGGTCGGGGTCGGCGGTGTACCACTGCAGGTTGAAGAACCGGTCGTTCGCAGCGTTGAGCATCCGCAGGCGGTATGCCTTGGGCTCGAGCGTGACCTTGGGGTAGGCCACACCGTTGACGATCGGGGTGTCGTTGAACTGCTCCATCCCGGCCGAGACGTTCGGGGTGCCCGGAATGAGCTCCGGCTCGCAGAACGGGTCGGTCTGGTAGGTCCAGGTCGACGGGTCGTCGACCTTGCAGCTGGCGTCGTAGTAGGGGTTCGGGATCGGCCCGTACTTGGTCCCGGAGGCCGGTGGCCAGAACCACGGCCCGTACATCCAGCGCCCGTAGGCGCTCATGCCCGAGGCGTCACCGGGGTTCTGGGCGGGCATGTAGACGTGGTGCTGCCACAGTGATCCCTTGCCGCCCCAGCGGGTCGTGTCCCAGGTCGGGTCCTGGCCGTACGAGGTGATGTCGCCGGCGCCGTTCGTGACGTCCTTGAGCTGCTCGTCCCCGGGCACGAAGGTCTTGTCCTGGATGACGAGCGGCAGCGTGTCCGCAGCAGCCGGGATGACACCGTCGGCGACGAGCTTCTTCTCGGTGTCGTCGGCGATCAGGTACCCGGCAGCCTCGCCGGCGTAGACGTTGAGGCGGGTGATGCCCCACGCGTGGTCGTGGTAGAACATCAGCCGCGCGCTCTGCTGGTTGGTGTAGAAGAACGTCTGGCAGCCGTCGTCCGCGGCGTCGCACGTCGTGAGCCCGCCCGCGTCCTTCATGTCGGGCACGTTCTTGACGCTGACACCCTGCGGCCACGGCGTGCCCTCGCCCGCGGGGGTGATCCACTGGTGCGGGGTGCCGTCGCTGATCCAGGGGGTGATGCCACCGTGCAGGTGCAGGGTGGCCCGGTTGTCCTTGAAGCACATGTCGGACTTGGGGTCCTGGGTGCACTCCGGCTCACGGATGCCGTCGGTCGTGGTGCGCTGGTCAGTGGGCTCGGGCATGGCCATCGGGCCCATCCCGGAGCCCATCATCGAGCTGTCGGTCGGCAGGAACAGGTCGCCATCGACGCCGGTCGGCAGGAGGTTGTGGAAGACGATCCGAGTCGGCTTGTCCTTGGTGGCGCCGATGAACGGCCCGAGGTACTGCGGCGGGGTCACGCCGAACGCCTGCTGCCCGTTGATCAGCACGGGGGTATCGGGCTGGCTGGGGTCCACGTTCGCGTTCATGAGCGGGAAGTGCTTGCTCACATCCGCGTTGGCGGGTGTCTCGATCTGAACGTACCCGCGTACCAGCGTGGGCGGCAGGTCTGACGAGAACGTGGTGCGGTACTGCACCAATCCGATGACGTACTCGTCGGCCGCGACCTCACGGCTCGGGGTCACGCTGGTATCGGTGTACTTCTTGGCCTCTGGGACCGCCGTCGGCAGGTACTTGCCGGTTGCGGGGCAGGCAGCCGGGCTGCAGAGCGTCGGGAGGTCGTCGACGAACTTCTTCATGCCCTTGGTGAGGTAGCCCGCACCAGGGGTGCCGACGGTCACGGCGGTGATCGCCCCGCCGTCGGTCACCGCGGAGACAGTGGCGCCGGACCCGGATCCCACGGGGTCGGTAATGGCCACGGTCGGAGTGCTGGTGTAGCCCTTGCCGAACTCCAGGACGTTGACCGCGCTGAGCATCAGGGTGGCCTTGGCCGTCGCGGCTGCAGTGCCCTCTGGGAAGTTGATCGGGTCGTACTGCGTGCCGTTGCGGATGGTCACCGCCGGCGCCGTCGTGTAACCGGAACCGGGTTCGTCGACGATCACCGAGGCGATCGAGACCGTGGCGTCGGGGGCGTGCGAGCAGTCGGTGGCCTCGACGCACTCGACGTGCCCGGTCGCCTGGATGCCGTTGGGGTCGTCAGGGTAGTCGAAGTCGACGATCGGCATCGAGTAGCCGGACCCGCCGTCGGTGACCGCGACGTCCCCCACGGCGCCGGAGGCGATGGCCGTCGCGGCCAGGTTGCCGGTCACGTTGAGGTTCACCCCACCAGAAAGGACGACCTTGAAGGCCTCGTACCCGGAGCCCGGCGTCACGCCGGTGAACCCGGTCACGACGTCGGCGGCGCTCACGGTGGCGGTGGCGGTCGCGTTCGGGTTGCCGCCGGCGACCTCCACGGTGACTGGACCCGAGTCGTAGCCCTGCCCCGCGGCGGTGACGTCGACGCTCTTGATGCCGCCGGTCACGGGGTCGACCTGCGCCACCGCCGCGGCCCCGCTCCCCGTGCCGGAGATCGTCACTGAGGCCTGGCTGAGGGTGAGCGGGCTGTTGGCCCAGTTCGGCCACGGCCCGAAGTAGTGCGGCACCTTCGTCGGATCCGGCGTCGCCGCCATGGCGGCCTCGGTACCGATGACCGTCGTGACCATCGCGAGGAGCATCCCGAGGACGGTGAGGATGACTGTGGTGACACTGCGCGACATCCGAGACATGACGACCCCTGCCTGACCCCTTCGACCCGCGTCCTGATGGCGCAGGTCCTCAGCGGACCGTAGAGCCATCATGAAATGCATCACAAGCGAAACCTCATACCGGAAATCATTCTCGCGAAACTGCGGGTCCACTCGCTGACGTCCTACCCTGGACGGTCCGGGCCGCACGGTGTGTCGAAGGTGCGGGGGCTGGGACTCGCAGGTCAGTCAGGCAAGTGCTCCGATACGGCCCGCCGGAAACAGGATTCTCCTATCGTGGTGCGTATGAAGCGGGACGGGTGGACCCTCCTGACCAACCACGCGCTTGTGCTCGTGTGCTTGGCCGCGAACCCCGACGTCCTCTTGCGCGACGTCGCTTCGAGCGTTGGACTCACCGAGAGGTCGGTGCAACAGATCGTCGGTGACCTCGACCAAGCGGGCCTCATCACCCGCCTGCGGGTGGGCCGACGCAACCACTACGTCGTGCGCCGTGACGAACGGTTCCGTCACCCCCTCGAAGCCGGGGTGACGGTGGGCGGGTTCGTCGACCTCGTCGAGCGCAGGGGCGCGCAGCGCCCGCTGACTGGTGCGCGAACGGCATCCCGGGCCTCGGCCGACGGCAGCCTGGAGGGCCCCGAGCGACTCGGCGACCGAGGTGCGCAATCCCAACCAGCGCCGCAAGCGGCCACCGTGCGTCCTCGCACGGGCTAGCCTTCCAGCCATGGCGCGGCTGGGTCTCATGGTCAACCCGACCTCGGGCAAGAACACGGGGGCACAGGTCGGTCAGCAGGCCCTGTCGCTGCTGCGGGACGCGGGGGTCGACGTCCTCGACCTCAGCGCGTTCGATGCCCGCAGCGCCGTGGAGCAGGGCAGGGCCGCGATCGAGTCGGGCGCCATCGATCGGCTCGTCGTGGGTGGCGGGGACGGCATGGTCCACCTGGGCGCGAACCTGTGTGCGGGGACGCCGGTGGCCCTCGGGGTCATTGCAGCCGGCACCGGCAACGACATCGCCCGCGAGCTGGGGTTGCCGGTGCGCGACGCGGCAGCCTCGGTGCAGCGCATCCTGTCGGGGAGCACCCGCCGGGTCGACGCCGCACGGCACACCACCGCCACCGGTGAGCAGAAGTGGTTCCTCGGGGTGCTCGCCGCCGGCTTCGACGCGGTGGTCAACGAGCGCGCCAACCAGCTGACCTGGCCCAAGGGCCCGATGCGCTACAACCTCGCGATCCTGCGCGAGCTCCCGGTCTTCCGGGCCATCCCCTACACGCTCGTGCTGGACGGTGAGCGCATCGACACCGAGGCGATGCTCGTCGCCGTCGGCAACGGGCCCGCCTACGGCGGCGGCATGCGGGTCACCCCGGGCGCGTCCTTCGACGACGGGCTGCTCGACGTGCTCATCCTGCGCAAGATCTCGACCTTCGAGTTCCTCCGGGTGTTCCCGAGGGTGTTCAAGGGCACCCACGTGAGCCATCCCGCCGTGCAGATCCGCAGGGCGCGCACGGTGTCGCTCGAGGCCGAGGGCATCGTCTCCTACGCCGACGGCGAGCGCTTCGCCCCGCTGCCGATGAGCATGGAGGTCGTGCCCGGCGCGCTCACCGTCCTCGCGTGATCGCTGACGTAGCCTGAGCGCATGTCCAGCCCCGCCGAGAGGTACGCCGCGGCAGCGGCCCGCAATCGCCGGGAACGCAGCGAACTCGCGCGCTTCACGGCATCCCTGGAATTCCCCCTCGACGACTTCCAGGTGCGGGCCTGCGAGGCGGTCGAGCTCGGCAAGGGGGTGCTCGTCGCAGCGCCCACGGGGGCCGGCAAGACGATGGTCGGCGAGTTCGCCGTGCACCTGGCGCTCGCGACCGGTCGCAAGGCGTTCTACACCACCCCCATCAAGGCCCTGTCGAACCAGAAGTTCCACGACCTCGTGCGGGTGCACGGGGCCGCGAACGTCGGTCTGCTGACGGGGGACTCGTCGGTCAACGGCGAGGCCCCGATCGTCGTCATGACGACCGAGGTGCTGCGCAACATGATGTATGCCGGGTCGCGCACCCTCGAGGGGCTCGGCTTCGTCGTCATGGACGAGGTCCACTACCTCGCCGACCGGTTCCGCGGGGCCGTGTGGGAAGAGGTGATCATCCACCTGCCCGAGCACGTGCAGGTGGTGTCGCTGTCGGCAACGGTGAGCAACGCCGAGGAGTTCGGCGACTGGCTGGCCGAGGTGCGGGGCAACCACGAGGTCGTCGTGTCCGAGCACCGTCCGGTGCCGCTGTACCAGCACGTCCTCGTCGGCACGACGATGTTCGACCTGTTCGCCGGCAACCGGGTCAACCCCGACCTGCTGACCGCCATCCGCAGCGCGGAGGAACGCGGACGGTGGCAGGACGAGCCCCGCCGGGGTGGGGGAGGTCGCGGCGGGTCGCGCGGGGGCGGTCGTGGCCCCGGTGGAGGATCGGGCGGTCGAGGATTTGCCCGCGGCGCCCGACCCGGCGGGGGTGCGAGCCGTGCCGAGGTCATCGAGGAGCTCGATCGCGACGGGCTGCTCCCGGCCATCACCTTCATCTTCAGCCGGATCGGGTGCGAGGCCGCCGTCGGCCAGCTGCTCGCCGCGGGAACCCGGCTGGTGCCCGAGCGCGAGGGGCTGCGGATCCGGCGCCTCGTCGAGGAGCGCGTGGACTCCCTGGCCACGGAGGACCTCATGGTCCTCGGCTACTTCGACTTCGTCGAGGGCCTGTCGAGGGGTTTCGCCGCCCACCACGCCGGCATGCTGCCGCTGTTCCGCGAGATCGTCGAGGAGCTGTTCACGGCCGGGCGCATCCGTGCGGTGTTCGCCACCGAGACCCTTGCCCTGGGCATCAACATGCCGGCCCGCACGGTGGTGCTGGAGAAGCTCGTCAAGTACAACGGCGAGGCCCACGTCGACATCACTCCTGCCGAGTACACCCAGCTCACCGGGCGTGCCGGGCGCCGTGGCATCGACATCGAGGGCCACGCGGTGGTGCAGTGGGCCCGGGGAGTCGACCCGTTGGCGGTCGGCGGTCTGGGCTCGGCCCGCACCTACCCACTGCGCTCGAGCTTTCGCCCGACCTACAACATGGCCGTCAACCTCGTGTCCCAGGTGGGTCGTGAGGTGGCCCGCGAGATCCTCGAGACCTCGTTCGCGCAGTTCCAGGCCGACCGGGCCGTGGTGGGCATCGCCACGAAGGTGCGCCGCAACGAGGAGGGGTTGCACGACTACGACGAGGCGATGCACTGCCACCTCGGCGACTTCCGGGAGTACGCGGCCCTGCGCCGCAGCCTCGCCGACGCGGAGAAGGACGGGGTGCGCGCGCGATCGGCGTCCCGTCGCGCCGAGGCCGCCCTGTCGCTGGAGGCCCTGAAGATCGGCGACGTCATCCGCATCCCGGCGGGGCGTCGGGCAGGCTGGGCCGTCGTGGTGCAGCCTGCCCGAACCGGCCGGGGGGCTCCCACCGGGCCGAGCGTGGTGACCGAGGACAAGCAGTTCCGCCGGCTGACCACCGTCGACGTCCCCGAACCCGTCGAGCCGATGGCCCGGGTGAGCGTGCCCGCCCACTTCAACCCCAAGTCACCGAAGTCGCGCCGCGACCTCGCGACGTCGCTGCGGATCGCTGCGCCCAACGGACTCGACGACGCCCCGTCGCGCCGGTCACGTCGTGGTGGCGACACCGAGCCCGAACACGTGCGGATGCTGCGTGAGCAGCTGCGCGCCCACCCCTGCCACCAGTGCCCGGACCGCGAGGCCCACGCCCGCTGGGCCGAACGCTGGTGGCGCCTCAAGCGCGAGACGGTGGGGCTGCAGCGCAAGGTCGAGGGCCGCACCAACACCGTGGCCCGCACCTTCGACCGCATCTGCGACGCGCTCGAGGCGCTGGGGTACCTCGACGAGTACGGCACCGTGGTCACCGAACGGGGTGAGCGGCTGCGCCGGCTCTACACCGAGAAGGACCTGCTGGCTGCGGAGTGCCTGCGGCACGACGTCTGGAAGCGGCTCGACGCCCCGTCGCTCGCGGCGGCGGTCTCGGCTCTCGTGCACGAACCGCGCCACCAGGAGGCCGAGGTCTCGCCGAGGATGCCCAACGACGACGTCGCTGCGGCGCTCACCGCGATGGAGCGGCTCTGGTCGCAGATCGAGGACCTCGAGACCGAGCACGACCTGCCGACCACGACGATGCCGGACGGCGGGATGGCGTGGATGGTGCACCGCTGGGCCTCAGGGGACCGGCTCGACGCGGTCCTGCGAGGGCAGGAGATGGCTGCCGGTGACTTCGTGCGCCGCTGCAAGCAGCTCGTCGACCTGCTCGACCAGGTGGCCAAGGCCAGCACCGACACCGTGGTGCGCCGCACCGCCCGCTCCGCGATCGACGGCGTCCTGCGTGGTGTCGTCGCCGCCGACCGCCTCGACTAGACCCTCAGCGGGGGAGGGCCAGCGCGGTGAGGAGACGATCGATCGGGTTGCCGACGCCGTACGTGTCGGCGAGCGCCTGGAGCGCGGCGGTGTCCGCCGGCGCGTCGGGGAGCGTGAGGTCGACGTCCGGGAGGGCGGCATCCCTGGCCACCCGCACCACCGTCGGTGCGACGTCGAGGTAGTCGGATGCCGCTTCCAGGTTGAGTCGTCGTGCCCCCTTGATCGCGGGGTCACCACTCTCGATCGCGGCCCGCAGTGCCGCGAGGGAGCCGTACTGCGCGATCAGCTGGGCCGCGGTCTTGTCACCGATGCCCTTGACCCCCGGCAGCCCGTCGCTGGTGTCGCCGCGCAGGACGGACATCTCGAGGTAGGCCTCACCGGTGGGCACCGAGTACCGCTCCTGGAGGTAGGTCTGGGTCGCGATGTCCGGCTCACGCACCCCGCCCTTGCCCGTGTAGAGGACCCGGATGCCGTGCGCGTCGTCGACGAGCTGGAGCAGGTCGCGGTCACCGGTCACGACGTCGACGGGCATGACTCCCCGGTGGCGGTGGGCCAGCGTGCCGATGACGTCGTCGGCCTCGAACCCGGGCGAGCCGAGGCGGGCGATCCCGAGGGCGCCCAGTGCCTCGCGGATCAACGGCACCTGCGGTGTGAGGTCGTCGGGTGACTCCTCCGCGGCGGCCGAGCCCTCGACGAGCCGATGCGTCTTGTACGTCGGGATGAGGTCGACGCGCCACTGCGGCCGCCAGTCGTCGTCCCAGCAGGCAACGAGGTGGGTCGGGCGATGGGCCGTCACGAGGGTGGCGATCATGTCGATGAATCCGCGCAGGGCGTTGGTCGGCGGCTCGTCGGGGGTGCGTCGCTGGTCGGGCACCCCGAAGAACGCGCGGAAGTACAACGAGGCGCTGTCCAGCAGCAGGAGCTTGCCGGGCCCACCGGCGGCAGAAGACATGGGTGCAGCGTAGAGAACGGCTACCCTGAGCGCGTGGAAGACCTAGATCGGCGGATCATCGAGCTCCTGGCCCAGGACGGGCGGATCAGCTACACCGACCTGGGGAAGTCCTTGGGCATGTCCACCTCGGCCGTGCACCAGCGGGTGCGCCGGCTCGAGCAGCGCGGGGTGATCAAGGGATACAGGGCGAAGGTCGACCACCAGGCGCTCGGTCGTCAGATCACCGCCTTCATGTCGATCACCCCCCTGGACCCGGCTGCTCCGGACGACATTCCCGAGCGTTTGCGCGAGCTGCCGCAGATCGAGGAGTGCCACTCGGTGGCCGGCGACGAGAACTACATCCTCAAGGTGCGGGTCGACACCCCGGCCGAGCTCGAGGAACTCATCGCGAGCGTGCGCGGCGTCGCCAACGTCTCGACGCGCACGACCGTCGTCCTCTCCACGCCCTGGGAGTAGCTGGAGCTGGTGGCGTGGGGTCTGACCCAGCCGAAAGAACGGCCCGCGCATCGTTCATCTGGCCGGTCCAGCGACGGTCTGGAGGGGGATGGGACCTCGGGTGATGTCGGGGATCGTGGTGGGACCCACCCATTGGACCCACCCCGAAGGACCCACCCTGATGACCTCACAGACAGCAGCGTCCCCGGCGACACGCAACGACCCTCAGCGGATCGTCGGCGTGACGGCGATCGCGCTGGCCACCTCGCTGCTGGTCCAGAACGTCGTGGTCGGTGGCGCCGGAGCGCCCGAGTACGGGGCTCCGATGGCGGACGTCCTCGCCTACCACGCGCAGAACCGAGGCACCGTCGCGGTGGCGGTGGGGCTCGAAGCCCTCAACCTGCCGCTGCTGCTGGGGTTCCTGGCTGGTCTCCATGGCCTGGTCCGGCGCAACGAGAGGGGCGCGTCGTGGTCTCTGTTCGCCCTGGCCGCGGGTGCGGCGCTGTCGGCCATCTGGGCGATCTATGCCGTGACGTGGATCGGGGTCGTCCTCTCCGCCGGTGAAGGGGGACAGCCGAGCCCGACGCTGGAGCTGTCCTGGCAGCTGCATGCCGCGGGCCTGGCCATGGCGCTGCCAGCACTCGGCACGACGTTCCTCGGTGCGGCACTGGCGACTCACGCAGCCTCGCTGACGCCCCCGTGGCAACGGCTGCTCGGTGTCGTGGGGGCCGCCCTGCTCGTCGTCGCCGGGACGGCGAGCCTGGCCATCGCGGAGGGCTCGCCGGTGGTCTTCGTCGGGGTGGCCGGCCTCGCGATGTGGGTCCTGTGGCTGCTCGCGACGGGCGTTCGGCTGGTCCGCGCACACAGGGACCCCGCACGCACCAGCGTCAGGTGAGTGCCTCGAGCATCAGCCCAGCAGCTCCAGCCGTCGTGCCTGGTCCTCGGTCACCATCTCGGCGTTGACCATCGCCCCGGTGCGAACGCCGGCCGCGGCGGCCATGACGACCTGGGACATCGGGTCGGTGAGGTTCCCCGCGGCCCACACCCGCGGCACGGCGGTGCGACCCACGGGGTCCGCAGCCACGGATCGGGCCATGACGCGGCCCATCATCTCGAGGTCGGTGAGGTCCAGTCCCAGTGAGGTGAGCAGGGGGGACCGCGGCTCGACGAACGACGCGACGACGACGGCATCCGCCGTGACGGTGGCACCGGGCACCTCGATGCCCGTGAGGGCACCGGGCTCACCGAGCACCCTGCTGGCCGGGCCCTCGACGACGTCGATGCCCAGCGCGCGCAGTCGGGCCACGTCGTCGGACGACAGCGCCTGCGCGTCGTGCAGCACCACGGTGAGGGCGTCGGTCAGCTGGTGGAACAGGCCGGCCTGGTGCATCGCAGCGGGGGACGTCGCGAGCACGACGACGCGTTGGTCGCGCACCTCCCAGCCGTGGCAGTAGGGGCAGTGGATGACGCCGGTGCCCCAGTGCTCGGCCAGCCCGGGGACATCGGGCAGCGTGTCGACGACTCCCGTGGTCAGGACGAGGTGGCGCGCCGACCACGTGGTCCCGTCGGCGGCCGTCACGCTGACCAGATCGGCGCCCGCAGGCACCGCGGCATCCACCACAGTCCCCTCGACGACCTCGCCGCCGTAGGAGGCCAGTTCGGCTCGGCCGCGAGCCAGCAAATCGCCCGGCGGGAGCCCGTCGTGCCCGAGGAAGGCGTGGACTCCGTCCGCCGGGGCGTTGCGGGGGTGACCGGCGTCAACGACCACCACCGACCGGCGTGACCGCGCGAGGACCGTCGCAGCCGACAGGCCGGCCGCCCCTCCACCGACGATGACGACGTCAACGTCGACGGGCGTGGCGTCCTGGCTGGACACGAGGTCAGGGTTGGCCGGGCTGGACGTGGTGGGACAACCGGATGCCCGGGAGTGCTCGCTCATGGAGCCACCGTCGCGCACCGATCGCACAAAGAGCAAGATATGTTGCCGCTATGGCAAACCTCGACCCGCACGTCGTCGGCCGCCGCCTGCGCGACCTGCGCACCCGGCGCGACCTCACCCTCGCGGACGTCGCCGCCGAGACGGACATCTCCGTGAGCACGCTCTCCCGCCTGGAGTCAGGCAGTCGCCGCGCGACGCTTGAGCTGCTCGTGCCCCTCGCCCGCACCTACCGGGTCACGCTCGACGAGCTCGTCGACGCACCCGCGACGGGCGACCCCCGGGTGCACGCCAAGCCGATCGAGGCCTGGGGCGCGACGATCATCCCGCTGACCGCACGGCGCGGTGGCCAGCGCGCGTTCAAGCACGTGCTGTACCCCGAGGCCCGCAGCGTGCCCGATCCGCGTACGCACGAGGGCTACGACTGGGTCTACGTGCTCTCCGGCAAGTTGCGCCTGGTGCTCGGCGAGCACGACATCGTCATGGGCCCGGGGGAGGTCGCCGAGTTCGACACCCGCACCCCGCACTGGTTCGGCTGCGCGGACGGGCAGCCGGTGGAGCTGCTCTCGATCATCGGGCCGCAGGGCGAGCGCATGCACGTGCGCGCCCGACCGAAAGGCTCCAGCCCGGCATCCTGACGCAGCACCTCGGAACGCACGCAGCACTTCAGACCGGACGCAGCACTTCGGATCGCGCGCGATAATTGCTGCGTGCCATCCGAACTTCTGCCTCGGGGGATCACTTCTGCGTGCGATCCGAACTTCTGCGTTCGGGGCTGCGTTCAGCGGGCGATGTCGGCGAGCACGGCATCCGTGAGGCGCACGAGGTCGGCGGGGGACAGGCCGAGGTCCAGACCCCGGCGCCCGCCGGAGACGTAGACGACGTCGAACAGCTCCGCGCTCTCGTCCACGACGGTGGGCAGGGCCCGCTTCTGTCCCACGGGCGAGATGCCACCCACGACGTACCCCGAGGACCGCTGTGCAGCAACCGGATCCGCCATCGCGACCCGCTTGACCCCGAGGGCCGTCGCCATCGCCTTGAGGTCGAGCATCCCGGCGACGGGGACGACCGCCACCGCCAACCCACCACCGGTGTCGACGAGCAGCGTCTTGAACATCTGCTCCGCGGGCAGCCCGAGCGCCTCGACCGCCTCCCGGCCGAACGACGTCGCCGCCGGGTCGTGCTCGTAGACGTGCTGGGAGAACTTCACGCCCGCCGCGGTGAGGATCACCGTGGCGGGCGTGCCCGAAGGGTCTCGACGCGGCATACGACGCAGCGTAGGCCGCGACCCGGCCGCGCGAGGGACGACCTACGCGAGGTCGGCGACGGATGCCGCGCGGCTGGCGCTCGCACCGACGAGGGCGGCCGCGTGGGTCGCCTCGAGGTCGGTGGTCGAGCGCCACCAGTCCTGCCCGGCCTGCGGCAGGGTGTAGATCGGGTCGTGGTACACGTACTCGCGCGAGAGTGCCTGCTCGTCGCCGGCCTCGATGGAGGTGCGGTAGTTCTTGCGCCAGAACGACATCCCGCGCTCGGTCTCGTAGCTCTCGACCTGGTGCACCCAGCGCTTGCCGACGAACGGCACGTCGCACACGATGCGCGGCGTCGCGAACCCGGGCAGGTAGCCCATGATCCCGTGCTGGAGGTCTTGGGCCTCGCGCAGCGACAGCCGCCAGTGCTCGGCGAACGGGATCATGTCGCACATGTAGAAGTAGTATGGGGTGATCATCGCCTCGTCCTGGAGGGCGAAGCACAGGTCGAGCAGGTCCTTGGTCGTGTTGTTCACCCCGCGCATGAGCACGCCCTGGTTGCGCACGTCGCGCACCCCCGCGTCGAGCATCGCCTGGGCCGCCTGCGCCACGAGCGGCGTCACGGACTGGGCGTTGTTGACGTGGGTGTGGATCGCGACGGACAC
>Ga0208822_1000730_pt1 | contig 25093 bp, 17 predicted proteins | sample AD_STIC08_MetaG_FD_184435 | JGI IMG/M metagenome (GOLD analysis project Ga0208822, IMG submission 184435) | Active sludge microbial communities of municipal wastewater-treating anaerobic digesters from USA - AD_STIC08_MetaG (SPAdes) (version 2) | ecosystem: Engineered > Bioreactor > Anaerobic >...
CCCGACCAGAAGGCATAGGAAGCCTCCCCGCCATTGGCTTCCTCGGTGAGGTAGAGTTCGAAATCGCCGTAATCGAGCTGGCGCGTCTTGATCGAGCCGCGCTGACCTTCGCCGATCTTCAGGTTGCCGGATTCAAGTTCGACAACCCGGCGCGATTGGCGCCACTGCCAGTCCCCGCCATCGGCGCGATACCAGTCGTATTTCCAGTCGATGCGGACGAGGCGCCAGTTGATCGTGGCTGCTTTCAACGCGCCCGTACGATCGACAGACACAACGTCAAAGCTGGCGGATTCGCCTTCCTTGGATGAGCGATCCTCGAACGCCGGCTTCACGCCGATATAGCGGTCTTCCGGACGGTAGGAGACACGAATGTCATCTCGTACCGCACGTCCACCCGGCTCGATCGCCGAAACCACCGCGCGCAGGCGCAGGGGGCGTGACGAAGCCACATTGTCAGCCGCGCGCGGGTCGAGCGAGATGATCGCCCGGCCGGAGCTGTCGGTTGTCGCCGTCGCGAGGTCGAAGGTCGACTCGCGGAACTCCTCGTCGTGCCGCCCGAAAGCGAAGCCTTTCGCATCAGGGAACGGGTTCGGATCGGTCTCGACGCGCACATTGCCTTCAACCGGAAGGTCAGCGCCCGGCGCTCCATATAGGAAACGCACGCTCGCCGTGATGGGCCGGGTTTCGTTGGCGCGCATCGGCGTCTTGTCGTCCGCCGTCACGTCCAGCGCGATGCGTTGCGGAACGAAATCTTCAACCGAGAAGTTCTCGCTGCCGACAGCGCCGACGCCATCAATCTCGGTCGAAATCCGCCACCCGCCACGGGCCGCCGTACGCGGAATATCGAACGGATAGGAAATCGCGCCGTTGAACTGCTTGGCATCCTTGAAGCGCAGACGTCCCGCTTCCAGCCCGTTCGGGCCATAGACCACAACGGAACCCGCACGGTTGTTAGCCGTGTTGGCTGCCGCGTCGCGGATCAGCGACGTGATATAAACCCGCTCACCGGGGCGATAGACGCCGCGCTCGGTATAGACGAACGCATCCGCCGCTTGCGCAGGCGTCCGCCCGCCAATGTCGCGCTCCGTCAGATCGACCGGCGAGCGGTCGAGGTCGAGGATCGCGAAATCGCCGTTCGGCGCATAAGCCATCAGCATGCGCGGCGCGACATTGCCTTCGCCCCGCATGATCGGGCCGGAGAAGTTCACGCGGCCCGAACCATCGCTGTTGCCGCGCGCCAGGATTTCGTTGTTGCGCGCAATAAGCTCCAGCTTCACGCCGGAAATCGTCTTGGCCGACTGCAGCGACCGCACGGTCGCCGACATGCCGTCATTGCCCGTATAGGTGGTCAGCGCGAGATCGGTGATCACCAGCCAGCGCTTGGCCCGCGCCGCATTGTTCGGCACTTCGCCCGACGCGCCCAGCTGGTCCAGTTCCACGAAATATGCGCCCGGTTGCAGCTTCGGCACGGCCTTGGCGATCGGGAACACCGTCGTCTTGGCGGTATTCGGCGAGGCAGGCGTATCCAGCTCGCCCGTCCAGACGGGCTCGGCCACGTCATAGACTTCCGAATTGTAGTCCATGTAGCCGTAGCTACCCTGGCTATGCGAATAGCCCTGCGTAATCGTCTTGAAGGCCAGCGCGCGGTCGGTGATGCGCGAGATCGTCACCTTCACCTTGTCGACGTTCACTGTCTCAAGGCCGAGACCATCCGCATCAATGCGCGGCAGGATCACGCCATCGCCTTTGAAGCCGACATAGGCCGGGCGATCGCCAAACGAGATGCCCACAGTTTCTTCAAACGGCAGCGTCCGCCCGTCATTGGCCGGCAGGCCCGACCGGATCTTGATTTCCCGGTCCGCGCCAAACGTCAGGCCGCCAAGGCACAGGTTTGCGCCCTCCGTCTGCAGCGCGATCTGCGGGCCATCGCCCATGTCGATGAAGGGCCGGTAATCGGTCGCCGGGTTCAGCGTGGAGGAGAAGGTCAGGCATGCGCGCGGCAGGTTGCCGGTCACATCAATTGCATACCGCACGAACTCGAACTCGCCCGAAGCGCCCGCGCGCGGCGAATTTCCCTGTCGCGTTTCCAGCCGTGGGCCCTGATCCTTGCCCATCACGGCCTCGGCGTCCCCGCCGCCAGCCGGCCCGCCGCAGCCGTGAAGAGCCACAGCTGCAATGATCCCCGCCGCCGCAAGCGAAAGCCCGCGCCAGATCTTGTTCGTCCCCACGACGTCCTCCTGAGTCCCCAGTCCCGTATTCGTGCGCGATCACATTATCGCGTGCGCAGCCGCGCGATAGGGATGCAAAGCCCCAAGCTGCTGAAAAAGTGGGAGTTGTTCCAGATCAACCGGCTGTATTTGCGCCTGACGCAAAGCAAGCTGTGGGGCCGGGCAGGTCGTTCAGTCTTCGACCGGCGGTTCCAGCCGCGTGCTGATGTACCAGATCAATGATCCCAATCCGATAACCGCAACTCCGCCTGCCAGCCGGTCCAGCCGTTTTCCCTGCAACCACTCTCCCGCAGCGACGAGGATCTGGTCTGGCTCCACATCCAGCACGAAAAACCCCGCAATCATCGCGATGACTGAAACGGCTTTCAGGACGAGGTGCATGGCGGCCCGCTAGTTATTCCATGTCTGGTGACGGGATATGCGCAGGCGTCGTCCAGCTTGGCCATCGGAATGGCTGCCGCCGCCTCAGCAGGGGGCGGTGACATATACATCTGATGCATCAGCAACAGGATCGGCGTCACGGCGACGGCGTAGAGGAACGCGAGAACACCAAAAGTGCTCATGGCCTTCCGGATAAACGCCCGGACGGGATCGTTTTCCGGCAGATCAAGCAGAGCAATCAGCGTCGTCACAACCATCAGGCACGAATTGATGTGATAGCGCGGCACAAGCGCCTGCTGGATGCCATAGTCGATCCGCGACGCCGCCGCTGCAAACGCGGATATCACGATGAAGATGTTCACCCACAGCGCGATCCGCCGCCCTCCGAAGCCTCCACGCCAGCCGGCATAGACGGATAGGCTGATCATCGCCGCGCCGGTGATCATTGCAGTGGAAACGAACAGCAGGTTGACCGCCGACGGAATAGACTCGCCGCCAAACCCAGCAACAGCGCCACAGAAGGCAAGGGCGTAGGCAATGATCTCCGGCGCACGGCCAATAAGCGCCATGGGATCGCTGACGCCTGACGCTCGCGTGAAATCGCTCAGATACCAGACGGCGAGAGCCGCACCGACCGCCGCCCACATCAGCGCTTGCGCCCATCGCTTGTCGAGCACCAGGAAAGCAGCGCCGAGGAAAGGCGCGAGCAGGTTGTTACCCTGCACGCCCACCGCCATCACCGCGCACGCCAGCGCCGCCCAGCTCCACGCGCCGCCCTTCGACAGCAGCACAAGCATCACCAGCATGATCGACAGCGCGCCGAAATTCTGCACCGCCGTGATCGCCCAGATCGCCGCTTCCGACGTCCCGAAGTTGAACATCATCACCGTGGCGACAACAACGAACGCCCCCGGCGCCATCACCCGCCGTCCCTCGCGCACCAGCAGCGCGAACATCACAACCAGCGACAAATTCCCGACCAGCACGATCAGCTGCGTGTTCAGCGGACCGGGCAGCAACCCCACCAGCCAGAACACCAGCCGCACGATGACAGGCCGGTGCTCGTTATGCTGTCCCGCCAGAGCCGCCCATGCCTCGCTCGGCGTTGCAGCCGATCCGAACGCCTCCGCACCCGCGATCATTCCGAAATCGTCGCCGAACGGCGCGCGAAGGGCATAGAGCCAGATGCCCATGAAGTAGCCGGCAACTACCAGTGCCGCCAGAATCAGCCAGCCCGCATCGCGCCTGGCCGCACCGCCCGGGCTGCTGTCGACCTGCCCCAAACGACCCCCCTGCGAAGCTCGGAAAGTGGTGCCGCGTGAGGGGATTGAACCCCCGACCTTCGGTTTACAAAACCGCTGCTCTACCGCTGAGCTAACGCGGCTCGCGGATCACCGGGGAATAGGCGCCGCAGCGTTTATGCGCAAGCCCCATGTAAACCGGCCCGAAATGACCCATTGGGCGCCACAATCCGCCCGGATCGCGCCCTTCGAACGCCTATCGCGGAACTAGCTTCAATCCCGGCACGTTGGGACTGGAACGGAACTGGGAGGCACACATGCAACGACTGACGCTGATGACCGCTGGAGCCCTGCTGCTCGGCTTTGGCGGATTCGTTTATGACAGCGCTGTGGCGCAAACGCCCGCTTCATGCTCCTCGCGGGAAGTGTCGATCTACTTCGACAAGGACACCACCGAGTTCAACAAATTCTCGCAACAGCTCGTCGAACGCGTCGCGACAGAGGCGAAAGCCTGCGGCGCACGGCAGGTTGTCGCCGAAGTCAAATCCGGGCCCGATCGAGCACAGGCCGTCTCGCACGCCTTCCAGGACCTTGGCGTCAAAGTCATCGTCGTCGGCAATCCGCGCGCCGTGCCGGCCGCAGAATCAGTGGCCGACCGCGAAGTCATCGTCCGCGTCGCCGGCGGACAGCGCATCGCCATCGGCTGACGCACTTACTTTCCCCGCAACCTGTGCAAGACTCCTCCCGCCAACCGCGGGAGGAGTTTCTGTCTAGGTCGCTATTCTTCCTGCTGGCGCTCGCCTGTGCGCCCCTTGCCACGGCGCAGCCGTCCACAACGACAAAACCGCCCCAGGCTCCGACCAAGCCGAGCGTTCCGCGCGTGCAATACGTCGCGCCAAAGTCCGCTCCCGCAAAACCTTCGGAAGACGACGAGATCAAACTCTCCGCCGACGTCGCGGCCCTCCTGTCGCGCCAGCCGACCGTTCTCACGCCCGCCATCCGCGCCCGCGCCGCTGGCGATCTCTCGGGCAAGCCCGTTCCGCTTAACACCATCCTCAGCGCCGAAATGCGCGCCGTCACGCCACGCGATCCTGTCGCCAGCGGCCTCTCGCTCAGCATGCGCGCCGGCTACTGGGCCAGCACCGCCACTGGCCCCTCAATCATCTATCTGCCCAGCCGCCAGCTCACGCCCACCGCCGCCATCACGCTCCGCTTCGCCGCAAAGCCCGAAACGCGCTACCTCGTCGTCTGCCACGTCTCGAACCCGGCCAATTGGGATGCAATCATCGACGGCCGCATCACGCCCCTGAACGCCGTTGACGACACCACCGGCGCCGCCCTTGTCCCCGCCAGCGGGCAGTCCCAGCGCATGGCAAAGCTGGTCGTTTCCCGCGCCGCCGCCGCCAGCACGAGCCAGACCGAGTTCCTGCAACGCTGCGAACTCACCCCAATTCGCAACTAAAGCGCCCCTAAACCGTGCGCTGGCGCCAAGGCCCGCCCATGTTACAAGCCCGCTCCAACGGCATCATCAGCCGGCAGACTGGAAGATAAAATGGCGCGTATCCTCATCACCTCGGCCCTGCCGTACATCAACGGCGTGAAGCACCTCGGCAACCTCGCGGGCTCGATGCTCCCGGCCGATGTCTATGCCCGCTTCAACCGCGCCATGGGTCATGACGTCCTCTTCATCTGCGCCACCGACGAACACGGCACGCCCGCCGAACTCGCCGCCATCGAAGCTGGCCAGACCGCCGCGCAATACTGCGACGAGCAGCACGAAATCCAGAAGCGGGTAGGCGCTGGCTTCCACCTGTCGTTCGACTGGTTCGGCCGCTCCTCGCGCGAACCCAACCGCAAGCTGACGCAACACTTCGCCGACGTCCTCGAGAACAACGGCCTGATCGACGAGCGCACCTCGAAACAGGTCTATTCGATCGACGACAAGCGCTTCCTGCCGGATCGCTATGTCGAGGGCACATGCCCGAACTGCGGCTATGAAAAGGCGCGCGGCGACCAGTGCGACAATTGCGGAACGCTGCTCGATCCGATCGAACTCAAGAACCCGTACTCATCCGTCTCCGGCTCGCGCAATGTCGAGATCCGCGACACGCGCCATCTCTATCTTCTCCAGTCCAAACTGCAGGACGAAGTCCGCGCCTTCGTCGACAAGCGCGCAGCTGACTGGCCGAACCTCACCACGTCCATCGCCTATAAATGGCTCGACGAGGGCCTGATCGACCGTTCCATCACGCGCGACCTGTCATGGGGCGTGCCCGTCACGCGCAACGGCGCCCCGCGTCCCGGTTTCGAGAACAAGGTCTTCTACGTCTGGTTCGATGCGCCCATCGAATACATCGGTTCCACCGTCGAATGGTCGGAAGCAACCGGCGGCAACTGGGAAAGCTGGTGGCGCACGGATAAAGGCGCGGACGACGTCACCTATGTCGAGTTCATGGGCAAGGACAACGTCGCCTTCCACACCGTCTCGTTCCCCGTCACGATCCTCGGCTCGAAAGAGCCATGGAAACTCGTCGACAAGTTGAAGGCCTTCAACTGGCTCAACTGGTATGGCGGCAAGTTCTCCACCAGCCAGAAGCGCGGCGTCTTCATGGACCAGGCGCTCGAACTTCTGCCCGGCGATTACTGGCGCTGGTATCTCACGGCCAACGCGCCCGAAAGCTCCGACACCGCCTTCACATGGGAAGCCTTCAAGGCCTGCATCAACTCCGATCTCAACGACGTGCTCGGCAACTTCGTGAACCGCATCACGAAATACGCCGCCGCGAAGTTCGAAGGCAAAGTCCCGGAAGGCGGCGAGCCCGGCGAGCACGAAGCCTGGATGGCCAACGAACTCGCCACGCGCCTGCCGCAACTCATCGCGCACTATGAAGCGATGGAATTCCGCAAGGCCGCCGCCGAAACCCGCGCCATCTGGGCCGCCGGCAACGAGTACATCACCAAGTCCGCGCCTTGGACCGCCTACAAGACCAGCGTCGATCAAGCCGCCGTCGGCATCCGCACGGGCCTCAACCTCGTCGCGCTGTTCGGCATCATCGCCCAGCCCATCGTGCCGGAAACCGCGAAGAAGATCCTCGACGCCATCGGCGTGCCGGATGATCGCCGCAGTCTGAACCCGGCAAAACTCGGGCAGGGCGGCTACGCAGCCCTCCTCGATGCCCTGCCGCGCAGCAAGCCCATCGAAGTGCCCCCGCAACTCTTCACCAAGATCGAAGACACGCAGGTAGCCGACTGGACCGCCCGCTTCGGCGGCGGCTGAGCGCAAGCGAAAGCCGGGTAGTCGCGCACACACACTCACTCGTCATTCCGGACACGCACAAAGCGCGTGATCCGGAACCGCGAGGCAACACCCACCGCTTGTCATCCCGGAAGCGCGAAGCGCTATCCGGGGCCCATTGCGACAGCACGACACCGTCTCAATGGCTCCCGGCTCTCCGCTCCGCTACGGCCGGGATGATAAGGCGATGCGAGAACGGGGGATGGAGCGGTATCCAATTCGTAGGACGACCAAAAAACTTCCCAAGCAACGTCAACCGACTACCGAACGAAGATGGGGGATAGCGCCCTCCAGATTCAACCGGGGCCCGAGCCGGGGTTATTATCCAACCTATGACACGGCACAAACACGCACACACTGGGCTGGTAACCCCGCAGCTTCCTCAGCTCTTGCTGACAGCTGTGCTGCGCGCGTTTGCGATGCTCGTGCACTACGTCGCCTCAACACTCCAGATGAAGCAGCTTCCTCCCAAGCGTGATTGGCACACGCCTGACGATGAAGCCGCTCTGCCCCGAATGATGAGCGACACCTTCAAGGACAACCACGCTGCGCAACACCGCAGCCCGCCAGCCCTCATCCTGAGCAGCACGCATAGCGTGCGCCCGTCGAAGGACGAGGGCGTGCTCACCCGCGCCAGCCACAAGCCGGCGCAACCCGAGCACCCCAACCACCTCGCACCACCCTCGCTCCGCGTCCGACGCTTCGCGTCGAACCCCAGGCGAACGCCGGGACCCAGAGCATCAAGGGTGCTGCGAATTGAATCGGGCCTGCACCAGCAGCCCCGGATCCCGGCTTGCGCCGGGACGAGCGGATTTTTGAATCCGCCAAACAAAAACGCGGCCGCCTAAGCGACCGCGTTTCCAACTCAAACCCAATCACCCCGCCACCCGCGGGAACGCGAACCTATGCCCCGGCGCTCGGCCTTGCGGTCACACGCTCATGCCACGCCCGCACATTGGTCATCGCCTCGGGAATCCCCAACCCGATCCACGTCGCGAAGTCCACCGTCGACAGCAGGCAGATATCCGCCACCGTGTAATCACCCGTCGCCAGGAACTCGCGCCCCGCCAGCTCGCCATCGAGCCAGCCCAGCGCCCGCTCGTAATGCGCCCGGTTCGACTCTCCGAACTCCTTGTACTGCGGCACAACCACCGCTGCCGTGAACGGATGCGCGTGCCGCCAGAACATGCCAACCGGCGTCATCACCGCGAACTCGACCCGGCGCACCCACTGATCGACCATCGCCTGCTCGAACGCATCTTTCCCGAACATCGGCAGGGCAGGGTGCAGGCTCTCCAGATACCGGCAGATCGCGACAGTCTCCGAGATCGTCCGCCCGTCATCCAGCTCCAGAGTCGGCACCTGTCCCAGCGAGTTCCGCGCCAGATGCTCCGGCGATTTGTGCTCGCGCTTCATGATCGCCACTTCGCTCATTGGAATCGTGATGCCTTTCTCCGCAAGGAAGATGCGCACCCGGCGTGGGTTCGGCGCGGGCATCGGCGAATTGTAGAGTTTCATGGGCGTTCCTCTTTGTTTTGCCCAAGGCGTAGGCCCTCACCATCCGCTCTGGCAAGCGTGACCCCACGTCCGGGTGACGCCTTCGCGCCCAGCCGCTATCACCCCTCATCGGGTCTGGAGTTGATCGACATGAAGCGTACTGTTCTGGCCATCAGCGCCGCAATGCTTGCCGCCTGCACAACCGCGCCTGTCTCCGAAGCGCAGCCCGCCTTCTCCGCCAACGGCAAGACGCTCCGCCAGATTTACGAATACCTCCACAAGAACCCCGAACTCTCCTTCCAGGAAAAGAACACCTCGGCGATCCTCAGCGCCGAGATGAAGCGCCTCGGCTTCACCGTCACCACCGGCCTTGGCGACCAATGGGTCAAAGCGCGCGCAATGAAGGAATACGGCAAGGTCCAGGACGGCGTCGGCGGCTACGGTTTTGTCGCCGTCCTCCAGAACGGCCCCGGCCCCACGCTGATGATCCGCACCGACATGGACGCGCTGCCACTCGTCGAGAAAACCGGGCTCGCCTACGCCTCCACCTTCCGCGACACCGCCTGGTCCGGCGAAGAATCCGGCGTCATGCACGCCTGCGGTCACGACATCCACATGACCAGCTGGATCGGCACGGCCCGCGAACTCGTCGCCCGCAAGTCCGAATGGAAGGGCACGCTGGTCATGATCGCCCAGCCCGCCGAAGAGATTGGCCTCGGCTCCATGTCGATGCTGGAAGACGGTCTCTACACGCGCTTTCCAAAGCCTGATCGCGTCATCGCCCTGCACGATAACGCAGCCCTGCCGGCCGGCCATATCGGCCTCGGTTCGGGCTATGTCATGGCCAATGTCGACAGTGTCGATATCACCGTGAAAGGCGTCGGCGGCCACGGCGCCTATCCGCAGGATACGAAAGACCCCATCGTCGTCGCCGCCCGCATAGTCACGACGCTTCAGACGCTGGTCGCCCGCGAAACCGATCCGCAGGATTCGGCCGTCGTCACCGTCGGCGCCATCAATGGCGGCTTCAAGCACAACATCATCCCCGACGAAGTGAAGCTCCAGCTCACCGTCCGCTCCTTCGCCGATACGACGCGCGACAAGCTGCTGAAAGGCATCGAACGCATCGCGAAGTACGAAGCCCTGGCTGCCGGCCTTGAAGGCGACAAGGCGCCTACCATCTCGACGAAAGACGACTACACACCCTCGCTCTACAACGATCCGAAGCTGGTCGAGCGCGCATCGGCCCTGCTCACGAAGCAGTTCGGCTCTGAGAAGATCGCCATCGCATCGCCCACCATGGGCGGCGAGGATTTCTCCCGCTTCGGCCGCACGCCGGATCGCATCCCGGTCATGCTGATGTGGCTCGGCGCCGTCAGCCAGGCAAAATTCGATGCGTCACTTCTGCCCGGCGGCGCGCCGCTGCCCTCGCTGCACTCATCGGGCTTTGCGCCCGACGCAGAACCAACCCTCGCGGTCGGCGTCAAGGCGATGACGTCTCTGGCGATCGATCTTTTTAAGTAAGGCTATTCGCTCAGCTTCGCGGTTTGCTTCTTCTCTTCCCTGAAACGCAGGAAGGCGAAGATCGCAGACCCGATGCCCGCCAGCGCGGCCAGCACGGCGAACAAGGGCTGCACGCCCTTCGCCCAGGTCACGATCTGGTCGAACTGCTGCACCTCGACGACGATCAAATCGCGATAGGCATCCAGAGGCTCTGCATCAAGCGAACCCGAAGCGTAGCCGAAGATCTCGAGGATCAGCGTGTGCTCACCGACTTCGGTCGGCGTGACGCGCCAGGCCCAGCGGTTCAGCACCTTGCCCGAAAGCTTCTGCCGCTCGACCGTCTGCGAGGTGATGTCGAAACCGACGCCCGTCAGCTGCGCTGACACGATGTCCGAAAGATCAACATCGCGCTCCACGATCGTGCCGGGGAAGCCCTGCAAGGCTTCCTGTCCGGCATTCTCGTTTTCGGTCGCGTTGATCACCAGCGAAACATCAACGGCCTTGTCGAGCGCCAGCTTCTGCGGCGGCCGGTTGTAAGTCACTTTCCGCGACTTGAATTGCGACTCGAGCCCAGCCGGGGCCGCCGTGATGACAGGCGCTTGCTGAACCGTCGCCACCGGCTCCGGTGCTGTTCGTCTGGCCTGCCGCGCGGCAGCTGGTTCGGGGGTCGGAGCGATGCGAGCCTGCACCTGCGGCTCTGGCTGTGCAGGCGTTTGAACGGGCGCGGGCGTCGTCTGGGTTTGCGCCGCCGCCGGCGCCTGCTGCTTCGGCTGGCCGGGCAGGGTGGGCAGCTTCAGTCCGCCATTCCCATCCAGCGTCGTGGTGAGCGAAGGCTTGGGCGCCGTCGTCGCCGGCTCAGTTGCGGCGGGCGTTTCAGGAACAGGCGTTTCCGGAACGGGCGTAACCGCGACGGGGGCTTCAGGCTGCGCCGGAACCGGGGTCGGCGCTGGAGCGGGCTTCGCTGCCGGCTTGGCCGCTGGTTTGGCTGGCGCGGCAGGCGTGCTCTGCAAGGAGGCCTGCGGGTTGACGGCCGGCGGTTGAACCGGCGCTTCGGCCACCACGATCTCGGGTTCGCGCACGATCGGCGCCTGCGGCTCGCCCGCGCCACCCGTCAGGGCGCCGCCGAACTGGCCAAGCCCCCAGACCCCTGCGGCCAGCGCCGCAATGATCGCAAGCCCGATGACGATGGCGTTCCGCATGCAGCTCTCCTGAACGTCAGCCCGGCAGTCTAGCCGGCTTCGCCGTCAAATCCATCGTCGTCCGCATCGTCTTCTGATGAACGCAGCGGCGCGGTTTTCGGCGCGGGTGGGGCTGCCCCGCCGCGTTTCGAAGCTTCATAGAAGGCGATCGCGGCGGCGTTCGAAACGTTCAGGCTTTCCATCTGCACGCCAATGGGAATGCGCGCGAGGCCGCTGCAAGCCTTCGCGACTCCCTGACGCAAACCTTCGCCCTCTGCGCCCATGACGATTGCAAGCGGTTCATTTCCGGCGAACGCTTCATCTAGCGTCTGCTCCGCCGAGCCATCCAGCCCGATGACTTTCCACCCAGCATCGGTCAGCGCATCGATCGCGCGAGAGAGGTTCACGGCGCGAATCTCGTCCACGATCTCGATGGCGCCCGTCGCCGCTTTAGCCAGTGCGCCGCCAAGGGCAGGGGCATTGCGCGTCTGCATCACAACGCCGCCAATCCCGAACGCCGCCGCCGACCGGAAGATGGCGCCCACATTCTGCGGGTCGGTCACCTGATCCAGGATCACCAGCGGCTTATCCGGTTGCACGGCCGCATCGGAGATATCCGGCCCATCCAGCGGCTTGCACCGCACGGCGAGCCCTTGATGCACCGCGCCGGGCGGCAGGCGCATGTCGATCTCCTTCGGCTCCATCAACTCGATGAATTTCGGCAGCGCTCTCACGTCCAACCCGGCGCGCTCGGCCGCGTTGGGGCTCACATACCCCTTGCTGATCCGCCTCATCGGATTGGCCAGCACGGCAGCAGCCGCATGGATCCCCCAGATCCAGACCTCGCCATGCTCCTCGAACGAGGCCTCCCGCCGATCGAACGGGCCCGGCTGCGATCGTCCGCTATCGCGGCGCTTCTGCTCAAAGCGGTTCTGGCCGCCCTTGTTGAAGCCGCCGGGCTTGCCCTGTCCGTGCTTATGGCTTTCGCCGCCCGGGCGAGCCGCTGCCCGATCCCGCGTCCATGGCTTGTCACTCGGGCTGCCGGCGCGGTCGCCGTGATCGGCTCCGGCCTCGCGTCCCCGATTGGGCGCGCCGCTGCGATCCCGGGGGCCGCCGCCGTCGCGACCGCCAAAATCCCCTGATTTACGGCCATTTCCTGGCCGGTTGCGTGGACGATCCTTCGTCACTATAAGACGCGCTCCCAACTGAGGCCGGGCTTCGTTTCGGTCTCATCTGCTTCGGCGTCAAGCCGTCGTATTCGTCCTGAAGAAGGTCGGCCCTGGAAGGGTGGGAGAGTGGTTAAATCCACGAGACTGTAAATCTCGCGCTTCACGGCTACACTGGTTCGAATCCAGTCCCTTCCACCAGCCGCCTTCGGGCGGCTTTGTTCGCTAACGGCGTGTTCGCGACATCGTATGTGCCGCTTGATTTACCGTAACAGGCGTTCGCGTTACCTCTTGAGCACATGGCCGAAGAGCCGCGTTCCTGGGAGGGAATACGTTGAGCATCATTCGCAGGCTGGCGGTGGCAACCGCCGTAGTGTTCGGCATTTCAGGCTTTGCACAGGCGCAGACGCCCACGCCTGCATCGAACGGGACGGCGATTACGCTCCCGCATCCGGGGCAGCCGATCTATCGCCAGTACTGTGCGGCCTGCCATGACAAGCCTGAAGAGACCAAAGCGCCCGCCAAGGCGACTCTGGAGGCGATGAGCTTTCAATCCATTTCTTTTGCGCTGACCCAGGGCAAGATGCAGGTTCAGGCCGCCGCGCTCGATGAAGAGCAGCGCGGGCAGCTGATCGCCTATCTGACCGGCGCCACCAAGCGCTCCATGGAAACGTGGAGCCAGGGAATGATGTGCGATAGCGCGCGCAGGAATGTTGATCTCAAAGCGCCGGCAACGGTCGCGACGTTTGGCTTCAACGAGCGCAACACGCGGAGTCTTACGGCGGCTGATGCGGGCCTGACCAAGGCTCAACTGGCCAAGCTCGATCTCGCCTGGGCCATCGCCTTTCCCGACGTGACCATGATCCGCGCGCAAGGCGCGGTGGTCGGGAAAACACTGTTCCTGCCGGTGGCCGAAGCGGCGGCCATGTATGCCTTCGATCTCAGCGACCCGGCGAAGCCTTGCGTGAAATGGGTCTACAACACGCCCAACGGCGCGCCGCTGCGCTCCAGCCCGGGCTATGGGGTCATCGCTGATGGCCGCGCCGTTCTGGCCTTCTCCGGGCTCGACGCCACGGTTCACGTCGTTGAGGCCGCGACCGGCAAGTCGCTGTGGACCAAGAACGTCGCCAGCTATTCCTATTCCACCACCACAGGCACGCCCCGGGTGTTGAAGGGCAGGATCATTGTTCCGGTTAGCCAGTTTGAAATCCTGAGCGCCTCGGACAATCGCGTGCCGTGCTGCACCAATCACGGCTTCCTGCTATCGCTTGAGCCCGCAACCGGTGCGCAGCAATGGCGCTACGACACGATGCCGGATGCCAAGCCGATCCGAGATCGCGGTGATGGCAAGATGCTGTTGGGGCCGTCCGGTGCGCCGATCTGGAACTCTCCGGTCGTCGATGAAACGCGCGGACTTATCTTCTTCGGCACGGGCGAAAGCAATTCGCCGCCAGCGCATCCCAACACCGATGCCTTGATCGCCGTGCGCCTCGCCGATGGCAAACAAGTCTGGAGCCATCAGGCGCTCGCGAATGACATCTACAATTCAGGCTGCGGTCTCAATCCCGCGCCCGAGAAGCTGAACTGCGTGAAACATCCCGAGACCGTGTATCTGGACTATGATTTCGGCGCCTCGCTGATCCTCGGCAAACTCAAGAACGGCAAGGATCGCGTCTTCGCAGGGCAGAAGTCCGGCACGCTGTGGGCGCTGGAGCCCGATACCGGCAAGGTGCTGTTCCGTCGTGACATCGGCGGGGGCGCCACCAATGGCGGCATCCATTGGGGCATCGCCTTCCTCGATGACACGGTCTACGTGCCAATCTCGGTCGTCGGCGCGCAGCAGCCTGGCGGTCCGCCGGTCGATCCGGGCCTGAAGCCTGGTCTCTATGCGATCGACGCCAATACCGGCGAGATCAAGTGGATGTTCGGCGTTGATCCTGCTTGCGGCGATGGCCGGGACAAGAAGGTGAACCGCTGCGAGCGCCACTATGGCTTCTCCGGCGCGCCAACGGTTATTGACGGCGTGGTCGTCACTGGCAGCCTCGATGGCCATCTCTATGCGATCGACGGCAAGACCGGGAAACTCGTCTGGAAGATCGACACGGTGCAGCCCTATCAGACGATCAACGATGTTGCAGGAAAAGGCGGCTCCATTGACGGCGCCTCGATCCTTGGCGTGAATGGCGTTCTCGTCTCCGGCTCCGGCTACGGCATGTTCGGCCAGACGCCGGGCAATGTGTTGCTGGGCTTCCGGCCCAGGAACTGACGGCCAACGCGATGAATGCGGGCTGCAACTCAAAGCTCGCGCGCGAATGGTCCTTCTTCGGCCGGTTCCAGGCGCTCGCCTTGATAAAGGCGGGCGACGCGCGCGCCGAGCAGGTCGCCGGGACCTTGCTGGAAGCGGGGCCCAGAGAAGGCCTCGATCGTATCAAGTTGTTTCGCGAGCGCGCGTCTGTCCTGCGCGACTACTTCCATCAGGAAGAGACGGATAGCCGCTTCCTTCAGCCAGCCGGGACCGCGTCCTTTCGGCGTGGTGAAGCATGCGAAGGGGCGAAAGCGCGTTGCTGTCTCCGGTGTAAAAAACGCGGAGACACAGAGCGTCAGGCCCTTGGGTCCTTCCCATTGTGCCTGGATTGTCGTTGGCGCGTGAAGCCGTGTGCGGCTGCGCGTGCGTTCCGGTTCCAGCACGCGAGACATCCACCCCATGTCGCGTTTGGTCTGATCGATCACGGATTCGATCCCGTACTCGAACACGCGCGTTGATAGCATCACGGGCATGCGCTTGTTGCTGCGCCGGATGTAGCCGTCATGGATGAAATTGGTGTGGAACGGGTCGAGCACGTTCTCGACCGCATCCAGCGCGCGGCCTTTCCAGACGCCTTGCGCCCACCAGAACTGGTCATGACCCGGCGCGCCCCAGACGCCCATATCCGGCATCTCGTCGCCATCACGCCGGGACGTGCGCACGAAGATTGCGCCATTGCGTTCGATGAGCGGCAACGGTTCGGCGCCGAACTTGCGCTCTTCGCCAGGTTGCAGCGCGCACCCCGGAACTGCGACGCATGACCCATCGGCCGCGAAGCTCCAGCCATGATAGGGGCACTGCAATGCGCCGTCGCGCACCTTGCCCTCAGAGAGGGGGTAATTCCGATGGGGGCAGCGATCCTCGAATGCTGCGGCCTGACCATCCGAGCGGAATAGCACAATCGGCATGTCTGCAATCATGCGGGCAAGCGGCTTCTTTCGCAGATCCCGCGACAGCGCCACGAGCTGCCAGCTGCGCGCGATGGAATCCGGCAGCGGCGTCACAGCTCTTCTCCATTCCACTCGATGTCAGCTGTCATCACTTCCGCCAGACCTTTGCCGCTCGCAAGCGCACGGGCGCCAAAACCCACGGTGTCCACCAACGCCCCCAGCACCGGCGCGCGATCACCCGGCGCGCCGATCACATCCGCACCTGCTTGCCGCCATTCGTTCCATCGGCCGCGCCGCACCGCTTCAGGCAAGCCATACCACCATAGCGCCGGCCCCACATGCGCGGCCGTCATGGCCCCTACCACCGTCGTTTCGTTGCGTCCCAGCATGGCAAGCGCCAGTTCGCCTGAGCGCCCGAACATGTGTACCCCGCTCGTCGCCCGGGGGTTGCACTCCAGAAGCCATGCTGTCCCAGCTTCATCCACCATCACATCACATGCAAACTGCCCGCTCGGCACAAGTTTGCGCGCCATGATCTCGGCGATCTCTCGCAACTGCGCCGCCATTCTCGCTTCCAGTGGTTCGAACGCATAGCCGGCCCCGCCGCTAAACCGCCATGTCGAACGGTAAGCTGAGAACGCTGCCAGCCGCCCGTTCACAGTCGCAGTATAGAAGCTCACCTCCAGCCCGCGCACGCGTCTCTGCACGACCCACGGCGCAGCCGCCGATGGCGCCACCGCGCGCATTGCATCTGCATCCGGCCCAACCAGCGCATGTGTGCCAAAGCGCGAGTATTCGGGCTTGAACACCCATTCGCTGGCGCTTGCCCGAAACGCATCCAGATCCGCCGTTGAAACGACACGCGATGTTTTCGGCGCCGGCAGGCCCAGCGCCGCGCAATCGTCAGCAAACATCATCTTGGAATGCAGCCGGCGCAGGGCATCCAACGGCGGTGCGAACAACAGGCCTTCGATTGGTTTCACCGCGGCAAGATGGAACACCTCCTCGCACGCCGGGATGATCAGCGCAGGCTTCAGCCGCACCGCCAACGCGCTTACCGCCGCGTTGAATCCAGCAGCATCCGTGCGGGGCGCCGGATAGCGATGCATTTGCGTTACAGCGCGCGACCATCGCGCCATGCGACCCGGCACGCAGTCCGCCATGTGCGTTTCGAATCCCGCGGCGGCAAAGCTGCGCGCAAGGTCAAGCGCTGCCGGTGCGCGTGCGCCCGTGATGAGAACGCGCTCAGCCATAGCGCCACCGCACACGCCGCCGCTTGAACCCTTCCATCGGCGCCATAGCTGCGGAGCCAACGGTCCGCTTCACGCCACGCGCCGCCAGCAACATTTCAATCGCGACGACCGCCGCGTCCGCACGTGTCTCCATTTCAAGGTGTACGCCGCCAGCGCTGCCTATTGCGCACCAATCAATGTCCGCGCCGACGGCGCGCGAGACGGTTTCTTCCACCTCGCGCGGCGCAATCGCCACATCGTCCCACCGCCATAGATCGCCAACTCGCCCCTCGACGCCCCGTACAGCCAGCAGGGCAGAACCGCACGGGCAGGGAGCGTCAACAGGTTCGAGCAGATCATCCAGCTGCACGCGCACCATTGGCTGGGTCGTGCGTCGCAGGTCCGTGACGATCGGAGCAAAGCGCTTCGTGCCTTCGACCGGCGTACGCTCGATCACCAGCGTATCTTCATTCAGATGAAGCGCTCCATGGCGACATGCCGCGCCCAGAAAGCCCTCTGTCGCCTGATAGATTGGATCGGGACGTATGCCGATCACGTCTGCGATCCAAGCGCGTTCCGCATCGCCCATCGGTTCGGCGCCGTAATACACCCGCTCGATACTCTTCAGTTCGATCCTGTTTCGCGACAGGCCTGCAAGTATGTGGCTTGGCGCAACAAATACATGCGGATCGAATGTCTTTAGCTCGCGCTGTATTGTGTCCAGCGAGGCGCCGAGTTGCACAAAATGGAACTGGAATGGGCCAGCATCCCGTACGTCGCGATAGAGCGAACTGTCCGCGCGCAGGCACAGCGCAATCCGCCGCCGCTTCAGCAAGCCATCCCACGGCAACAGTTTCGCAAGCGCCTGCCCAAGATACTGCGCGCGCTCGGCCCGGCTCGCGAGAAACACGCCGCGCGAACCCGATGTGCCCGTCGAAAATCCCGCTGAAATCCCGGGCGCAACATCTCCCGGCCCGCCACGCTCCGCATCGCTCGCTGCGGCGTTAGCCGCCTCGCTACCAAGCCCAACCGTGTTCCAGTCCCCAAACCGGGCTCGAATTTCATGCGGCTGCACAACTGGAAACCGCTCCAGCGACGAGCCAGCCAGGTGAGCCAGCGCCGGCGTTCGCGCGATCACCGGCGTAAACTTCCGCCACAACTTCGCTTGCCGCCGCTCAATGTCTTCGCGCGTGCGCAGCTGCGTCTGGGCTCGCCTTGTGCCAAGATACGCGCGCAGTACGCTGAACCGGTCAATGCTCATGCGGCGCGGCCGCCGCAGCCGCCTCCGGACAGTGCGAGGGCATAAGCACGATCTCGCTGTTGTTCCGATGAAGGCTATTCAGAGCGAGCAATGTCTCGCGGTAAATCCTGGTGTCGCCAAGCAGCGACGTGGTCAGCCGCGGCGGAGGCGCATTGTCACGCACGGCGCCGCGCGACCACGCGGCATCGCCCACCATGAACGTCTTGCGTCCATCCTTGTCCCGCACGGCGAGCCCCCAGTGTCCCGGACAATGCCCCGGCAGGTTCACAGCGATCAACGCGCCGTCGCCGAACAGATCCGCTCCTGTTTCGAATGGCGCCATATCCGCGCCCATTGAAACAAACGGTAGGTCTTCAAAGAATGTTGCGCGGGCGCCCATGTCCGTTGGCGCCAGTGACGCCAGCACGCCGCGCCTTACTCGTGCAAAACGTCCCGGCCGCGTCACCTCTGCCGCCCCGAAGCGCGAGCAGAAGATGCGTGCGCGCGGAAATGCATGCAGGCCAGCGACGTGATCGCCATGGAAGTGCGAAACAACGACTGCGCGAACATCTTCCGCCTTCAGGCCGAAGCGCCCCAGCTGCGCCGAGACCGCTTCGCCATGCTTCAATTTCACCGGTGTCACCCAGCGATAAAATCGCTCCGGCATGGTGTGAGTCGCGGTGAAGAAGGCCGGGTCATAGCCCGTATCGAACAGTACGATCCCTTCGGTCGGGTGTAAGATCAGGCCGACAAGGGCAGGGAACTCCGCCGGGCAAAGCCCCGCGCCCTGCCGCGCCATGCCTGCCGGATGATAACATGCGCCGGCGCGCAAGATGTGAAGCTCGCAGCCTGTCATGAATTCGCCCCCGCCCCCCGCGTTGCCAGCGTCCGCGCCGTGTCGACCGCATCGTGCTGTGGTGCATAACCCAACAGGTCGCGCGCGCGCGTCAGGTCAAATGTCTGCGTGTAGGCCAACGTCGCAATTCCGTATGTCGTCAGCTTCGGCTCTGGCCGGCCTGGCAAGACACTGCAGACACTTTCCATCGCTGCTGCAAGACTTCTCGCCACCGGCATCGGTATGGCGCGCAGCTTCATCGTGCGGCCCAGCGCCTCTCCCAGGCTGCGCGCAAGATCAATCACCGCCGTGGGCTTGCCGCCTGATATGTTGATCACCTTGCCGCCCGCCTGCTCACGATTGCGGTCCGCGCTAACCAAGGCGTGAGCCGCGTCGCGTACATCGGTCAGCTCCACCAATCCACGCCCTCCGCGAAAGAGCGGAAACCACCCGCGTGAGACCAGCGCGAGGATGCGCGGCAACAACACAGCGTCATCCGGTCCGATCAGCGCACGCGGGCGAATGGAGGCAGTGCGAAAACTGACCGTGTTCGCTGCCAAAACGATCCCTTCGCCGATGCGTTTTGTCGCCGCATATGCATTTAACGCGCGCGGGGGCAGGGGCGAGGTTTCCGTCAATCCGGGCTGATCTTTCATCGCCGCATAGACTGAGGGCGATGACACAAACACAAAATTGCTGGCTCCAGCCGCCCGCGCAGCCGTCAGCAGCTCGCGTGTCGCGTCCACATTGATCCGCTGGAAAGCAGCGCGCAGTCCCCAGGGGCTCGACAGGGCAGCGGCGTGAAACACGACGTCGATATCCCGGCACAGTCCAGCGTGCTCCATCGTCAGCAGGTCGCCGCGAACGAACGTCGCGCCCATGCCGGCTAGTCGTTCGGCCGGTCCTGTGCTGCGTCCTGTAGCGCGCACGTCATAGCCTGCGCTGCGCAACGCCTCGCACAGTGCAAGACCAAGCCCGCCTGTTGCGCCAGTCACAAGGGCGCGCCGAGGCGTCACGTGCGCAGCACCATCGCCGCGGCGCTGATGCCTGCGGCTGTTCCCAGCAGAAGCACCGTTGTTCCAGGCTTCAACCGCCCGCTGGCATGTGCCTCCACCAGCATACTCGGCAGTGAGGCCGCAATCTGGTTGCCCACCAGCCCGAACCGGTCGATCACACGCGCCGGATCGCCGCCCATCAACCGCCTTACGTGCTCGACGCCCGGATGGCTGGCTTGATGGCAGACCACCACGTCCACGGTCTCGCGTGTCAGGCCCGCTTCGCCGAGGACCTTGTCAATAATGCGAGGCAGGCTGCGTGCCGCTGCCTTGAAGATGCCAACGGCGTCCATGTGGAAGTGCGATCCCTCCATCAGCGCGTCGAATCCATCTTCCACGCGAATGCGCGTCCCGCCGGATCGCAGCGTCGCAAGGTCCTTGCCCTCGCCATAGGTCTCGAAGCATCGGGAGATCAGCCCCGGCCCATTTGGAGCATCGCTTTTTTCCAAACACACCGCGGCCGCCCCGTCGCCGAAGATGGAAGCCGTCTGCGGATCTTTCATGTCGAGCCCGGCGGAAGCGATATCGCTCGACACGATCACCACGCGTTTGAACCGGCCCGTCTCCATCCCCATGGCCGCCACATCCAGCGCCGTCAGGAAGGACAGGCAAGTCTGGTTCACGTCGAACGCCCAGATCCCGGATTTTCCCAGTCCCAGCGCGTCCTGGATCAGCACGGATGTTCCGGGGATGGGCTGTTCCATCACGCCGCACGCGCCGATCAGAACGTCGAACCCGCCATTCTCCCAGCCTGACATTGCCAGCGCATCGCGTGCCGCAGCGGCGCCCATGAACGAGCTGGTTTCGTCGGGAGCGGCCACGCCGCGCTGCCGAATGCCGAACTTGCTTTCGGTCCAGCCTGCAGCTTCGCCGAACACAGCGTCCAGCTCCAATGATGTTCGGATCCGGCGCGGGAGGTAGCGGCCGAACCCGGCGATCTTCATTGGCGTCATCTAAATCCACTCGGCATCAGTCCACCCCCAACCCGCCCGGAGATCGCAGATCTGATATGCCTTATAGATTCAATTCGGGATGGCTTTCCAGTTGTGCGGGAAGCGGTTGTCGGAAACGGCTTTACATCGGACCGGGCGCGCCACCGGCCGGCTTTCCGAACCCTGATTTCATTGCGTGGACGGTGGATGGTGCGAGGGCAGGCGACCGACAATCGCAGCAAGGCACTCAATCGAGCGTTTCCCGTTCGACCCCGATATGGGGTCGAACGGGAATTTCGCTAGAACGTCTTGGACACTTTTGCGAACAGCTTCCGGCCGAAATAGCCGACTGGTGTGCCTGTCAGGTACTGGCGCTGGCTGTTGTTGAAGCGCTCCGCCTGATAGTCCCAGACCGGCTTCGGGATCTTATCCGGGTACTGGTTGAAGACGTTGTCGGCGCCGACCGAGATTCGCAGATCGTCGGTTGGCTCCCACGAGGCTTCGAAGTTGAACAGCGCCATCACGCCGATCTCTGACTTGTAGTAGTCCACATTGCGGAATCTCACGATCTCAAGTTGATCGCGGATGGCCTGCGGAAAGGCGGTCGCCGACGTCAGGGTATACGAAGGACCGTAGACCGTTTCGCGGAAGTTGAAGGTGAAGTCGCCGACGGAGACCCTCGCGCCCAGGTTGACGCGATAGTTCGGGTCTTGCGTCTCCATGTTGCGAATGGTCAGCGGGCTGTACATCACGGCGCCGCCTAACGCCGCCGGAGCAGCCTTGGTTCCGGTCACTTCCATATCGTTGTAGTTTGCAGCGAACGACCAGTCGATATCGCCCCAGTCGAACGCTGTCCGGTAGCTCGCAACCCAGTCAACGCCGCGGGTGCGGGTCGACAGCGAGTTGTTGAACAGCGAGACGGAGATGCTGGCGCGAGCGGTCGGATCGAGCGAGCCACCTGCCGCGCCCGGGTTGTCCCACTGGCCGATATAGCCGAACGCCACCAGAGCATCGCCCAGCGCGCGGTTGTAGGTCGCGTCTGGAATGCCGTCGCCGTTGGTGTCGGCGGGATCGGGCAGGTTCGAGTTGGTCGTCTGGCCAAGGCAGCCGGGGCGGCTCGTGATGGCGCACCCAGTGCGGGTGTTGGCGCCTTGACCCGTCGAGTAGGCGAAGCTGCCGCGCTGGATCCGGTCCTCGATCGAGATTTCGTACGCATCAAGCGTCATGGTCAGGTTCGGGATCGGATCGCTAAGAACGAAGCCCACGCTGTAGTTGGTGGACGTCTCCGGTTGAAGACCGTCGCCAAAGCCAAGGGCGGCGGCGCCCGCGCCGTTCGGTTGCAGCTGCGGGCTTGCACTGGTCGGTCCCACGTTGACTGCCGAGTAGAAGCCTTCACCGAGCGTCGGCGCGCGGAAGCCGGTGCTCGCTGTGCCGCGGAATGCGATCATGTCGGAAAGGTCGTAACGTGTCGTCACCTTGCCGATCGTCTGGTCGCCGAAGTCGCTGTACTTTTCGTAGCGCGCAGCAAGGTCGACGATCCACGAATTGGTCGGCTCCAGGATGAAGTTGAGGAACCCGGCATAGCTGTCGCGGTCGTAGGATCCCGTGTTCACCGCGGGGTTGTAGCCGGGGAAGGAGGACGCGCCCGAGCCGTAGTAAGACGCCGGTTCGCCTGGTTTTATGCCGTACTCGTCGATCCGGTATTCGACGCCTGTAGCGACCGTCATCGGATTCGCAAGGCCGATCTCGAAATCCTTCGACAGGTTGGCAGTCGTCGACCAGTTCGATGACCAGTAAGTGCCGTCGTAGAAATTCTCAGGCGAAGCGCCGGTCTGGTTCCACATCGTGAAGTTCATGGAGTTCGTCGTGAAGACGTCCATCCTGCTCCGGCCGTAGACTGACGCAACATCGAAGCGCCAGTCTGCGATATCGCCAGTCAGGCCGACGGCCAGCTCGTAGTCGCGTTCGTCGGACTCCTCGAACGGCGTGAAGCCATATGCGTACTTGTTGACCTGGCTTTCGCGTATGCCGTTGATGGTGTCGGCACGATCGCCATCACGGTTCACATCGGCGCCGCCATCTTGCGTGGGGCGGCGATAGGTTTCAGCAGACTTGGCCGTCTTCGTGCCGAAGCTGCCATAGCTGTAGAGTTCGAGGTGGTCGTTGATGTGCCAGCCGGCGTTGTACATGAAGCTCTGGCGATGAACTTCCGGCGGATCACCCACATGGTTCAGGTACGGAAATTCCGGGTTGAACACCATGTTGACGTCGTTGCTGGAGAGATAACCTGCCAGCGCGCTGTTGCGGTAGGTCGAGCCGTATTTGAGATAGCCGGTGTCGAGATAGGCCTGGCAGGCGGCGCGATCCACCACGCAGGCGCCGGGACCGTAGTCGGACGGGCGCGTGACCGTCTCCCGGTTCTCGATATCGAAACCGACATTGATATATGCCGTCTCGTCACCGAAACCCCAGTTTCCTTGCCAGGTGTCTGTCTCACCGCCACCATCTTCGTAGCCGGAATACCCTGCACCCAGGCTGCCGCCTTCATAGTCCTCCTTGAGGATCACGTTGAAAACGCCGGCGATGGCGTCCGATCCGTACAGCGCAGCAGCGCCATCGGTCAGCACTTCGACGCGCTGGATCATCGAGGTCGGAATGTGGGACATGTCCGCGGCCATGGATCCGCTCCCAGCGCCGACGTTGGATGTGATGTGCCGGCGTTTGCCGTTGATCAGCACGAGCGCGTGGTTAGGCGAAAGCGCGCGCATCTGGGCGGTCAGCGTCTGGCTCGCCATGTCGCCGCCGGTCTGGTTGGCGTTGAACGACGGTATCTGCGTAGCAAGCGCGTTCATGAGATCGCTTGCGCCAGTCTCCTTGAGAATTTCGCCGGGCAGCACCTGGATCGGGGCGGGGCTGTCCTCGACGGCCATTCCTGTCACACGTGTGCCGGTGACGATAATCACATCGGTGCTGCTGCGCGATGTGGTGTCGTCGGTTGTCGCGTCCGTGGCAGGCGCGGTCTGCGCGTACGCGCCGCCACCCAACGCGGCGGCGCACAAGGCTGTCGCAATCGCGATCGATGGCGAGAGAGCGCCGCGTAATTTCCGTCTCAAGGTTCTGTTAGACCTAGGCACTAAAGTCATTGGAGGTCCCCGAATTTAGGCAAAAGGTTGCCGCGCATGACGGTGAGCGTCATGCCGATAGCTTGGTCGGTAGGCTTGCTGTTAGGCGGGCGTCAGCAGCTGGTGTGCAGCGGCATCCGATAGGCTTGCTCATCCACGAACGACGCGCGTTGCAACTGCGAGCCCGGAAGCTCAAGGGCAGCCCTTTGCCGCGTCTGCGGTGTGATCGCGCCAAGTTGGCCCGCCATGACCGCTGTGAATGCGTCACGGAAGCGCTTCATCTCGGCCTCAGTGCCGACGCTGATGCGCGGCCAGTTATCGAAGCCTGGCCATGTCCGGCCGATATTGACGCCATGTGTCGCCATATCTGCCTGGAACTGCCGTCCCGGCCGTTTGACGTCGACCATGAAGCAGTTGGCTTCCGAGATCGTGCAGGCATAGCCCTGCTTTTCGAGCCAGGTGATCGTTTCCGTGCGCCCCTTCTTGATCATGGCGCGGCGGGACGGCACGAGCTTTTCATCGGTCAGGCTGGCGATGCCGGCGCCGATGGTCGTCATTGCAACGACGCCCTGGCTTCTGCCGCTGCCGCCATTCATCTTCGCAAGGTTCGCGGGGCTCCCGACGGCGTAGCCAAGGCGCAGACCGGCCATGCCGTACAGCTTGGAGAACGTCCGAAGCACGATCACGTTCTCAGCTGAGGCGCATAGATCGGCGGCGCTGACGGCGTTGTCGGAGAAGTGGATGTAGGCCTCATCGACAACCAGAATGGAGCCTGCCGGCTTGTTCTTCGCGGCGTACTCGATGTCCTTGCGAAGGTTGATCCCGCCGGTCGGATTGTTCGGGTTGCAGATGTAGATCATACCCGCATTCGGATCGGCTGCGCACATCGCCTCGACGTCGTGCGAGAAATCCTTGCGCTGCGGAACCTTGATGAGCTTCGCGCCCACCCGTTGCGAGGTGCGCCATGCTTGCTCATAGGTCGGGTCGGGTATG
>Ga0208822_1000761_pt1 | contig 24473 bp, 12 predicted proteins | sample AD_STIC08_MetaG_FD_184435 | JGI IMG/M metagenome (GOLD analysis project Ga0208822, IMG submission 184435) | Active sludge microbial communities of municipal wastewater-treating anaerobic digesters from USA - AD_STIC08_MetaG (SPAdes) (version 2) | ecosystem: Engineered > Bioreactor > Anaerobic >...
TGGGGTCTCCTCGTTTTCAGTGCAATAAGTGACGGTACGAAAAGCTAGCACTGGCGCGGAGGTGGTGTTGGTAGATCGTTGATTTCATTGACTTTCCTGTTCACTTTCAAATCTGCGATTCGTGGCGTCAAACCGTGGTCGGTTTCATCCATTGGTGCCAGTTATCGATGCATTTGGCCGCGAAGGCAGGATTTGGTCAGCATAGCGGTCAACCGGGAAGCGAAACACACCCCGCAAGTTGATGCTCTCCAGCCTGGTGGGCGCAATCTTCCCGATCAGTTCCGGTGGAATGACCTGGCGGCGGTTCGACCAGCGATCCAGGACCGCCTGCATCTGTGAGGTATTCCACGCCATCACGATGTTGGCCATCAGGCTCAACGCATCGGCCACAGCCTGCATTTCATCGACACGTTTGGCCTGCGCCGGGCTGATCCGGCCGGTATAAATGGCGCGCTTGAGGGCGTTAACAGCCTCGCCCCGATTGAGCACCCGGCGCAACTCGTTCCTGAAAGCGTCCTTGACAAAGTAGTCAGCCAAAAACGCCGTACGCAGCAACCGCCCCAATTGCACGCCAGCCTCATAGATTGGATCGCCCTGGGCGGCAGAACCGAACCGCGCAAGAGCTGCCACCGCACTGGCATGTCCGCTCATGACCGAGGCTGCCAGGTGCACCAGACTATCCCAATGCTTTTCGATCAAAGCGACGTCGACATTGGCTTCGCACACCGCAGCGATTTCTGCGGGCACTTTGGTGCCGCGTGGCACAAAGAGGTGGCGCTGTTTGAGTTCCTTCAACCGCGGGCAAAGATCAAAACCAAGCAAACGGGCATGTGACATGGCAAAGTCGGTGTAGCCATGGGTATCCACAGCAAGCTGGCTGGTCTCCAGCTTTTCTTGGCGGATGACACCTTCAATGGCCACGCCCGCCTGGCGCTCATTGAGCACAAAGGGCTGCGCATGGAAGATGCCCCACCGGTCTTTTACATGGGAGTAGATTCCAATGGAAGGTGTGTTGCGCCGAGGATCAAGCCGGGCTTGCCACACCCGTTTGGTGGTCTCCATGCTCATCATGTCAGAAGATGCCAAATCGGACCGCCCCCAGGTGGCGGCAATCGGGTGTCGCTGCATGAATTCCAGCACAGCCTGGCAGGCCTGGCTCAGACGCCGTTCGTCCCGCGCCCAGCGCATGGCCTGGCGAATGCTGGTGGCAGACAATTGCGGAATCATGCGCGCGCATTCGACCGCAGTCAGACTGGTGCCGTGGGCCATGATGCCGGCATAGACCATCAGCAGCTCGTCGGTAGAGCGCGGCTCACGTCCGAGCATGATCCAGCTAAAGCGCACCTGGGCGTCAACGGCCAGAATCACTTCCGGCAATTGAACCTCACCGATGCGGTGATCCAAAGCCGCGCGCAGCTTGGTCACTTCTGGGTCTTCGTCCTCTGCGGGCAATGGCGACAAATGGAGTTCATCATCCACGCGCAGTACGCCACTGCGGGCTGCAGCGGCCACCGCATCGACACCGGCAGTTACTCTGGCCAGCAAAGGCTTCAAGAAAGTGGCAGCCTTGCTGGGTAACGATAGACGGGCATAGTGTTTCTTGGACTCTGCCTGCCAACGCTCGTCCGTGAAGAACAAGCGCGCACGACCCCGAAAGCTCAGGCTGTGCTCAATCCAGACCGAGCCATTGCGCACCGCGCGGCGCAGGGCAAACAGGGTGGCCACCTCCAACGCCTGAAACGCCCGTTCCCGGTCTGGGCTGGAGATCGAAACCTGCCAGATCATTCCCAGACTTGGTGCCACCACTTCAACTGGCAGCTTTCTGGATCCTTTGAGATATAAAGCTTGCAGCTTGGCAAGGTACTCGATGGCAGGATGCTCGCCGGTGGCCTGCCAGGGCAGCTTTGCAATGGCGACGAGCAACGACCGCACGGGGCGAATTCCATCAATCAATCCCTCGCGGACCAGGGAGGCCCTGCTCGGTGGTTTGCGTTTCTGGGTTTCGGTGATCAAGGCTTCAAGACGGGCACGCAACTCAGCATCTGGCACCGCACCTTGCGCGCTCAAGGCAACAAGTTCGCCGAGCAGCGTTTTGTACATTGCGGCCCAATTGACGGTAGCGGGGACATCGGCGGCAGCCTGACGCCACAGATCGGCGATCCGGCGCTGCACCATAAGGATCAACTGGTCTGTGGTGGTGAACAGGCAATACCGAAGAAAGCATGCGACCTCCACGGTGCGCGCTGGCTCTTTGATCTTGGCTCCGGCTGAGGGCGGCCTGGAGACAAGTCGGCGCGCGTAGCGGCGCAAGATGAGATCGGGGATGTCTGCCAGGTGCTTATGAACGTCCAGCGTGTAAAGCAGGTCGATGCGCTCCAGTACCTCGCTGATTTGGCGGGTTGAGTGTTTCGCCGGTGCAGCCCATAGCCAACTCTGCTGGGTTTGTCCATCTGGGCGCAGCTCTGAAACTGAGGCTCGCCAGCGATCAAGTGTTGCTGGATCAACGCTGGCGGCGATGGCGGTGCCTGTTTCAACTTCAAGCTGGGCAAGTGCCGCCGCAATCAGTGTCCGAATTGCCCGCTCGTGCACGATCACCAGCTTGTTCTTGTACAGCCATTGACGCGCCCGCACGAGTAGCTGATCGCGGTCGGCGCAGCGCGCCACTTCGTCGCGCAGTTCACGTACCAGTGAGCGGCGCTGGTGCTCGCTCATCCACTGGAATCCAAGGACCGTGCAGGCTACTTGTTGGTGATCGAATAGCGTGCGCCCGCGTTCATACATGGCTCTCAGCGAGGCGACTTCTGGTGCTGCAATGCCAAGCTCGTTGCCAAGGTGGCGCCACAAGGCTACTGGAATTACCCGAAAGGCACCGAGCAAACGCCCACTCATGCGCAGGAAACCAATATGGAGCGCCAGACCAAGCTTGTGGGAATCACCTCGGCGTGCATTGATTGCGTCGCGCTCGGCACCATCGAAGGTGAAAAATGCCTTCATCTCGAAGTCGCTGATATCGCGGGGGAGCCCACGCATCCCCAAAAACGTTGTGTGCCAACCCTGCATCGTGAACCTCAAAAGTGGGAGGCCACCATACCCGTTTACAAAGCGAACAGGAAAGTCAATGAAATCAACGGTCTACCCAGACCACCCCCGCGCCAGTGCTAGCTTTGCGTACCGTCACTTATTGCACTGAAAACGAGGAGACCCCCAGAAACTCCTTGTGGGTTTGGCGGCGGCAACGAGTTCGACATCCAGCGACGGTGTGAGCAGCTCGTGCGATCGCGGGCCGTATGCCGCTTCCGCCCACTCGTAGGAAGTGCCGACCTCGTTCGCGAACGACTGCACGGTGGGAACGCGATTCGCTTGGCTCCATCGCGCCGCGTTAACGATCTGGGCGACATAACGGTCCACCAGGTCCGGCCGCTCCTTCACAAGCTGCGCGCTCACTGTCAGCGTGGCGGGCTGCTGGTTGCTGCCGCGAACGTGGGGGTCGGGGTGGTCGCCCCATCGACCTCTTCCCGCGCAAGGCATGGTGCCGCCTCGCCACGCGCCATGCGAAGAACCTGCTGTCCGAGGACATGCTGCCGCATGACCGGGCCGGCCACCCGCGGCTGCGCGAAGCCGTCGCCAATCGCGTGAGGCTCGTGCGCGGCGGTGTGCAGGTCGTCCCGTTTCCGTGCATGGCAGGGAGCACCGCCGCCCTGCCTTCGGCGAAGCTCGCCATCTGTTGCCCGGCCGACTTTGCGTTCACGGGCGAGCCATGGAGCGCGGACGCGCTCGCGGAGCTGGTCGGGTGGTCGCGCAAGCACGCGGGCTGGCTGGTCGAAGACGACCGTGACCTCGACCTGTACGAAACGGGCCCGCATGAAGCGGTCCTTGCCCGGGGCGCAAGCGCCGAACGAACGATCTATCTCGGCTCGTTCGAGCGCAGCGTGTTCCCCGAGGTGGGCTGCGGCTTCATCGTCGCTCCCCACGAACTGGTCCAGTCTTTCTCCGCCGCTGCGCAGCAGCAGGCGTACAACTCGCCGCTGCAGATGCAGCGCACGCTGTTTGATTTCATCACGCAAGGCTATATCGGGCGTCACGCCAACCGGCTTCGCAAAGCCCATGGGGAGCGGCGCAAGGCGGCGCTGGCGGCCTTGCGCAGGGGCGCTTTCACGGGAGATCTCTCGTTCCAGGCCGCGGGTTCCTACCTGGTGGCGAGCTTTCGAAACGTGAGCGAACCGGGGCTGCTGGAACGCGCTCTCGAAGAAAATCGCGTCGGGGCGCGCGTGCTTGCGCGTCCAGGCAGGCGTGAGCAGCTGCTGCTGGTGGGCTATGCAGGCGCGCCGCGTGAAGAGCTCTTCGCCGCGATCGGCGTGCTCGACGCGCTGCTTACGCGATCTTGCCGCCGAGTGACTTGACGACCGCCGCCCACTTTTTCATGTCGGCCTGGATGAACGCGTCGAACTGCGCCGGCGTGGATGCGGCCGGCACCATGCCCTGGGTCGCCATCCAGGAAGACACGGCGGGGTCTTCCATCGCTTTCTTGATGGCCTGGTGGATCTGGGCCAACACCGCGGGCGGCGTTGCCCGTGGCGCGATGACCCCGAAGTAGCTTTCCACGTTGAATCCCTTCACCGTGTCCCCGATCGGGGCGGCGTCGGGGAAACCGGGGAGCCGCCGCGGTCCGGCCGGCGCCACCAGCTTCACGCGGCCCGCTTGCACCATCGGCAGTTGGGAAATGAACGAGTCGAAGAGCAGCGTGAGCCGGCCGCCGATCAGGTCCTGCTGCGCGGGGGCGCTGCCCTTGTAGGGCACGTGAACCAGGTCCACGCCGGCCAGCTGGTTCAGCATCAGGCCGGCGAGGTGCGACGTCGAACCGAGTCTCGCCGAGCCGTAGCTCAGCGTCTTCGGGTTCTTCTTCGCATAGGCGACGAGTTCCGCAACGTTGTTCACGGGCAGGCTGGGTGTGGCAAAGAGCGCGATCGGCAGCGTGCTGATCAGCGTCACGCCGGCAAGATCCTTCACCGTGTCATACGGCAGTTGCGCCATGATGCTCGGGTTCACCGCGAGCGATGGGATCACGAGCGCGATCGTATGCCCGTCGGGCGCCGCCTTCGCGACGAGGTCGGTCCCGATCACCGTGCCGCCGGGTTTGTTCTCGACAACCACCGCCTGGCCCCACGCGGCCTGCATCCGCTGGGCAAGCATGCGCGTGAGCGCGTCGGCGGAACCGCCGGGCGGGAACGGCACGATGAAGCGCACGGGCTGTGTCGGGAACGTGTTGGCAAAGGCCGGCATCGCACCTGCGAGCAAGGTGAGGGCGAGCGCGAGGATGGGTCTTCTGGCAAGCATGGCGTTGTCTCCTGGGCATTGCGGCGCGGAAAACGCGCCTGATGCTCCGCATGCTACGCAGCGGCGACCAGAGCACCTACGGCCAACCGCCATCAAAACTTGCAGGCCAAGGGACGGTCCGATGCCTGGCTGTGCCGTGTGGGTTCGGGCGCGCAACGCCCGGTCCACGAGTCGCGCAAGCATCTAAAGATCGAGCACCAACTCCTCGGTCAACGAGCCCGAGCAGCAGATCAACATGCTCTTGCCGTGTGTTCGCTCCTCCTCGGAGAGGACGCAATCGCGATGGTCTGGACGGCCCGCGAGAACCGCGGTCTCACATGCCCCGCAGACCCCCTGCTGACAGGAAGACTGCACCGGGATGCCCCGCTGCCGGAGCGATTCCAGAATCGTGCATCCCTTCTGGATTCGGATCTCCTGATTGCTGCGGGCAAGTCGGACGAGGTAGCCTCCGTCGCGCGACTGCATTTCCTTTGCCTTGAAGCGCTCCAGATGAAGGCGCTCCTTCGGGAGGTGCACGCAGGCGCTCTCGACGCACTCCAGCATTGACTCCGGTCCGCAGCAGTAGATGTGCGCCCCTTTCGGCGCCTTCGCGACGATGGAGTGGATGTCCAGGCGCGGGGTCCCGGCGTCCTCGCTGAAGCTCACATGGACGCGCCCGCCCAACCGGGGAGACGACAGGCAGTCAAGGAACGCCGTCGTCTTGCGGCTGCGGCCTCGCATGTACATGGTCCAGGGCTTGCGCAACGCCTCGAGCCTTTGAGCCATGCTCCACAGCGGCGTGATTCCAATTCCTCCGGCAATGAAGACGCTATGGGCAGCATCCTCCTCGAGAGCAAAGTTGTTGCGCGGCCCGGCGATGTCGAGCAGCGTCCCGGCCTGGACATGGGCATGCATCGAAGCCGAACCGCCTCGACCCTGGGCCTCACGCTTGACGCCGACAACGTACCTGTGGCGATCCGACGGATCGTTGGCGAGCGAATAGCTGCGCACGATGCCGCCGGGAATGGTCACGTCAATATGCGCCCCCGCCTCGAACGGCGGCAGCTGTTGGCCATCGGCGCTGCGGATGTCGTAGATCAGCACGTCATCGGCGCCGTACGTTATCGAATGCACGCGGGCTTTCATGATTCCCCCATACGGCGTGACGCTACAGTTGGATCAAGTTCGTTCGCGGTGGCCCGGTGACGGGCTCTTGACGAGAACTACTTGTCAAGAGATATCCCGGCTTTCTGGATCACCCCGCCCCATCTCTTGTATTCCGACTTCAGATAAACATCGAACTCCTCCGGCGAGAGGCCGCGGGCTTCGACACCCAGCTCCTTGAGCTTATCCTGCACTTCGCGAAGCCCCAGCACCTGGCGAATCTCGTCGGCCAGCTTGTGCCTGATCTCGATCGGTGTCCCTGCCGGGGCCACGACCGCGTACCAGGGTCCCGAGACGATCGCCGGATAGCCAGCCTCGGCGAAAGTGGGAACGTTCGGCAGCACGGCGCTGCGCCTGGTGGAAGCGATAGCGATCGGGCGCAATTGCCCCGAAACGATTCGCGGCACAAGATTGATGGTGTCACCTATCATCAGGCTGACACGCCCCGCGAGAACATCGGTGAGCGCCGGCGGAAAACCCTGATACGCGACATGCGTCAGCGCGGTGCCGGCCTGCTGGTTGATCAATTCGCCCGTGACATGGCCTGTCGTCCCGATGCCCTGAGTCGCGAATGTCATCTTTTCGGGATTGGCTTTGGCGAAGTTGCGCAGTTCCTCGAAGCTGGAAACCGGCAGCTGCCTGCTCGCGACGAGCACGTTCGGCGCCTCGACCACGACCGTCACGGGCGCAAATGTTGTCGCGTCGTACGGCAGGCGCTTCATCAGGAAGGGGTTGAGCACCAACGGCCCTTGCGCGGTGAAAAGTAGCGTGTACCCATCCGCCGGAGCCCTGGCCACAAGATCAGTACCGACCGTTCCACCGGCGCCCGTGCGGTTCTCCACCACGATCGGTTGATTCAGACGGGTTTCGAGGTGTCTGCCCACCAGGCGTGCCAGCACATCGATGGAACCGCCCGCCGTGAATGGAACGACGAACCGGACTGGCTTGGACGGCCACACCTCCTTGGTCTGGGCGTGCGCGTTGCACAGGATGGCCGAGGCGAACAACGCCACGGCAAGCCTCAAGGAAATTCCACACTTCGATATCCGTTTCACAGCTGTCTCCTTGCGTACTGTCTTGGGGGGCACTATCGGGCATCGGGCACTGTTGCCGGATGGCTTCCCGCCTGTTCAGGTGTGATATCCATCGGAAGCAGAATGGCAATGGCGCGGTGCTTGTAGAGTTCGCCGCGCTTCGCCGCCGTCGGGACGGTTCCGTCATTTGCGAACTTCTTCGCAACCTCGAGGAGGCGTCTGCGGCATTTCACGATCGCGGTGTCCGAGGTACCCAAGTGCTCCTTGGTCCGGTCTGCGATCGGCCCCTGGCTCTCCTGCACGGCGAGGTCCTGAAGTTGGGCACTCGGAATTCCGGTGAATGAGCCGCGTCTCTGCAGATCCCGATCCATCAGGTAATCGTTCGCGCGGTTCCCCTGCGGAATGTAGGTGCCCGGGATCAATCTCGCGTAATCCAGATTTCCAGTCTTGTATTCCGCCAGCTCGTCACTGCCAAGAGGACGTCCGACGTGATAGCGGACGCGATACCACCAGCAGTTTTCGTCGTCGATGGCAATGAACAGATTGGCTCTGCACACCAGCCCCTCGGCTGTGGGCACCAACACGTAGTTGGGCATCAACCACTGGGTGATGCGCCAGTAGTAGTTGCCGTTACCCCCGTCCCTTCGTGCGGAGATTCGCATTCCGAAGTCGGTGTCTTCGCAGAAGAACCGCGGCGCCCCATCCGCATCCCCGAATTCCTGAAGATTGCCCACGGCAAAGACGTCCTTCTCCATCGGGGCCATGGAATGGTGCAGGAAGGTCAGGTGGGCCGTGTCGATACTGCCCTCGAGTGCCTGCAGATAGTTGCACTTCATCAGGCACTTGGAAACATGGACGTTCTGCGGAGGAAGGCTCATGAATTCCATGTCGGGCAAAGCCGGCATGGACTCTTGCGGGCCGAGATACGCCCAGATGATGCCGCCCGCTTCCCGCACGGGATACGCCTTTGCACGCAGATTCGGGTTGCAGCGCATGGGGCTTCCTTGCGGTTCGCTGGGCATGTCGAGGATTTCACCCGCCACGCTGAACTTCCAGCCGTGATAGACGCAACGAAGACCGCCCTCCTCGTTGCGGCCGAAGAACAGGTCCGCGAGTCGGTGGGGGCAATGCGCGTCGAGCAACCCCACTTTGCCGCTGGAGTCGCGAAAGGCGACAAAGTCTTCCCCCATCAGCCGCACGCGAACCGGCGGACAGTCCGCTACGGGCAATTCCTCGGAGAGCAGCGCGGGCTGCCAAAACTGCCGGAACACCCGTCCCATGGCAGCGCCTGGACCCATCCGAGTCAAGGTCTCATTGCTCTCGGAATTCGACATACCCGATCTCCTTCAAAATTAGTAGCGGTTCGCTATTATTGGGTCGTCGTTCATGGCTGTCAACTGCGGTGGCCCCATAGAATCAACGGATGCGTACCCCGAACAGCGTCCCTCTCGAAAACAGGATTTCCTACCGTTGTCTTTCGATCGCCACGCGCATCACGCGCTTTCTTGCGCCGAGGTGGAAGGATGAGTTCGGCCTGACGGTGATCGGTTGGCGAGTCATGGCGGTCATCGGTCGATTCGAGCCGATCTCTGCCAAGGAAGTGGCCGCGAGGACGAGCACGGACGCCTTCTTCGTTGCCCGCGCAATCGAAAAGCTGGTCGAACAGGGCTATGTCAAGAAGGCAGTGGACATGCATGACAGGAGGCGCCTGAGCTTGAGCCTGTCCACGCCCGGCAAAAAGGTCCACCGGCACGTCGAGGCCATGATCAGTCAGGTGGAGGCCGACCTGCTTGCCGAAGTTTCGGCGGCGGATGCGAAGACTTTCTTCCACGTGATGTCGGTTCTCGGGGACCGCGCCGCACGACTGAGTGCTCCGGACGCTGCGTCCGGAGAAGCCGCCTGAAGGCTCACATGTTTCGCGCTGCGCTGGTCATTGCGCCAGCACGCTGGCGACACGCTCTTTCTCGGTGAGCGTTGGGCCACGGCGCGATCCAAGGAATTTCGCTTGGGCGTACTGCCCGATCAGAATGGTGAGTTCGACCCGCGGCATGAGCGCGAAAATCCGGTCATGCCACAGTGGCGCGCATTCAGGACGCGGCGGCAAGTCGCCTCCAGCACCTCGCCCGGGATAACACATCCCCATTGGAACGATCGCGCACTTGCGCACGTCATGGAACGTTGCGTCATCCACTCCCAGCCATTCGCGCAGGCGCTTGCCACTGGCGTCATTCCAGGGGACGCCGCTCCCATTCCTGTTGGCGGTCATCGGACTGCTTCGGTCATGGTGGCTGCAAGATGAACGCACTACGACCTACCATTCGAACCCGGCCCTGACACACCAGCACCGCGGCCGCGATCAAGTTCGCGTCGAGCAGCTCGCGAGCCTTGGCCTCCCCGGCGTCCAGGGCGTCGTGCACCACGGTTTCCGGGAGAGCCGGTACGGCCACTGTCACGAGGCGGTCGCCCAAGTCCGAATCCGGTTGCAACTCCCGGGCAGGCCGGCGAACGACAAGCGGGTGATCGACGTTGACCGCGTTGGCGACCGCTGTTGCGGCGGCGTCCGCCTGCGCAGCCGTCAATGCGAGGATGGTCACACTGTCCGCGATGCCGAGCGAGAAGCTCCGCCCCGGCCATCCACTCGTCGCAACACCACGGACTGGGTTCGCGGCATCGATGTTCAGGTGGAGCCGTTTTCCGGGATCGTGTGCCGCGTGCGGATCAGAGATGTCGGGCACAACCGCAATGCGCATTCGTTCGCCCGCTTCAAGATGCAGGGCAATGTCGCCTCCGTTGTTGATGGCGGCTCGCCTGACACCGGCAGTCCGATAGAAATCCACGATTTCATCCGAGACGGATCCGGCCACGGCCGCCATCGGCGTGATGAAGTCGCGCGCGAATGGACGACAAGCGCTCCACATTCGCCGGGCGACAGGGCCCACCATCCCGCATTGGACTCGCGGGTCGATCGCTTGCCGAAGGTCGGGAAGTTCGGCGACCAATTCCGGCAGGATCTGCCCGAAACGTGCCCAGGCCTTCGCGTGGGCTTCTTCGATCACGGCGCTCTCGCCCAGCGCGAAGATCACCAGGTCGATGGGACCGTGCTGGAAGTGGATACGGCCCTGATCGAGCCGGCCGCATACAGGGCCCACGTCATTCGCCGATCGTACGCACCTCGTAGCCCCGCGGCGGCGCCTGCAGTGCTGTCCGGGCACGGCTCAACGCGGCATCGACGGAAAACACCTGGTCGCTGTGGCCGCCGAAGTCGAGGTAGTCCGCCATGGTCATCGAGAATTCGATGGGGGGTCTCCTCGTTTTCAGTGCAATAAGTGACGGTACGAAAAGCTAGCACTGGCGCGGAGGTGGTGTTGGTAGATCGTTGATTTCATTGACTTTCCTGTTCACTTTCAAATCTGCGATTCGTGGCGTCAAACCGTGGTCGGTTTCATCCATTGGTGCCAGTTATCGATGCATTTGGCCGCGAAGGCAGGATTTGGTCAGCATAGCGGTCAACCGGGAAGCGAAACACACCCCGCAAGTTGATGCTCTCCAGCCTGGTGGGCGCAATCTTCCCGATCAGTTCCGGTGGAATGACCTGGCGGCGGTTCGACCAGCGATCCAGGACCGCCTGCATCTGTGAGGTATTCCACGCCATCACGATGTTGGCCATCAGGCTCAACGCATCGGCCACAGCCTGCATTTCATCGACACGTTTGGCCTGCGCCGGGCTGATCCGGCCGGTATAAATGGCGCGCTTGAGGGCGTTAACAGCCTCGCCCCGATTGAGCACCCGGCGCAACTCGTTCCTGAAAGCGTCCTTGACAAAGTAGTCAGCCAAAAACGCCGTACGCAGCAACCGCCCCAATTGCACGCCAGCCTCATAGATTGGATCGCCCTGGGCGGCAGAACCGAACCGCGCAAGAGCTGCCACCGCACTGGCATGTCCGCTCATGACCGAGGCTGCCAGGTGCACCAGACTATCCCAATGCTTTTCGATCAAAGCGACGTCGACATTGGCTTCGCACACCGCAGCGATTTCTGCGGGCACTTTGGTGCCGCGTGGCACAAAGAGGTGGCGCTGTTTGAGTTCCTTCAACCGCGGGCAAAGATCAAAACCAAGCAAACGGGCATGTGACATGGCAAAGTCGGTGTAGCCATGGGTATCCACAGCAAGCTGGCTGGTCTCCAGCTTTTCTTGGCGGATGACACCTTCAATGGCCACGCCCGCCTGGCGCTCATTGAGCACAAAGGGCTGCGCATGGAAGATGCCCCACCGGTCTTTTACATGGGAGTAGATTCCAATGGAAGGTGTGTTGCGCCGAGGATCAAGCCGGGCTTGCCACACCCGTTTGGTGGTCTCCATGCTCATCATGTCAGAAGATGCCAAATCGGACCGCCCCCAGGTGGCGGCAATCGGGTGTCGCTGCATGAATTCCAGCACAGCCTGGCAGGCCTGGCTCAGACGCCGTTCGTCCCGCGCCCAGCGCATGGCCTGGCGAATGCTGGTGGCAGACAATTGCGGAATCATGCGCGCGCATTCGACCGCAGTCAGACTGGTGCCGTGGGCCATGATGCCGGCATAGACCATCAGCAGCTCGTCGGTAGAGCGCGGCTCACGTCCGAGCATGATCCAGCTAAAGCGCACCTGGGCGTCAACGGCCAGAATCACTTCCGGCAATTGAACCTCACCGATGCGGTGATCCAAAGCCGCGCGCAGCTTGGTCACTTCTGGGTCTTCGTCCTCTGCGGGCAATGGCGACAAATGGAGTTCATCATCCACGCGCAGTACGCCACTGCGGGCTGCAGCGGCCACCGCATCGACACCGGCAGTTACTCTGGCCAGCAAAGGCTTCAAGAAAGTGGCAGCCTTGCTGGGTAACGATAGACGGGCATAGTGTTTCTTGGACTCTGCCTGCCAACGCTCGTCCGTGAAGAACAAGCGCGCACGACCCCGAAAGCTCAGGCTGTGCTCAATCCAGACCGAGCCATTGCGCACCGCGCGGCGCAGGGCAAACAGGGTGGCCACCTCCAACGCCTGAAACGCCCGTTCCCGGTCTGGGCTGGAGATCGAAACCTGCCAGATCATTCCCAGACTTGGTGCCACCACTTCAACTGGCAGCTTTCTGGATCCTTTGAGATATAAAGCTTGCAGCTTGGCAAGGTACTCGATGGCAGGATGCTCGCCGGTGGCCTGCCAGGGCAGCTTTGCAATGGCGACGAGCAACGACCGCACGGGGCGAATTCCATCAATCAATCCCTCGCGGACCAGGGAGGCCCTGCTCGGTGGTTTGCGTTTCTGGGTTTCGGTGATCAAGGCTTCAAGACGGGCACGCAACTCAGCATCTGGCACCGCACCTTGCGCGCTCAAGGCAACAAGTTCGCCGAGCAGCGTTTTGTACATTGCGGCCCAATTGACGGTAGCGGGGACATCGGCGGCAGCCTGACGCCACAGATCGGCGATCCGGCGCTGCACCATAAGGATCAACTGGTCTGTGGTGGTGAACAGGCAATACCGAAGAAAGCATGCGACCTCCACGGTGCGCGCTGGCTCTTTGATCTTGGCTCCGGCTGAGGGCGGCCTGGAGACAAGTCGGCGCGCGTAGCGGCGCAAGATGAGATCGGGGATGTCTGCCAGGTGCTTATGAACGTCCAGCGTGTAAAGCAGGTCGATGCGCTCCAGTACCTCGCTGATTTGGCGGGTTGAGTGTTTCGCCGGTGCAGCCCATAGCCAACTCTGCTGGGTTTGTCCATCTGGGCGCAGCTCTGAAACTGAGGCTCGCCAGCGATCAAGTGTTGCTGGATCAACGCTGGCGGCGATGGCGGTGCCTGTTTCAACTTCAAGCTGGGCAAGTGCCGCCGCAATCAGTGTCCGAATTGCCCGCTCGTGCACGATCACCAGCTTGTTCTTGTACAGCCATTGACGCGCCCGCACGAGTAGCTGATCGCGGTCGGCGCAGCGCGCCACTTCGTCGCGCAGTTCACGTACCAGTGAGCGGCGCTGGTGCTCGCTCATCCACTGGAATCCAAGGACCGTGCAGGCTACTTGTTGGTGATCGAATAGCGTGCGCCCGCGTTCATACATGGCTCTCAGCGAGGCGACTTCTGGTGCTGCAATGCCAAGCTCGTTGCCAAGGTGGCGCCACAAGGCTACTGGAATTACCCGAAAGGCACCGAGCAAACGCCCACTCATGCGCAGGAAACCAATATGGAGCGCCAGACCAAGCTTGTGGGAATCACCTCGGCGTGCATTGATTGCGTCGCGCTCGGCACCATCGAAGGTGAAAAATGCCTTCATCTCGAAGTCGCTGATATCGCGGGGGAGCCCACGCATCCCCAAAAACGTTGTGTGCCAACCCTGCATCGTGAACCTCAAAAGTGGGAGGCCACCATACCCGTTTACAAAGCGAACAGGAAAGTCAATGAAATCAACGGTCTACCCAGACCACCCCCGCGCCAGTGCTAGCTTTGCGTACCGTCACTTATTGCACTGAAAACGAGGAGACCCCCAGAAACTCCTTGTGGGTTTGGCGGCGGCAACGAGTTCGACATCCAGCGACGGTGTGAGCAGCTCGTGCGATCGCGGGCCGTATGCCGCTTCCGCCCACTCGTAGGAAGTGCCGACCTCGTTCGCGAACGACTGCACGGTGGGAACGCGATTCGCTTGGCTCCATCGCGCCGCGTTAACGATCTGGGCGACATAACGGTCCACCAGGTCCGGCCGCTCCTTCACAAGCTGCGCGCTCACTGTCAGCGTGGCGGGCTGCTGGTTGCTGCCGCGAACGTGGGGGTCGGGGTGGTCGCCCCATCGACCTCTTCCCGCGCAAGGCATGGTGCCGCCTCGCCACGCGCCATGCGAAGAACCTGCTGTCCGAGGACATGCTGCCGCATGACCGGGCCGGCCACCCGCGGCTGCGCGAAGCCGTCGCCAATCGCGTGAGGCTCGTGCGCGGCGGTGTGCAGGTCGTCCCGTTTCCGTGCATGGCAGGGAGCACCGCCGCCCTGCCTTCGGCGAAGCTCGCCATCTGTTGCCCGGCCGACTTTGCGTTCACGGGCGAGCCATGGAGCGCGGACGCGCTCGCGGAGCTGGTCGGGTGGTCGCGCAAGCACGCGGGCTGGCTGGTCGAAGACGACCGTGACCTCGACCTGTACGAAACGGGCCCGCATGAAGCGGTCCTTGCCCGGGGCGCAAGCGCCGAACGAACGATCTATCTCGGCTCGTTCGAGCGCAGCGTGTTCCCCGAGGTGGGCTGCGGCTTCATCGTCGCTCCCCACGAACTGGTCCAGTCTTTCTCCGCCGCTGCGCAGCAGCAGGCGTACAACTCGCCGCTGCAGATGCAGCGCACGCTGTTTGATTTCATCACGCAAGGCTATATCGGGCGTCACGCCAACCGGCTTCGCAAAGCCCATGGGGAGCGGCGCAAGGCGGCGCTGGCGGCCTTGCGCAGGGGCGCTTTCACGGGAGATCTCTCGTTCCAGGCCGCGGGTTCCTACCTGGTGGCGAGCTTTCGAAACGTGAGCGAACCGGGGCTGCTGGAACGCGCTCTCGAAGAAAATCGCGTCGGGGCGCGCGTGCTTGCGCGTCCAGGCAGGCGTGAGCAGCTGCTGCTGGTGGGCTATGCAGGCGCGCCGCGTGAAGAGCTCTTCGCCGCGATCGGCGTGCTCGACGCGCTGCTTACGCGATCTTGCCGCCGAGTGACTTGACGACCGCCGCCCACTTTTTCATGTCGGCCTGGATGAACGCGTCGAACTGCGCCGGCGTGGATGCGGCCGGCACCATGCCCTGGGTCGCCATCCAGGAAGACACGGCGGGGTCTTCCATCGCTTTCTTGATGGCCTGGTGGATCTGGGCCAACACCGCGGGCGGCGTTGCCCGTGGCGCGATGACCCCGAAGTAGCTTTCCACGTTGAATCCCTTCACCGTGTCCCCGATCGGGGCGGCGTCGGGGAAACCGGGGAGCCGCCGCGGTCCGGCCGGCGCCACCAGCTTCACGCGGCCCGCTTGCACCATCGGCAGTTGGGAAATGAACGAGTCGAAGAGCAGCGTGAGCCGGCCGCCGATCAGGTCCTGCTGCGCGGGGGCGCTGCCCTTGTAGGGCACGTGAACCAGGTCCACGCCGGCCAGCTGGTTCAGCATCAGGCCGGCGAGGTGCGACGTCGAACCGAGTCTCGCCGAGCCGTAGCTCAGCGTCTTCGGGTTCTTCTTCGCATAGGCGACGAGTTCCGCAACGTTGTTCACGGGCAGGCTGGGTGTGGCAAAGAGCGCGATCGGCAGCGTGCTGATCAGCGTCACGCCGGCAAGATCCTTCACCGTGTCATACGGCAGTTGCGCCATGATGCTCGGGTTCACCGCGAGCGATGGGATCACGAGCGCGATCGTATGCCCGTCGGGCGCCGCCTTCGCGACGAGGTCGGTCCCGATCACCGTGCCGCCGGGTTTGTTCTCGACAACCACCGCCTGGCCCCACGCGGCCTGCATCCGCTGGGCAAGCATGCGCGTGAGCGCGTCGGCGGAACCGCCGGGCGGGAACGGCACGATGAAGCGCACGGGCTGTGTCGGGAACGTGTTGGCAAAGGCCGGCATCGCACCTGCGAGCAAGGTGAGGGCGAGCGCGAGGATGGGTCTTCTGGCAAGCATGGCGTTGTCTCCTGGGCATTGCGGCGCGGAAAACGCGCCTGATGCTCCGCATGCTACGCAGCGGCGACCAGAGCACCTACGGCCAACCGCCATCAAAACTTGCAGGCCAAGGGACGGTCCGATGCCTGGCTGTGCCGTGTGGGTTCGGGCGCGCAACGCCCGGTCCACGAGTCGCGCAAGCATCTAAAGATCGAGCACCAACTCCTCGGTCAACGAGCCCGAGCAGCAGATCAACATGCTCTTGCCGTGTGTTCGCTCCTCCTCGGAGAGGACGCAATCGCGATGGTCTGGACGGCCCGCGAGAACCGCGGTCTCACATGCCCCGCAGACCCCCTGCTGACAGGAAGACTGCACCGGGATGCCCCGCTGCCGGAGCGATTCCAGAATCGTGCATCCCTTCTGGATTCGGATCTCCTGATTGCTGCGGGCAAGTCGGACGAGGTAGCCTCCGTCGCGCGACTGCATTTCCTTTGCCTTGAAGCGCTCCAGATGAAGGCGCTCCTTCGGGAGGTGCACGCAGGCGCTCTCGACGCACTCCAGCATTGACTCCGGTCCGCAGCAGTAGATGTGCGCCCCTTTCGGCGCCTTCGCGACGATGGAGTGGATGTCCAGGCGCGGGGTCCCGGCGTCCTCGCTGAAGCTCACATGGACGCGCCCGCCCAACCGGGGAGACGACAGGCAGTCAAGGAACGCCGTCGTCTTGCGGCTGCGGCCTCGCATGTACATGGTCCAGGGCTTGCGCAACGCCTCGAGCCTTTGAGCCATGCTCCACAGCGGCGTGATTCCAATTCCTCCGGCAATGAAGACGCTATGGGCAGCATCCTCCTCGAGAGCAAAGTTGTTGCGCGGCCCGGCGATGTCGAGCAGCGTCCCGGCCTGGACATGGGCATGCATCGAAGCCGAACCGCCTCGACCCTGGGCCTCACGCTTGACGCCGACAACGTACCTGTGGCGATCCGACGGATCGTTGGCGAGCGAATAGCTGCGCACGATGCCGCCGGGAATGGTCACGTCAATATGCGCCCCCGCCTCGAACGGCGGCAGCTGTTGGCCATCGGCGCTGCGGATGTCGTAGATCAGCACGTCATCGGCGCCGTACGTTATCGAATGCACGCGGGCTTTCATGATTCCCCCATACGGCGTGACGCTACAGTTGGATCAAGTTCGTTCGCGGTGGCCCGGTGACGGGCTCTTGACGAGAACTACTTGTCAAGAGATATCCCGGCTTTCTGGATCACCCCGCCCCATCTCTTGTATTCCGACTTCAGATAAACATCGAACTCCTCCGGCGAGAGGCCGCGGGCTTCGACACCCAGCTCCTTGAGCTTATCCTGCACTTCGCGAAGCCCCAGCACCTGGCGAATCTCGTCGGCCAGCTTGTGCCTGATCTCGATCGGTGTCCCTGCCGGGGCCACGACCGCGTACCAGGGTCCCGAGACGATCGCCGGATAGCCAGCCTCGGCGAAAGTGGGAACGTTCGGCAGCACGGCGCTGCGCCTGGTGGAAGCGATAGCGATCGGGCGCAATTGCCCCGAAACGATTCGCGGCACAAGATTGATGGTGTCACCTATCATCAGGCTGACACGCCCCGCGAGAACATCGGTGAGCGCCGGCGGAAAACCCTGATACGCGACATGCGTCAGCGCGGTGCCGGCCTGCTGGTTGATCAATTCGCCCGTGACATGGCCTGTCGTCCCGATGCCCTGAGTCGCGAATGTCATCTTTTCGGGATTGGCTTTGGCGAAGTTGCGCAGTTCCTCGAAGCTGGAAACCGGCAGCTGCCTGCTCGCGACGAGCACGTTCGGCGCCTCGACCACGACCGTCACGGGCGCAAATGTTGTCGCGTCGTACGGCAGGCGCTTCATCAGGAAGGGGTTGAGCACCAACGGCCCTTGCGCGGTGAAAAGTAGCGTGTACCCATCCGCCGGAGCCCTGGCCACAAGATCAGTACCGACCGTTCCACCGGCGCCCGTGCGGTTCTCCACCACGATCGGTTGATTCAGACGGGTTTCGAGGTGTCTGCCCACCAGGCGTGCCAGCACATCGATGGAACCGCCCGCCGTGAATGGAACGACGAACCGGACTGGCTTGGACGGCCACACCTCCTTGGTCTGGGCGTGCGCGTTGCACAGGATGGCCGAGGCGAACAACGCCACGGCAAGCCTCAAGGAAATTCCACACTTCGATATCCGTTTCACAGCTGTCTCCTTGCGTACTGTCTTGGGGGGCACTATCGGGCATCGGGCACTGTTGCCGGATGGCTTCCCGCCTGTTCAGGTGTGATATCCATCGGAAGCAGAATGGCAATGGCGCGGTGCTTGTAGAGTTCGCCGCGCTTCGCCGCCGTCGGGACGGTTCCGTCATTTGCGAACTTCTTCGCAACCTCGAGGAGGCGTCTGCGGCATTTCACGATCGCGGTGTCCGAGGTACCCAAGTGCTCCTTGGTCCGGTCTGCGATCGGCCCCTGGCTCTCCTGCACGGCGAGGTCCTGAAGTTGGGCACTCGGAATTCCGGTGAATGAGCCGCGTCTCTGCAGATCCCGATCCATCAGGTAATCGTTCGCGCGGTTCCCCTGCGGAATGTAGGTGCCCGGGATCAATCTCGCGTAATCCAGATTTCCAGTCTTGTATTCCGCCAGCTCGTCACTGCCAAGAGGACGTCCGACGTGATAGCGGACGCGATACCACCAGCAGTTTTCGTCGTCGATGGCAATGAACAGATTGGCTCTGCACACCAGCCCCTCGGCTGTGGGCACCAACACGTAGTTGGGCATCAACCACTGGGTGATGCGCCAGTAGTAGTTGCCGTTACCCCCGTCCCTTCGTGCGGAGATTCGCATTCCGAAGTCGGTGTCTTCGCAGAAGAACCGCGGCGCCCCATCCGCATCCCCGAATTCCTGAAGATTGCCCACGGCAAAGACGTCCTTCTCCATCGGGGCCATGGAATGGTGCAGGAAGGTCAGGTGGGCCGTGTCGATACTGCCCTCGAGTGCCTGCAGATAGTTGCACTTCATCAGGCACTTGGAAACATGGACGTTCTGCGGAGGAAGGCTCATGAATTCCATGTCGGGCAAAGCCGGCATGGACTCTTGCGGGCCGAGATACGCCCAGATGATGCCGCCCGCTTCCCGCACGGGATACGCCTTTGCACGCAGATTCGGGTTGCAGCGCATGGGGCTTCCTTGCGGTTCGCTGGGCATGTCGAGGATTTCACCCGCCACGCTGAACTTCCAGCCGTGATAGACGCAACGAAGACCGCCCTCCTCGTTGCGGCCGAAGAACAGGTCCGCGAGTCGGTGGGGGCAATGCGCGTCGAGCAACCCCACTTTGCCGCTGGAGTCGCGAAAGGCGACAAAGTCTTCCCCCATCAGCCGCACGCGAACCGGCGGACAGTCCGCTACGGGCAATTCCTCGGAGAGCAGCGCGGGCTGCCAAAACTGCCGGAACACCCGTCCCATGGCAGCGCCTGGACCCATCCGAGTCAAGGTCTCATTGCTCTCGGAATTCGACATACCCGATCTCCTTCAAAATTAGTAGCGGTTCGCTATTATTGGGTCGTCGTTCATGGCTGTCAACTGCGGTGGCCCCATAGAATCAACGGATGCGTACCCCGAACAGCGTCCCTCTCGAAAACAGGATTTCCTACCGTTGTCTTTCGATCGCCACGCGCATCACGCGCTTTCTTGCGCCGAGGTGGAAGGATGAGTTCGGCCTGACGGTGATCGGTTGGCGAGTCATGGCGGTCATCGGTCGATTCGAGCCGATCTCTGCCAAGGAAGTGGCCGCGAGGACGAGCACGGACGCCTTCTTCGTTGCCCGCGCAATCGAAAAGCTGGTCGAACAGGGCTATGTCAAGAAGGCAGTGGACATGCATGACAGGAGGCGCCTGAGCTTGAGCCTGTCCACGCCCGGCAAAAAGGTCCACCGGCACGTCGAGGCCATGATCAGTCAGGTGGAGGCCGACCTGCTTGCCGAAGTTTCGGCGGCGGATGCGAAGACTTTCTTCCACGTGATGTCGGTTCTCGGGGACCGCGCCGCACGACTGAGTGCTCCGGACGCTGCGTCCGGAGAAGCCGCCTGAAGGCTCACATGTTTCGCGCTGCGCTGGTCATTGCGCCAGCACGCTGGCGACACGCTCTTTCTCGGTGAGCGTTGGGCCACGGCGCGATCCAAGGAATTTCGCTTGGGCGTACTGCCCGATCAGAATGGTGAGTTCGACCCGCGGCATGAGCGCGAAAATCCGGTCATGCCACAGTGGCGCGCATTCAGGACGCGGCGGCAAGTCGCCTCCAGCACCTCGCCCGGGATAACACATCCCCATTGGAACGATCGCGCACTTGCGCACGTCATGGAACGTTGCGTCATCCACTCCCAGCCATTCGCGCAGGCGCTTGCCACTGGCGTCATTCCAGGGGACGCCGCTCCCATTCCTGTTGGCGGTCATCGGACTGCTTCGGTCATGGTGGCTGCAAGATGAACGCACTACGACCTACCATTCGAACCCGGCCCTGACACACCAGCACCGCGGCCGCGATCAAGTTCGCGTCGAGCAGCTCGCGAGCCTTGGCCTCCCCGGCGTCCAGGGCGTCGTGCACCACGGTTTCCGGGAGAGCCGGTACGGCCACTGTCACGAGGCGGTCGCCCAAGTCCGAATCCGGTTGCAACTCCCGGGCAGGCCGGCGAACGACAAGCGGGTGATCGACGTTGACCGCGTTGGCGACCGCTGTTGCGGCGGCGTCCGCCTGCGCAGCCGTCAATGCGAGGATGGTCACACTGTCCGCGATGCCGAGCGAGAAGCTCCGCCCCGGCCATCCACTCGTCGCAACACCACGGACTGGGTTCGCGGCATCGATGTTCAGGTGGAGCCGTTTTCCGGGATCGTGTGCCGCGTGCGGATCAGAGATGTCGGGCACAACCGCAATGCGCATTCGTTCGCCCGCTTCAAGATGCAGGGCAATGTCGCCTCCGTTGTTGATGGCGGCTCGCCTGACACCGGCAGTCCGATAGAAATCCACGATTTCATCCGAGACGGATCCGGCCACGGCCGCCATCGGCGTGATGAAGTCGCGCGCGAATGGACGACAAGCGCTCCACATTCGCCGGGCGACAGGGCCCACCATCCCGCATTGGACTCGCGGGTCGATCGCTTGCCGAAGGTCGGGAAGTTCGGCGACCAATTCCGGCAGGATCTGCCCGAAACGTGCCCAGGCCTTCGCGTGGGCTTCTTCGATCACGGCGCTCTCGCCCAGCGCGAAGATCACCAGGTCGATGGGACCGTGCTGGAAGTGGATACGGCCCTGATCGAGCCGGCCGCATACAGGGCCCACGTCATTCGCCGATCGTACGCACCTCGTAGCCCCGCGGCGGCGCCTGCAGTGCTGTCCGGGCACGGCTCAACGCGGCATCGACGGAAAACACCTGGTCGCTGTGGCCGCCGAAGTCGAGGTAGTCCGCCATGGTCATCGAGAATTCGATGGGGGGTCTCCTCGTTTTCAGTGCAATAAGTGACGGTACGAAAAGCTAGCACTGGCGCAGGGGTGGTGTGGGCAGATCGTTGATTTCATTGACTTTCCTGTTCACTTTCAAATCTGAGAAATGTGGCGTCAAACCGTTATCGGTTTCACCCATTGGTGCCAGTTATCGGCACCGCCTGCGAGGGCAGGATTTGATCGGCATAACGATCCACCGGGAACCGAAATACGCCGCGCAAGTTGATGCTCTCCAGCCTGGTCGGAGCAATCTTGCCGATCAATTCCGGCGGAATGACCTGGCGGCGATTCGACCAACGATCCAGAACCTCCTGCATCTGTGAGGTATTCCATGCCATCACGATATTGGCCAGCAAGCTCAGTGCGTCGGCCACAGCCTGCATTTCGTCCACACGCTTGGCTTGCGCTGGGCTGATGCGGCCGGTATAGATGGCGCGCTTAAGGGCGTTGACCGCCTCACCCCGATTGAGCACCCGGCGCAGTTCATTGCGAAAGGCGTCTTTGACAAAGTAGTCTGCCAAGAATGCCGTGCGCAGTAATCGGCCCAACTGCACGCCAGCGTCATAAATCGGATCCCCTTTGGCCGCCGAGCCAAAGCGCGCCAGTGCCGCCACCGCACTGGCGTGCCCGCTCATGACCGAGGCCGCCAGATGCACCAGACTGTCCCAATGCTTTTCGATCAGGGCAATGTCAACGTTGGCCTCGCACACACCAGCGATTTCAGGGGGCACATTGGTGCCGCGTGGCACGAACAGGTGCCGCTGCTTCAATTCCTTCAACCGCGGGCACAGGTCAAAGCCCAGAAGGCGGGCCAGTGCCATGGCAAAGTCGGTGTAGCCGTGGGTGTCCACTGCAAGCTGACTGGTCTCCAGCCGCTCCTGACGGATGACGCCCTCAATGGCCACGCCCGCCTGGCGCTCGTTGAGCACAAAGGGCTGCGCATGGAAGATGCCCCAGCGGTCCCGCACGTGGGAGTAGATGCCGACAGAAGGCGTATTACGCCGCGGATCCAGCCGGGCCTGCCACACCCGTTTGGTGGTCTCCATGCTCATCATGTCAGAGGACGCCAAATCAGACCGGCCCCAGGTGGTGGCGATCGGGTGCCGCTGCATGAATTCCAGCACAGCCTGGCAGGCCTGGCTCAGGCGCCGCTCGTCCCGCGCCCAGCGCATAGCTTGGCGGATGCTGGTGGCAGACAGTTGCGGAATCATGCGCGCGCATTCGACCGCTGTCAGACTGGTTCCATGGGCCATGATGCCGGCATAGACCATCAGCAGCTCGTCGGTAGAGCGCGGCTCACGCCCGAGCATGATCCAGCTGAAGCGGACCTGGGCGTCAACGGCCAGAATCACTTCCGGCAACTGCACTTCACCGATGCGGTGATCCAAAGCCGCGCGCAGCTTGGTCACTTCTGGGTCTTCGTCCTCTGCGGGCAATGCCGACAAATGGAGTTCATCATCCACGCGCAGCACGCCACTGCGTGCTGCGGCGGCTACCGCATCGACACCGGCTGTGACTCTGGCCAACAACGGCTTCAAGAAAGTGGCCGCTTTGCTAGGCAAGGATAGACGGGCGTAGTGCTTCTTTGACTCTGCCTTCCAGCGCTCGTCTGTGAAGAACAGGCGCGCGCGTCCCCTGAAACTCAGGCTGTGCTCGATCCAGACCGAACCATTACGCACCGCGCGACGCAAGGCAAACAGCGTTGCCACCTCCAAAGCCTGAAACGCCCGCTCCCGGTCCGGGCTGGCAATCGAACCCTGCCAAACCCTCCCCAGACTTGGGGCCACAACATCGTCGGGCAGCTTTCTGGAGCCTTTGAGATAGAAAGCTTGCAGCTTGGCAAGGCACTCGATGGCAGGATGCTCGCCGGTGGCCTGCCACGGCAGCTTTGCAATGGCGACCAACAAAGACCGCACTGGGCGAATGCCATCTATCAATCCCTCCCGTACCAACGAAGCCCGACTTGGTGGCTTGCGCTTCTGAGTCGCAATGACAAGGGCATCAAGACGTGCACGCAATTCTGAGTCAGGCACAGCTCCCTTGGCACTCAAGGCTTCCAATTCTCCCAACAACGTTTTGTACATTGCGGCCCAATTGACGGTAGCGGGGACATCGGCGGCAGCCTGACGCCACAAATCGGCAATCCGGCGCTGCACCATAAGGATCAACTGGTCTGTGGTGGTGAACAGGCAATACCGAAGAAAGCAGGCGACTTCCACAGTGCGCGCGGGCTCCTTGATCTTGGCCCCGGCAGATGGCGGTCTGGAAACCAGTCGGCGCGCGTAGCGGCGCAAAATGAGATCTGGGATGTCGGCCAGATGTTTATGAACATCCAGCGCGTAAAGCAGGTCGATGCGTTCCAGTACCTCGCTGATTTGGCGGGTTGAGTGTTTCGCCGGTGCTGCCCATAGCCAACTCTGCCGCGTTTGTCCATCGGGGCGCAGCTCTGAAACTGAGGCTCGCCAGCGATCACGAGTTGCTGGATCAACGCTGGCGGCGATGGCGGTGCCTGTTTCAACTTCGAGCTGTGCAACTGCCGCCGCAATCAGCGTTCGAATTGCCCGCTCGTGCACGATCACCAGCTTGTTCTTGTACAGCCATTGACGCGCCCGTACGAGTAGCTGATCGCGGTCGGCGCAGCGAGCCACTTCGTCCGGCAGTTCACGCACCAGGGAGCGGCGTTGGTGCTCGGTCATCCACTGAAAACCCAGAACCATGCAAGCTACTTGTTGGTGATCGAATAGCGTGCGCCCGCGTTCATACATGGCTCTCAGCGAGGCGACTTCTGGTGCTGCAATGCCAAGCTCGTTGCCAAGGTGGCGCCACAAGGCTACTGGAATTA
>Ga0208822_1000768_pt1 | contig 24269 bp, 30 predicted proteins | sample AD_STIC08_MetaG_FD_184435 | JGI IMG/M metagenome (GOLD analysis project Ga0208822, IMG submission 184435) | Active sludge microbial communities of municipal wastewater-treating anaerobic digesters from USA - AD_STIC08_MetaG (SPAdes) (version 2) | ecosystem: Engineered > Bioreactor > Anaerobic >...
GTTACATTCGGGATCGTGGGGAAGTTCGCGCGCGGCACGTCTGTGACCGTGTGGGCCGTCCTGGGTGACTGGTATCTCGTGCAAGACGTTACGGGTGTAACGGGCTGGTGTAGCTCGGTATGGTTGCGGGTGGAAGGGGAACTGATAGCATGAGTCCTGTGCCCCGGAGCCGGTTGCACAATCTCGGCAGTGACCTGCAGGATGCGGCGGCGCGCTTCCATCGGGACATTATGCGGGAGGAGGTTGCCGCGACATCTCGGCTGTTGCGCGCCTATGGCACGGCATGGCACAGGTTTCAGGGGGAACTCGATAAGCTCTTGGAACTGTACCAGGCGGAACAGGCTTTTGCACTGGCACAAGGGGTTGAATTCGTGCCAAGCCAGTTCGTGACGTTTCAGGCCGAACGGTTGCGGTCTCTGCGTCGCCAGCTCGAAGGTGAGGTTGTCCGCCTCGCCGCGCTTGCCGATGTCGAAACCCGCATGGCGCAGCGGGCCGTCATTGCGGCGGCACAGGAACAGACGCTTGAGTATGTCCAGATGCAACTTGCGGAGTTGGACCCTGGCTTGCGGACGACGTTCGCCAAGTTGCCGAAGCGGGCCTTTGAAGACCTGATAGGCTATACCGGGGCCGGTTCACCGCTACAACTTCTCTTTGCCAGTCTGCCGGCGCGTATCGGGCCGCTACTGGAACAAGCCTTACTCGAAGGTCTGTTACTCGGGCAGAATCCGCGCGACATTGCGCGGGCGGTACGCGCGGTCGCAGGCGGCAATCTCGCACGCCTGCTCACGATTGCCAGAACCGAGATCAACCGGGCGCAACGTGAGGCGGCACACCGCAACTACCAGGCCAACACGGACATCATCGGCGGCTGGATATGGATGTCGGCACACTCGCCACGCACATGCGCGGCGTGCTGGGCGTTGCACGGCACGGTACATCCGGTCACAGAACGCATGGCGGATCATCCTAACGGCCGCTGCGCGCCAGCGCCGTTGACGAAGACATGGCGGGAACTCGGTATTGACCTCGACGAAGAGTTCACGCCGATTGAGAATGGGGTGGCGCGTTTTGCCCTGCTGAAACCGGAACAGCAAATCAAGATACTCGGACCCGCTGCTTACCGAGCATACAAGGCTGGCAAGGTGCGGCTCGAGGACTTCATAGGGATTCGGTATTCGTCGCAATGGGGTGCGACGCACTACGCGCGGAGCCTCAAGGAGATATTGGGCGCGGAACAGGCAGGCGAGTTCTACGGGTAGTTTTCCCCCACCGATGTGACATAAAAAAAGCCGTGATTGCGCACGGCTTTTTTGTTGGGCGGCGTGCGGATAGGTGACAGCACTGCACTATGTATAGCGTATGATGGTGGCAGCATGTTTGGCACAGAAGGAGTGCGTTATGTTGAGGCACGACTGGCGCGGCGGGATGCTGCGCAAATCGGATAGCGGGGCTGGCGCGGGCGGGATGTCTGGCGACGGCTCCGGGGGACAGCCGGACGGTGAGACGCCGCCGGAGGTTCTCACGTTTGAGACGTGGTACGGCAAGCTGGACGCGCAGCAACGGGGCCTGTTTGACGAGCATGTCAGCGGCTTGAAGACAGCCCTCGCTACTGAGCGCCAGAACCGCGCCGATCTCTCCAAGCAGATCAAAGACCTGGCCGCGAAAGCTGAGAAGGGGTCCGAGCTTGAGAAGCAGCTTACGGACGCCTCGCAGCGGTTGGAGGTTGCGGAACGCCGGGCGGCTTTTGCCGAGGAAGCCAGCCGGCCGGATGTGGCCTGCTCCAACGTCAAGGCGGCCTATGCGCTGGCTGTGGCCGAACAGCTTTTCGACCGGCACGGCCGGCCGGACTGGAATGCGCTCAAGATCACGGCTCCTGAGTTGTTCCGCAAGCCGACTGTCGGCAGTGCGGACGGCGGGGCCGGGACGAACCAGGGGCCGAAGCTGGACATGAACACACTTATTCGCCGGGCAGCCGGACGCGGCTAATTTGAAGGTTTGACACTATGCGGGTTGACTCTGCCACGTTCAGACGGCCAAGAAAGAGCATCTTCAATAGGCCATCCCCAATTGAGACGATTGAGGATTGTACCTTTCGAGATGCCTGTTTCCTTCGCCCACTGAGCAATGGTCTGAGTTTTACCGTTCCATGTCAGAAAGCGGTTAGCGCGTCGGTTGTTGTCTTGCGTCTCGCGAGTGGCCCAGCGGCAATTGTCCGGTCTGTAGTTACCGTTGGGGTTGATGCGATCAAGCGAGTATTCAGGTCCGGGCCTTTCTCCCATGTCGGAGAGAAAGTTCTCGAAACTGTGAAGCCAGCGGTCGCAAACGGTGATACCACGACCACCGTAGTACGGATAACCGATGTTGGACTTGGTATAACAACGAGACTTCATCGCGATCCAAGTTCTGTGTTCTGGGGTTCCTGTACGGTTGTGAGTCGTGATTGTATCAATTTGCAGACAACCGCAACTGCGAGACTTGCCTTGTACAAGGTTGGTCGATGCGCAGACACATTCATTGCCGCAATCACAGCGACAATGCCATTGTACACGATGCGTGCGCCCTCTAGGTTGATCTGGGCCACGTCCGATGACTGTTAGGCGTCCGAATCGCTTACCGGTCAAGTCTACGAGTCTCATGAGTGCCTCCAACACTATCTAACTGTTGTAAGGCATTATAACTGAGAAAGTGAGGAAAAGCAAGTGCCATTCTCGAATGTCATTTCCCGAACCGACGCAGCCGCGTTGATTCAGCCGGAAATCGCGACCGAGATCATGAAGAATGTCGCGACGATGAATCCGATCATGCAGCTCGCGCGCCGCCTGCCGAACCTGAGCACGGCACAGCGCACCATCCCGGTAGCGAATGCGCTGGCGACGGCGTATTTCGTCAACGGCGATACCGGTCTCAAGCAGACCACGGACCTCGACTGGGCCAATGTCACCCTGACGGTTGAGGAACTGGCGGTCATTGTGCCGGTCCCTGAAGCCGTGCTCGACGACACCAATTACGACATCTGGAACGAAGTGCGGCCGGCGCTGTCTGAGGCGTTTTCGGTCGCGATCACCGGCGCGGTGCTCTACGGCACCAACATCCCGGCCACTTGGACTACGGCGCTGGGCGCGGCCGGCCTGTTCGCTCGCGCGAATGCCGCCGGTCATGTGGTCTCCGCGGCCAACTATGCCGATCTGTACGAGGCCATCATGGGCGAGACCAATGCGGGCGTCGATGGCCTCCTGATGACTCTGGAAGCCGACGGCTTTATGGCAACCGGGCATGTCGCGTCGGTTGGGATGCGTGGGCGGCTGCGCAACGTGCGGGATGTCAACGGTGTGCCGCTCTTCGTGCGCTCGATGCAGGATACCACGCGTTACGAGCTCGACGGCGCGCCCATCTACTTCCCCACGGACGGCTCCATCGTCGATGCGACCTCTTGGATGTTCTCCGGCGAGTGGAACAAGCTGGTGTACGCGTTCCGGCAGGACATCACCTACAAGGTGCTCACCGAGGCCGTGATTCAGGATGCCGCCGGCAACATCATCTACAACCTGGCACAGCAGGACATGGTGGCCCTGCGCGCGGTCATGCGGCTGGGCTTTGCGCTGCCCAATCCGATCAACCGGATCAACCCGACGGCGGCTACTCGCTGCCCGTTCGCGGTCCTGACGGCGTAAGAGGGGGCGATTATGGCGACTCTCTTTCCGTACAACACCAACTGGCAGGCGGGTGCGCGCAAGGCGCAGTCCGACGCGCCGGGCGTGTTGACGATGCTCGGTACGGGCGTCATGTACTCGCCGGGTTCGCCAGTCGTAGACGATGTGGACTGGTACGTCGCGTCGGTGGACATGAAAGTGGGCGCGTACACGCTGGCGCATACCGCGCCGGACTGCGGCGCGCGCAATGTCACGGTGACGCAGACGGCGGTGGATGCGGAAGACACCAACGGCACGATTGTCATTGTCGGCACGGACCTGGCCGGCAACGTCATCACCGAAACGTTGACGCCGAAAGCGGGCGCGACGGTTGCGGGTGCGAAGTGCTTTGCGACCATCACCTCCATCACCGGGGTCGGCTGGGTCAAGGGTGGCGCAGACCCGGATACCGTCACGCTGGGCTTCGGCGCGTTGATCGGCTTGCCGGACAAGCTCACCGACACGGCGCAGGTGTTCGCGGCGTCGCTCGGTAACGTGCGCGAGGGCACGCATCCAACCGTCACGGTTTCGGCCACGGCACTGGAATCCAACACGGTGGACCTGAACAGCGCGCTGAATGGGTCGCCGGTCAAAATCTACTACTGGCTGTAGGAGGCAGGAATGGCAAAGCAAACCGGGGCCTTTGAACTGGCCCTTGTGGGACAGGCCGTGCCGAGTAACGGCGGGGCCGGTGAAGTGGCGAATCCCGAAGGCGTGACCCTCATCATCAAGCAGGCGACGCTGTACGTAGACACCCCGAGTGCGGGCGCGGCGAACATCGCCATCGGCACTGGCGCAGCGGGCGCGGCCAACAACAACATCATCGCAGCGCAGGCGGTGAACGGCGCGATCACCGGGCTGGCGTACAACCTCCTGGCTCCGGCGGCCGGGGCCGCGGAGGTCATGTGGACGGCGGCACAGGTGTTGAATGCGACGGTCAGCGCCGCGAGTGCGGCCTTCGTCGGGCGGCTCCTGGTGGAATACTACCGCGTTGATGCTGAGTAAGTGACATGACCCTCACGGCGGCGCAAGTAACTGCTGAGGCGCGGGCGCTCCTGCGCTTGCGCATGATGACCGACGCCGCGACCGCGCCGGCACTATCGGAAGACGAACTAGCAGAACTGTTAACGGTCTCCCGTTTGGCCGATAGTGCCGGCACTGCACCCCTGGCTGCCACCTGGATACCGAGTTACGACCTCAATCGAGGCGCGGCGGAAGGCTGGCGCTGGAAGGCCGCGAAAGTCGCGGCGTCCTACGACTTCACCGCGGACGGCGCGACCTTCAACCGGTCACAAATGCGCGAGGCTTGCGAGAAGCAGGCGGCGGTATATGCGCGGCGCATTGTCACGAGTGCGGTTGTTTTCGCGCCACTGACAACGGTGGAAGTGGACGACGATGAAGCGTAGCGCATACCGAGCGACGGCTACGGCGCATAAGCTGATGTTAGGGGAACCGTGATGGACGCAACAACACTCATGCTCATCGGGATTGGCTGCGCGGCGGTGCTGTGCGTCGTGGGCGCGGTGGCTATCGTGCTGGTGGAGTTGGGTAGATGAGTTTTGGTGGGATGTTCGGCGGCTTCCGTCCGGCGTTTGATCGAGGCGGTGCGCTATCTGTGCCTATTTTGCATGTGCAGTCGGACAAGAACACGTCCGGGGGCACAAGCTGTGCCTTCAGCAATGCCAATACTGCGGGCAACTTGCTGATAGTGACAGTGCGTTGGGCCACGGGCACAGTCAACGTTACGGGCGCGACGGACACGCAGGGCAACAGCTACACCATGTTCGGCCCAGCCGGTAATCTCGGCGGCGGTAAATACAAGGCCGAGATGTTGTATGCCACCAACTGTGCGGCGGGTGCAAACACGGTGACAGTTGCCTTCACGGGCGCGGCTGCTGCTATCTCGCTGGCTGTCCATGAGTATAGCGGCATCGCATTGACGAACGCACTAGACCAAGACGAGGGCGCGACGGCGCTATCTGGCAAGGCAGCCGACAGCGGGAACACGGCGGCAACCAGTCAACCCAACATCCTGCTGTTTGGCTATGTGTGGATGAACGCCATCGTTACAAATCTAGCATTGGGCGCGCCATACACTAAACGACAGAAACACGCCATGTTTATAACGGGTGATCAGGTTGTGGCTGCGATTGGCACGTATAACGTCACGGCGACATGGACCACCAGCCGAGCCTGGGGCGCATACGTGTGGGCGTTCAGAGGCATTACTCCAACATGAGGTGTAGACATGGCGAATAATCACATCGAATTGACGGGCACGGAGACACGGCTGGCGGGACAGATGCGCTCCTTTGTAGACCGTCTGCAAACACTCAAAGACGACAGCGCCAGCCTTAAGGTTATTGCAGACCAAGCCGCGGCGGGTGGTGATTGGACAGGGATGCGCGCGGTGTTCGGCTTTGCCTCGGATGCCGACGCGGAGGCGGCGTATAACCTGCTCGGCTCGGTCAACACGACGCTCGGCACGGACGCGTTTATCGCGCAGATGCTTTCACGACTCGGCTAGGAGATGAGGTATGGCGCGCCTGCTTGAAACCGACAGCCTGAGCAATCAGGACATTTCCAGTGCGGTAGCCATCGGTGCATACACGGCGGCGGCGGTGCGGCTGGTGTCCGTGCGCGTCCTGGTCGCACAAGCGGCAGGCAACGGCGATTACATCATCTATGGCACGCTCACCAAGAGCGCCACGGAGTATCGCATTATCCCCATCACGACCGCAGCCGCGGCCAACGGTGTGACGGCGCTCGCGTTTGTGAGTATCGAGATTCCGCTGGACGTTGACGACGTGCTGACCGTCTACATTGACGGGTTGGCCGGGGATAACGCCACGCCGGATACGCGGGTGGACTTTTACGAACATGATTACCTGCGGCCCACGACAGCCGACCGCACGCTGGACGTAGCGGCGACTGGCGAGGCGGGGCTGGACTTTACAAACCGGCTCGACACGACCGGGATTCTACCTGCGGTGGCGGCGGGTGCGAGTGGCGGTTTGCCACTGAGCAAGGACGCCAGCGGGCGGGTAGAAATCGCCGGGGCTACTAATAACACCTTAGACGCCCTGTTGACGGCCGTTCAGGGCACGGACGGGGATACGTTGAAAACCCTCTCCGACCAGATTGACAGCGTAGGCGCGGGCGCAGGGCTGATGCGCCCGGTTGTCAGCACGGACGGCCAAATCACGCTGTACCAGGGCTACGACTACAACAGCGCGGACAATCGAGCCGTCGAGTTCACGGTTGCGAGTCCTGATTTTACCGGCGCAACCACGGCCTTGAAATTCGATAGTGATAGTTATGCGGGCAGCGTCGTCAATCCCGGTTTGACGACTCAGCTACTCCGCTTCGAGTTCACAGCGGTTGAAACTGCGGCCATGACCGCCGGCCATCACGCGTACCGGCTCGAAGTTACGCGCGCCGGACGGCTGTTGCTCGAAGAGACCGGCGTTATCAACGTGAAGGAGTGATGATGGACGAACAGCAATTCGGCACGCTGGAAGTGGTCTCAGATGTTCCCGTTGATACCGAGCAACCGGAGATGTACCGGCATACGGTGTATATTTTGGGCGCGGTTGGGGCGCTGTGCGTGATCGGAGTCACGGTGTTGGCGTTGCTCGGTAAGACGGCAGACGCTGGGCTGATTGCCATTGGCGCATCGGCAGTCGGCGGGCTGGTAACGCTGCTATCTCCGAGGGCCAAGTGAGCGCCCTCCTACCGAGTGACGAACTCGCGGCGCTGCGCGCGACGCAGGAGGCTGCTCTTCCAGATACAGCCGCCATTCGGCGGATCACGCGTACGAGTGACGGCGCGGGCGGCCACACGGAAAGCGAAGCGACGGTGACAACCGTCGCCTGCCGCATGGCGCAAATCGGCAACGGCAGCGAGCGCCTGATTGCCGAACGGCTGTCGCTGGCTGAATCGGTAGTCGTGACCATGCCCTACGGTACGGATGTCCGGCTGACCGATAGGCTGCTTATCAGCGGTGTGACGTGGGAGGTCGTTGCCATTTTAGAACGGTCCTGGTCAACGGCCTTGCGGGTGATCGCGGCGAGGGTGCAGTAATGCCGGTAGAGGTAGTGTTCAACGATTTTGAGAAGGTCGCAGGCAATATTGACCGGCGGGCGCGCGCCGTGGTGCAGAAGACCATCGCGGATCTCCATCGCGAGGTCGATACCGCCTTCACGCAGGAGAAACACGGCCGCACGTACATCGTCGGCGGCACGGCCCAACACCCGATTGAGCATACAGCTTCGGCGCCCGGTGAAGCGCCGGCAGTGGATACCGGCAACCTAATGAACTCGGTCACGCACGCGATGACCGACACAACGGTCGGTGAAGTGGCGGTCGGTGCGGAGTACGGCGCATATCTGGAACTCGGTACGGCACGCATGGCGGCGCGGCCCTATCTCGGGCCCGCGGCGGATAAGGTCAAGCCGGCCTTCGAGCGGGCGTTAGGGCAGGTGTTCAATGGCTGACCCAACCGCCATCTGTGACGCGTGGTTGTATACCGAGCTGACCGGGGATGCAACGCTGATGGCCCTCATCACCGGCGTGTATGCCGATGTCGCGCCGGAGGGTACGGCCCTGCCGTATGTGGTGTTCTCGTTGCAGACGGCGCGCGACCGCATGACCATCGAAGGCAACACGATCCTGACGGGCGGCACGTACATCGTCAAGGCGATAACGGACGAACCATCTTACGCAACGGTCGCAACCATCATGGCGCGGGTTCATACCCTGCTCCATCAGGCTTCCGGCTCCGGAGCCGGTGGCACGGTGATTGAATGTGTCAGAGAATCGGTATTTCATTATGTCGAGCGTGTTGCGGAGACCAACAAGCTCTATCGGCATTTGGGCGGGCTATACAGCCTGCTTGTGCAATAGGAGGTAGGCAATGACTGAACGGGCCACAGTCGCACAGGTCACGCAGATCGGCGCGGAGAGTACGCCGGGTACGGCGGTTGCAGCCAGCAAGCTCCTCGCGTCGTTGGAACTCACCGGCGGCATTAAGGTTTCGAATCAGGTCTTCCGCCCGGCGGGGCGCAAGTATCCGTCTTTCGTCGTGCCGGGCCGGGAGTGGTCGGAATGGAAGCTCGGCGGCTGGGTGACTTACGGGGAAGTCGTGTACCCGCTGGCGTCGATCCTCAAGAGCGTAACGCCTGCGGCGGATACGACGCTCGGTAAACTCTGGACGTTCGCGCCGGCGCTGTCAGCAGAAGATACGGTCCAGACGTACACCATCGAGCAGGGCGGCACGGTGCGCGCCCATTCGTTCGCGTATGGCATCGTGTCGGAACTCGGCTTCCGGTTCACGCGCGAGGGTTGCCAGTACGACGGCACGCTGTTGGGCCAGCGCATCTCAGATGGCATCACCATGACGGGTACGCCGGACGCTATCGAAACGCCGCCGGTACCGGTGGCCGGGACGCAGATCAGCGTCTATGCGGCGGATTCGTGGGCGGGTCTCGCGGGGGCGTCGGCATCGACACGCATCCTCTCGGCTGAGTGGCGCATCTCCAACCGATTCGGCCCGCTGTGGGTTCTGGATGCGTCGAAGACCAGCTATGTGGCGCATGTCGAAACCGTGCCGGATGTGTCCTGCAAACTCACGGTTGAGGCGGACGCGGCGGGCATGGCGTTCCTGACGCTGATGCGCAATGCGACTAACAAGTGGTTGCGCATCAAGGCGTCCGGCGCGGACATCGACACGGGCAAGCCGTACCTCTTCCAGATCGACGGCGCATACAACGTATTGGAGCCGTCCGAGTTCCGCGACCAGGACGGCGTTTACGCGCTGGAATGGACGTTCGTGCCCGTGTACGACGGCACCGCGGGCAAGACTATCGAGGTCCAGGTGCGCAACAAGGTCGCGGCCCTGTGAGTGTGATCCTGGCACTGGCTGTGTGGCTTTCCGGCGGCTCGACATGGTTTCTGCCGTTCGTGGGCTATGCCGAGCCGCCGAAAGCCGGGGTTGGGGTCATGTATCCCGACTGTGCCAGCGTCAACCAGTTGGGCGCGCTGTGGTATCAGGATTGGAGTGCGTGGCCGACGCTGTGTGATGAGTGGTCTCGGCCTTTGGCAATGGTTTGGTCGTATCACGGCGGGCCGCTGCCCCCGATACCGAGCTATGCGTGGGGAGTGATGCTCGGTAATGAGCCGAATCTACCGCAACAGGCGAACATGACGGTTGCTGAGACGGCGGAATTGTCCTGGCTGGCTGCGCAGAAATGGCCGGATGTGCGGCTGATTTCACCAGCGACATTCAACGATGCATATTTCATGTTCCGTGTGTACGAGGAACATGAACGCATGTACGGCGTGCCGCCGGCGTGGGATGTTATCGCCGTGCATTGTTACTTTGACACGGCGCAAGGCTGCCAGGATTACATTGACCTGCTCAGGCAGTTGGCCGACAACTACACGCCGGCGCTGCCCCACCTCGTTACCGAGTGGGCGATACTCCCCTGTAGTATCACGACGCAGGGGGTGCGCGGGCAGCCGGACATGGCGCGGGCGCGCTTTGAGGCGACGAAGCTGCGCGCCTGGTTCGAGTCGCAGCCGGACATCCTCGCACACCTGTGGTTTGCCGCTGAGTATACCGGCGACGAATGGTGCGTCTGGCAACCGCACCCGGCGTGTGATACGGCATTGTTACGCGATGGCCGCTATACCGAGTGGGGTTACTGGTTCATAGGGAGGAACTGAATGCCTTTGACACTGGCACATTTGAAGCGCAACACGCGGACCCTGGTACTTGAGTATGCCGGGGAACAGGTCAACATCACGTATAAGCCGGGCGCCATGACACCGGCGCTGTCGCTGGAGATGGCAGACCCGGCGACGAATCTGCCGGTGGTCACGGTGTTGGAACAGACACTCGTGAGTTGGGATGTGGTGGACGATGACATGCTGCCCCTGCCGGTGACGCACGACACGCTGATTATGTTGCCATCGGACTTCCTCGGCGCGGTGTTCGGCGCGCTGATGGAGGATGTGTCCGTGGGAAAACCGTCCGGCGCGACCTCCGGCGCTGGCTGAAAACAGGAGGGGATGTCGGAGCCTGCCCTGACTGGTATCCGCTGATTCGGGCGGCGCGCTATCTCGGGGTGGCTCCGTGGGTGTTGGCTGAACAGCCGCTCATCTGGCAGAAGTACGCACTGACCGCAGAGGCCGCGGAAAACGAGGCGCAAGTTGATTACAGCAGCGAAAATCCGGGCGGTAGTCGAGGCTGATACCGAAAAAGCCAAAGCCGCTTTGAAAGCATTTGGCCGCGAGGTTGATACCACGGCGACGACAACCCGGCGCGGGATGCGCGGCATTCTGGACGCGCTGAACGGGTTGCCGGGTCCGCTCGGTAACTTGTCGGGCCTGCTGACCGGGGCCGGGTTTGCGACGGCGGCAGTTGGCGCGGCGAAATTCGCGATGGAGCTGGACAATCAGCGCCAGATGGCTGAGAACGTGCGCAAGGAACTGACGGCGTATGCCGGCGGCGCACGCGAGGCGGAAGCGGCGACAAATGCCCTCTTGCGCGCCACGGAAGGCGGTATCTCGAAGCTGGACGCCATGCGGGGCGCGTCGCAGTTGCTCGGTATGGGGCTGGTACAGAACGCAGACCAAGCGTACACAATGGCGCGCATGGCGGTCATGTTGGGCGACAAGATGCTATCGGCACAGGACCGGATGGCATCTTGGAATGCGATGCTGGCGAACCAGTCAATTCAGCGTCTGGACACGTTCGGGATTTCGTCGGGGCGTGTGCGCACGCGCATCGAAGAAATGATGAAGGCCAACCAGGACTTGACCCGCGAACAAGCCTTCGTCAATGCCGTGATGGAGGTCGGTGCGGGCAAACTGGACGCAGTGGAAGCGCAAGGCGTCGAAGCGGCAACCAGTATGGACAAGCTGCGTTCCGCGCTGGCGAATCTGAAACAGGTTGCCGCCGATGGCGTCAACATCAAAATTGCGGTGACAGGTATCACCGAAGCCATCAACAATCTGGCCGGTGTCATCTCCCCGGAAGGCGCGGCCGAACGGGAATACGCGCGGGCGTTCGAGCAATACCGTAGGGCGGTTGACGACACGGCCGCGGCACAGGCGCGCTTGGCCGGCTGGTATGCGAAGCTCAACCCCTTCGCACGCCAGCATTACGAAATCAAACTGCAAGAGGCACAGGCGGCGGAAGCAGCGGCACTGGCGAACTACCGGCAGGCACAGACGGCGTATCAGGTTGCGCAAGGCACGTACCAGGCGAATGATGCTGAACGGGAGCACTATGCCTACCTGCTGCAAAGCACCGATGCGACGAACGCGGCCGCAGACGCCGCGGTGAAGCTGAACCAGGCACGGACAACCGGCACCTTCACCGTACCGAGCAAGACGCGGTGGGGGTTGTATACCGATTATGCGCGCAACATTGCCAACGCGACGACCTCGAAGCAGGATGCAGCCAAAGCTATCCAGGACTGGAAAGACGCGGTGAAGCCAGCGAATGATGATATTGCCAAGAAAGCGGCGAAATCGTATCTTGACCGCATGACCGACGCGGGCAAAGAGGCCGCGGACCGTATCAGCGGCTTTCTCCAAGAGGGTATGCGCTTCTCCATCGGTCTCAATGACATGACTTCCAACCCGCTGTCACCGGGACAAAATGGGCCGTTCGAGCAGATATACCGGCTGCAAGCCTGGCTGAAGGATGGCAGTTGGGGCGACGCGGCGGCTATGTTGGGCGGCGACAGAGAACGTATCGCGGGAGCTGTCAAGTCCTTCCAGATGGGGAACTTCACCGATGACGTAGTGAGCATGATTGACACGGCCGGACTGCGGAAGATGTTGCAAGACAAGGTGGCCGCGGAAGCCTCGCAGCAAGCTCTCGCCGGGCAGCTCGGCGGGGATGCGTCGATCCTCAAGTCGTTGCTCGGTATCGACACGGCCGGACAGGGTATCGTGTTGTCGCAGCCGGAAAGTGCGGCGTTGGCGAAGTCGCTGGCGACAGGCGTAAGCTCCGGCCTGAAAGAATCAACTCTCGGCGTGGATGTCATAGCGGCCATGATTGGCAGCATGGATACCGAGTTAGCGGCAGACGGCGGCAAGCAGCTCGAGGACAAGGGCGCGGCGGCATTTGACAAAGTGGGCGGCGGTTTCGTCAAGCGGGCCAAAGAATCACCGGTGTTCTACGCGGCAGTAGGCGCGATGGTAGACAGCTACATTGCGAAGGAATTGGAGCAATAATGGCTGATTTCCAGTATAAAAGCGGCTCTTGGGCCGATGTGCCGGCGTATGCACACCCGGACGATGAGGGCTCAATCAATGTCGTCTACCCTGAACCCACAGAACGGGATGGTCTGGGCGCGCCCTGCGGGGCCATCGGGTTGCCACATATCGAAATCCTGGCGACGCAGATGCGCGGCGACGGCTGGGCGTGGTGGCAAGCGTTCTTTGCTGACGCGAACGCGCTGACAGCAGCTATCTCCCTCACGGCCTACGACCCACGCACAGCGGCATGGGTGAAATACGCGGGTACGCTGCTCCGGCCGCTCGGTAATGCCAGACCGGGCGGTTCGGCAACGAACACGCTGTACACCGATGTAACCATTGTCGTTGAGCAAATCACGGTGACGACATGACGCTGACCGCTGACCAGATTGCCAACACGACGGCAACGGAGTTTGACGTAAAGCTGCGCTACTTTGCGGCGGCGGCATATTACAACACGCTGACGCTGGCGCACTACGAGTTCGGCAGCGCGCCCGTCGGGTGGACCATCAGCGGTGACAGCATCACGCCCGCGGGGTCATGGGTTGAGGTCACTGACCGGATATACGCGCGCGGCTCACTGACGTATGAGTGGGTTGGCAGCGCGCTACACTGGAGTACCGAGCTGCAAGGCGAGAACTACGACGAAGATTACTTTGCCGTGGACCGGGCGGTGATGTGTCTACGGCGCATCGTGCGCGGCGCGTATGATTCCGGCTGGGTGGTTTGGTGGATTGGGTGCATTGCCGCAGGCGAGTGGCGCGACGACTACCGTTTGGGCGCGCAGTGGCAACGCTCGGTAAGAGGCACGGATGTTACTCTGCGGCTGATCGATGCGCCGCGGCTGACTGCCGGCCGCATCAACATTGCGGAGGACGCCAGCGCCACCGCGTCTACGACGCTGGCAACACCGTCCGTCGAAGCGGCCAACGGTGAATTTGTCGGCACGACAGCCAACGTAGGTGCAAGCAACGTGGTTGACCAGCGGCTCAATACGGTTTGGATTTCGCAGAGTCCGCCATCATCCACCACGGCATCTATCGCCTACAACGCGCAGGTTCCCAAGCTTGACGAAGTGTTTTTCAAGCCGGTCGCGGGCTTCGATCCTGACCGGGCGTGGTGGGTGGAAATCGTCAACGCATCCACGAATGATACCGTCGTGTCGATTTGGGACATGCTCTTCGTGACCTACACGGCGTTGGGTGCGCATGTCGCGACACGGTTCCCGGCCGCGGGCGAACTGGAGCCAGGGGAACGCCTGGTCATCTGCGGCAACCGGGCCACATTCGAGGCGATGACCGGCGGGGCGCGCGGGGCGAAGATCGTCCTTGCTGCAGATGAAACCCCTTACTCTTACGTGGTCTCCTCCTGGACGGAAACCTCGCCCGGCTCCGGGTTCTACACGGCGAATCTCGGCACGACCTGGACGCGGCAGACGTTGAATGCAACCGGCGGCTATGCGATGCTCGCACCGCGCTTCTGGTCATCGTGGGGTGACAAAGACGGCGTGAAGTGGGGTACGGATCGGGCCTTTCCGTCTGGTGTCGTTGCCGCGGACATTTGGTCCGGGGCTACCGTGGACATCTCTACCATCGTGGACGGTGAAAGTATCCGCCGCACTCTCAGCGGCGGGGGCGTAGGCGGCTCGAATCAGGACAGCGAAACAGCCGCCGATTGGCAGATCGAGACCTACCCGACGCCGGGCGACAAGTACAGCGTCACGCGCTTTGACTGGTTGCTGATTACGTTACCGGAGCATGTTTCGACGCTCGGTACGAACATAACGCCAGCATCCACGACGATTGAGATTGACGAAGGTACACTCGGCTGGCCGGAAGCTGGCGACGGGGTTATCGAAGGCGATACGTTCTCCTACACTGGCCGCACTGCTACCGAGTTGACCGGGGTCACAGGGCTGGCAAGCTCGCACACGGCGGGCGCGACCCTGAATCCCTACGTGGGCAGCGTAGCACAGACCGGCTGGAGCATTACCAGTGTGCGGCTCAGACGACGGCCGGGAACCGCCTACATTCTGCGTTACGAAGTTTGGATCTCCGAGAATGACAGCCCGACAACCCCGGACGGTGAAGACCCGAGTAACGTGCTGTGGCGCGCCGATTACGACGAGCCGCATTACACCGGTGCGAACCTGAACGGCTTTACCGGATTGGGCGGCGGGCCAGACTTGACCGTCTACCTTGCGCCGGATACGGGCGCACGCTGGGCGCGCTGTATCCTCATCAACATCCTCGAGATGTACCCCGAAACCGGGGCAGTCACCGGCGCGCGGGCCAAGCTGAACGAAGTCGAAATCAACCTGGACGAAATGACTTTGCCGGATCAAGGCGTTACCAGTCTGCCCGGTGTGACCGCGGGCCTGTTGGCCGAATACCTGATCGACCAACACACCTGGCTACAACTGTCCGACTTCGTGGACGTGGCCCTAACCTGGGGCGAAATCGGCACAGTGGCGACGGCCATCCAGCCGCTGCCGACGGTGCTGGAGGACCTCGCCCGGATGCACGGCTGCATCGTCGGCTGGGGCGTGGACGGTCAAATCACCTGGCTGCCCGATCCGTGGTGGCCGGGCGGTATCACCAAGCATCCCGACTGTGCGGACGGACCCATCTACCGTTGGGAGCCGAGTACGGTGCGCGGGGAGATTACCTTCCAGACGGCACAGACGGAGGTTTCCGGGGTCGCGGTCACGGCAATGGACGGTGAAGGCAACCCGCTTGAGCGCGTTACCGCACCGCCCGGTGTGACCGGCTCCGGTGTACGTGAGTTTACGGGCCTCACGGTTGCCAACCAGGACACGGCCAAGCTCCTCGCGTTCAAGCTGGAACTCAAGGAGAAGAACCAGGACCGGTGTACGCTGACCGTGAAAGGCATCGGTGAATGGTGTTGGCCGACGCAAGTCTATTACGTCGAGTGGCCGGACGGGACGGAGCGCGGGACCTGGATTGCGGAGCGGGTGACGTGGAGCTGGGCGTTCGGCGCGGCCAAGCAGTGGAGCTGCACGCTGGACCTGCGGCGGATGTACGTGGGGTGACGCATGGGTGATACCGGACGACTACTCAGAAGCACATTTGAAGCGCGGCGCATTCAACTACCGGCGCGCGTCACCTCGATACCTCTGGACGCAGACGGCAAGTCGAGCGGCTACGTGCTGGCCGAAATCAGCGGACAGGCTGGCGTCAAAGTGCGCATCGGGCCATCTGACAACTACTACCCCGGCGATTGGATTGCGGCGGAACAAGTAGGCGGCGGGGCCGGCGCGCAGTATGTCGCGGCGGGCTTCGTCGCGGGTACACGGCCGCAGTCCGGCGCGTGGGAAATCACGTCCCAAATCACCATCGGCTCGGAGACCTTCGACGCCGGCGACGTAGTTTTCGGCAATCCCTACGACTCACACTGGTGGTATGACTACTCGGTAGGGCGCTGGAACGTGCGGCAGGCGAACGCGACGCGCGGCGCGTTGGGGCCGCTCGCGGACACCTACGATTATGCCCTCGGTTCGCCAGCGTTGGGGTTTGTGTTCGGGGATTATACAGATACCTGGATTGCCGGTGATGATGTCAACGGCTTTCGTATCTTCTCCGGCGCGGCGCAACGGGTCGCGCTGAACACGGACGGTTCCGGTTGGTTCGTGGATGCAGATGTCTTCAGTTGGGACACGGCCGGCAATCTGACGCTGGCCGGCAACTTCCAAGCCAACAGTCTGCGCATCGGGGAACGCGCCGCCGGTCCTGCGATTCGCGGCGGTGAAGTCATTGAACTGGACAGCCTCGGTGATCCGCTGCCCGAAGATACCGAGCGATACGGGTTGCGCATCTACGATGAAACCGGGTTGCCGAAGATTGCCCTGCTGACCGGCACGTATGACAATCCCGATGTACCGGCGGCGCTGTTCGGTGCGGCAGGCGACCCGAACTATCTCTGGTACAAGGACGGCCTGCTGCGCTTGAAGGGCGAGGCCATCATCGACGGCGGGCAGTTGGGCGGCTATGCGGTCACGGACAAGCGCATCACGGCCCTGAACAACCGCATCATCCTGGTCAACGAGAACGACGCAGCCTACGAGGAGGGGCTACTGCTCATCACGGGCGACACCGACGTCGCGGGGTCTATCGCCTGGCGCAAGAGCGCGGGTGTGGGGCACGAGGACGACTGGGCGGGCATCGTAACTACCCTGTACAGCGCCTACGACGGCAGCGCCAAGAAAGAGGCGCGCATGTTGATCGGGGTGTCCGACCTGTTCACGGCCTGGAATGACCGTCCCTGCGCGCGCCTCCGGCTGGAGGCATCGACGCCCACGTCAGGGGGCACTAAGGCGTATCTGCAACTCGTCAAGCTGGGCGGCCTTTACGGTTGGGACGACGAGATGCGGCTGGAGACGAACGCCGAGGTGCGGGCGCAGGGCGGGCTGCGGACCAGCAGCGTTGCGCCCGCCACAGAGAACGGTACAGTGACCCTGGCGGGCATTGTCGGAGCGACCTGGATCGGGCCGAGCGCGTTTGCATGGTTCACTACCTACGGCACGAGCGGGCGATTGGCGGCGAACGGCAACGGCCTGCAGTGTGTCTCGGCGGGTTATCCGATGTTTTTCGAGCTAAACATCCCGCAGCAGATGGCCGGGCGCGACATGCAGCTTGACAGCCTGGAGTTGCATTACAGCACTGCGGTCGCGAGGGCCTATATTGCGTCGGTGAGTCTGCTGCAGCAAGTGCCCGGCGACGCGCCCAACACGCTGCTGACCTATGACAACGACCTGGGCAACGGCAGCACGGGCGCGGGTATGGCGCAGTTGCTTGATACGGCGCTCTCGCTCCCGGCGTATGACCACCGCCCGCTGTTGCTCAAGGTAACGCTGGCAGGCGTAACGGATTATGGGCAGGTAGTGATACACGGCTTCTTGGCGCAGTGGCGCACGGTATAGGAGTGAGTAGGCATGGGTGCTAAGAAAAAACTCGCCACGGGAGCGGCAGCCCTGGCGACCGTCGTCGTCATGGCTCTTTCCGGCGTCCTGGGCGGGGGGAGCGCCACCACCGATCCCTTCCCGCGCTTGGTCTTGCGGGGCGATAATCTGACGGCGGCGGCCAGTCACGCGACGGCGGCGGGTAGCGTTACCGCGGCCCTGTATCAGGACATGATCGATGCGCCGGCGCCGATTGGCCCGCAGCAAGCGGTGGATAAGGCGTTTGTTCACCGCATCGAGCACGCGCTTTATGGCTCGGCGGCTAATAACAATCACGGCTGGCAAGCGTTCAATTACGCTTACGATTACGTCACTAACCCAGCCAACGACCCCGCGACCGTCTGGGCAAGTTACGGCAGTATCAAGTCGTATGCCGGGGAGCGCATCATCCCCATCGCCCTGGTGCTGGACTGGGTGGCGGACACCGACGTCGGTACGACGACCAAGCGCACGGCCATGCGCGAATACCTGTGCGAGTGGGTCAACCTGATTGACGCACAGTTGGGCACACTGACAAGCGCGGATATGCACAATTATTATGTCCAGAACATCGCGGCGGACGGATTGGCGCTCATGGAAATCGGCGGCTCGGAGAGCAAGGGGTCGTGCACTCTGGCCCTGTATGGCGGCGCAAGCGCCGAGACGCGCATCGGCCAACTGATTACCGCCACGACCGACCTCTACTTCGCGCAGCGCCTCCGCAACGGGACGATTCACGAGGAAGGGATTCACTATCAAGACCTGAGCCTGCCGGAGATGACGGTCTTTCTGGCGGCGGCAGACGCGGCGGGCTACATCGCGGCCAACACCACCGCGGCGGTCAACACCTTCGAGGGGCTGGCGGCGCGCGCCGTACCCGCGACGGGCTTCATGCAGTGGGGCGACGCTATCGAGTCGACCGCCATGAGTTACAAGCGCCTCTGGGGGCAGTACACTTACCTGATGCAGCTTGCGGGGCAGCGACCGGGCGATTACTACGTTTGGGATACCATCCGCGGCACAGATTACGCCGAAAGCTGGGCGACATCGGGGCATCGGCCCTTCATCGTGATGTTCTACGACCCGACCGTGGTGGCGGCCACGCCCACGGCCCCGGCCCTGTTCATCCGCGACAACCTGACGCAAACGCCGGAACCTATCGGGGGCTTCGTCATGCTGCGTAGCGACTGGTCGACGACGGCCCTGGTCGCCCGCCTGACCAACCGCGGCGACCACGCCGAGCACAGCCACTTTGACGCGGGCGGCCTGGAACTCCACCTGAGCGGGCAGCAGTTTGTCCTTGACCACTCTGGCTCTTACAACGAGGAAGCCCACGGCGAAGCGGGCCAGCACTCGACGGTCGTGTTCTATGATAGCGGCGCGAGTCAGTGGGGCAACCTGCCGAGCAATGACTACACTAGCACGACGGCTGATGATTCGAGCGCCTTCGGGCAAATTGTCGCCTTTGCCGACCGCCCGAATGTGGGGTCGGCGGTCTATGCCGACCTGCGCTATGGGCTGGTGAACCAACTCGACGCCAGCCGCGTCTTCCTGCCCAAAGCCACGATTACCCCGGCTCCGGTCGGGCGGCGCTTGCTGCTGTTCAACCGGCAGGCGGGGCAGCCGCCTCTGCTGGCCGTATTCGACCGCACCGGCCTGGGGGCGGCGAAAGACTGGCGGACGCAATGGCATTTGGGGAGCGACCTGACTATCACGGGCAGCGGCACAACGGCGGCGCCCTTGGTGGTGAGCCACGCGAACGGCGCGACCCTGTATGCCTTCGTGTCTGACGGGCGCAGCATCGTCGCGGGGCCCGATCGCGTCTACGACACCAGCAACTGCAATAACTGTGAAGCGCCTGATACCCGGAACTATGTTTACTACACCCAGCAAAGCGCCACCAGCGAGCCAGTGCTCTCGACTATCTGGCTGGCGTCGCCCGGCGGCGCGCCGACGCTTACGCTGGAGGTGCTCTCCAGTCGTAACACCTACAAGATTGAGCGACCCGGCGCGAGCGGTTACACGCGCTACGTACAGAACCAGGGGCGTACCAGTATTACTATCGGGCGGGTCACGACGGACGCCGAGGCGTTCCTGCTCAACTACGACGCGGGCGGCAATATCATCGGCGGCGTCTTTGCGAACTACACGGCCCTGCAAGATAACGGGGTAACGCTGGACGGCCTGACAAACGCGCGCGTCGCGGCCATCGAGTTTGCGGGCAGCGATGGCAGCGCTCGTCACGGATACGCCAGCAACTCGGCCCTGGCGACCGTCACGGTGGGCGCGCCGCTGACCGAGGCCACGATTACGCCGACCGCGACGGCGACCCGCACCGCGACGCCGACGCCGACGCCCTCCCGCACGCCCACGCCCGTTTACGCCGCGGGCGTGCGGTTCAACGAGGTCAGTCCGAGTGAGCTGTATGACTGGAGCCTGTCGGGCACGGTGAGCGCGGCGGATCGGTATTTCGAGCTGATAAATTGGGCGGCAACCACGGCGAACATCAGCGGTTGCACCATCGGCAACGGTACAGACACTTACGCTTTCCCCACTGGTACGACGCTGACTGCATATGCGCGCAAGGTCTTTCTCGCCGAAGACACGGTACACATTCCTGACAATGGCACGCTCACACTGGCCGGCACAGGCTGTAGCGCGTCCGTCGTCTACACCGCTGCGCCCGATACCGGACAATGCTACTCTGCATCCCCGGACGGCTCCGGTTCGTTCGCGTGGGTCGCGCCGGAGAATTGCACGCCTGGTCAACCGAATCCGTAAAGGAGGATATATGGAACTGACAGAGGAACAGCGCGCCGCAATCGAAGCCCGTATCACGGACCTGGAACACATGCGTGACCGCCTGGTCGAGCAAGCCAACCTGGAACTGGCGCGCATTCTGGCGCGTCTGGACGAACTACAAAAGTTACTTCAGCCCGAATAGAGGACTCATGCCTACCGATTGTCAACCTTACCGCGTCCTGTACATCGCACCGGAAGCACCCGGTCTGCCTGCGCTCGCCTGGTGGGAAGAAGCCTCCAAGATCGCGGCCATCAGCGGCGTGGACCTGACCATTATCAGCCGCGGGCAAGCCACGACCGAGCATGTAGCACAGGCGCTTCGCCGCGGCGCGGATCTCATCATTATCGCAGCCCACGGCGCGCCCAATGAGATCATCTTGGCCGATGGTTGCTCGGTAGATGGGGTATGGCTGGCAACGCAGGCGCGGCCGGGTAAGCCGGAGTGCGTCGTCATCGGCGCATGTCTGTCCGGCGTGCAGGATTACGCGCTGCGCGACTTCGGGCGGGAGTTGTCACGCATCGGCATCCATGCCGTTGTGTTCGCCGTAGCGATTGACGACCGGGCCGCGGGTGTCTACTCGGTTGAGTTCGTGCGCGCGATGTGCGCGGGTTCAGACGTGGCCCAAGCAGACCTTGTTGCGGGTCTGGCCGCGAAGCGCGCCTATCCGAAAACGAATCTTGGCGCGCAGCTTGTACCGGCGCTGATGAACGGCTACCGGGAAGTGCTGGAACGTATCGAGTGCCTGGGTGAAGACCTCGCAGCGACGAAGCAGGAAACCCGCACGCAGCTCGAGGAAGTCTTGCGCCGGCTCACGTTGATTGAAGACAAAATCGGGCCGGCGACGCGGCGACGGAGCAGCTAATATACAGGTACGGGAACGCAAAAGCCCCTGGGGGATTGGCTCCCAGGGGCTTTTGCATGTGTCAGGCGGTGGGCTTGCGGGGCCGGCCGCCGCGGCGGCCGTTGGCTCGGCTGGCCGCCGCCTTGCGCGGGGATGTCATCGAGCCGAGGATGGCGGCGGCGGACGACCGCGCCAGCTGCGCGCGGGCGTAGCCGATGATGGCTTCCGCCACGATGACTGGGGACTCGTCCGCAATCCCCCACTCCTCCTGCAACTCAGCGATTTGCTGAGCCAGGAGGCTCGCCGGCTGGGAGGAAATCTCCTCCCAGCTTGCGTTTTTCCCGACGTACCGATCCCACATCTCAGATGGATTCATATATCCCTCTCTGCCGGCCTATTGTGTCCCGACCGGCGGGGCGTGACGTGCCGTGTTTCAGGCGGCCTGCTCGGCCTCGGCCACTGCCTGCTTGATTCGCTCCACGATGATTCGGAATGCCTCCGGATCACCCTGACCGCGAAACTTACCATCATTCAGGTCGTACCAGATCTTCGTCTCGAGGAGACGAAACATTATTCGTTTCGCCTCACTGTTTGAGATTGTGCGCCCGTTGAGCCGGGCGCTCGAGATGTTGCCCGTGCCGTAACGGGCAACATCCAAACCGAACCAACGAGGCAAATCGTTAAAATAGACCCGCCTCATCCCACATTTCTCCCATACACTCCCGAGTTTTTTGATGATTTCTTCTTGGGTTTTCATGTGACCTCCAAATGTTATTTTATGACTCGATTATAAACCCAACGTTAGGTTTTGTCAAGGGGTATAACCTTAAAAAATCATCACGTTGCGAAAACTCATAGAGGATTTGAACGCGGAAAAGAGGAGATTATAGCAGCGTATCCACTGCGCCATGTTCCCGGTGCGCGGTGGCAAGGTCGGTTTCAACGAGCGCCAGATAGCGGCGCAACATGGTCAAGTCGGCATGGCCCATGAGACGCTGCAAGGCGTAGATGTTCATACCAGCGCGCAGCGACCACAGGGCGAACGTGCGGCGAAACGTATGAGGATGACAATGGGCGACTTTGGCCCGTATACCGAGCCGGTGTAACATGGACTGGATTCCGTCAACGGTGTAGCGTTCTCCAGCCGACGTGGTGAACAGCGGCCCGCTCGGTATAGCGGGCTGCGCCCCGAGATACTTCAACAGCGCACGCTTGGCCTTCGCGCCGATGTAGGTAACACGATCCTTCCTCCCCTTCCCCATGCGTACCGTGATTGCGCCATTTCTTATGTCAAAGTCGGCAGTATTCAGAGCGCACAACTCCGACACCCTGACACCCGTATCCAAGAGCACGTACACAATGGCCGTATCCCGTTTGTTACGGGTGTAACGCAGCAGCGTTTGGACATCCTCGGCTGTGAAGGCAGGCAGCAGCTTTTCGTCGCTCTGGGGCAGCGTGAGGCGGTTTGTGATGTCTGTGGGCAGCTCGCCATCCAGGTACAGAAAGCGCAGCCAGGTCTTGACGATCCGGGCCGCGTCACGGACAGACGCGGCGCTGAGTCCGCTATCCTCGAGATGCACCAGATATGAGCGCCATACTTTCTTCAAAAACTCGTTGTCAAACCACTTGACAAACGGTATGTAATCTGATACACTGACGGTCAGAAATAGCGACCAACGCACCAAACCGCAAGGCGGTTTCTCTTTTACCCGCAAAAGTTGGAAATAGCGAACAGCAAGAGGAGGAACACCATTATGGATTTTGCAACCCGGATGCGTTTAATGCGCATGGTGCATGGCTGGACACAGCAGGAATTGGCCGTGCGCTGCGGGATCCCGACCTCGTATCTGTCCAACATCGAATCCGGCAAGACGGAGCCGCAAGCCGACTGGTTGGAGCGCATCAAGAGCGCGCTGCACTGGACGGCCACCGCAGACGCGGCACTCGACACGCTGCACGAACTCACACAGGAGCAAACCGCATGAAATTCTCCTTGAAGCAAGTCGTCATTGACACTGGCGACAAAGACAATCTCGCCAAGCCGAAGAAGAGCCACTACCTGACCGTCGCCACTGGCCTGACTTTCCAAGAAGCGAAGGCCCGCCGCAACGCTGACCGCAAGGCCCGCCTGAGCATCGTGCCGGAGCGTGTTGCATGAACATCACCTTGACCTGGCTGGAAGAGCATGACGCATGTCCAGAAGGACGGCTGGCTTTCGCGGCCCGCTTCCCTGACGGCGCAACCGCAACCGAGACCTTTGCACATCTGGCCGAACTGAACCGCGCCGACTGGCTGATCTGGCTGTGCAACGCCGCGCCGGAGTTTGCCCCGGCGGTCGGTGCATGTGTGGCCGCAAACGGCTGGCAGTCCGTCATCGCTGGCGCGCATGAGACGAATACCGGCTTTTGGCTGGCTTCCGGCTCGGCAACCGTCCGGGCTTCCGGCTCGGCAACCGTCCGAGCTTCCGGCTCGGCAACCGTCCGAGCTTACGACTCGGTCACGGTCGAGGCTTCCGGCTCGGCAACCGTCCGGGCTTCCGACTCGGCAACCGTCCGGGCTTCCGACTCGGCAACCGTCCGAGCTTCCGGCTCGGCAACCGTCCGGGCTTCCGGCTCGGCAACCGTCGAGGCTTACGGCTCGGCAACCGTCGAGGCTTACGGCTCGGCAACCGTCGAGGCTTACGACTCGGCAACCGTCCGAGCTTAC
>Ga0208822_1000776_pt1 | contig 24149 bp, 19 predicted proteins | sample AD_STIC08_MetaG_FD_184435 | JGI IMG/M metagenome (GOLD analysis project Ga0208822, IMG submission 184435) | Active sludge microbial communities of municipal wastewater-treating anaerobic digesters from USA - AD_STIC08_MetaG (SPAdes) (version 2) | ecosystem: Engineered > Bioreactor > Anaerobic >...
GTAGGCCGCCGTAACCACCAACCGAACCTGGGAAGAGGAGGGATGCAGCCATGGCACTGGAGCGAGTTGCAGTACGGCCGATCGAGCACGAGTCGCCTGGCGCCCGACATCTGGCAGATATCGCGCATTCCTTCACCTCGGACGCCCAACACTTCTACGATCACTCCATGTCGAGAGACCCCAAAGCGGAGGGGTACAAGCCTGCCAAGCGCGAAGAAATCCCGGGACCGAATCGCAGGCTGGTCGAGCGGGCCGCCAAGTTCAGCCTGGATCTCGGCGACTACTGGGCGAGCGCACGTGAGACGGCGTCCGACGCCTACGAATTCGGAGCCTCCACGCTCGAACGTTTCGGGGCAGGCTTGGAAGCGGACTTCAAGTCGATTGATCGAGGTCTGGAAGAGCGATTGGCCGAGTGGGAAGAGGCTACCAGTCCGGCGGCCGAATATGATCCCGATCGGATCGGCGCGGCAGCCGATGCCCTTCGAGAGAGTATTCGCGCGGCCCGCGCAACGCTCGATTCGCGCCTCGAGGGAATGCGCCTGCAAGATCGCGCCGAAATCGCCTGCCTGTCACTGCTCGGCAGCGCGCTGACCGGCCTGTCTGAGCAGATTGCCGAGCGTCTGCATGCCATCGCCGCAGGCGGCATCGTCGAGCCGATCACGATGAGCACGCAGACCAAGCAGTTGATCGAGCGCGCCGGCATGGATGAGGCGGGTGATCTGATTGAACAGGCGCGGGCGAACATGGAGACGGAGCTCGCGAAAAGGCGCGACAACAAGGCCCGCAGCGAGCAGCTGATTTATGATCGGACGACAGAGCTCGACGGCCTCCGCATCGAATTGCAAGGTCCGGACCTGACGGCCGCTCAGCGCGACGAGGCGACACGGAAAGTGTCCAAGCTGGAACGGGACATCAGCCGTCTCAAGAGCGTGTCGGACCGACTGGACAGCGTCATCGCCCTGACAGAGAACGGACTTGCAGCCGCCTCGGACCGTAGCGCCGCATATGAACAGAGCTTCCAGACCGCCGCAAGCGCGTTGGCCAACGGGCAGGATCTCGCAGAGTTCTGGCGCTCGTCGAAGTCACGGCTGTTCAGCGAGGTCGACGCCCTGCTCGGGAAGAGCGTCCGCAAGGTACTCGATGCCGCGTTCGATTCTGATTTGGCGAGCAAACTGGACGACTTCACGAAACAGTTGGTGAAGTCCAAGCTGGATCCGCAGAAACTGCAGAACCTCGCATCGACGCTGCTGCAAACCCTCGACGCGTATGCGCTGCGAACCCGCTCGATCCTGAATGGCGAAGACAGCCGTGCGGCGGCGGGCGACCCGCTGGCGATTGAACAGATCGCGGATGGCGCCTGTGCACCCATCGCGGCGCTGCGCGCCGCAATCGCAAAGGAATTGACCTTTCTGTTCCAGAACGGCGCGTTCGAATCGAGGTGAAACGTCATGAACACGACCGAATGCACTTCGCCTGCATCCACCAGCGAAACGCCTTTCGACCCCTACTATTCGGAGATTCTGGTTCCCGCGGCGGCGGGCGATTCAGTCGCGATGCAGCAGGTGCTGACGGCAAGGCGTCACGTCCTGAACGAGAGGACCGTTGCGGCGACCACCAATCTGACGGTCTATGGCGACGAGGTGGTGGTTGAAGGCGTGATCACCTTGCCCGGACGGCAGGTAACGATCGTCTGCCGGCGCCTGGAGTTCCTGCCCGACCCATTGAACCCAGGCAATTACGGGGGAATCGATGTAAGCGGTTGTCGTGGCAAGGATGGGTGCAGCGGAGGCCAGACGACCGCCGGCACGGAACCAATGGCGGCGACCGCGGGACAGGACGGACAACCAGGGCGGCACGAAGGAGGCGTTGGGTCGAACGGTCAACCGGGCGGGGATGGTGGCAAGGGGGGCGAGGGGGGCTCGATCACGATCTGGTGCGATCGACTGGTTCGGGGACCGCAGTTGGTCCTCGATGCCAGTGGGGGCCTCGGCGGCAACGGAGGGAAGGGCCAGCCTGGCGGACGCGGCGGAAACGGGATCGACAACCTGGATGACAACGATTCGGAGTCGGCACGTGGGGGCGCTGGAGGCTGTGGCGGTCACGGTGGAAACGGCGGGGCAGGTGGCGACGGCGGAACCATTTCGCTGAATTTTCTGGGGTTTGATTTTCCGATGTCAGGCATGAGCCTGTCGGTTGCGGGTGGCATCGGCGGCAACGGAGCATCACCCGGAATCGGCGGCAACGGTGGAAACGGCGGTACGCCCAAAATGGACTCGCTGCGCTACAAGCCCAATTTCCTCGCTTTCATGGGCGGCAGGGATCCGGATGGGCACCAGAACGGCGCCGACAGCGGCGGCGGCGGTGTCTGCGGACTTCCGGGTTACGGCGGAGTTGCCGGCAGCCCTGGCACGATCGCCATTGGCGCGCTCCGCCCGCCGGCAGTTCCATCCGTCGACCCGAAGACGTACCAGATCATTCGCGTGGAGGCCGAGCAGGCGGCCTTCGAAGGAACGATCGCGAATATCTGGGCAGTGTGGACTCGCGCCAAAGTGTGGGGCTCGTGGAATGAGATTCATACGCCCATCGATGCGAACGGGGCAGATGGGCAAGCGCTGCCGGCGGAGCAGACGTTCGGAAAAGCGGGAACACCAGGCGGGCCCGCACCCGTAGATCCCCGGTATGGCGCCGTCAATGGCGGCTCAGACATCCGAGGGCGCGGATTTGGTCCGGGGCAAAGCGGGCAGGTCGGCGCCAACAATACCAATCGCCCTGCGCAAGGCGCGAGGCCCGTTGCGACGCCGCCCACACGTGTAGGCATCAGTCCCGCGTCAAACTATCCCGGCTGCTGGTCGATCGTCGATGACAGATCGCTTGCGTTGCAACTGAGCGGGGATCTTCTGCCCATGGTCTTCGAGCGTTGCCGCGAACGTTTTCTCTTCACGAACGTTCATGCGAACACCAACGAGACCCGCGAAGCGGTCGGCAGCCTGCAGGCAACCCTGTCATGGATTGTCCGGATGGCTACGGAGCGCAAAGAGGCCGACCTTGCTGCAGCGGCGACGATGACGCTGGAGTCGCTTCGACAGGGGCGGAACCTGTTCGGGCACGATCATGATTTCGTCGCGCTTGGGTCGATCGACCGCTATCAGCCGGATCTGACCGAGGTGGTCGCAGAATACAGCGCCATAGAGCAGACGCACGGCGCCTTGGCAGGCGCGCTGAAGAACGCGCAGGAGCGAGCCGGCTTTCTCGGCAACCTCTCGGGGAGTCAGAGCCGCACATTGACGGCGCTCGAGGCGGACGTAGCCGACAGCGTCGCCAAGGTCAATGCGGCCCTGACGTCCGTTCAGCAGTTCGAGGCGAACCGCGCCGAGGGCTCGGTGCACTTGATCAAGAAATTCACCGATTTTGAAAATGAAGTCACGCTCGGCACAGGCCTTACGCCCGCAGCCCTGTTGTCCGCCATCGGTCAGTTGGCCTTCATCAACCCTGAGGCGCCAGCCTTCGCGATACCGCTCGTTGCAAGTCAGGCCGGCGATTTGATCTCGAAGACTGCCAACGAGATCGCGACCGACAACGGCACCACGGTGAATCGTTCGTATCTCAGCCGTCAGGTGCTGTCCTTGTCCAATGAAGTCACCGACTTCACCGGATTGAAACAGGCCAGTGACGGACTGATCAGCGCCGACGGAACCGAGCAAGGCCGCCTGATGGCGACGCGCAGGCAGGTTGATGCGATCTGCGCCGAATTCTTCAGCAAGTGTCCGACAGCGAAGAAATTAAGCGACGATCTGGCGCACTACATCGAACTGGTCGCGACGCGGAATGCCAAGATTGCCGAGTACAACGACGCGCTTACCGAATTGTGCTACCTGCGATCGCAGGCGGATGCCATAAGGTCGGCCAAGAACAAGACCGAAAGTTGGCGGGTCAGTCAGGCCGGTCTCAGCCTGCCGCAGATGGCCGCGTTCAGCAGCGCGTTGTGGCGTCACGCGCGCGAGCAGTGCGTGGAGACGCTGTACCTGGCGAGCCGCGCATTCACGATGCACACCTTGAGCAACAAGGATGTGTTCGTCGACGTGCTTCGGCAGTTGATGGCTGGCTCGCAGCGGCCCGACAACATCAACTCGACCGCGTTCAGAGCCGCGTTGATCGACTTCATCGTCGGACGACTGAAAGAGGAGAACAAGCGGCTTTCGACCATTCAAGCTTTTGTCCCCATGGGCAACTCCTGCCGAATCGAGTTCACAAAAGCGCGGAACCCCCTGCTGTTCGCAACGCTGATGAACGGCAACGAGGGGCTGGTGTCGATTCTTCCGGCGCGAAAGGACACCAACACCGACCATACACACTTCCCGGGAATGGCCAACGTCCGCCTCTCCGCCATTCGAGCGTGCGCGCTCGGGATGAGGACCAAGGACAACATTCACGTGATTCAGTTTACGCATCCCGGCGTAGAGACGATCGTGACCGCCAGCGACGTGCCGGTCACCGTCAATCATCAAAAAGTGCATCACGAGTACCGCTACGATGCACGTGCGCTCTCCCCCGACGGCACGACAATTTCGGCAGGTGCGGCGGCCGCAGCAAGACCCGAGACGGGCACCGTTACCAGCGCACCAGCGGCGACACCAGCGCCCGTGCTGACCGGCGGGTTCCTGGACGCGCAGCGACAAATGATCGGGCCGTTCTGTCAGTGGTCAATCCGAATTCCCCGGGAGTACAACAGTGAGCTCGATCTGAGCGGACTCCGGTCGATCATCATCGAGTTCGAAGGAACCTATCAGTCGTTCGCGTGATGCGCACGGTAATCGATCCATGGGGATGACGGGTATCCGCGGATCGCGGCCGTCACGCCGGGCGTTCGCCGTTGGGCGCCGGGAGATCGCAGCCGACCTCTGTCGCCTCCCCGGCGCCCGGCCATGCGGTTACGATTGGACCTCTTCCAGACGAGTTCCGCCGGAGCCTGCCGATGTCCGCCCGTTCCACCCGCTTGTCCGCCGCCGCGTCGGCGCTCCATGACCGTCCGCCGCCCGCGGTCGAATACCGCATCCGCCCGGCGAACCCCGGCGCCCACCTCTTCGAGGTGAGCTGCACGGTGGCCGAGCCCGACCCCGCGGGGCAGGTCTTCAGCCTGCCGGCGTGGATCCCGGGCAGCTACATGATCCGCGAGTTCGCGCGCAACATCGTGCGCCTGCGTGCCGAGGCCGACGGCGAGCCCTGCGCGCTGGAGAAGCTCGACAAGCACACCTGGCGCGCGGCTGCGGTGCCGGGCGCGCGCGTGCTGAGCGTGCATTACGAGGTCTATGCCTGGGACCTGTCGGTGCGCACCGCCCATCTCGACACCACACACGGCTTCTTCAACGGCACGAGCGTCTTCCTCGCGGTGGCGGGGCGTACCGAAGCACCTTGCGTGGTGACCATCGAACGCCCCGAGGGCGACTGCGGGCGCGACTGGAAGCTCGTCACCGCGCTGCCGCCCGAGCACGGCCACCCGGGCCAGGCCTGCCGCTTCGGCCGCTTCCGCGCCGCGGACTACGACGAGCTCATCGACCACCCGGTCGAGATGGGCCGTTTCACGCTGGCACGCTTCGAGGCCGCGGGCGTGCCGCACGACATCGCGCTCACCGGCCGCCACGACTGCGACCTCGAGCGCCTGTGCGCCGACCTGCGCCGCATATGCGAATGGCAGATCGCGCTCTTCGGCACGCCGGCGCCGGTGGACTATTACGCCTTCCTGACCATGGTGGTGGGAGAGGGCTACGGCGGGCTGGAGCATCGCGCCTCGACCGCGCTGATCTGCAGCCGCGCCGAGCTGCCGTGGAAGGGCATGGAGGGTCTGCCCGACGGCTACAAGAGCTTCCTCGGCCTGTGCAGCCACGAGTATTTCCACACCTGGAACGTCAAGCGCATCAAGCCGGTGGCGTTCACGCCCTACGATCTCGCGCGCGAGAACCACACCCGGCTGCTGTGGGCCTTCGAGGGCTTCACCTCGTATTACGACGACCTCGCCCTGGTGCGCAGCGGCGTGATCGGCATCGATGACTACCTGGGGCTGCTCGGCAAGACCATCGCCAACGTCTTGCGCGGCAGCGGCCGGCTCAAGCAGAGCGTGGCGGAGTCCTCCTTCGACGCGTGGACCAAGTACTACCGCCAGGACGAGAACGCACCCAATGCCATCGTCAGCTACTACGCCAAGGGTGCGCTGATCGCGCTCGCGCTCGACCTGCAGCTGCGCGCGGGCAGCGAGGGTGCGGCCAGCCTGGACGACGTGATGCGGCTGCTGTGGCGGCGCCACGGCCTCACCGGCGTGGGCGTGCCGGAGGATGGCATCTTCGCCGCGGTGCGCGACGCGGGCGGCGAACGCCTCGGCGCGCGCCTGGCGAAATGGCTGCAGAAGGCGGTGGACGGCTGCGAGGATCTGCCGTTGGCGCGCCTGCTGCGTCCCTTCGGCGTGAGCCTGCGCGCCGAGGCGGCGGGGACCGCGCCGGTGCTCGGGATGAAGCTCGGCGGGGGCAGTGGCGAGGCGAAGGTCGCCAATGTGTACGACGACGGTCCGGCGCAGGCGGCGGGCGTCTCGGCCGGGGACGTGCTGATCGCGCTCGACGGGCTGAGGATCTCCAGCGCCAAGGGGCTGGAGGATCTGCTCGCCCGTCGTGGTGCGGGCGACGAGGTGGAACTGCATCTCTTCCGTCGCGACGAGCTGATGAGCTTCCGCGCGGTGCTCGCTGCACCGCCTGCCGAGCGCCAGGAGCTCAAGCTGGCGCCGCGCGCCGATAGCGCGGCAGCGAAGCTGCGGCGGGGTTGGTTGGGGGGGTGATGCGCCGCCTTGCCGTGCGCGAGGCGCAGCCGCGGACGACGGCAAGGTGTGACGGAGCGGGCACGCACGGCCAGGCGCGCTCGCGGCGGCAGGTCGCGTTCAGGCCTCGGGGGCGGCGTCGTGCGCCGGGAACAGCTTCGGCTGCCAGTAGCGCCAGGCGAGGAAGCCGGCGAGCCCCGCGATGATCAGCCAGAAGCCGACGCCCTGCCAGAAGGCGATCGGATCGGTGGCGAGGAGGTAGTCGCGCGGCGGGCGCACGAAGTGGATCCGCCCTGTGGTCAGCGCGCGCACCGCCTGTGCGATCGCCGCCAGCGCGGGCATGAACCAAACCAGCAGCCCGGCGCCGACGATGACGCGGTCGAGCAGCGGCGTGGCGAGGCTGCGCGCGCTGTAGACGCTGCGCACCCCGAACCACACCGCGATCAGGAAGCCGAGCGCCGCAGCGAGCGGGCCGATCGCCATCACGCCGCCGAGCAGGGTGGCCGCCGCGAGGAAGCCGAGCCCCTCCAGGCGCACGATCTCCGGCCACAGGCGCTCGAGCTGGCTGAACAACAGCCACGATGCAGGCAGCGCGACCACGCATACCAGCAGCGCGAACAGCGCGCGGCGCCGGTCGAGGTCGCCCGGCAGGGGGCGGGCGCGGGTTTCAGCGGAAACGGTGACGGAAGAGGAAGGCTCGGGCATGGGAATGGAGGCGGTGGAAAAGGTTCGGAGCCCGGGAAGTGTACTACGCGCACAGCCCCGCGCCCCTGCAGTTCCCGTCACGCGCTCGCGCGTCGTCGTGATCGCGACTTGCGTCGCTCCCACGAAAATCGGCACGTTACCGCAGCACGATGCAGCTTCGGACCCCGCTGGGAGCGACGCGAGTGGCGATCCTCCGTCCCGGCTCGCGCCGCCCTCGTCGCGGGCTCCGGCACCGTGATCGGGACCGGCGTCTTCAGCCGAAATACCCATGCACGAACCACTGCCCCGGCGCATCCAGGCTCTCGAAGATCCAGCACAGGACGTTGTCGGCATCGCGCGCGAGGTAGTAGTCGCGACGGACCGGCATGCCGTCCCACCAGCCGGTCTCGATGCGTTCGGCGGCGCCGAGCAGGGTATAGCGGGGAGCGGAGATCGGACGCGGCGCGGGCAGCAGCCAGAGCGGGCGCAGGCCTGCTGTCGTGCGTGGCGGCGGCGATGCCGTCCGTGTCGAGGCCGGCCCCGCAGCGGCGTCGCGGCCGGCGCGTGCAGTGGTCGCCTGTGCGGAGGGCACGGTGTTTCGCCAGGCGGCTTCGGGACGGTGATCGGCGCGAAGATCCAGGCGCTGCACGCATTCCTCGCCAAGTCGCGCCTGCAGGCGGGCAAGCAGCAGGGCGGCGTCCTCTCCGGCCTGGGCAGGATCGCCGAACAGGTCCCGGGCGCGCGGGTCGGCAGCCACGGGGCTTTCCGCACACAGGGTGATCGAGTCGACCTCGGCGGACAGCTCGAGCATGGCCAGGCGTTCGCGCACGATCAGGGCGAAGTGCCCCTCGTCGCGGCTTGGGCGGCCGAGCGCGAACTCGAGTTCGGTGGGCGGTCGCGAGCCGTGGCCGAAACGCAGGCGGAAGCGGTCGACTGCCGCGTGGCGGGCATCGAGCCAGGCGGCAAGGCTGGCGAAGAGGCGGCGTGCGGCGAAGAGCAGGGCCTCGGCGTGAAGTTCCGGCGCGGGCAGGGCGATGCCGTGGTGGAAGCGCAGCGGCGCTTCGAACCAGGGGCGTGGATCGGCGAGCTCGCCGCGCGCCCGCGCCAGCGCCCGCGCGGCCGCCTGCGCACCACGGCGGGCGAGTCCGGCGGGCGGCAGGCGGCGAAGCTCGCCAAGGGTGCGCAGGCCGAGTCCGGCGAGCAACTCCAGCGTGGCGGCGTCGCAGGCGTCTTCCTCGCTCAGGAGTTCGAGCGGCAGCGGGTCGAGCGCAGCGCGCCAGTCTTGCCCGGCGGCGTCGGTGGGGAGTGCCGCGTCGGTCGGGGGGCAGGAGAGGGCGGAAGGAGCGGCCGCCCGTGCAAGCCAGCGCGCGGCCAGTGGAGTGGGTGCGCAGGCCAGCAGGGCCGTGAAGCCCAGCTCGGCAAGGCCTTCGCGCAAGGCGGATTCGATCTGTGCCGTGCCACCGAACAGGCGCAGGCAGGAGGAGATCTCCAGCAGCACCGCGTCCGCTGCGGACAGGCTGATCCGCGGGCTGAAGCGCCCGGCCCAGGTGGCGATCTCGGCGAGGGCTTCGGCTTCGCGCGCCGGCTCGTGCGGTTGCAGGCGCAGTTCGGGCAGCAAGGCGAGGGCGCTCGCCGCACGCTGCCCCGGTTCGATGCCGGCCGCGCTCGCCGCCGCGCTGGCGGCCAGCACCCGGCCCCGGGGCGACAGGATCGCCAGCGGTGGGGCGGCGCGTACGCCGCGTGTGAAGACCTGCAGCGACAACGCCGGCAACAGGATCGCCAGCCACAACATGGAAACGCTCCGCGTCGAGGTGTTTGAATCGGTCGGCAGCGAGGGCTGCGGTTAGAGCGACGAAACGATTGCGGCGGGTGGAGGAAGGCCGCCGATCGCGACTGGCGTCGCTCCTACAGAAAACGCCGCGCTTCCGGTTTGCATGCAGGCGCGACGGGGGCGACGGTGGTGGATGCGGTAGGGTGGGAAGCTGCCGAGAGGGGCATCCGGGGGGATTGCCCTGCGCGGGATGCCTTCGGTACCGGGCTGGCCCCGGGCGGCAGGGCGAGCACGAGCGGCGCGGCGGCGAGCGGTCCGCGGCGCTTGAGGATGCGTAGCTGCAGGCCTTCGGGCTGCGGGGCGAGCGCAATCCGCAACACCGCCGGCGAAGGCTGACCGGCGACGCTGCCGGGACGGAAGAGGAAGAGCGGGGTGGCGCTTTCCTCGGCGGCCAGCTGCAGGCGGCGCAGTCCGGCGTTGTCGATGCGCTGCGGCCACGCCAGCACGCAGGCGCAGCTGCCCGACAGCAGTGCCTGGCGTGCGGCCCACAGCAGGTCTTCGCGGCGCTCGGGGCGCACCACGAGCAGGCGCGCCAGCGGCACGCCTGCGTTCGCCAGCGCGGGAGCGTAGGGCAGCAGCGGCGGGGCGATGCAGACGATCCAGCATGCGGGCGGGGTGGCGCCGAGCAGCGGCAGCAGCAGGCTCAGTTCGCCGACGCCGGGGCGGTCGGCGAGGAGCTCGATGAGCGCCCCGGCCGGCCAGCCGCCGCCGGGCAGCTCGGCGTCGAGCGCGGAGAAGCCGGTCGGCAGCACCGCTCCTGCGGCGCCTGCGAGCCGGCTCGCCTGCCACACGCTGCCCGCAGGCAGGCCGGCGAGCACGCCATGCGTGCCGGTGGCGGCAGGAGCTACGGCGCGCAGCGACGCGTCGGCGTGGCGTTGGAGCGGGAGGGCCATGGCGGGTGCGGCATCGGCTCGCTCAGTGGTCCTTGCGGATCAGCCCCACCATGACGCCTTCGATGACCAGCGGCTCGCGGCGGGTGTCCACGACGATCGGGGTGTAGTCCGGGTTGGCGGGGAGGAGCTCGACCACCGGGCCCTTGCGTTGCAGGGTCTTGACGGTGACGTCGTCGTCCACCCGGGCGACCACGATCTGGCCGTTGCGCGCCTCGCTGTTGCGATGCACCGCGATGAGGTCGCCGTCGAGGATGCCGGCGTCGCGCATGCTCATGCCGCGCACGCGCAGCAGGTAGTCGGCCCTGGGCGAGAACAGCGCGGGGTCGAGCTGATAGCGCGCCTCGACGTGTTCGGCGGCGAGGATGGGGCTGCCCGCGGCGACGCGGCCGACCAGGGGCAGGCCGAGCGCCTCGGCCAGGCGGATGCCGCGCGCGCGCCCCTCCTCGAGCAGGATCGCGCCCTTGGCGGCGAGCGCGCGCAGGTGGGTCTCGGCGGCGTTGGGCGAGCGGAAGCCGAAGGCGGTGCACACCTCGGCGCGGGTGGGCGGGCGGCCTTCGGACTCGACGGTGGAGCGGATGAAATCGAGGATTTCCTGCTGGCGCGCGGTGAGGTTTTCGCTACGGGCGGTCATGACAGCCTCCATGGGATGGCTGTAATTTTAAACAGTCCCGCAGCGCTGGCAAGCGGAATTCAGGGCAGCAGCACCGCCGCCCCCTGCAGCGCGCCGCGGCGCAGGCGCTCGAGCGCCTCGTTGGCGTCCTCGAGGGCGAAGCGGACGACCTCGGTGCGTACCGGCACCCTGGGCGCGAGGGCGAGGAATTCGTCGCCGTCGCGGCGGGTGAGGTTGGCGACCGAGACGATGCGGCGCTCGCCCCACAGGATGTCGTAGGGGAAGGCGGGGATGGTGCTCATGTGGATGCCCGCGCACACCACCGTGCCACCCTTGGCGACGGCGCGCAGCGCGGCGGGGACGAGCTCGCCGGCGGGGGCGAAGATCAGCGCGGCGTCGAGCGGGTGCGGGGGGCGCTCTTCGCCCGCGCCCGTCCAGCAGGCGCCGAGCCGGCGGGCGAAGGCCTGGCTTGCGCTGTCGCCGGGACGGGTGAAGGCGTACACCTCGCGACCCTGCCACACCGCCACCTGGGTGATGATGTGGGCGGCCGCGCCGAAGCCGTAGAGGCCGATGCGGCGCGCGGCGCCCGCCATCTCCAGCGCACGATAGCCGATCAGGCCGGCGCACAGCAGCGGCGCGGCCTCGGCGGCGTCGAGCGCCTCGTCGATCGGGAAGCAGTAGCGTGCGTCGGCCACGGTGTATTCGGCATAACCGCCCTGGATCTGGTAGCCGGTGAAGCGCGCCGCGTCGCAGAGGTTCTCGCGCTGGCTGGCGCAGAAGCCGCAATGCCCGCAGGTCCACCCCAGCCAGGGCACGCCGATGCGCTGACCCGGCACCATGCCCGCGGCGTCGCCGACGCCTTCGCCCAGCTCGACCACGCGGCCGACGATCTCGTGGCCGGGAATCATCGGCAGCACCGGGTCGGGCAGCTCGCCGTCGATGAGGTGGAGATCGGTGCGGCACACGCCGCAGGCCTCCACCCGCAGCAGCACCTGCCCGGGGCCGGGGCGCGGCACCGCCAGATGCACCGCGCGCAGGGCCTCGCCGGGGCGTTCGAGTTGCATCGCGCGCATGCCGGCGGGGGGCTTGGCGGGGGCGTTCGGATGGGGCCGGGGCATGCTTGCGGTCTCCAGGACAGGCGGAACGATGGTGCGCTGCGACTTGAGTACGGCCCCGATCTGGGCTATTCGTTGGACACGGAGCCGCATCGCGGCACCCGACACGACGACAAGGAAAAGGGAGGAGACCCCCATGCTCGACCAGTCCGAAGCCTGCGGTCCCGGCGGTAGTGTTCGCCTGGGGTCTCGGCTAGAATCCGGCCCACATCAGGGAGAACACATGCTGCAGAGCGGAGACATCGCCCCCGCGTTTTCGTTGCCGGATGCCGACATGGAAATTTTCGACCTCGCGTCGGTGGCCGGCAAGCACAATGTGGTTCTCTACTTTTACCCTCGCGACAAGACCCCGGGCTGCACGCGTCAGGCCGCCGATTTCAGCGACCACGACGACGAGTTCGCCCGCTACGACTGCATCGTGGTCGGCGTGAGCCCGGACGATTGCCTGACCCACGCCGAGTTTCGCGACCAGGAAGGATTGTCGATCCGCCTGCTCTCCGATTCGGACACCGAGGTGTGCCGGCTCTACAACGTATGGCATGAGCGCGAAGTCGACGGGATGAAGAAGATGGGCGTGCGGCGGTCGACCTTCGTGATCGACAAGCAGGGCAGGATCCGCCACGCGCTCTACGATGTGACACCCCGCGGCCACGCCGCCGCGGTTTTCGAATTGGTCAAGGAACTGGAACCCCAGCATGCAAAACGAAATCGTCAAGAATAGCGTGGTGACGCTGAAGTACACCGTGCGCGACCCCGAAGGCGCGGTGATCGACGACGGCGAGCACCCGCTCGTTTATCTGCACGGCGGCTACGATGGCATCTTTCCGTTGCTCGAAGAGGCCCTGCACGGCAAGAAGGTCGGCGAGCAGCTGCAGGTCAAGCTGCAGCCCGAAGACGCCTTCGGCGACTACGACGAGGAGCTGATCCTGGTCGAGGACGCCAAGCTTTTCCCGGACAACATCGAGATCGGCATGAGCTTCGAGCGCGTCTCCGAGGACGGCGAGGAAGACATGATCTACCGCATCACCGACATCGCCGACGGCAAGGTCGTGGTCGATGGCAACCACCCGCTGGCCGGCGTGGCGCTGGTGTTCGACGTCACCGTCGCCGAGGTGCGCGCGGCGAGCGCCGAGGAGATCACCCACGGCCACGTGCATGGTCCCGGTGGTCATCACCACCACTGATTGCACCGATGTCAGGACGGGGCCGCGCAAGCGGCCCTTTCGACATGTGGACGGCACCTGCGGCTGCGTGGTGCGTGTCAGGGGCCGTCCGCCTCGTCCGCGCCTCGTTCGCCTCTCTCCGCCTTCCTCCGCCTCGATCTGCTGCGGCCCTGCAAGGGTCGTCCCACGCGCATGAACGCTCCGCTCCCCGCCGATCTCCCTGAAGCCGCGACCGCTGCGCTGCTGCACGTCGAAGGACTGGGCGTGGCGATCGCGCGCACCGACGGCGAGGAGGTCCGCCCGGTCGACGGGGTGAATTTCGCCATCGCCGCGGGCGAGACCTTCGCCTTGCTCGGCGAATCGGGCTGCGGCAAGTCGATGACCGCGCTCGCGCTCGCCCGCCTGCTGCCCGACGGCGGCCGCATCGCCGCGGGCAGCGTGCGCCTGGGCGACGAGGACCTGCTCGCGCTGCCCGAGGCGGCGATGCGGCGGGTGCGTGGCGGGCGCATCGGCATGATCTTCCAGGAGCCCGCCACCAGCCTCAACCCGGTGATGAGCGTGGGTGCGCAGATCGCCGAGGCGCTCGCCGCCCACGGCTTGCGCGGCGCGGCGGCGCGCGCCGAAGCCTGTCGGCTGCTCGCAGCGGTGGGCATCCCCGACCCCGAGCGCCGGCTGCAGGAGTTTCCCTTCCAGTTCTCGGGCGGGATGAAGCAGCGCGTGATGATCGCGATCGCGCTCGCCGGCCGTCCGCGCCTGCTGATCGCCGACGAGCCGACCACCGCCCTCGATGTCACCATCCAGGCCCAGGTGCTCGACCTGCTCGCCGAGTTGCAGCGCCGCGAGGGCATGGCGATGCTGCTGATCACCCACGATCTCGGCGTGGTCGCGCGCGTCGCCCACCGCGTGGGGGTGATGTATGCCGGTCAGGTGGTGGAGAGCGGTCCGCGCGAGGCCTTCTTCGCCACGCCGCTGCATCCGTATTCGCGCAAGCTCTTCGCCGCGCTGCCCGAGGCGGCCAAGCGCGGCGGTGCGCTCGACGCGCCCGTGGGCAGCGTGCCGCCGCCCGACCGCCACTTCCCCGGCTGCCGCTTCGCCGAGCGCTGTCCGGCCGCCTTCGACCGCTGCGACGAGGAAGTCCCCGTCTGGCATGCGGTCGGCACGCAGGCCGTGCGCTGCCATCTGTACGAAGGCGTTGCGATTCCGCGCCGGTTCGTGCGCGAGACGGCGGGTGCGGCCGATGTCGTCGCCGCACGCCCGGCGCAGAGCGTGCTCGAGGTCGCCGAGCTGGCGGTGCATTTCCCGGTACGCAAGGGTTTCCTGCGCCGCACCGTCGGTCACGTGAAGGCCGTCGACGGCGTGAGCCTGCGCCTGCAGCCCGGGCGCACGCTCGCGCTGGTGGGCGAATCGGGCTGCGGCAAGACCACTGTGGGCAAGGCCCTGCTGCGCCTGATCGAGCCCACCGCCGGCCGCCTATGGCTCGATGGCGAGCGCTACGACGCACTGCCGCTCTCGGCGCTGCAACCCCTGCGGCGTGCGGTGCAGATGGTCTTCCAGGACCCCTTCGCCTCGCTCGATCCGCGCATGCGGGTGGGCGAGATCATCGAGGAGGGCCTGGCTGCGCTTGGCGTCGGCGCCGACCACCGCGCGCGCCAGGCCCGCGTGACCGAACTGCTCGAGCGTGTGGGGCTGTCGGCGGAGATGCGCTGGCGCTATCCGCACGAGTTCTCCGGCGGCCAGCGCCAGCGCATCGCGGTGGCGCGTGCGCTCGCGGTGGCGCCGCGGGTGATCGTGTGCGACGAGCCCACCAGCGCGCTCGACGTTTCGGTGCAGGCGCAGCTGCTCAACCTGATGCGCGAGCTGCAGCACGAGCAAGGCCTCGCCTACCTCTTCATCACCCACAACCTCGCGGTGGTGGAGTACCTCGCCGACGAGGTCGCGGTGATGTATCTCGGTCGCATCGTCGAGGAGGGCCCGATCGAGCGCGTGCTCGGCGTGCGCGCCCACCCCTACACCCGCGCGCTGCTCGCGGCGGTGCCGCGGATCGAGGGCGCGGGCGGCGCGGCACCGGACGTGGGGGGCACAGGCGTTGCGGGCGGGAGCACGGCGACCCCCGGCACGATCATGGCCGAGCTGCCGTCGCCGCTCGCCCCGCCGAGCGGCTGCCATTTCCATCCGCGCTGCCCATACGCCACCGACGTATGCCGGATCCGCTACCCCGCGCCCGCCGACCTCGGCCAGGGCCACCGCGTGCGCTGCCACTGGCCGCTCGCGCTCCGCTGACACCGGTTTTCTTGCAGGAGCGACGCGCGTCGCGATCGCGCGAGCGTTCAAGCGCCTGCGCTCGTCGAGGCGCTGCAGTCGCGACTGGCGTCGCTCCTTGTGCAGGGGGCGCGAAGCGCGGTGGGAGCCCCGGGACTCCATGCCCCCGCCGCCAGGATCAGCGCTTCTTGCTGCGCTTGGTGCTGCGCTTCTCGCCCGGGCGTTGCCTGGCCTTGGGCGACTTGAGGTGAGGCTCGCCGCTGCGGGCCTGGCTGGTGTTGAGCTTGAGGCCCGGTTGGCGGGCGGCGGTGGCGGCGAACGGGAGCAGGCTGGTCACCTCGAGCGCACCGTCCGGGTCGATGCCGTCGGGCACCAGCAGCGAATGGCCTTCGCCCGGCTGGCTGCCGGGGCCGAGGCCGTTGAGCCTGCGCAGCTCGGCCGAGCTCAGGCCATGGCGGGCGGCGACCGCCTCGAGGGTCTCGCCCGCGGCCATCACGTGCATCCGCCATTCGCCGTCCTCCTCGTCGAGCTCGGCGAGGCCTTGCTGCAGCTGCTCGGCGCGGTCGGTGGGCACGATGAAGATCTGCCCGGGCGTGGTCACCGCGGGGCGGTTGAAGCCCGGGTTGAGGGCGAGGAACTCGTCCAGCGGCATGCCGGAGAGCTTCGCCGCGGTGGCGAGGTCGACCCCGATCGGTGCCTCGACGCTGACGAAGTGCAGCTCGTTGGCGACGTAGGGCAACTCGAAGTGGAAGAGCTCGGGCTCGGCGACGATGTTCTTGATCGCCTGCAGCTTGGGCACGTAGTTGCGCGTCTCGTCGGGCATGCGCAGGTGCTCGTATTCGAGCGGCAGGCCGTCCTCGGCGTTGCGCTTGAGCGCGCGCTGCACCGCACCTTCGCCCCAGTTGTAGGAGGCGAGCGCGAGGTGCCAGTCGCCGTGCATCTCGTAGATGCGCTGCAGGTAGTCGAGCGCGGCGTTGGTCGAGGCGATCACGTCGCGGCGCTCGTCCACCCAGTGGTCCTGGGTGAGGTTGTAGTGCTTGCCGGTCGAGGGGATGAACTGCCACAGGCCGGAAGCGTGCGCGCGCGAGTAGGCCATCGGGTTGTAGCTGCTCTCGACCATCGGCAGCAGCGCGAGCTCGGTCGGCATGCCACGGCGCTCGAGTTCGTCGACGATGTAGTAGAGATAGCGCCCGCCGCGCTCGAAGACCTGCTTGAGGAAGCGCGGGCGGTTGAGGTAGAAGCTCTGCTGGTCCATCACCCGCTGGCTGTCGAGGTCGGGCATGCCGAAGCCGCGGCGGATGCGATCCCAGATGTCGTTGGCGTCGCGGGTGAGATCGAGCGTGAGCACGCGCGCCGTCTCGGGCGCGGACGTCGCTACCGCGGCGCTAGCGGCGGTGTCGCTGGCGGTGAGGGTGGCCGGGGCCGCCGTCACGTCACGGGCGGACGCGGGAGAGGCGAGGGCGGCAAGGGCGAGGGCGCAGGCGCAGACGGCCAGCAGCGGGCCATGCCTGCGGCCGCCGCGGGGCTGGGCGGCACAAGAAGCGGAAGAGGTCATCGGGGCTCAGAAGCGGTCCTTCCAGGCACGCAGCGCGGCGAGGCATTCGAGCGCATCCTGCGGGCGGCTGCCGGTGTGCGCGGCGACGGCCTCGATCACCCCGGGCTGGTCGCAGCGCAGGAAGGGGTTGATCGCCAGCTCGCGGGAGACGGTGCTCGGCAGGGTGGGTTCGCCGCGTGCGCGCAGCGTCTCGCAGTGCGCGGCCCAGGCGTCGCGTTCGACGTTCTCGGGCTCGGCCGCGCGTGCGAAGGCCAGGTTGGACAGCGTGTATTCGTGGGTGCAGAACACCCGGGTGTCGGGGGGCAGGGCGGCCAGGCGGGCGAGCGAGTGCGCGAGCTGGGTCGGCGTGCCTTCGAAGAGCCGGCCGCAGCCGGCGGAAAAGAGCGTATCCCCGCAGAACACCAGGCCCGGCTCGATGTCCATGCCGACGTAGGCCACGTGGCCGGCGGTGTGCCCGGGCACGTCGAGGACGCGCAGCGCGATGGCGGGCGCGGGCAGGTGGATTTCGTCGCCGTCGGAGACGGCATGGACGACGCCCGCGATCGATTCGCGCGCGGGGCCGTAAACCGGTACACGGTGGCTCGCCACCAGCGCGGCGATGCCGCCGGTGTGGTCGGGGTGGTGGTGGGTGACCAGGATCGCGCCGAGCACGAGGCCGTGCTCGCGCAGGGCTTCCTCGACCGGGGTCGCGTCGCCCGGATCGACCACCAAGGCATGGCGGCCGTCGTGGACGAGCCAGATATAGTTATCGCGGAAGGCGGGAACGGGGATAATGTCCATCCCGCGAATTGTGAGGACCTGAGTGCCGATGTCAATCCTCCGGCTCGAGGAATGGCTGCAGACCCCGCAGGGGCGCTACCTGCTCGACTGGGAGCAGGACGGACTGGACCGCCTGGTGGCGGACATTTTCGGCTATCACGCGGTGCAGCTCGGGCTGTCCGGATTCGATTTGCTGCGCGCCAATCGCATGCCGCGCCGGATCGATTGCGGCCCGCAGGGTCGCGACCTGCGCTGCAGCGAATACGAGCTGCCCTTTGCCACCGGCAGCCTCGACCTTGTGCTGCTGCCGCATGTGCTCGAGTTTTCCGCGCACCCGCACCGGGTGCTGCGCGAGGTCGAGCGCGTGCTGGTGCCCGAGGGCAGCGTCGTGATCAGCGGCTTCAACCCGCTCAGCCTGTGGGGCCTGCGTCGCCTGATCGCGCGCCGCGGCGCGGAGGCGCCGTGGAGCGGGCATTACCGCTCGGCGATGCGCATCCGCGACTGGCTCAACCTGCTCGGCTTCGAGATCCAGGAGAGCCGCTTCGGCTGTTACGCCCCGCCGCTGCGCACGCCGCAGTGGCTGGAGCGCTGGGGCTGCCTCGACCGCGCTGGCTCGCGCTGGTGGCCGGTGCTGGGCGCGGGCTATCTGCTGCACGGGGTCAAGCGGGTGCAGGGCATGCGGCTGATCACCCCCCACTGGCGCGGCCGCAAGGCCGCGGCCAAACGACTTTCGCCGGTCGCCCAGCGCGACGGCTCGACGAGGAACATGCAGTAACGATGGAAGAAGTGGATATCTATACCGACGGCGCCTGCAGCGGCAATCCCGGACCCGGCGGCTGGGGCGCGATCCTGCGCTCCGGATCGCACGAGAAGGAGATCTGGGGTGGCGAGCCGGCGACGACCAACAACCGCATGGAGCTGCTCGCGGTGATCCGTGCCCTCGACGCGCTCAAGCGCCCGGTGGCGGCGCGAGTTCACACCGACAGCCAGTACGTGCAGAAGGGGATCTCGGAGTGGATCCACGGCTGGAAGGCGCGGGGCTGGAAGACGGCCTCGAAGGAGCCGGTCAAGAACGCCGACCTGTGGCGGGCGCTCGACGAGGCGGCATCGCGCCACCAGGTGAAGTGGTTGTGGGTCCGCGGCCACAATGGCCACCCCGAGAACGAACGCGCCGACGCGCTCGCGCGCCGCGGCGTGGACGCGGTGCGCAAGTCCGGCGCCGCGGTGCAATGCTGAGCGGGAGCGTGCAATGAGACAGATCGTCCTCGACACCGAAACCACGGGCCTCGACTGGCGCAACGGCGACCGCGTCATCGAGATCGGCTGCGTCGAACTGCTCGACCGCAGCCTCACCGGCCGCCACTACCACGTCTACATCAACCCCGGGCGCGGCATCGACGCCGAGGCGGTGGCGGTGCACGGCATCACCGAGGAATTCCTCGCCGACAAGCCGAAGTTCGCCGATATCGTCGCCGACTTCGAGGACTTCGTGCGCGACGCCGAGCTGGTGATCCACAACGCGAGCTTCGACGTCGGCTTCCTGGATGCCGAACTCGAGCGCCTCGGGCGCGCGAAGCTGGGTGCGCTGTGCGCCGGGGTCGTCGATACGCTGAAGCTCGCCAAGGAGCAAAACCCGGGCAAGAAGGCTTCGCTCGACGCGCTCTGCGACCGCTACGAGATCGACAACGCGCACCGCGAACTGCACGGCGCGCTGCTCGACGCGGAACTGCTCGCCGAGGTCTTCCTGGCGATGACGCGCGGCCAGGAAAGTCTCATGATCGGGCTCGACGAGGAAGCCGCGCCGCGGGAGTCCGACAGCGAGGGCGCGCCCGTGCTGCGCGCCGCGGTCCGGGTGTTGCGTGCGAGCGCCGACGAATGCGCCGCCCACGATGCAGCGCTCGCCGACATCGCAAAGGCGAACAAGGGGCTGTGCTTGTGGTTGCCTCCGGAGCCGGCGTCGGCGGGATGAGCGCCTGGCGGCTGGGCCCGCCGTGACTTGCCACGCCCCTGCAGATGCGGGAGCGTGCGCCGGCGCTCATGGAAGGCGATGCAAGTCGTGATCAGGGCGCATGGGATCTGCGACGGCGCCATGGAAGCGCCCGCTCGCGACTCGCATCGCTCCGCAGGTGCCCCGCAGCGCACCGGTTTCGTGCACGAGGACGCTGAAGGCTAGCGTTCGTCGCGGCGGACCTTCTCCAGGCCCTTGAGGATGTCGTGGCGGGAAATCTGCCCGATCAGGCGCGCGCCCTCGACGACCGGCAGGATGTGGTGGTTCCTGGCAAGGAAGAGTTCGATCGCGTCGATCAGGCTGGCACTGGCGCGGATCGAGACAACGTCGCGGTTCATGAAGTCTTCCACCTTCCCTTCGTCGCGGCGGAAATACGAGGCGTCCAACGCCGCCTTGAGGCAGTCCTTCTCGGAGAGGAAGCCGATGAGGCGTCGGTTTTCGTCGACCACCGGCGCTCCGGAGAGGCCGCGCTGGAGCAGCAGACGGACCGCCTTGAGCAGATCGGTGTCCGGCGAGAAGGCGAGGTGGTCGCCGACCATGTAGTCCTTGACGAGAAGGGAGCCGAGCATCATGTCTCCGGGGAATCAGTGTGGTTGTTCGGCCTGCGCCGCCATCATGCGGGCCTGGCGCTTCGAGCACGGCTTCTTGCAGCCGAACTCGCAGTCCTGACCCATCGAGCCGAGCCCGCCACAGCTGCCGGAGATCGGCTTGCGCCCGAAAAGGACGCCAACCGCCATGGCCAGGATCACGAGGCCGACGACGAGCAGGGTGATCAGAAAAGTGTTCATGGTTTGCAGCTTATCGGGTTGCGGATGCACGGACATCCGATCGGGTGGACAATAACGCGGGCTGCCGGGTTCTGGCCATGGGGCCGTTCGAGCACGCGCGCCGGATCGACGCAAGTCGCGAGCGGGCGGCTCACATGCGCAGCACGCCGCCCGGGAGTTCCCCCGCGGCTTCGAGGCGCGTCACTGTAGGCAGGAGGTCGAGTCCGGTCTCGGCCTTGAGCTGGCGGGCGCTTTCGCGCAGTTCCTCGACGCTGCGTTCGATCGGCTCGCCGGCCGCGCCGAAGGCGACCACGTTGCCGCTGTCGCAGGACGGAAAGGCGAGCGCGCGGTCATCGAAGGCGCGCACGATGCGCTGCAGGCTGGCCTTGTAGCCACGCGCGCGGCCGAAGAGGTTCACCGCCATGATGCCGCGCGCCGACAAGCGCGCACGCACGGCCTGGTGGAAGGGCTCGGTGTCGAGCACGCCGGCGCGCGCATTGCGGTCGAAGCCATCGACCAGCACGTAGTCCCAGGTCTCGTCGTGCTCGAGCACGAACTGGGCGCCGCAGCCGAGGTGCACCGAGAAGCGCGCATCCTCCGTCGGCAGCTTGAAAAACTGGCGTGCCGCGGCCACCACCGCGGGAGCGATCTCGACCACGCGGATCCTGGCCTGCGGCAGGTGGTGATGCACGAAGCGCGCCAGCGAGGCCGCGCCGAGGCCGATGATCAGCACCTTGCGCGGCCAGTGCCCGCCGTCGGCGGCAAGGCCGTCGCGCAGCAGCAGGCCGGCCATCATCTCGCGGGTGTAGGCGAGTTCCAGTGCGTACGGCTTGCGGATGCGCATCGCGCCCTGGATCCAGTCGGAGCCGAAGTGCAGGTAGCGCACGCCGGCTTCTTCGGAGATGTCGATCGGCGGGTTCATGTGTTGCGGTCTCCGGCCAGGCGCTTGAGGGCGTAGAGGCGTTCCAGCGCCTCGCGCGGGCTCAGTGCATCGGGGTCGATGTCGGCGAGCGCGCTGAGCACCGGGTGCGACAGCGGCGCGTCCTCCGGCTCGGGCAGGGCGGCGAAGAGGTCGGCCTGCGGGCCGGCGTCGATCTCGCGGTTCTCCAGCGCGCGCAGCCGGCGCTTGGCGTCGCGGATCACCGCGGCCGGGATGCCGGCGAGCGCGGCGACCTCGATGCCGTAGCTCTGGCTCGCCGGGCCTTCCTCGAGCGCGTGCAGGAAGACGATGCGGTGGCCGTGCTCGACCGCGTCCAGATGCACGTTGGCGCACTCGGGATAGTCGGCGTTGAGCCGGGTGAGCTCGAAATAATGCGTGGCGAACAGTGTCAGCGCGCGCGACTTCTCCAGCAGGTGGCGGGCGATCGCGAACGCGAGCGCGAGGCCGTCGAAGGTCGAGGTGCCGCGGCCGATCTCGTCCATCAGCACCAGGCTGCGCTCGGTGGCGCCGTGCAGGATGGCGGCGGCCTCGGTCATCTCGACCATGAAGGTCGAGCGCCCCGAGGCGAGGTCGTCGGAGGCGCCGATGCGAGTGAAGATGGCGTCGAGCGGGCCGAGCTCGACGGCATCCGCCGGCACGAAGCTGCCGACATGGGCGAGCAGGCAGATCAGCGCGACCTGGCGCATGAAGGTCGATTTGCCGCCCATGTTGGGGCCGGTGATCATCAGCATGCGGCGCGTGGCGGCCAGGCGGGCGTCGTTGCGGATGAAGCTCTCGACCTGGCGCTCGACCACCGGATGGCGGCCGCCTGTAATGGTGAGCCCGGGTGTCTCCAGGAAGCGTGGCTGTACGTAGCCGTAACGCAGCGCGGCCTCGGCCAGCGCGGCGAGGCCGTCGAGCAGGGCCAGCGCGCGCGCGATGCGCTGCAGCGCCGGGATGTGGGCGGCGAGCACCTCGAGCACCTGGTCGTAGAGCGTCTTCTCGCGCGCCAGCGCACGCTCGTTGGCCGACAGCGCCTTGTCCTCGAAGGCCTTGAGCTCGGGCGTGATGTAGCGCTCGGCGTTCTTCAGCGTCTGGCGGCGGCGGTAGTCGTCGGGCACCTTGTCGGCGTTGGCGCGGCTGACCTCGATGTAGAAGCCGTGCACCTTGTTGAACTCGACCTTGAGCCCGGGGATGCCGCTGCGCTCGCGCTCGCGGGTCTCCAGCGCCATGAGGAATTCGCCGCAATTGGTCTGGATACCGCGCAGTTCGTCGAGCTCGGTGTCAAAGCCGGGGGCGATCACGCCGCCGTCGCGCACCATGGCGGCGGGCTCGGCGGCGATGGCTTGCTGCAGCAGGGCGAGCGGCTCGGGGGCGATGGCGAGCGCGCCGACGATCTCGGCGAGCAGCGGCGCCCGGCAGGGTGCGAGCGCGGCGGCGAGCTCGGGCAGCCGCAGCAGGCTCTCGCGCAGCGCCGAGAGGTCGCGCGGGCGCGCGCTGCGCAGCGCGATGCGGGCGGTGATGCGGTCGACGTCGGCCACGCCGCGCAGCGCGCTGCGCACCGCGAAGGCGATGCGGCCGTCGCGGCCACCGAGCGCGAAGCCGCCGGGGGCTGCGCCGGTGTGCTCGCTCATCTCGCCTTCGACCGTACCCACCAGCTCCGCCACCGCGGCATGGCGCGCGGCGGGCTCGGCGCGCTCGCGCAGCGGGTGGTGCAACGCATGGCGCAGCCAGCGCGAGCCCATGCTGGTCACGCAGGTGTCGAGCAGCGACAGCAGGGTGGGCGAGGACTCGCCGCGCAGGGTCTCGGTGAGCTCCAGGTTGCGCCGGGTTGCGGCGTCCAGGCGCAGATATTCCGACTCGCGTTCGACCACGAGGCCGGTGACGTGGGAGAGCGTCTGGCGCTGGGTGGCCTGGGCGTAGTCGTACAAGGCCGCGGCGGCGCCGAGTGCCACCGGCAGGTCCTCGACGCCGAAGCCGGCGAGGTCTCGCGTGCCGAAGTGGGTCGTCAGCAGCCGCGTGCCGGTCTCGGCGTCGAACTGCCAGTCGGCCAGGCGGCGCAGCGCGGGGGCGAGGGTGTCGAGGAGCGGCAGGGCGAGGCCGTCGGGCACCAGCACCTCGGCCGGGCGCAGGCGCTCGAACTGCGCCTGCAGTGCGTCCGATGGGCACTGCATGAGGCGGAAGTCGCCGTTGGCGAGATTCAGCCAGGCCAGCCCGAGCACGCCGCGGTGCAGGCTGGCGGCGAGCAGCAAGGAGTCGCGGCGGTCGTCGAGCAGCGCGGCGTCCGTGAGCGTACCGGGGGTGACGATGCGGCTCACCGCGCGCTCCATCGGCCCCTTGTTCGCGCCCGGCTCGCCCACCTGCTCGGCGATCACCACCGATTCGCCGAGCTTGACCAGGCGCGCGAGGTATTGCTCGACCGCGTGGAAGGGCACGCCCGCCATGCGGATCGGCTTGCCGCCCGACTGGCCGCGGGTGGTGAGCGTGATGTCGAGCAGGCGCGCGGCCTTCTCGGCGTCGTCGAAGAAGAGCTCGTAGAAGTCGCCCATGCGGTAGAAGAGCAGGGTGTCCGGATGCTGCTGCTTGATCCGGAGGTACTGCTGCATCATCGGAGTGTGGGCGCCGATCTCGGCCTCGCTCAGCGCGGCGGGGCGGATGGCTGTGTCGCCGAAGGGCGGCTTGCGGATTGCCAACTGAAGAAACCTCCCGGTTGCCGTGCTGTCGTCAGCAAAGGCAGGATTATCACCGTGGATCGAAGGAAAGACCGACTTGAACACACCCGACGCC
>Ga0208822_1000784_pt1 | contig 24071 bp, 19 predicted proteins | sample AD_STIC08_MetaG_FD_184435 | JGI IMG/M metagenome (GOLD analysis project Ga0208822, IMG submission 184435) | Active sludge microbial communities of municipal wastewater-treating anaerobic digesters from USA - AD_STIC08_MetaG (SPAdes) (version 2) | ecosystem: Engineered > Bioreactor > Anaerobic >...
CAAAACTTAATATTTCCTCCATCCTGGGTTCAACGATTCGGCCCAAAATTTGGCGAGAAACTTCGCGATCCTCGCGACCGCCTACACTGGGCACTCTTATTGTCTCCTCTTTTGCAATCATTGAAGTCAAAGCGCATCCATATTTTAGTTTTATATCCTCTGCCTCATTCAAAGGTGTGCGCAAACCCGTGGCAATATCGGAAGTGACATAATTACCTCCCACCGAAAGTATTGCGGTATGTTTGATGCTTCCCTCGGCAAAAATGGCTATGCCGGTATGCGCGCCTCCAATGTCAATTACCGCCACGCCCAAATCTTTTTCATCAGAACTCAGCACAGCCTCGGAAGCAGCTAACTGTTCCATAACGATGTCATCAATATCTAACCCGACCCGGTTAACAGATTTAATTATATTTTGAATGGCGGAAGACGCGGCGGTGACAATATGCACTTTTGCCTCAAGACGCACACCGGACATTCCCTTGGGATCTTTAATGCCGTCCTGACCATCGACAACATAATTTTGGGGCAGAATATGTATTATTTCCCTGTCTATTGGAACAGCAATGGCGCGTGACGCTTCAATTGCTCTTTGCACGTCATCTTCACCAACCTCACGACCTTTAACAGATACTATCCCCAAAGAATTCTGCCCCTTAACATGGTTCCCGGCTATACCGACATAAACTGAATTGATACGGTAACCAGACATATGTTCCGCCTCATCCACTGCTGTTTTAATAGATTCCACCATGTTGTCTATATTGACCACAGCACCTTTTCTTATTTCTTTTGCCGGTGACGTTCCGATGCCTATTATGTCAATGCCTGTATTAGTAACTTCTCCGACAACCGCCGTAGTCTTGGTGGTTCCAATATCAAGCCCAACAAGCACTTCATTTTTTCTTCCCATCAGTATTTCACCTCGTTTTTATTTTAGCTTCCTATTTAATTTCATATTTGATAACGGCTACTGCTACTCCCCTCTCGCTCTTTAATAAGCAAGTTTTTTTGCTGAATGGTAATTTTCGAAGGATTAACCAAATCAATACACAGCCAACCATTTGTCAGTCCCCTCTTCGCCAGATCATCCATCACTATTTTCAAGTTTTTTAATTTGCTCTCAAAACCATCAGTCCCCAATTTTAAATAAAATCCTTTTTCCGTAAGTACACCCAAGCCGAATACTTTGCTGACATTCACTTCGGAAACGATTCCCAGATAAGCGTACTGACTGGAATTGTGTAAAATATCGATCAGTCTCAGCGCTTCGAGAAAAGAAGGCGTCTTCGCAGCTTCTTTACCATCCAATCCGCTAATTACGGGAAGGTCAATTTCATCGCTCTCGTTTACCTTTTTAAACACATTACCTTCCGTATCGATCAAATAGAAATCATTTTTCTCCTTCAATAAAGCTACCGGTTGCCTTTCCCTCAACTCCAGCACAAGCCTGTCGGGCAATTCTCTGCCAATATATATATTTTTTACCCATGGATTAGCCAATATCCTTTTTTCTATTGTTGATTTATTCACCGCCAAAAGATTTTGCGCAGGTTTTACCTGCGCCAATGTGAGAACATCCTTTTCCGTCAGTTCCTTCAGACCGCGCACGGAAGTCTCTTTGATTTCAAAATACGGACTGCTTAAAAAACAGGTATAAACATAAATAAACGCGCAACTGAGAACGGCAGCCGAAAGCAACACGCACCCGGCCCGGAAAAAATCACCAAACACTTCACTGAATCTGCGTGTCAGGCGATACCTCTTGGCTTTGTAACTTTTGTTCGACCTTATCCGCATCAATCCTCTCCAATAATAACCACTTCTGTTTCCAGATTAATGTTTTTTTCTTTTTTTACCTTCTCCTGTACAAACGCAATAAGCTTCAAAACATCCGCTGCTTTGGCTTTTCCTTTATTGACAATAAAATTCGCATGCTTGGGAGAAATTTGCGCATCCCCGCAACTTTTTCCTTTTATTCCAAGTTCTTCAATAATCTTTCCGGCAGGCTGACCGGGAATGTTTTTAAAAACAGACCCGGCGCTTGGATATTCCAACGGATGCTTTTCCCGACGCCACTGCATTATTTCTTTCATCCGGTTTTTAATGCTTTTGGTTTCGCCCTTTTCCACCCTGAATTTTGCGGCAAGAATAATAGTCTGCAAAGGCAAATTGATTTTCCTATATCCGAAAGATATATCCTGCCGATGCAAATCTTTTTTTGTGCCGTCGACATCAAGTAAATATATTTTTTCTAAAACATCCTTCATTTCTTTCCCGTATGCTCCCGCGTTCATCCGAACGGCTCCGCCGACACTACCGGGAATTCCGGCGCAAAATTCCATACCGGTAAGCTCTTCGGCCAGAGCCAAGCTGATTACTGAATCTAATGAAGCACCGGCCTCGGCAAAAATGACCTGTCGCCCATCCGAAAAACGCTGGCAGACAACTTTTTTCAATCCTGTCATCAACAAAATTACTCCACGATAACCGCCGTCGCGTATAATAATATTTGTCAAATTCCCGGCCGGAAAAAAATCAATGTTTTCATTTTTGAGCCTGTTAACTATCTTCGACAACTGTTCTTCGCTGTTTATAACAACTAGAGCATCCGCCTTGCCTCCCACACGAAGCGAAGTGTAATTGGACATCGGCTCATCGTACAATACCTTTGTCCGAGGAATATCTTCTAGCACGTCTACGATTTTTCTTTTTACCGGCATTATTTACTTTTTTCCCTTGCTACCATTTTTTTCAAAAAAGCCTCTCCCATCTTATAAACGTTTCCGGCACCCAAGGTAATAACCGTATCCTTAGGCCTCACCGTTTCCAAAAGATATCTAAGCGTTTCCTTCTCACCAGAAATATATTCGACGCACGGATGGCCAGCTTGTTTTATCGCCGCCCAGAGAGCCGCAGAATTAATTCCGGCAATCGGCTCTTCGCTGGCCGGGTAAATATCATTAAGAATAAGAACGTCGGCATCGTCGAATGCTTTAGTAAATTCATCGAAAAGTGCTTTGGTGCGCGTAAAACGATGCGGCTGAAAAACAACAACCAATCTTTTTTTCCAAACGTGCCGTGCCGCAGCCAGAGTTTCTTTTATTTCTGTAGGATGATGGCCATAATCATCGACAACCGTCACACCGGAAACAACTCCTTTTACTTCAAGCCGCCTTTGCACACCAAAAAAGTTCCGTAACCCGTCTCTAATCGTCTTCAAATCCAATTTTAACTCACGACAGACAGCAACAGCGGCCAGAGAATTGTAAATATTAAACATGCCGGGAACACTCAATTCAACAGTGCCTAATTCATCTGCTCTATAGCTGACTTTATAAACCGATTTGTTTCCTTTAAATTTTATATCCTGCACCGTATAATCCGCAGGATACTTTATTCCATAAGTTATAACTTTACGCTTTATTAAAGGTAATATCTCCCGAACATGTTCATCGTCACTGCACAAAACTGTACAGCCATAAAAGGGGACAATGTTAGCAAATTGAAGAAAGGCATCTTTTATTTCCTCTATCCCCGGATAATAATCAAGATGCTCCCGGTCAATATTGGTGATAATGGCAATAGTTGGTGACAACTTCAAAAAAGAACCGTCGCTTTCATCCGCTTCCGCCACAATAAGATCGCCGTCGCCCAGTCTGGCGTTACTGCCAATACTGGCCAGCTTTCCTCCAATAACCATGGTGGGGTCAAATCCGCCTTGCGCCAGAACAGTGGAAATCATGGAAGTGGTTGTTGTCTTCCCGTGACTGCCGGAAACTGCTATGGAAAATTTCATCTTCAAAAGTTCAGCCAGCATTTCAGCCCGCGGTATTACAGGAATATTTTTTCGGCGGGCTTCAACAACTTCCGGATTATTTTCTCTAACCGCTGTGGAAGTGACCACAACATCGGCCTTTGATACATTTTGGGCGCTGTGTCCAAGAGACACTTTTGCCCCCAATTTTTTCAGGCGTTTAGTTATGTCCGAACTTTGCATGTCCGAACCGCTGATTTCGTATCCTAAATTTATAAGCACTTCGGCGATACCGCTCATGCCGATTCCTCCAATTCCAACAAAATGAATACGTTTAACTTTTCTCTGCATTAATCCGTTCTGTTTGCTGCTAGCCATGATTCGTATTTTCCCTCGCATTTTTTCAAGCGATCAATTTGACGCATATATCAACAATTTCCGCCGCTGCTTTTATATTTCCCAGTTTTGCTGACTCCTTTTCCATTTTTCTTATTTTCTTCTCGTCTTTCAGCAAATCATCAATTACTTCATTTAATTTTCCACCGGCCAGTTCATGTTCATGAATCACTATCGCTGCCTGGGCATCCGCCATCGCCTGAGCATTTTTTGTTTGATGATCGTTGGCCGCCCATGGATATGGAATTAATATCGCGGCTTTTCCTGCGGCCGTAATCTCTGCCAAAGATGTAGCCCCCGCCCGGCAAATTATCAAATCAGCGCTTTTATATGCTTTAACCATATCAACAATAAACGGCAGGACCGTCGCCTTCATTGAATATTTCTCATAAGTTCTTTTGATTACATCCGCCTGTCTCGTGCCGGTTTGATGAATAATATGAATTTTTTTTCTCATTGTCTGCAATCTCGGCAACATATCCGTCACCGCTTTGTTGATGGCTTCCGCTCCCTGAGAACCACCGAATACAAGTAATTGCCAATAATCTTTTTTTTGCCTGTCCGTCGGAACTAAAGAGGCAAATGCAGCCCGCACGGGATTGCCGCTGACAATCACCTTGTCGGCTGCAAAATATTCCGCCGCCTGTTTATAGGTGACAAATATTTTATCCGCAAATTTACCGAGTATTTTATTTGTTACTCCGGGCACAGCGTTTTGCTCGGCTATCGCCGTGGGTATCCTCATTAAATGTGCCGTAACAACCGCTGGTCCCGAAGCATAGCCGCCGACACCAATAACAATATCCGGCTTGAAACTTTTTATTATGCATCTTGATTGCCACATGCTTTTCGGCACTTGATAAATACCTTTAGCCAATGCCCTGATTCCCCGACCCTTAAGCCCTTCCACATCAATGGTTTTAAGTTCAAAACCCTGCGCTCCCAATAATTTTGATTCAATACCTCTTTTAGTACCGATAAATATCACCTGAGTTTTTCCGTCTCGTTTCAAAAATTCCTCGGCAATGGCTATGCCTGGAAACAAGTGCCCTCCCGTACCCCCTCCTGCTATGATTACCCTCATATTTCACACCATCTTAGTCAGCAAAAACTTAGCAACATCGTTTCGTTATCTTTTCTCTATGCCGCATGTGAGGAAATATTCAGCAATATCCCCACTGACGTCATACTCATCAACAATGCCGTTCCGCCGTAACTTAAAAAAGGCAGTACCAAACCCTTCAGCGGTATTAACCCCATTACTCCCGCAATATTTACAAACGACTGCAGGGCAACTATCAACGTTAAACCGGCAGCCAGCAGCGTACCGAAAAGGTCGGGTGCCTTTAGCGCAATCATGAAGCCACGCACAACAAAAAGGGCAAACATGATAATAACAATTGTCACTCCAATGAATCCACTTTCCTCGGCGATAATAGAAAGTATAAAATCAGTATGCGGCTCAGGCAAATAAAACAGCTTCTGCATTCCGTCACCAATGCCCACACCAAAAGTTCCTCCGGCACCGAAGGACAAAAAAGATTGGATAATCTGAAATCCCGTATTGCTCGCGTCTTTCCATGGGTCCAAAAACGCCGTCAGGCGGGCCATTCTGTATCCTTTAAACAAAATCAACAACACGCCCGCCGGCAGGAACATTAAAATTAAAAACAACATGTGCCTGATACGTGCACCGGAAATACACAGCATAAAAAGGAGAATAGCGGCAATTATAACCGCTGCCCCAAAGTCCGGTTCGAGCAGAACCAAAAAAATAACCAATAAAGAAGCCAGCAAGGGGAAAAGAACACCTCGATGAAAAATTTTAATTTGATTTGTTTTCCGTGCCCAAAAATGCGCAAGAAATAAAACCATGGCGATCTTAACCATCTCCGTCACCTGAAAAGAAAGGCCTCCGACATTAAGCCAGCGGGTTGCTCCGCCTCGCTTCAGGCCCATACCCGGCATTAATACTAAAACCAATAAAACAATTGCCAACAGAAGGCCGGGATAGGCCAATTTTTTGAGATGCTCATATGGCACTTTTGTAATCAATACCATCAAAAGCATTCCTAAAAAAACAAACACGATTTGCTTCTTCAAGAAAAAACGGCTATCGCCGAACTTTTCCAAAGCAATTATCGAGCTGGACGAATAAATCATTACCGTACCTACGGTAACCAAAATTAATGTGACCAGAAGCAAAATTATATCCGGTGATTTTTCTTCCTGCTTAGTTGCCGCGCTCATTAAAGACTCCTAACAATCCGTTTAAAATATTCACCACGTTCTTTATAGTCACGGAATTCGTCAAAACTCGCGCATCCGGGAGAAAGCAAAACTATATCTCCGGGCCGCGCCTTTTTATAAGCGACTTCTATGGCGTCGCGCATCTTTGGAATGATTACTTTTTTCACCCCCTTACCGATAAGCGAGGAGATACGCTCCCGGGCTTCACCAAATAAAATTATCTTTTTCGCCTTTTGGGAGAGCATCGGTTTAAGCGTTTCAAAGTCTCCATCTTTATCCCGCCCGCCTAAAAGTAAAATAACCGGCTGGGAAAAAGTCTCCAGGGCGCGGACAACCGCTCCGACATTTGTTCCTTTCGAATCATCGTAGAACTTAATTGAATTTTTTTCGCCGACATATTCTATGCGATGCGACAAGCCGTAAAAATTAGAAACACAAGACTCGATACTCTGCCGATCAGCATCACAAAAACGCGCCGCCACTACCGCAGCCATCACATTTTCCACATTGTGCCAGCCGGGTAATTTAATCATTTTTAACGGATACATTTCTTCAGCAAACCCCTGCATTTTGAAAATTATTTGATCCCCTTTAACAAAAATACCTTCTCTCAATTCACGTTTCGAGCTAAAGGCGACAACTTTAGAACGAATTTTTTCGGTCAGTTCTCTCTGTGCCGGGTCATCAGCATTGATGATAGTGATGTCTTTTGCCGTTTGTTCGGCAAATATTTTACTTTTAATGCGAACATACTCGGCAAAAGAACCGTGGTAATCGGTGTGATCATTGGTCATGTTCAAAAGGACAGAAATAAAAGGATGGAATTTTTCCACCCACTGAAGCTGAAAGCTGCTTATTTCCGCAACGACAAAATCAGCCTGAGGTAATCTTTGCGCATATTCAATTAAAGGGATTCCTATATTGCCGCCTATAAATATTTTTTTGTTCGCTTGCTTCAATATTTGTCCCACAAGTGTAGTTGTCGTAGTTTTACCATTGGTGCCTGTCACCGCGATTAAAGGTGCGTTCAAAAAACTGTAAGCCAGTTCTATTTCACCGACTATCTGTATGTTTCTTTTTTGTGCCTCAATCAGCAAAGCATTATGCGGAGGAACTCCCGGGGATGGAACAACCATGCTTGCTCCATCCAAAATTTCAGCATCATAATTTGCCACTTGGAGCCATTTTTCACGGGCAATAGATTTAAAACCTTCACCCCATGCATTCACAGACTTTTCATCCGTCACCACAACTTGTGCCTTTTTGCTACCCAAAAATTTCGCTGTGGCGATTCCTGTCCTGCCCATGCCTAGAACGACCACCCTTTTGTTTTTTAAATCCATAATTCCTCTATCTCAGTTTCAGCGTGCTTACAGACAGCAAAGCAAGCAAGATAGAAATAATCCAAAAACGCACGATTACTTTCGGCTCCGCCCACCCCTTTAATTCAAAATGATGATGCAACGGTGCCATGCGGAAAATTCTTTTACCCCCTGTCAATTTAAAATAACTAACCTGAAAAATGACAGAAAACGTTTCTAGAACAAATATGCCCCCGACAATGGCCAGCAGTATCTCCTGCTTGGCAATAACCGCCATGGTTCCCAAAGCTCCCCCTAATGAAAGTGAACCGACATCTCCCATAAATATTTCCGCGGGATATGTATTAAACCACAGAAACCCAAGGGCGGCGCCCACCATCGCCCCGCAGAAAATCGACAATTCACCCGCACCGGGCACATACGGTATTTGCAAGTATGTGGCAACTTTCACATTACCCGCAAAATAAGCAAAAAGAACATATGTCGCAAAACAAATAGTCGCCGGACCGATAGCCAATCCATCCAATCCGTCAGTAAGATTAACTGCATTGGCCGTACCGACAATAATGAAAGTCGCCAGTAAAATGTAACCCCAGCCCAAATCAGGCAACACTGTTTTAAAAAAGGGAACCGCTATCTGCGAATTGAATCCCGGTTTGAAATAGATAACCAAACTGACAAATAAGGCGATTATAATTTCCGCCACTAATCTTGTCTTTCCCGATAAGCCCTTTGAACTGTTACCGGTAAGTTTATGGTAATCATCGGCAAAGCCTATCAACCCATAACCTACCGTCACCAAAAGAATTATCCATACGTAATAAACGGAAAGATTGGACCAAAGAAAAGTGGAAATCACCACAGCAATAATGATTAATACTCCCCCCATTGTCGGAGTATCTTTTTTAACTATGTGACTTTGCGGACCGTCTTCTCTTATTCTCTGACTTATCTGTAAGCTCTGCAACTTACGAATCAGCCAAGGTCCAACGAAAAGACAAATCAACAGCGCAGTGATAGCCGCAAATATGGTTCGAAAGGTAATATAACGAAAAACATTAAAAAATGAAAAAACCGTGTGTAAAGGATATAAAAATTCGTAAATCAATTGTCAGCACCCCTCTGACCGGCTAAGTTTGTTTGCCTTCATTTTATTGTTTCGCACCCGAAATCATCACAAATCCTGCTGGTTATTTTTTCCATTCCCATTCGACGCGAACCTTTCACCAAAATCCAATCACCTTTTTTTATGAGTTTTTTTAAATTAATGATATCTTCACTTAGATCAGACAAAAAATGAATGCTTTTAGAAGACAACCCTCCCTCCAGTGCGCCGGCCGCCGTTACTTGTGCAAAATCACCCTGAAGGAAAAGGGTATTTACGCCCGTTACCGCGGCAAACATCCCTATTTTTCTGTGCATTTCTTCCGCTGCTTCGCCCAGTTCCAACATATCCCCCAAAAAAGCATAACTGTTATGACCATTCTTTAAATCCTTAAGTGTCATCAAGGATTCACGCATGGAAGCGGGGTTGGCGTTATAGGAATCATTTATAAGATAAGCTCCGTTCTTCAATCTGATTATTTCCATTCGTCCGGTAACGGGACGAAATGCGGCAAGCCCTTCTAATATCGATTCATGACTTATGCCCAGAGCTTCCGCCGTAGCCGCCGCCGCCATTGCGTTATAAATATTATGCGTGCCGGTGATTTTCATTTCGACTGCATACGTTTTCCCCGAAATAATCAGTTTAAAGCGTATTCCCTTGACGCCGATTTTCTCCATTTCCCTAACGGTTACATCGGCGCCTCCCGTCAGACCGAAGTTTATACGTCGTCTCTTGGCTTTTTCCGCGATTGCTTTCACGTTTTCATCATCAAGATTTATAATGATGGTCCCGTTTTGTTTCATATAGACGAATAAATCTCCCTTTTCCCTGCAAACTCCTTCAACCGAACCGAAACCAGCCAGGTGAGCGGGTCCGATATTGGTAATCAGACCTATATCCGGCGCCGCTATTTGCGTAAGTTTTCTTATTTCGCCCGGCGTATTGGTTCCCATCTCCAAAATAACCGCCTCATGTTTCTTGGTAAGATAAAATATCGTCTGCGGCAGGCCAATAAGATTGTTTAAATTGCCTTCTGTCTTTAAAATATTTTTTTGACGGCCAATAATTGCCGCCATCATTTCTTTTGTCGTCGTTTTACCCGAAGAACCAGTCAGGCCAATTACCGGTACAGAAAACTTATCTCTCCAATAACGCGCCAAATTACCCAACGCATCTAGAGAGTCATTAACTTTTATAATGGCAACATTACTCTTTACTTTCTCTAATTTGATTTTTCTTGCATCGCTTATGACAACACCGGCAACGCCGAATTCCAGAATATTTTGCACAAAATCATGCCCATCATACTTTTCACCTTTGAGCGCAACAAATAAATTTCCCGTTCTCAACCGGCGCGAATCAGTACAGATTCCGAAAAAAACAATATCAGACGCACCGGTAATTAAAACTCCTGTGGTTGTGTCGAGCACTTCTTTGAGCGTCAATATGGGGGATTCACCGCACATCTATCGATTACCCTTCATTTTCAACGCTTCCCCGGCAACAATCTTATCGTCAAAGGGCGTTTTTTTTGTTCCTATAATCTGATAATCTTCATGCCCTTTTCCTGCGATAAGAATAATATCGTCTTTTTGCGCCAAGTTTATCGCCGTTTCGATTGCTTGCCGTCTTTCGGGCACAATCATATAAACATGAGTGCTGTTGCCGTTTCCGAACAGCGATGCGGTAAGTTTCTCAATTTTTCCCTTATCGATTCCCGCTTCTATATCCGCAATGATTGCAAGCGGGTCTTCACGACGGGGATTATCGGAAGTAATAATCGTCAAATCGCTGTACTTTGTTGCGGTTTCCCCCATCAATGGTCTTTTGCCACGGTCCCTGTCTCCCCCGCACCCGAAAACAGTTATAATACGCTTTTTCTTGAACTCCACTAAATTTTGCAAAACCTGCTGCAAAGCATCCGCTTTGTGTGCATAATCTACAAAAACACTGAAACCCGAGGCGGAGTCAATCCGCTCGAGGCGTCCCGGAACATAATTTAATTTTTCTATCCCCGCTTTGATTGCATGGGCTGATACCCTCAAGGCTTTTGCGGCGGCGGCGGCGGCCAAAATATTCTGTACATTGAAACTACCGATTAGCTCAGACTTAACTGCAATTTTTTCTCCGGCCAAATTAATTTCCGCTTTTATCCCCCTCAACGACAAATCATTAATGATCGCCCGGATGGCATTCCGCTCGTCCAGTCCACAGGTCAGTGACGGCAGGGATACTTCGCGCAGTATTTTTTGCCCCCATTCATCATCACCATTAATAATCATCTTATACGAAGGATTTTTTGTGCTTTTGGACAATATCTCGGTAAAAAAACGCTTTTTGGCCTGGAAATAATTTTCCATAGTTAAGTGATAATCAAGATGTTCAGGAGTTAAATTGGTAAATATCCCTAAATCAAAATCGCAAGAGTCAATTCTTCTTAAATCAAGAGCATGAGAAGAAACTTCGGCAATGACATGGGTAACTCCGGCATCGACCATCTCGCGTAAAATTTTATGCATTTCATAAGATTCCGGGGTGGTGTTTGGTGCCGGAAAGGTCTTGCCTTTGTAACGGTAATTGATTGTGCCCAATACACCGCATTCAAAACCAGCTTCTTTGAATATTGATTCCAGAATATAAGCAGTTGTCGTTTTGCCGCTTGTACCGATGACAGCAACCAACACCACATTCGCGGAAGGATTTCTAAAATAATTTTTAGCTAAAACTCCCAGAGCATTCCGGCTGTTTGCGACTTGAATTACTGCAATATTTGATGGCACGTTCACATCTCTCTCGCAAACTATAAAGCGCGCTCCTTTAGCTATCGCTTCGCCGACGAAATCATGACCATCGCACTGAAATCCCTGAACCGCCACAAAAAGCGAGTTTTCCACACATTTTTCAGCGTTATAACAAACAGCTGACACATCCGCCGCCTTGTCTTTAGGCCCATTAATGATATCCACTTTTTCCAGTAAACGCGTCAGCTGCATGCTATCCTCAATAGGTTATTTCAAAAAACACTCTGCAGATACGGTCACCCGAAAGCGGCGTGCCGGGATTCGGGTACTGACGTACCGCCCATCCGTTGCCGGATACTTTCAAATCTATTGAGTTTGCTTTTGCCTTTTTTAAAGCTTGTCTTATGGTTAACCCCGTAAAATCAGGCATTCCAGAACTGTCGGCATCAAGAAGATCTTGCTCGGGATTATTATCTTGAGTATAAATTAAGCGCAAATTTCCGGGAACATCCGTTTTAACAACATGCGATTGACGAATGTCTATTTCAAAACAGTTAAGCATTTGTTCACCAATGTTTTTAAAAACCGGTGCTGCCGCCACACCTCCCCATTTATCCGTCTGAGGTTCATCCAAAATCACCAAAATAGCAATCTGGGGATTTTCGACAGGGAAAAATCCCATGAACGATGTACGCACTTTGTCCGAAGAATAAACGTTTCGCGAAAAGTCAAATTTTTGCGCCGTACCTGTTTTCCCCGCTACGGCAACATTAGCTATATTGGCATTCCTGCCTGTGCCATCGTCAGAACAAACGACTTCCTTGAGCATCATTTTCATACTCTGTGCCGTTTCCGGCGATATGACCTGACGTACGACTTCCGGTGTCCGCATTTTAACAAGATTATTGTCCTTATCAGTAAAACCGCGAACAATATATGGCCTCATTAAAACGCCATCGTTGGCTATTGCCGACATTGCACTGATCATCTGGATGGCCGTGACGGAAACTCCCTGTCCGAACGCAATTGTTGCTGTATCGACGTTTGTCCAATTTTGTACCGGCCTTAATATTCCAGAGGCTTCACCCGGCAAATCTATTCCGGTTTTTGCACCAAAACCAAAACTTTCAAGATACTGACTATACTTTTCCTTTTTTAGCTTCTGTGCAATTTTCGCCGCGCCGATATTACTTGAGTATTTTAAAACTTCACGCACTGACAAATAGCCATGACGCTTTCTGTTAGCTTCGCGAATTGTTCTGTCCGCAATAGCAAATGAACCGTTTTCACAAAAAATTTTATCGGATTCTTTAACCACCTTTTCTTCCAGAGCGGCGGCAACCAAAAAAGGTTTAAAAGTTGAACCAGGATCAAAAACATCGGCAATAGCGCGATTACGCCAATCATTCGACGAAAAACCACGAACATTATTTGGATTAAAGCCCTTTTCGTTGGCCAGCGCCAAAATTTCTCCCGTTTTGGGATTCATTACGATGGCAACGCCACCTTTGGCACCACGCAGCGAAACTGCTTCTTTTAGATGAGTCTCCACCAAATATTGAATACGATAATCAATGGTTAAAACGATATTCAATCCTTCTTTTTTTTCTGTTTCACTCTTCTCCGCTCGCAAAAACAATTTCTTCCCCTTGGCGTCTCGCACCCATGCCAGATGCCGGGGCTTTTCCTTCAATACAGCATCGTATTTATACTCCAACCCTTCCAAGCCACTGTTATCATCTCCCACAAAACCAAGCAGATGAGCACCTAAAAAACCGTTGGGATAAAATCTTTTAGGCTCTTTAATCAAAAAAATTCCTTCAATATCTGCAGATTGTATTTGCGCCGCTTGCTCCGGGGAAATTCTTCTGGCCAGCCAGCAAAAATTTTTAGGAACAGAAATTTTTTGCAGGATCGTTTTTCTATCCAGATTAAGAATTTTGGCTATCTGCGCGGAAGTTGCCTCTATATTGATAATTTTGGAAGGGTCGGCACATACAGAATCGGCCATTACTGATATGGCTAGCTTCTCACCATTGCGGTCATAAATAATTCCCCGATCCGGCTGCATTTGCAAATTGGCTGTATGCTGTCGTTGAGCGAGTGCCTTGAGATTTTGACCAGATAAAACTTGTAGCTGAAATGCACGTGAAATCAAAGCAACAAACATCACCAAAAAAATTACCAGTATACTAACAATCCTGACCCTCAACCACCTTCTGACATCCGTTGCCATATCACTCTCCCGAATATTTCAAGACAATTACTTGATTACTTTCAGGATAGGACATCTGCAATTTTTCTCTGGCCACACTTTCAACCCTTTGCGGCGCCCGTAGCGTGGCCAGTTCCAGCCTCAATTTCTTTTGTTCTTCCAGTTTTTTCCCCTTTTCACTCAATTGTGCGGCCACATTGTATTCCAACTCGGTCATGTGGATATGTGATCCCACATAAATCAAGGCAACAAACATAAAAATTATCGCGATAAGAATAAAAGTGGAATATTTTATCCTAGAGGTTTTTTTCGCCTCTCTGAAACGGGGAATTGTCTGTGTTCCAACGGCACCGGCCATTTCAACACCTCTGAGCAACACGCAATCTAGCACTGCGCGCACGCGGATTGATGTGCATCTCCTCCGGTGATGATTTCAGTGCTTTTTTGGTTATCAATTTAAGTACTGGCTGTCTCTCGCAAACACAAAAAGGGGCATCTTTCGGACAAATACAGCTCCCGGCCAAAAATTGGAATTCATTTTTTACAATTCGATCTTCCAATGAATGGAAAGAAATCACACAAAGGCGTCCGCCCGTTTTTAATGCTTCTACTGCGCTATTAATAGCCGGCTTTATATTACTCAGTTCATTGTTTACGGCAATTCTTATGGCCTGAAAAGTTTTTGTGGCGGGATGAATTTTTCGCATTCTGAATTTTGCTGGAATTGCTTTCGCAACAATTGCCGCCAATTGCGTGGTTGTTTCAATTGGCGCGGACCGTCTCTGTCTTATTATAGCTGTCGCTATTCTTGTCGCCATTTTTTCTTCACCGTAAGATCTGATAATGTTTTCCAAATCGCTTTGCGCAAAACTGTTAACCACATCGTACGCGCTGATCTCAGAATTTTGATCCATACGCATATCGAGCGGGGCTTCGAAACTGAAACTAAACCCCCTTTCCGGCTTTTCCAGTTGATGTGAAGAAACGCCAAGATCAAACAGCACACCATCAACTTTTTCTATATCCAACTTTTTTAATATCTTGCCCAGTTCGACAAAATTTGCTTTCACCAAAATCTTGCGTTTTCCGAACCGCGCCAGTTTTTTTTCCGCAAACAAAAGCGCCTCGTCGTCACGGTCTATTCCCACCAAAAAGCAATCCGTGTTTTCCAGCAGCGCGCAGGCATGTCCGGCTCCCCCTATTGTTCCGTCGACGTAAATGCCTTTTTTGTTCACCAAGAGCATTTCGACAACCTCTTTAACCATTACCGGTTCGTGAAAGAAGCCGCCTTGCATTTTTTTATATTCCCAGGTCAGCCACAAATTCGCCAAAACGGCTGATATCGGAGCCGACTTTTTTCATTTTGTTTTCGAAACGGTCTTTCGACCAAATTTCTATCACTTTAATCATGCCGGCAAGAATAATTTCCTTTTCCAGACCAGCGTATTCACGCAACGCCGGTGGAATAAGCACTCTCCCCTGATTATCCAGATTGCAATCGACAGCACCGGACATGAAGAATCTTTGAAAATCTCGGATTTCATTACGCAGGATGGATTGATGTGATATTTTCTCTTCAATTATGCGCCATTCATCATAGGGGAAAACCATCAAATAGCTGTCCCAATTTGTGATAACCATGCGGTTGTCGTACTTCTGCGCAAAGACCTCACGGAACTTTGACGGGAAAATTACTCTACCCTTCTCATCTATCGTGTGGTGATATTGTCCCCTAAAAACAGACACTACTTTCCTCCACCATGAACCACTTTGCTCCACAATAAGGAAAAAAAATATTGTTGTCAAGCTTTTTTTTGAATTAAAAACTTAAAATTACTAGAAAAATAGATAAAAAAGACACTGCCCGGCGCTGGACTTTTTACCAGTGAAAGTATTATCCGAACAAAAATATGATTTAAGTTTGGTTGGGTAATCTTACTTCAATAAATAATAACAAAAATATTCAATGAATTTAAAGTATTAGAAGTAAAAAAAATAAAACATTAAATTTCTCGCTGCCTCTGTGAATTCTTGACAGTATTTTATGGTAAAAAATATTTTTTCATGCTTCTATGGCACACTAATGTACCCAAAAGTGTGTCATGACACACAGTAATAATGGAAATAAACCAGATAATTCAATAAATAATACATTTAAAATGGATTTTTAAATGAAGATTTATTATACTCATCAAACATCTGTATTTTTTAGTCTCATCATTTTTTAAAACTTAATAACGATTGCAATAAATTTCAGCCAATGACCTGAATACGGCTTTGCGCAGGCTTTGCGTGTTAACGAAAAATTATGTATTATGCACACATAATTTTGTTTGCGTCACCCAAAAACGGCTGGAACCGGCCAACAGATTATTAAATTGAAAGGACTTGTTACATGCAAAATTTTATATTTCACAATCCAACAAAAATTATTTTTGGCAAAGGCGAAGTTAAACATCTCGGTAAAGAAACGGCTAAATTCGGCAAAAAAGCCCTGCTCGTTTACGGGAAAAGCAGTATTTTGAAAAACGGCGTTTACGATCAGGTGACAACCTCGCTCAAACAAGCCGGTGTAGCCTTTGTCGATTTCCCCGGCGTGAAATCCAATCCCGTGCTTTCGCATGTGGAAAAAGGCATTGAACTGGCGCGTAAGGAAAACGTGGACGTTGTTCTGGGTGTGGGCGGCGGCAGTGTTATCGATTCCGCCAAAGTCATTGCCGCCGGCGTAAAAGTCGATCACAGCGTATGGGATTTTTTTACTTACACCCAAACAGTTAAAGACGCACTTCCCATATTGGCCGTGGCTACAGTTTCTGCCAGCGCTTCCGAAATGAATAACGGCGCCGTGCTCACCAAGGAAGATTGTTGTTATAAATTCGGCATGGCTTCCAGATATTTTCAACCGCGTGTTTCGATTCTCGATCCCTCTACGCTTTTTTCCTTGGACAAGGAATACAGCGCTTATAGCTCAATAGATGCTATTGCTCACATGCTGGAAGCTTATTTCAACACATCGGCCAATTCCACCATTTTACAGGACCGTCTGAATGAATCATTAATCAAAACAGTAATGGAAAGCACTGATGTCATCATGAAAAAACCGGACGATTATGACGCGCGCGCCAATGTCATGTGGGCGTCTGTTGTCGGGTTCAACGGTATCACTACCGCCGGCATGGGTTTTTCTGCTTTTCCCGCACATATGATTGAACATGCTCTGAGCGCTCTGTATGATATCGCTCACGGTGCCGGACTCTCTATCGTTTTGCCCGCCTGGATGATCTGGGCGCGTGAAGAAAAAAAAGACAGGCTGGCGCGCTTTGCGCAGGAAGTTTTTAGCGTAAACAACACTGATAACCTTAAAGCCGCAGATAAAGGAACGGCAAAACTAAAATCATGGTTTGCCTCCCTCGGTGCTCCGGTTTCACTAAAAGAGGCAAACATTACGGAAAACGACGTCGAAAAAATAGCCGATAATGCCGTCAACAACGCTCAGATGTGGGGAATGACAAGTTACACCAAAGAAGTAATCGTCGAAATATTAACAAACGCAAAATAATGTTAATGCAAAATCAAAGGGGACGCTTAGATAATTTTTAGTTTTAAATCGAACCGTCCCCTATATTTCTGAGCCAAACAAATACTTGACCACTTCATCTTTCCAAAATATTTTTTCAACAAATCATTTTTCTCGCCATCGACTATGCTCGAGTTTGAACATATTAAACGCATTTGCATCACACTTTGAAAGACATACTATCTGTCCTTTTTCAAATCCGGCTTTTCTAAGTACATCGGCAAGACGAACCTTCTGCCCCTTTGAGTCACTTACGTCCGGACAAACCCATGGAATTACCTGACCAGTTATCCGCACACCAGCTTCATAGGCAACACCCTCTATTAAAAGCTGTATAGGAACTCTTAAGCCGTGTTTAAGCGGCAAGCCATGTTTCTGATTTTTATAAATAGTTATTTCCAATCTGTCGGTATCCGGACTAACTATTCGACCTCTTATACATTCTCCTTCGTCGTCTGATAATACAGGAACTTCATTATTTTTAGCATTTGTGTCGCAGAACTTACCTCTATTAATAGTCCTTTTTCTGCTTCTATCCTCATTCCGCTCATATTCCCATATTACGTTATCAAGCAATCTAGGAGTCAGATTCGGATATGTTATTTTTAGTTTTTCGCAAGCTCCAAATAGTAGTTTCTGCGCATCTTGGTCACTGACATGTTTGTGAATGGCGCCATTTAGGAATTTTTTAATCCATCTATCTGGTTTAATCAGATCATCTGAACCGGCTAGCATGAAAAAATATTTAAGCGATATTCCACTATTTTGGCCGGGTATCGTTTTGATATCGTGTTCAAAATCATCATTCGTGCTGAGCGACTGAACGTCCTGAAAATAATTAACGTTATATTTCAGCAAAATTTTTGCAAATCTCAGAACGGCATCGGCTTTAAGAATGCCGTTTGTTGCAGATGTCCTCTGCCTATTGTCAAATACTTTGCTCGTAAAGTATTCTATTCCGCGAGATTTAATTTTTTCTACAAATGCTGCAATCGGTTCCTGATCTTCAATCGCAGGAATAATATTTCTATCTGTTCTGAACATCGGAAGATCATAATATCTGCAATATTTAATTACCGTATTTCTTGTTCCTTCATAACTTACACCGATTGAATAGACGGCATCTATTACACACAGCGACAAGCTTCGATAAAAGTATTCATTATCAAGCTTTGCGCACTGAAGTTTTAAAAAACGTTCACAAAATACTATTAATTTGTTTATATCAGTTTCGCTAATCATAAACACCTCCTAGCTTGCCAGCTGGTTAATTGGGTTAGCTGTAGCAAGAGACGATTCGGATATCTCTTCAATATACCAATTTGCTATTAGCTTATCCGGTATTCCCACGGCCTCTACCTGCAAAAATGTCACCTCCTGTGGAAGCCCTGCAATTAATTCGAAGTCAATACTGGGCACCCCTTATCGTTTCTTTGCTGAATGATTATTCGCAGCTCCTCTAAAACCATGATTCCCTCTTCTTTACCTATTGCACGTCCGATAAATGCTTGCCCGCCGCTGTAACAAATTAATATTTTGTAATCGTTCATTTAATCCTCCTTGCAAATAATTGTTAAAATTATTCTTCATATAACTTCTTTCAGAATCACTAACTCAAAAAAAGTAAAAAAAAATCAACTGGGGAACATTCCACCAGTTGAAATATGATAATATCATCTTTTAAATTAGTGTATATTGTAAACTACAATAAAAATTAATCAATAGATAATTTATACTATAATTCCAATACCTTGCAAATAACACCACCTGTATGTAGCTACACTCGTTGATTATAACATTATACTTCGACTTTAATGCTGTTTCTTATTTTTCTAACTGACGAGCAAGGTACAGGATGATTAATTCTTACAGGAAAATCCTGTTTATTATCAAGTAAATATTGTCTTTATTGCATCTGTTCTTTTTCAATCTGGTAATCATCGATTTTGCGGTAAATCGTCCGCCTACCGATACCCAAAAGCCTGGCGGCCTTGGCCTTGTTCCAGCCCGTTTTTTTCAGAGCATTGATGATTTCTTCTTTTTCAAGCGGCGTTTTCAATTTAGTTTTCTGCCGTATTTGGCTCTCAGACGGCGTAATATTGCGGATCTCCGCGGGTATTTGTTCAATGGTAATCAAACCGCTGTGGCATAAAACAAAGGCGTGTTCTATGACATGCTCCAGTTCCCGCACATTGCCCGGCCAAGAATAATCCATAAACCTGCCCAGCACTTCCCGGGAAATTCCTTCGATGTTTTTACCGAATCGTTGATTGAAAATAACACGAAAATGATCAACTAAAAGAGGTATGTCTTCGAGCCTTTCCCGCAGCGGCGGCAGGACAACTTCCACTACCTTGAGCCGATAATAAAGATCCTGACGGAATTCGCCATTTTTAACTTTTTCTCTGAGGTCTTTATTGGTAGAGGCAATGACACGGACATCCACCTTGCGCGACGTGGATTCGCCCACACGCTCAAATTCCTTTTCCTGCAAAACGCGCAGAAGTTTGAGTTGGATTAAAGGTGAAATATCCCCTATTTCATCCAGAAAAATCGTGCCGCCGTTGGCGGTTTCAAATCTTCCCAACCTGTCCTTTATCGCGCCGGTAAACGCGCCCTTCACATGGCCAAAAAGTTCGCTCTCCAGCAGGCTTTCCGCGAGCGCCGAACAATTTACCGTAGTGAATGGTTTAAACGCGCGGTTGCCGCTGTAATGCAGCGCGCGCGCCACCAGCTCCTTGCCCGTGCCGGATTCGCCGGTAATCAAAACCGTGGTGTCGAGATTGGCCAGATCCTCCAGCAAACGGTAAATATTCTGCATGGTCTTATTTCGGCCCACAAGATTCTGAAACTGATTCCTTTCACGCAGTTCGCGTTCCACGTCGCGCAGGAGCGTGATATCGCGAATAACCATTACCGCGCCCATAAAATCTCCCTGTCCGTCGCGCAGGGGCGAACTGGAAACGCTGACCACCTGCTGCGGGCGCATTTGATGCTCGCATTCTATTTTATATTCTTTTACGGCAACTTCATTTTCCAGTATCTGCCTCAGTACTTCCCCACAAGCGCGGCTGCACGGAAACTTACACTCGAAAAATTGTCTGTCGACAATTTGCCCGACGGTAATACCGCAGATATTTTCCGTTGATTTGTTGGCTTCGATAACGCGCAGGTCGGGGTCAACTGTGATAATCGCGTCCTTGACGCTGCCGAAAATTGCTTCCAGACGAGAGCGATGCTCAATAAGTTTGTTTTCCGCCTCCTTGCGTTCGGTAATATCGCGTGTAACCATGTGGAACCCGGAAATCGAGCCTTCCGCGTCGCGCGCCAGAGAAATTGACTTCTCAATTGTTCTGACCACACCTTTGTGATCCGTCACCTCAAATACGATATTTTTAACGGGTAGTCTCGTTTTGAAGACATTTCTGTAAACCTCAGAAAAGCGTTTTTTCGTTTCATCGCTGACGTATTTTTCATAGTTTTTACCCAAAAGTTCTGCGCGCGGGAGTTTCCACATTTTACACACGGCGTCATTAACAAAAGTGATGTTGCCCTCTAAATCCATTTCGCCCAGCTGCACTTCGACATCATTCAAAATAGTTTCATATCTTCGCAGGGAATCATCAAGATATTCCATATTGTTTTTCAGACGCGTTACATCGAACAAACATCCGACGATCGCCGTCCCCTCCTGATAAACGCTGAATATTTCTTTCACCATCGTCCACTGCGATTTACCTGATTTTCTTAAGAATCTAACAGGATGACTGTCTTGAAAATCTTTACTTTTTGTACCTGACTCATCCAATTTCACCAAAAAGCGATCACTAGGATGAACCAAATCCAGAAACGGCCTGTCGATTAATTCATCAGAGTTCTTATACCCTAGCAGGTCACAGAATTGCTGATTGACATAACTGATGAGCCCATCTTGAATTATGTATAAAGCTGCATATGCTTCCTCGAGAAGTGCCGGAGAAATGTTTTTATTTACCTGTTTTTGTGCCTTTTCCTCATTCATGGAAATATCTCAGCGCTATAAATCTCTCAATTTATCCAAGCATCTTTTACTTTTCCAAATTATTCGCTTTGGCTTCCTGCTGAAACCGACGAAGTTCTTTGATGGCCTCATAATGCTGTTCCAATGTTTCTGAAAAAGCATGCGTCCCGTCATTCTTGGAAACAAAGTAAAGATAATTAACAGGTGCTGGGTTAAGTACCGCCCTGATAGAAGAAAGTCCGGGATTAGCAATGGGACCAGGAGGCAAACCATCGATCAGATAGGTATTATAGGGAGATTTCCTTTTCAAATGACTTTTTAAAATTTTTCCCTGAAAATCATCTAAATCATAAACAGTAGTGGGATCGCTTTGCAGTCGCCTTTTCTTTTTAAGTCTGTTATGAAACACGGCAGAAATCAGGTTTTTTTCATCATAGTAACCAGACTCTTTACCAATTAAAGAGGCAAAAGTAATAAGCTGATGAAGTGTTAATCCCCTCTTCGCAGCTTCTTCCGCCATTTCCGGCGTTACTTTCTTCCAAAACTGGCTGACCATAAAACTCATAATTTGACGCGTGCTCATGGAGCGATGAAAATTATACGTATCCGGGAAAAGATACCCCTCTATAGAATCCGCCTCAATACCCATAGATGCCAAAAATTTTTTATCCCGTGCCAATTCCAAGAAAGTTTTTTTATCTATCAGCCGGTAATCGTCCAGCCGACGTGCTATATCCCTCACGTTAAAATCTTCGGGTATAGTAACGCGATATTTCTTGATATCCCCCCGCACCAATTTTCTCAGTATCGCTGAAGGAGTCATTGATGTGTTAAATTCGTACTCGCCAGCACGAATAACTCGTGTGGCTTTTTTGACTACGGCTAACAAATTAAATAAGAATTTATTTTTTACCAAACCCGCTTCATCGAGAATGTTCGTAACCTTCAAAAAACTGGAACCGGTAGGAATATCAAGTATTACTGTCGCATTTTTATCATCAACGGGACTCATTGAATAATGAATCAACAGACCTCCAAATAATACAATTACAGCAAAACAAATTACAAGAAAATACCGAATGGCAATAATCATAGCTGGAGATAAAACATGCTTAACCGGCTTGCTTCGAAGCGTTCTTTTCCTCGTTTTGTTTCCGGATTTAACATCCGTTTTTTTACGAAACTTTTTAAAAATCGTCTTGCCCCCTGTTTCTTTCTTTTCTCCCCGGACTAATTCTGAGACTTATGACAAATCGAATCAAGATAGCTTTGCAGTATCAAGCAGGCAGCTATCTTATCGACTTTGTTTTTTCTTTTTTTCCAACGTATTCCAGAACTGATCAGTATTTCTTCTGCATCTTTTGTGGACATCGTCTCCGGCCATCTAACTATGGGCAGTAAAAATGTTTTCTGCAGTACAGCCGTAAAACGGTTGACCTTTTCACACTGTATTCCTTCCGAGCCATCCAAGCGCACGGGATAACCAATAACAATTTTTTCTATGGAATGATTTTTTATCAGATTTGTCAAAATTTCCATGTCGTGTTTTTGAGTTTTCCTTATTATTGTCGGCAATCCTTGAGCAATAAGACCTTCCTCATCGCCCACAGCTACCCCAATTCTTTTTTCTCCGTAATCTAAGCCAAGGATACGCAAGCAACACCTCTATTTATTTTTTAACAATTCCCGTCTGTATTTTCAACAAGTAATATAGCCGATAAATATTGAACAAATTTAATGTTGTGAAAATACGCGTTGTTTGTTATTTCTTTAAATTATAATTTTAAGAAATTAGGGCAAGGCAAATGAGGCATGTTGTTTTAGGCACAGCAGGCCATGTGGACCACGGGAAAACCGCTTTAATCAAAGCGCTCACCGGCACCGATACGGACCGTTTAAAGGAAGAAAAGGAAAGAGGCATAACCATAGAGTTGGGTTTTGCCTCGCTGAAGCTTCCCTCAGGCCAAACACTGGGAGTTGTTGATGTCCCCGGCCATGAAAAATTTATCAAGCATATGGTTTCCGGCGCGGCGGGTATTGATCTGGTAATGATGATTATCGCGGCCGATGAGGGAATAATGCCACAGACAAAAGAACACCTCAATATCTGCTCCCTTTTAGGAATCCGCACCGGTCTGGTCGCACTGACCAAGATCGACATGGTGGAAAATGATTGGCTCGAATTGGTAAAAACGGAAATTCAGGATTTTCTGAAAGGAACATTTCTGGAAGGCGTGCCGGTTATTCCCGTTTCCGCACTCAAACAAAAAGGCATTGATGAATTAACCGCCGCGCTCGATACCGTCGTGCAAAATATTCCTGAAAAAAACGATTGCGGCATTTTCCGTCTGCCTGTAGATAGGGTTTTCACGATGAAAGGATTCGGCACTGTCGTCACCGGAACACTAATTTCCGATTCCATCAGCGTGGGAGAAGATGTTCTTATTTTGCCGGAAGAAATAAACACCCGCATCAGAGGCATTCAGGTGCACAATCAGCCCACTCAGGAAGCAACTGCCGGACAACGCACGGCTATCAATCTGCAGGGTATTGAAAAAGAGTCTCTGCAGCGCGGCGATGTTTTGACGCGTCCCGGGACCGTTGTTCCCACAACCAGATTGGATGTTTTTATCGAATATCTAAAAAATAACGCCAAAAGCCTTAAAAATAGGACACTGGCGCGACTGCACACAGGAGCAAGCGAA
>Ga0208822_1000795_pt1 | contig 23859 bp, 22 predicted proteins | sample AD_STIC08_MetaG_FD_184435 | JGI IMG/M metagenome (GOLD analysis project Ga0208822, IMG submission 184435) | Active sludge microbial communities of municipal wastewater-treating anaerobic digesters from USA - AD_STIC08_MetaG (SPAdes) (version 2) | ecosystem: Engineered > Bioreactor > Anaerobic >...
TTTCGACATTCGCATAACCATGGGCGCCGGGGCGTACGTATGCGGTGAGGAATCAGCGCTCATAGAATCCGCTGAGGGCAAGCGCGGGGAGCCGCGCAACAGGCCGCCGTTCCCGGTGGAAGCCGGATATATGGGGAAGCCCACCACGGTGAACAACGTGGAGTCGTACTGCGCGGCTGCGCGCATCGTGCTGGAGGGCGGCGAGTGGTTCCGCAAGATGGGGACCAGCCAGTCGGCGGGCACAAAACTGGTAAGCGTGTCGGGCGACTGCAAAAGGCCCGGCGTATACGAGATAGAGTTCGGCACCACGCTCCAGACCCTGTTGGAGGTGGCGGAGGGTCGTACAGCGAAGGCCGTTCAGGTCGGCGGGCCCTCGGGCGTGTGCGTTGGCAAGAAGGACTTCGGAAGAAGGATAGGCTTCGAGGACCTCGCCACAGGCGGATCGATCATCGTGATCGGCCCGGAGAGGGATCTCCTGGAGATAGTGAGGAACTTTATGGAGTTCTTCGTCGAGGAGTCGTGCGGCTGGTGCGTGCCGTGCCGGGCGGGGAACGTGCTGCTTTTAAACAAGCTCGAGAAGATCATGAACGGACATGCCGGTAAGAATGATATAGCCGAGCTCGAGTCCTGGTGCCTGACGGTAAAGGCCATGAGCCGCTGCGGACTGGGACAGACCTCGCCTAACCCCATATACACCACCATCCGGAATTTCCGGGAGCTGTACGAGGCGAAGGTCCGCCGCGACGCGGACTATGTGACGGAGTTCAACCTCGCCGAGGCGGTAAAGGCCTCCTGCGAGGCGGCTGGAAGAATACCAAACGTCCACGAGGAGCACTGAAATGAGCGAGATTAAATTCACGATAGATGGAAAGGAATGCACAGCGAGGGCCGGGCGGACGATCGTCGAGGCAGCGCGCGACAACGGCGTATATATCCCGACCCTTTGCCATTACGAGGGGATAAAGCCGGCCGGGGCTTGCCGTATCTGCACCGTTCGAGTGGGTGGCAGGAACATGGCCGCATGTACAACGCCCGTGGCGAACGGCATGGTGATAGAGAACAAGATCGACGAGCTCGAGGACATGCGCAAGGCGATCATCGAGATGCTGTTCGTGGAGGGCAACCACATGTGCCCGGTGTGCGAGAAAAGCGGCAACTGCGAGCTGCAGGCGCTGGCCTACCGCTACACGATGCTCGCGCCGCGCTTTCCGTACCTGTGGCCCAAGAGGGGGGTCGACGCCTCCATGCCGAAGCTATACAAGGACGGCAACCGCTGCATCCAGTGCCTGCGCTGCGTCCGCGGCGTGACGGCCGCCGACGGGCGGAAGGTCTTTGGCCTGGTCAACCGCGGAGGGGGGGTGCGCATAAGCCACGACGCTGAGCTTTCGAGCGCCCTTACCGACGAACAGGCGCAGCGGGCCATGGATCTCTGTCCGGTCGGTGCGCTTATACGCAAGGAAGTGGGCTACGCGGTGCCGATCGGAAAGCGTAAATATGACAGCTCCCCTATTGGCGACGACGTGGAATGTGTGTAGAGAAGAGGAGAAAGCAATGGAGGAAACGATATGAGCAAACCGGTTGTCGCAACAGCGTCGCTGGCCGGATGTTTCGGCTGTCATATGTCGGTGCTGGACATCGACGAGCGCATACTAACACTGATAGATCTGGTGGAGTTCAACAAGTCGCCCATCGACGACATAAAGACCTTCACAAAGCAGTGCGATATCGGCATCATCGAGGGGGGCTGCTGTAATAGCGAGAACGTGGAAAACCTGCGGCTGTTTCGAAAGCACTGCAAGGTGCTCATAGCCCTGGGCGAGTGTGCCATCATGGGCGGGTTGCCCGCAATGCGTAACGGTATCCCGGTCAAGGAGTGTTTGGAAGAGGCTTATCTGAATTGCCCCACGGTGGACGATGGGATTATCCCAAACGACGACGAGCTTCCGATGATACTGGACCGGGTATACCCGCTCCACGAGATCGTAAAGATCGACTATTATCTGCCGGGCTGTCCGCCGAGAGCCGACCTCATCTGGAACGCGCTGGTGGCGCTGTTGAAGGGCACGCCGCTCGATCTGCCCTACGAAGTCGTGAAGTTTGACTGATATGGAGAGATAACATGGGAAGAAAAATCACGATAGAACCGGTAACACGCGTGGAGGGACACGGCAAGGTGACCATCCAGCTCGATCCGCAGGGACAGGTGACCGACACCCGGTTCCATATAGTCGAGTTCAGGGGGTTCGAGCGCTTCGTCCAGGGCCGCCCTTACTGGGAGGCGCCTGTGCTGGTGCAGCGCCTGTGCGGCATCTGCCCGGTGAGCCATCACCTGGCCGCGGCCAAGGCAATGGACGCCATAGTGGGTGCGGGAACCGGTGATGGACTCACTCCAACCGCGGAGAAGATGCGCCGCCTCATGCACTATGGCCAAATGCTCCAATCGCACTCCCTGCATTTTTTTCACCTGGTCTCGCCGGACCTTTTATTCGGCATCGACGCGGACCCGGCGGTGCGCAACGTCATCGGCGTTGCCATACACCACAAGGACCTTGCGGTGCAGGGGGTGATGATGCGAAAGTTCGGCCAGGAGATCATTCGGGCTACGGCCGGAAAGAAGATACACGGCACCGGAGCGATACCCGGCGGCATCAACAAGTGTCTTACGCCCGAGGAGCGCGACGAGTTCCTAAAGGGCGCCGACCCGCTCAATTCGCGTAAGATGATCGAATGGGCTCAGGGCGCGCTCGATTTCTTCAAGGGATACCATAAGAAGAATGCCGCCTTCATCGACGGCTTCGCGACGTTTCCTTCGAGCCATCTGAGCCTGGTTCGCAAGGACGGAGCGCTCGACTTCTACCACGGGGTGCTTCGTGCGGTGGACGCGAACGGAAAGAAGATCCTCGACGATGTCGACTACCAGGATTATCTAAAGTACATCGGGGAGGAGGTGCGTTCGTGGAGTTATATGAAGTTCCCGTACCTCAGGTCGATCGGCAAGACCGACGGATGGTATACGGTGGGGCCGCTTGCGCGCCTCAATACTTGCGACTTCATCCCGTCGCCACTGGCGCAGAAGGAATTCGAGGAATACAAGGCGTATACGAAGGGCAAGCCCAGCAACATGTCCATGCACATGCACTGGGCCCGCCTCATCGAGATTCTACACTCGGCGGAGATTATAGACGAGCTTCTTAAAGATGCCGATCTGCTTAAAAACGACCTTGTCGTGAAGGGTGCAAAGCGCGAGGAGGGTGTCGGACTCATAGAGGCGCCGCGCGGTACGCTGTTCCATCATTATCGTATAAACGAAAACGATCAGATCGTGATGGCGAACCTCATCGTCTCGACGACGAACAACAACGAACCGATGAATCGCGCGGTAAACTTTGTAGCGAGGGAGAAGCTAAACGGCCAGAAGGAGATAAGCGAAGGTATGCTAAACGCAGTCGAGGTGGCGATACGCTGCTACGATCCCTGCCTCAGTTGCGCAACCCATGCGCTGGGCGCAATGCCGCTCGAGATAAAGCTTGTCGATGCCGGGGGCGCAACCCTCGACGTGCTGTGGAAATGACGGCATCTGACCGAATGCGGATCTTTGTCTGGGGCATAGGCAATCCCGGCAGGCGCGATGACGGGCTCGGTCCCGAGCTCGTCAGGCGTGTGGAGGAGGCTGCTCTTGCGCATGTTCACTGTGAAGCCAACTATCAGCTCAACATAGAGGACGCCTACGATATCGCTGCAGCGGATGTGGTCGTTTTCGTGGACGCCTCCCGGGACGCCGAACCACCGTACGAGTTTACCCGCATCCATCCTGCGCGGGCCATCAGCTTTACGACTCACGCTCTTGACGCCGAATCGGTCCTGGCGCTATGCGAGGAGATCACCGGCGGCTGTCCGGCGGCCTTCGTGCTTGCGGTTCGCGGTTACGAATGGGACATCGGCGAGGGGCTTTCTCAAGGAGCCGCCGACGGGCTCGACAGAGCCCACGAATTTCTGCTCGGCGTAGTCGGCCTGCCCTCGATCGAGGCGATAGAGGGGTTCGCTAGCTTAAAGCCGGACGCGGCAGCAACAATTTAACATCTCACAGGAGGCTTTATATGGCAGACGCAAAACTAATCTTCGTCATCGACGACGATCCCGATATACTCGACTCCATTACGGCGATACTTACCGCCGAAGGCTTCGCGGTCGAGACCGCCACAAGCGGCGAGGAAGGCGTCGCAAGGCTATCAAAAATCAAGCCGTCGCTCATACTCTGCGACATGATGATGGAGCGCATTGACGCCGGAAGCAGGGTCGCCGAGGAGATAAAGAAGTATGGAACGTCCGTCCCCGTCTATCTTCTCAGCAGTATCGGTGCGGCGACCGCGTCGAACATAGAAATAGACAAGCTCGGCTTCGACGGTGTCTTCCAGAAGCCCGTCGCGCCCGTACATCTGGTTTCCACAATCAAGAAAGCGTTGAATATCTGATACCGGCCGCCATTCGCCGGGTATAACGGTATCCTCCCGGCGGATGTCGGAAAGGTTTAAATCCCTTCAGTTTCAATGCCTTTCGCCGACCGCCCGAGGAGCGCGGAGATTGCCGCGGGGGCGAATTTAAATCCGCCCCGCGGGCACATCCCCCTTTGCAGCTTTAGTAAGCGATGGCCCCCGGCCACCGGAGAAAGAAACAAAAAGAACACACGGCCAACGTCCAGCGGAGCCTTCGGCATAAGGATTAACCGGAAGGCGCCCCCGAAGGAAATCCGAAAGGGTATAGTCGAAGAAAAAGAAAAGAATATCGGTGTATTCGGTTTTCGATGGAACCGTAAAGAAAGAGAATATAACGCTTGCATTTTCCCTGCATTAAAGAATTGACACTTCGATGGTTGGCCGACATCTTTAGGTATGCATGCCGTGAAAAGATACTTTGGAGGTGATTGCGTGGGCTACCCTGAAACCGTGTCGGAAGAGGCAAGACGCATTCACAACGATGCGATCATCATCGATGCATGCTCCTTTTTCTTCGAGGGGTATAACGAGTCCATTGAGGCCTCGGGTATTACGGCGCTGAACATCACCGTTCCGGATACGTCGGACGATTCGGGTGAAGCGGTAAAAAGCATCGCGGATTATTATGAAGTCATCCGCCGCGACCCCAAACTGATGCTCATAGAGACCGCGGAAGACATACGTACCGCCAAGCGCGAGGGTCGGGTGGGAATAATCGTTGGTTTTCAGAACTCTCGTCCGTTCTGCCATTATTATCTGGAGAGCATGGTGGATGTTTTTCGCCGCCTCGGTACACGAGTATCGATACTCGCATATAACTATAGAAATTTTGCGGCGGACGGCTGCGTCGAGGACCCGGACGGAGGTCTGAGCCGGGAAGGCCGCCGTTTGGTGGACATAATGAACCGCGCCGGAATAGTAATTGATTGCTCTCATACCGGCATCCGTTCAAGCCTGGAGGCGATAGATCTCAGCTCGAAGCCCTGCATATTCTCCCACTCTAACCCCAGGGCTTTAAGCAATCAGAGGCGCAATATCACGGATGAACAGATAAAGGCCGTTGCCGCCAGAGGGGGCGTCATCGGGCTGACTCCCTATCCGCCGATGAACTGGAACGGCGAGAAGGTGGTGCCGTCTATCGACAATTTCCTTAACGCCGTCGACTATGTAGTGAACCTGGCGGGCATCGATCACGTGGGGCTTGGCACGGACAAAGAGGCCACTCCCGGCGCATATCCCCGCGATCTCATTTTACGTGAGCTGGAAACGCTTCCTTTTGCGGTGGGCGATTATTACGGCACCTTTTCCGGCAACTTCGAAGCGGTGAATCTGGCCGGATTTCCGTCGGTGGCCTTCCTCGCACGCTTCAGCCAGGGGCTGATGGACAGGGGTTATAAGGAAGACGATATCCGCAAGTTCCTCGGGCTTAATTTTCTCAGGGTCTTTGAGGAGGTGTGGCCTGCGGTCTGAGGCTTGAACAATACGACACAGACCTGTGCGCTCCATCGAGATAGGAGGAATCGTCACATGACGCCTATACTTGCGATATTGTTTTATATAACGTTTCCGGCGCTGGTCCTGTACTTGTGCCATAGGTTTCCCGTTCTCGAAAAGCTCGGTGCGGCCCTCATCTGTTTTGTCACCGGGATGGTGCTGGCGAATATAGGCGCCGTTCCGGCCGGATTGGGGGGCGTCCAGAAGATAATAATGTCGATATCGGTGCCACTGGCCATCCCTCTTATGATCTTCCCGACAGATATACGAAGATGGACCGGCATGGCCGGTAAAAGCCTTCTTTCGTTTTTTATCTTCGCGCTATCGTTGATACTTGTGGCGGCTGTCGGATATGTCATATACGCCGGAACAATTCACGAAGCCCATAAAATTGCCGGTATGTATGTCGCCGGATTTACGGGCGCGACAATGAATTTTATGAGCGTGGCCCTTGCCCTGAAGGCGAACCCCGAGACGATAGTAGTTGCGACTGCGGCATCATGGTTTATCGAGATTTTCTGGCTGCTCTTCATGATGTTTCTGGGGCAGCGAGTAATAGGCCTGTTTTTAAAGCCTTTCGATTTTCAGAAGGGGGGTGGCCAATCCATTTCCGACGAAGCCGAAGCGGCCTGCGCCGGTGAAGATGCCGGATTCGACAGCTATGCCGGCATTTTCGGCAGGGAGAAGTTCATTCCGATGCTTGCGGCGTTCGGCATTTCTCTTGTAATATTCGCAATAGGGACCGGACTTTATTACATTTCACCCGAAGAATACAACATGACGGTCCTCATGCTTGCCGTAAGCACGCTGGGAATATGCTGCTCTTTCTTGCCACGAGTGAGAAAGATTGAAATGTCGTACCCGCTAGGCCAGTATATAATCCTGATCTTCTGTATTACGATAGCAACAACGGTGGATTTTTCCGAGCTTTTAAAAGCCTCCGGGAATATTATTGTTTACACAATACTGGTTATTTTTGGGTCGACCTTGTTGCATATTATCATCTGTAGGCCGATTGGCATAGACAGGGATACCCAGATAATAACCGCGACTGCTGGCATTTTTTCTCCGGTTTTTGTACCGGTAGTCGCAAGCTCCCTGAAAAATCGGGAGGTGATCGTGGGGGGGCTGGCGGCCGGTATAATCGGTTATGCAATCGGCAACTATCTCGGCATCACAACCGCGTATTTTTTTAAAGCCTGGCTGTAAACGCTGTTAACAGCCGGGGGAAGGGGGCACCATGCTTCGATTGGCCGTCTCGCTCGCCCTCTGCGGCGCTATCGCGCTCGCGAGCGGCGCGCGCGCACAGGAATATCAGGACATACCGCTTGCCGATATCGCGGCGAACATCACCGCGTACAAGGGGAAGACGATCACCCTGCGCCTTAAGCTTAAATACATGGATACTGTGTTCAACCGTCTGGTTTTCTACGACCGCAAAAATATCGATGTGGAGTTCGATGTCGAACATATAGCAAAAGACCGAAAACGGGCTCCGGCCTTCCTCAACCTGCACGGTGGAATGGAATACCTTGTGACCTTCAGGGTCATCGATGTCGGAAAGATGGGCCTGGTGATGGGCGAGCTCGAGGGCTTCGTTCCACTGGCCCTTTACAAGCTCCCATCGGGAAATGGGTAAAACAAAAGGCAGAATAGCTGGGCGGCTATTCTGCCTTCCATACAAGACTTTTACGCGCAGTGCCAGGATGGTCAATACAACAATAATCGGGAGGGAATTGCCATATTGATATCCTGTAAGACTATCGGCCGGTCGCTCCGATAACTTTAGCGCTTTTCGTTTCGATCAATGGTTTTTTTTGGTTTTTGTCTTGACATTGTTGTTTGTTTTGCTAAATTCTTTTAAAAGGCGAGGGCCTTGATATCAGATGAAAGGAAGGAGTAGGGACGAAATGAGAAAATTAACCGTTATCGTTTTTATCAGCGTTATCGCGTTCGCATTTGCGTGTGGAACGACCCCCGAGGTAAAACAGGATGTAGCGCCTGCGGGTTCCATTGTGAACGTCCAGAACGAGCAGCTCGCGCGTATTCCCGTGGAAGGTTTCGACTACAAGAGCTCCAAGGTCCCGGCGCAGAAATGGGACAAGTGGGCTACCGCCGCCGCCCCTGTGGTTAAGGGCGTCATAGACAAGCTTCCCGAGGGATATGTACTCCAGGTTACCGGACATACCGACGCCCGCGGACCCGAAGGCCCGGTAGGCGCGAAGCCCGGAAATAAAAAGATATCCACCGATCGCGCGAAGGCCGTTCACGACGCCCTGAGGGAAAAAGGCATTACGTCGCCCAAGATGACCTACAAGGGCGTGGGCTCCTCCGAGCTTATCCCCGGTGTCGATCCCAACGATGCCCAGCAGCGCCGCGTAACCTTCAAGGTAGTGCCGCAGAAATAGCGCGTTACGACGTTCGTATGCGCATAACTTCATGTTTAGTCTGGGAGGCGGGGTGCATCGACCCCGCCTCTTTTGTTTTTCCCCTTCAACCACATGCCGGTCCGGCTGGAGACGACTCATGAAATCCGGCATAGGGACAGTCGTCAAGGTGTTCGGCATGTACTCAGCCGTGCTCTTCGAGGGCATGCGGATCAACTGCGTTTTGCGCGGGCGCATGCGCCGTGAAAAAGGGGCGAGCGCGTTCTCCGACCCTGTAGCGGTGGGCGATCTTGCGAGGATCGAGCTCGGCGCCGACGGCTCCGGGGTGATCTCCGAAATCCTCCCCCGCAGGAATTCATTTTCCCGCAGGGAAAAGGGGCGCGCCAGGAAAGAGGACGTAATAGCGAGCAACCTGGACCGAATAGTCATCATCCAGTCATTCGACAGCCCGCGGCCCAACCTCCGTTTCGTGGACAGGCTTTCGGTGCGGGCCGGCAGGGAGCGCATTCCGGTACTGCTGTGCGTCAACAAACGCGACCTGGCGCGAAAGGAGGACGTCGCCGCGGTGATGGAATATTACGATAACGCCCCCATCGACATCGCCTTTGTTAGCGCTCGGACCGGCCGGGGGATGGAGGAATTTAAAAACTTCATTGCGGGGGGGGCCTCGCTTTTCGTGGGCTATTCGGGCGTCGGCAAGACGAGCATTTTAAACCGGCTGTATCCCGGGCTGGACCTGCGCGTCGCGGAGATATCCGAAAGCACGGGGAAGGGGAGGCACACCACCACCAATGTCGAGATGATCCATTCCGCGGACGGCACGAGGATCGTGGATACGCCTGGCCTGCGCGAGTTCGGCCTGGCCGGCATAGAGCCGGAGCGCGCCGGCGATTATTTTCATGAATTCGGAGAACTGGGCCGGGAATGCGCGTTTCGTCCCTGCAGTCACGATCACGAGCCGGACTGCAGGGTGAAAAGCATGGTGGACGAGGGGAGGATATGCGAGGACCGGTACATCTCGTATCTCAACATACTTCATTCACTGCGGAATGACCGTCAGAGGAGATATTAGTGATTGCGGCGAGAGGGGTGCGCCTGGGTTTCGGCGGCCGCATGGTGCTCGATGGGGTCGAGCTTGCCGTGCCCTGCGGCGGACGAACGGCCCTGTTGGGAAAGAACGGATGCGGGAAGTCGGTTCTCTTGAAATGCGTCGCCGGTTTGATCGATGAATTCGAGGGGGAGATTACGGTCGGCGGGGTAGACGCCCGCCGCAGGGCCGGCGCGAGAGAGGGCGTGTCGCTTGCCTATGTGTTTCAGAAAGGCGGGCTTTTCGATTCGATGGACGTCTACGACAACGTCGCCTTCGGTCTCCGGCGCAGGGGCGTGCCGGAGGACCGCGTCGGGGAGATCGTCGGCGGCGCCCTTCGAAGCGTCGGCCTTGAGGGGAATGAGCGAAAGCTCCCATCGGAACTTTCCGGCGGCATGCAGAAACGCGTGGGGCTTGCGCGGGCCGTTTGCCTCGAGCCAGATATCATACTTTACGACGATCCGACCGCAGGCCTCGACCCCATCCTCTCCGACTCCATCGCCGATCTAATCCTCGAGATATCCGAGGGTTCTTCCGCCACCTCGATCATAGTGACGCACGATTTAAAGCTCGTCGAAAAGGTCGCGCTCGACGTGGCGCTTATGTACGGCGGGCGCATATCGTTTCGTGGCGCATGCGGGGACTTTTTTTCCAGGGAGGATGGATACGCACGCCAGTTTATCGAAGGCGAAACAGAGGGCCCCATCGACATCTATTGACCGGCGGCTTCGGGGTTTCCTCACCCATTTCGTTTCGCGCTTGCCCGCCCGTGGCCGGGGTGCTATAAGCGCATTTATAAGCTAATGAGGGCCGGGGATGATGGGCGAGGACAGAAGAAGGAGTCGGCGCGTGCCGGGAGAAAGCGGATTTTACCGCATGTCCCCCGACGCACGACGAAAGGTGCGATGCTCGCTCAAGAATATCTCGGTTACGGGCGCGTGCATCGTTTCCAGGGGCAGGCTCGCCGCAGGCGAGGTCATTTCCCTCTATCTCGAAAGCGGCGCCGGACGCGCCCTTAAGTCGCGGGTGGTCTGGGAAATCGCCGGCGAATACGGCGTGGAGTTCCTGCTGGATTCAAACGAGGAGTTCGAAACCATCAGCAGAATCATCAACAACCGCCGGATTCGATGAGCGTGCCGGCCCGGCGGGGGAGGCATTCAAAAGAAAACAGCGCCGCGGGCCCGGTTCGATAGTTTCTTATTGACAATTTGATTTCGACGCCGTAGCGTGCATACTTTGTCCGGCTTGGCGGGGCATGGCTGAAATTCCATAAGGCAAGCTCTAATTATCAAGTTTTCCCGCCCGCCTTCGGCGGACGGAAGACGTAAGTACTGATTTTGCCGGTAGTTACAATTTATGGAAATCTTGAAAATTTAATTTTTAAGGGTTCCCATAAGCATATCTTTGATTCCATAATGGGTCTAATGGCCCGGGTAAAGGCGATGAAAACGATGAAGGTTGAAAAAGCGAATCTGGACTGGAGTGAACTGCCCTTCGGGTATGTTAAAACCGACTACAATGTCCGGTATTATTACAGGGACGGAAGCTGGTCGGAGGCCGAGCTGTCGGCCGACGAATATCTCCCCATGCACATGGCGGCCCCGTGCCTGCATTACGGCCAGGAGGCCTTCGAGGGGCTTAAAATCTTCGAAACGGTGGACGGGCGAATAGTCGCCTTTCGCGTGGACGAGAACGCCAGACGCCTGCAGCGGAGCTCGGAGCGGATTATCACTCCGATAGTCTCCGAGGAGATGTTCCGGGATGCGGTGCACAGGGTGGTTAAGGCGAACGCCCGCTTCGTGCCGCCTTACGGCACGGGCGCCAGTATGTACGCCAGGCCTCTCATCATAGGGACCGGCGCGCGAGTGGGCCTGGGACCCGCGGACGAGTACATCTTCCTGGTCTTTGTAACGCCGGTGGGCCCCTATTACAAGGGCGGATTCAAGGCGGTCAAGGCCCTTGTGGTCGAGGAATACGATCGGGCGGCGCCGCGGGGAGTGGGCGACTGCAAGGTGGGCGGCAACTACGCGGCCGGTCTGCGAGGAGAGATTTACGGCAAAAAAAAGGGCTATCCGGTAGTGCTGTATCTCGACCCGAAGGAAAAAAGGTACGTGGACGAGTTCAGCACCTCGAATTTCATAGCGATAAAAGGGAACACCTACATAACCCCGGATTCCGAATCGATACTTCCAAGCGTAACCAATAAGAGTCTGGCCAGAATCGCCGAAGACATGGGGATGAAGGTCGAACGGCGCCCTGTCGACATAGCCGAAATCGAAGGCTTCGACGAGGTCGGGGCGGTCGGAACGGCGGCGGTCATCACCCCGGTCAATACCATACATTTCAGGGGTAAAGACTACAGCTTCGGAAACGGCGATCAGCCGGGCCCGGTCCTTACAAAACTTTACGACCGTCTCTCGAAGATACGCACCGGCGAGGCCGAGGACAAGTTCGGCTGGCTCGACGAGATTGTGCCGTGACGATTTCCCCTTAACGCGGCCCGGGGTACCGGGATTCGATTAACAGTTCAAAGTTCAAAGTTGAAAGTTGAAAGCTAGAATCGGCCATCGTCCACAAGGGGCTACAGCCCCTTGCCCTGTAATAAGGTGATCATTTGTAGAATCTGGCTAATATCTTCGGAGAACAAGGGGTTGTAATCCCTTGCGATTACACGGCGAGCATATAAGGCCTTTCCGTAAATAATCCTACCGGCACTCGGTATCGGAAAAACCCCCTCCGGGGGTGGCGCAGCGCGCCGGGGGATAACAGTCGAAAATTGAAAGTTCAAAGTTGAAAGTTGAAAGTTTAGCCATCGGTATCGGCAAACCCCCCTCTGGGGGTGGCGCAGCGCGCCGGGGGATAACAGTCGAAGGTTGAAAGTTCAAAGTTGAAAGTTTAGCCATCGGTATCGGGAAAACCCCCTCCGGGGGTGGCGCAGCGCGCCGGGGGATAACAGTCGAAAGTTGAAAGTTCAAAGTTGAAAGTTTAGCCAACGGTATCGGCAAAACCCCCTCCGGGGGTGGCGCAGCGCGCCGGGGGCGTTGAGGTGGCCGGCCGCGCCACCGGGCTATAAATTTAACACAAATCCGTTAATAAGTACAGGTTTCTTTCTTGACACCCGCTTGCTCAGGGCGTTTCAAATTAGATACCGTCATGGCCCGGCGGATTCTGGCCGTGACTCATGTTCGAGGAGGAACGGCAATAAATAGAGGGCACAGGAGGTGGTTATGGTCAATTTCAAGGAACTCGGTCTGGTCAACACCCGCGAGATGTTCAAGGCGGCAATAAGCGGAGGCTACGCCATTCCCGCTTACAACTTCAACAACATGGAACAGCTTCAGGCGATCGTCATAGCGTGCGCCGAAACCCGCTCGCCGGTGATTGTACAGGTCTCCAAGGGGGCGCGCGAATACGCAAACGAGACCCTTCTGCGCTACCTGGCGATGGGGGCGGTCAAAATGGCGGAGGGCCTGGGCGCAAGCATACCGATCGCCCTCCACCTCGACCACGGCGATTCATACGAGCTTTGCGTTTCGTGCATAGAGAACGGGTTCTCCTCGGTGATGATAGACGGATCGCACCTGCCCTACGATGAAAACGTCAAGCTTACGGCTCGCGTAGTGGAATACGCCCACCGGTACGATGTGACGGTGGAGGGGGAGCTTGGGGTGCTTGCGGGGATCGAGGACGAGGTCTCCTCCGAGGTTTCGCACTATACGAAACCGCAGGAGGTGGAGGACTTCGTCGGCAAGACCGGTGTGGATTCGCTCGCCATATCTATCGGCACGAGCCACGGGGCCTACAAGTTCAAGCCGGAGGACGGAATACCGAAGCTCCGCTTCGACATACTCGAGGAGATAGAGAAGCGCATTCCGGGCTTTCCCATAGTCCTGCACGGGGCCTCATCCGTCGTCCAGGAATACGTTGCGATCATCAACATGTATGGAGGGAAGATAAAGGACGCGCTCGGCGTTCCCGAGGATCAGCTTCGAAAGGCCGCGGCGTCCGCAGTGTGCAAAATAAACATCGATTCCGACGGCAGGCTCGCCATGACGGCGCGCATTCGGGAGGCGCTCTCCAAGGACCCGTCGAATTTCGACCCGCGAAAATACCTGGCGCCCGCCCGCGCTGAGCTTATAAAGATGATAAAGCAGAAAAACACGGACGTTCTCGGCTCGAGCGGCAAGGCGTAATGCTGAGCAAACCCCAGTTCGAGCTCGCCATGGCCCTTTTGAACGGAGCATCGAGGGCCGGCGGGGTCGACGAATATTTGAAGGGATGCGTTGAGGCAATCATCAAGGAGGCGTCCCCGCTATCCGCGGCGGCGTATATTTCGATTGAATCGGAGGAGAAACTCGTTCTGGTGGCCGAGGCCGGCGGCGGTTTCGACGGCTACATAGGCGCCTTCCCCAACTTTTCCCTCATGGTCCGGCGGGCCATAAAGAAAAAAAACGTCATTTACCTTCCGGCCTCGGAAGCCGAAACGCGCGATGGGCTCGAGGTGATGGCGGTGCTGGTGCCGCTAATCGGCGGCGACAGGACGATGGGGATGATCGGAATGGTCTTCGATATTGGCGAGCTCTTACGCCAGAAGCAGAACGTCAACTTCTACCAGCTTTCCGGGAGGATTATAGGCTCGTCGGCGTTCTTCAGAGAGCGGATAGCGGAACTCGAGGGCATGGAAAAACTCGGTCCGGAGGAGATGCATTCGGAGAAGATATCGAGCCTTGGGGTGCTGGCCTCCAGCCTCGCGCACGAGTTCAACAATATATTCGCCGTAATTCAGGGCTATACGGAGCTAATCAACATGCAGAGCCCCGAGTCCAAATCCATACAGAGCGCGCTTTCTGTCATAGACAGCCAGACGGACCGTGGCGCGCGGCTCATCGAAAGCCTCAATGTATTCGTAAAGGGGCGCGACGCCAAGTTCCAATACCAGCCGCTCGGCGAGATTGTGAGTGACGTCGTATCGATGCAGAAGTCCGTAATCGAAAGGGAGGGCATAGATCTTGTGCTGAAAAACGGCCGGATCCCCAGGGTCCTTGCCGACCGCGAACAGATCAAAGAGGCCATTCTCAACGTGCTGCAGAACTCGATCCACTCGATAGACCGGGAAACGGACGGCAGAATAGAGATCTCCACCGAATACGTGGACGAAAAGGTGGTGCTGACCGTAAGGGACAACGGCTGCGGAATGACGCGCGACCAGGTCGACATGGCGATTCATCCCTCCATGAGTGGGGCGCGCCCGGCGGACGGGAGCGGGGGCGGAGGGGCCACGGGCCTGTGGCTTGCGGTGGCCTACGGCATCATGAAGAGCCATGGGGGGCTGCTCACCATAACGAGCGAGGAGGATTGCGGCAAGGAGATCGGACTGGTATTCTCCCGGACCGAGCTTGGCGAAGACAAGGGGGCAAGATACGAGCAGAGCGGGATCGTCTTCTTCGGCAACACCCGTATCCTGATAGTCGACGACGAGGAACCCATCCGCGAGTTCCTCTCACGCGCATTCGACGCCGCGGGCTATCAGGTGATAGCCGTATCGAGCGGCGAGGAGGCGGTGGAGATGTGCGGATTTGAGGACATCGACATCGTGTTTCTCGATTATCTGATGCCCGGAATCAAGGGGGACAGGGTTTTCGAGATGATAAAAAAGGAGAGCCCCGCGACCGATATCGTTTTCATCACCGGAGTGGATGAGATCCCCGGCCTAAACCGCCTGCTCGACCAGGGGCTGGCCTATATTCTAAAGAAGCCGTTTAAGATCGACAAGATCCTTAAAGTTACGAACGATCTGATATACAAGAGGATCAACCAGGGCCGAGGATAGCCCCTACTCGGATTTGACCACGCGTTCGGCCTGAAGGGCCAGGTATTTCACCAGGGTCTTCTCCGGAATAAAGCCGAGATTGACGAGGATGATACCCATAAGTCCACCTTCCTTTTTCTGCACTTCGAGCGCCTTGTCGAGCTGTTCGCGGCTTATCTCGCCGTCCTCGAGCAGCATTTCTCCCAGCAGCGGCTTTGCCATCGGTTTCCTCCAGACTGTTTGATTACAGCAGCCGTTTAACGGCGTCCTTCCAGAGCTTTCTCTGGGAGGATCTCTCCTGTTCGGTGAAGTTCGGTGTATAACGCTTCACGATGCGGTTTCGTTTTGCGACCTCGTCTATGGCGCCGTACAGCCCGCTCGAAAGCCCGGCGAGATACGCGGCGCCAAGCGCGGTGGACTCTATCACCTCGGGGAGCAGCACCGGTATCCCCAGGATGTCGGCCTGGAACTGCATGAGATACGGCCCCCTTGTCGCCCCGCCGTCGGCGCGGAGCTCGTTTATGGTCTTGCCCGAGTCCTGCTGCATGACCTCTATGACATCCATGGACTGGAAGGCGATGGAGCGGAGCGCCGCCCTCACAATCTGTTCGCGCGTGGTGTCGCGGGTCAGCCCGAAGATCGCGCCGCGGGCGTCCATCTTCCAGTAGGGGGCCCCCAGGCCCACAAAGGCCGGTATCATCACGACCTCATCGTCCTTTTCGAACGAAAGGGCGAGCCTGTCGGAATCGGAGCTCTCTTCGAAGAACTTCATGTAATCGCGCAGCCATTGAACGACCGCGCCCGCCACGAACACAGAGCCCTCGAAGGCGTAACATGGCTTGCCGTGAGCGTCACAGGCAATTGTTGTAAGAAGCCCCTTGTCGGAAAGCACGAAGGACCGGCCGGTGTTGAGCAGCATGAAGCATCCGGTGCCGTAGGTGTTCTTTATGGTGCCCTCGAATACGCAGTTCTGCCCCACCATGGCTGCCTGCTGGTCTCCCGCGATACCGCCAATGGGAACACCGTCGGGGAGACCCGGGGCGGCGAGCGTTTTGCCGAAGAAAGAGGAGGAGTCGCGGACCTCGGGCAGGATGCCGGCGGGAATGTCGAGGATCTCGAGGAGCTCGCGGTCCCAGCATTTCTCCACTATGTTGAATACAAGGGTGCGCGAGGCGTTGGTGTAGTCGGTCGCGTGTGATTTTCCGCCGCTGAGCTTCCACAGTATCCACGTGTCCACCGTGCCGAAGAGGAGCTTTCCGGTTTTTGCAAGCTCGCGCGCTCCGGCCACGTTGTCGAGGATCCATTTGATCTTGGTGCCGGAGAAGTAGGCGTCCACGACAAGACCGGTTTTCTTTTTAAAGGTTTCCTCGTGCCCCCTGTTTTTAATGTCGTTACAGATGTCGGTCGTGCGGCGGCACTGCCATACGATGGCGTTATACACGGGTTTTCCGGTGTCCCTGTTCCATAGAACCGCAGTCTCGCGCTGATTGGTTATTCCGATGGTGATAGCGTCCGAGGGGTTTAGATTGCCCTTGGCGATGGCCTCGGGGATGAGGCCCGCCAGCGATGACCATATCTCCTCCGGGTCGTGCTCCACCCAGCCAGGGCGAGGAAAATGCTGTGTAAATTCGCGGTACGCGCTCGAGATGGGAAGGCCGGATTCATCGAAACAGAATACGCGGTTTCCGGTGGTGCCCAGATCGAGGGCGATAATAAATTTATTCCCCATTGACAAACCCCGAGCTTATGGAAAATGTAGATTGATGTTATACCCGAGATAAAAGCCGTTCCGGGTGTCCGGTTTCCATGGGGATCGATGAGCGATCGTGCCCTGGAAAGGCCGTTTATCCACAGGATAAAGCGCCTGTAAAGAATAAGGATTTTCGGCGCCGTGTCAATTAAAAATAACGGCCCGATGCCGAAAATATAGTACGGCGGCATAGAGAGGGCTTTTAAGGCCGAATGCTGGAGAGACGGGATGAAAAATATTGAAGGAATTTTTCGAGGCGGGGAAACCTTCTTCATCGCGGAGATAGGGATAAATCATAACGGGAGCCCGAAGGAGGCAAGGGCGATGATACGGGCGGCGGCGTCGGCCGGAGCGGACGCGGTCAAATTCCAGACCTTTGTCCCGGAGGAGATGTATTCGCGATATACGAGTTCCATGCTGCGAAACGACAAGGCGCTTACGGCGGATTTTTCGCAGATCGAGTTTTTTAAGCGGTTCGTAATCGGAGAGGACGACTTAAAATCGCTTAAAAATGAGGCGGAGGCGCGCGGCCTTATCTTCTTTTCATCCGCCTTTGATATCCCATCGGTCGAAATGCTCGAACGGCTTGGGGTGCCCATGTACAAGCTCGCCTCATCCGAGGTGACGAATACGCCGCTTCTCGAAAGGGTGGGCCGGACCCAAAAGCCGGTCATTATGTCCACGGGCATTTCCACAGGGGCGGAAATCGGGCGGGCTATCGATACCCTGCGTTCCTTTGGAACGCGCGAACTCGTCCTGCTTCATTGTGTAGCCCTGTATCCATTGGGACCGGAAAACGCCAACCTCTCGCGCATATCGTCGCTTAGCTCGATGTTCGCTCTGCCGGTGGGCTTTTCGGACCACGCCGTGGATGGCGCCGGCTGCGCGCTCGCCGCCATGCTGGGGGCCCGAGTGTTCGAGAAGCACTTCATGCCGGCCGAGGGCTATGATTGCCCCGATGCGGCGGTATCGCTGCATCCCGCTTCCTTCATGAAAATGAGGGAGGACGTCGAGAGGGCCGTCACCATGTTCGGCCATGGGGGAGTCGATTACGACTTTTCGGAAAAAGAGGTTGCAAAATCGGCGCGCAGAAGCCTTTTTAGCGGAAGGCCGCTTAGTGCCGGAGAAGAATTGCGGCGCGACGCCATAGCCGTCAAGCGTCCCGGAGTGGGGCTGCCGATAGCCGATATGGAGCGCTTGCTTGGCCGAAGGCTGCTCAGGGATATCCCGGAAGATTTTCCCCTGCGGTTTGAAGATTTAGAATAAAGGGCATTGATCGAACGATGAAAATGAAATGGGCGCTCGTGTCGCTTCTTGTCGCATTCGCCGGAGGTTGCTCTATTGCGCCTGTCCGCGACGAATCGATATTCACTCCCTCCGAAAAAAAGATACTGGAGAAGGCCACCGAGGCCCTGGACTATGGATACGGCTATGAACGCGAGATAGGCATAGATTATATAATTTCGTATTCCTTCAGCGAGACGAACATGCCGGCGCGAGAAAAGGCGCTTGCGGCGGCCCTGAAAGACCAGGATGTCTCCGAGATAATCGGTTTTTACTCGAAGATATACAGGCTGGGCGTAACGATGCGCTATCGCATAGAGGCTTTCGAAAAGGACAAGGATTGGAAGCAGTATACTTACCTTAAAAATTATCTTGTCCCTCCACTGGAGGCCTTCACGGCCCATATCAGGAAGCAGCTATTGGCCCGCGACCCTTCAGTCGCGGAGAGGCTTCCGGCAATCCATGCCAAAGCGGAAAAGGCGGTCGCCGACTATTTCTACGAACTGGAAATGGAAGATCTTAGGGACAAGTGGCGCATATAAAAAAATCCCCATGTCGCCATGGGGATGTGCTTGAAGTATATCAGCCGGCATCTGCCCGCCCGATATTAGCACTCACTACCATAGAGTGCTAATAAAAAATAATCAATTCATATCGATTCGGCAAGCATTTTTTGCGTGGGTCGGCTATCCGCCTGCTTTGGGCTGTAAAGGGCGGCCTTGAAGGGAGATCCGCCTGCCCCGTCGAAGCGTCCTTTCGGAGCGGCAGTGGTGACCCTTCCGCATTATGGCCGGAAGGAACCCTTGGGTCCGCTGGCCATTGTGGGCTGCTTCTAATTATCACAAAAAAGCTGTTGAACAGAGCAATTTTATATTTTAGAGCTGTATCCAAGCTGTAAGGACACCTGACTCGAGGTGTACCGCACGGCGGCCGCCATCCGATCCCGGTCGCGGCGGATGTGTTCGGCCTCTCCGGTGATGACGAAACCAGCCACAACCTGTCCAGTGTAATTGAAAATAGGCCCGCCGATTCCCGCCAGCCCGACGATGGACTCCTCGTTGTCGAAGGCGATGCCCTCTCTCGCCACCCTTTCAAGCTCCTTTATGAAGCTCTCATGGTCCCCGATGGAGTTCCTGGTAAGCTTTTCAAATGGATAGTCCCGCAGTATTCCGTTTCGCTCGCCGGCCGGCATGTGGGCGAACAGAATCTTCCCGATGCATGTAGTGTGGATGGGGATGACCGAACCGGCCTGCGGAAACACCATGAAGCGGTTTTCGGGCTCAACGCGAAGCACCACTATTACCCTGTCGCCTACCAGCATGCCGACGTTTACCGGCTCCATGAACTGGAAGCACAGCCGCTCCATCCATGCCCGGGCTATTATGACCAGGTCCATGTTCGTGGCGTACTTCATTCCCAATTGAAAGAGGGCGGGGCCAAGGCGGTATTTGGAGGTGATGTGGTCCTTTTCGAGGAACTTAAGCGCCTCGAGGGTCTGCACGATGCTGGAGATGGTGGTTTTAGGGAGGTTCAGCCTCGCCGCAAAATCCGTAATCCCCATGGTCCGTTTCTCCTGGATAAAAATGCCAAGTATGTCGGACGCCCGTTTTATGGATTGGATAAGGCGTTTCTGCTTCGCCATGTTCGCTCCTTTCTCCGCCGACGTGAAATATTTATTTTAACGGCGCTTATCTGATTGACATATTATATGCTCTGCTATAATAATGGAACATCGTACGATATTGTCGTACAATGTCAAGTATGATTATCCGCCGTTCCGGGTTCCGCGGACTCGATGCGGCGCCTTAGGCGGCCTCGTTATTCCATACTACAGGTGGCAGGGCATGAACACGATCCGGCAATTTCAAGATGTAATAGACGACAGCGGCGGGTACGCGCGGCGCCTCAAGCAGGGCTCCGGCGGCAAGATCCTCGGCTATTTCTGCACCTATACGCCGGAGGAGATCATCCATGCGGCTGGGATCCATCCCATGAGGCTTTTCGGGACCCGCTTTGCGATAGCCCATGCCGACGCCCATCTCCAGGCCTATAGCTGTTCACTGGTGCGCGGGGTGCTCGAGGAGGCGCTGGCCGGCAGGCTGGAGTTTCTGGACGGGGCCGTATTCCCTCACACGTGCGACTCCATACAGCGGCTTTCGGACATCTGGCGGCTCAATATTGATTTCAGCTTTCACGCCGATGTGGTGCTCCCGGTGAAGCTCGACACTGCGAGCGCGAGGAAGTACATGGCGGACGTTCTGCGTAAGTTTCGCCGGGAGCTCGAGGAGAAGATGGGCCTCTCCATCTCCGACGAAGCCCTCTTAAAATCCATTAAAACCTTCAACACCATCAAGCGGGCGCTCGAAAAGATCTACCGCCTGCGAAGTGAAAACCCGGGGATCATCTCCGGGGCCGACGTATACACCCTGGTTAAGGGCGCAATGATCATGGACCGCTCCGAGGCCGCGGAGAAACTTTCCGCCTTCGCCGCGGCGCTCGGCTCGGAGAAGGCAAAGGGCCCCGACGCTCGCCGGCGCATCGTGGTAAGCGGGGGGCTCTGCGATCATCCCGTGATATACGACCTCATCGAGAAATCGGGCGGCGCGGTGGTCTGGGACGATCTGTGCACGGGGTCGCGCTACTTCGAGGGGCTGGTGTCGGAGGAGGGCGATCCTTACGAGGCCCTTGCCGACCGGTATACCGATCGCGTCGTCTGCCCGGCCAAGCATTCGTCCATCACCGCCCGCGGCGACAATCTTGTCCGCATAGCGAAGGAGCACAGCGCCTCGGGCGTCATTTTCCTTCTGCTCAAGTTCTGCGATCCCCATGCCTTCGACTATCCGTACATGAAGGAGATGCTGGACGGCATTGGGGTCCCGAGCATGTTGATGGAGATCGAGCAGGACCTTCCATCGGAAGGGCAGCTTTCAACGCGCTTCGAGGCGTTTATCGAGATGCTTCGCTGACGGGCGGCGCCGGGCCCCGACGCGGCGGCCGGACGTTTCCGTTAGACACCAATCGAGGAGAAAGAACATGTCGGAAGAACAGCTTAAAAAGGACCCGGAAAAGGAAAAGATGAAGGTCAAGTCCGTCAAAAAGATGAAGGAGATAATGACCGCGTACTATATAGACGCAAAGACCGCCTCCCAGAACGGGAAAAAAGTCGGCTGGATAACCAGCGGCGGGCCGGTGGAACCGATTATCGTGATGGACGCCATTCCGGTATACCCGGAGAACCATGGCGCTATGATCGGGGCGGCGAAGATGGGCGTGGACCTGTGCGAGAAGGCCGAGGACATGGGATATTGCCGCGACCTGTGCTCGTATGCGCGCTCGGACATAGCCGCCTCACTCGTAAACGGCGGCCCGATCGGCGGCCTCCCGGCGCCGGACTTCCTGGTGTGCGGCAACAACATCTGCGGCACGGTGCTCAAATGGTATGAGATACAGGCGCGCTACTACAAGGTGCCGCTTTTTATATTCGATACGCCCTTCTGCCACACCGAGTTCTCGAGCGAGGCGCGCGAATACGTACGCAGGCAGATCGACGAATATATCAAATTCCTCGAAGAGGTCTGCGGTAAAAAGTTCGACATGGACAGGATGAAGGAGGTCGGACGGCTCTCCCTGCAGGGGCAGCGCCTGTGGCAGGAGGTGCTCGACACATCCATGAACAAGCCCGCGCCGCTCTCGGCCTTCGACGCGTTCTTCCATCTGGCCCTCATCGTCACGCTCCGGGGGACCCAGACGGCGGTTGACTACTACGTAATGCTCCTCGAAGAGATGAAGGAGCGCGCGGCGCAGAAGATCGGCTCTATCCCCAACGAGCGCTACCGCCTGCTGTGGGACAATCTGCCCGTATGGTACAAAACCAGATGGCTGTCGGAGAAGTTCGCCTCGTACGACGCCTGCCTGGTCGCCGACACCTACACCACGGCCTGGTGCGGCTCGCTGGACTACCTCGACGAAAACGACTTTTTGGGGTCCATGGTCGAAGGATATACGCGCATTTACCTGAACATCGGCGTCGACGAGATGCTCAAGATCATCAAGAAGATGATTAAAAAATACGAGGTGGACGGGTTCGTGATGCACTCCAACCGGAGCTGTAAGCCGTACTCGCTCGGCCAGTACGACATCATGAAAACACTACAGAAGGAGATGGGGCTTCCGAGCCTGATGATAGAGGCGGACATGGTCGACGAGCGCTCCTGGAGCGAAAGCCAGATAGAGACCCGCATAGACGCCTTCATGGAGATAATCAAGCAGAAAAAGGGATGAAAGCCCGATAGACGCGACCGTCGGGCCGCGCCATAACTTAATACGGAGGAATGGTCACCATGTACGAGAAAAAACCATGGCTCAAGTTCTACGGCGATGTACCCGAATCGATCGATTACCCAAGGATCACAATGTATCAGGCGGTAATGAATACCGCGGCCAAATACCCGGACGCGATAGCTTACGATTTTCTCGGCTATACTTCGACCTACAAGCGGTTTGCCGAGGAGATTAACAGGTGCGCTGACGCGCTTGCCGCGCTGGGATTGAAGAAGGGCGACCGCGTGACCATCTCGATGCCCACAAGCCCCCAGGGCATAATATGCTTCTACGCGGTGAACAAACTGGGGGCGGTCGCGAGCATGATCCATCCACTCTCGCCGCCGAAGGAAATCGAGTTTTATCTCAACATCAGCAAGAGCGTAATGGCGCTTACCATCGACGCGTTCTATGGAAATTTCAACCAGGTGATGCACAAGACGGATTGCAAAAAGCTCATCCTGGCGCGTATTCCCGATTACCTGGGGCTGGTCAAGAGGATCGGCTTCAACCTGACCAAGGGCCGAAAAATTCCCAAGGTGCCCCGGGACGAGCGGGTGGTCTGGTGGAACGAGCTGATGCACGGGTCCTATCCCGAGGCCGCGAAGGCCGATATGGCGCCGGACGATATGGCGGTCATACTCTACAGCGGAGGCACCACCGGAGTGCCCAAGGGAATAATGCTTTCCAATTACAACTTCATAAGCGAGGGGATGATGGTCGCGCACTGGGGCGGCATGGACAGGACGAGCTCGGTGCTGGCCATTCTCCCCATCTTCCATGGATTCGGCCTGGGCGTATGCGTAAACGCCGCGTTTATGGGGGGCGGGAAGAGCATTCTCGTTCCGACCTTCACGCCGGAGGACGTGGCGAATCTTATCAAATCCAAACGCCCTACATTCGTAATCGGCGTACCGACGCTCTTTATGGCCCTGTCGAAAAACGAGAAGTTCAAAAGGACCGATCTCTCCTGCCTTAAGGGCTGCTTTAGCGGGGCGGACACCCTTCCGCGCGAGGTAAAAGAGGAGTTCGAGGGGATAGTCCGCAGACAGGGAGGCAACGTCAAGCTGCTCGAGGGATACGGCCTGACTGAAGCGGTTACCGCCATTGGGGCCATGCCTTTTAACGAGTATCGCGAGGGGAGCATCGGGGTTCCCTTTTCGGATATGATAGCCAAGATAGTGAAAATGGGCTCCGACGAGGAGTGCGCTCCGGGCGAGGAGGGCGAGATTTGC
>Ga0208822_1000834_pt1 | contig 22928 bp, 16 predicted proteins | sample AD_STIC08_MetaG_FD_184435 | JGI IMG/M metagenome (GOLD analysis project Ga0208822, IMG submission 184435) | Active sludge microbial communities of municipal wastewater-treating anaerobic digesters from USA - AD_STIC08_MetaG (SPAdes) (version 2) | ecosystem: Engineered > Bioreactor > Anaerobic >...
CGGCGGCGTTCTGTTCCATGATGCCCGACTGGATGAACCTGTGGGGCATGAGTTTGGCAAATTCGCCTGTTTTCACGCTGGATTGCAGGTCGCAGTCCACCACCACGATCGGGGTCGCTTTGTCCTGGTTGGTCTTGGCCAGATCGGCGATCGCGTTGCCCCAGGCGCTGCGGTTGTCGGTTTCTTTATCGTAACGCAGCGGGCGTCCGGGCTCAAGGTCTGTCTTCAGTTCAAAGTGTTTCAGGTCAACAGCCTGGGTGGGCGCCTTGAATGCCGCCCTGAGCTTCTTGTATTCACCCAAACGGTTGCTTGCCCCAAGTATTTTCAGGGCTTCGGCGAGTTGTTCTTCAGACAGGGCAGATCCATGGTATTTTGCCTGGTTTTCCATGAAAGGAACGCCCTTTCCCATCACCGTGTGAGCAAGGATCATCACCGGCACGGGGCTGTTTTTGCTGCTTTCCAGGGCGGAAAAGATCTGGCTGAAATCGTGTCCGTCGATCTCCAGCACCTGCCATCCGTCGGATTCCCAGTTGGCACGTATGTTTTGCGGCATCACGTCTTTGATGTCACCGCTGATCTGCAAGCCGTTGTAATCTACAATCGCGCAGAGGTTATTCAGTCCATATTTCAAGGCAAAGCAGCGGGCTTCAGAAATTTGTCCCTTCTGCTGTTCGCCGTCGCCCATCATTACATATACCCGGTAGGGAATGGAGTTGATCCTGGAAGCCAGCGCCATGCCTGCTCCGGCGGAGAGGCCCTGTCCCAAGTTGCCGCTGGACCATTCAACACCCGGAACCTCGCGCTCGATATGGCCTTCAAAGATGCTGCCCCAGAGCCTGAACTGCGATACTGCTTTGTCCAGGGAAAAGTAGCCGTTGAGCGCCAGGGCCGAATACACGGCAGGCGAGATGTGCCCATTGCTCACCACGATCCTGTCGCGGTCGGGCAGTTGGGGGTTTTTGGGGTCGTGGCGCGCCACCGCGTAGAGTGCCAGCAGCAGGTCGATGGACGACATTGAGCCGCCGGGATGCCCGGACGCGGCCAGGGTGGTCATGCTCAGGATCGCGGCGCGTGCTTGCTTGGAAAGGTTGGTCAACTCTGCCGTGAGTTTCTGTGATTTCATCATTTACCTCGAAATAATCACTGTAAATAAGTTCCCCTTCACCTTGCCCTGAGACATGATGAAGGGGTAAATTGTGGTGGAGCATAGCGGGATCGAACCGCTGACCTCATGACTGCCAGTCATGCGCTCTCCCAGCTGAGCTAATGCCCCACAATCGGAAAACTTGTGTGACCAATCTTTCTATCGCTATTATTCTGTCAAGTCAAAACTACTGGATTTCTTTCAAACCAAGCGGGTGAATGGGGTATAAAGTCTTACCAAAAAATGCAAAATCGTCTCACTGGAAATAGCAAGCGGAGAAAAAGGGGCTGCCGAAGTCTGTTCGGCAGAGGCAACTGAGTTGCCTGTTCGGAAGCTATCTCCGCTCTCTGTGGCAAACAGACTTTGCCACCCCTGGGCTGCCGGAAAGCCATGAAGCTTTTTCCCTGGGATTGAACCATTGGTATATCGCGTTTCCAAAACAGCACACAACCGGACAATGGAATACCCGCTTCTTTCCGCCCCCATACATTGATCGCTGATTGATCACTGATTGATCGCTGAGTAATCGCTGCGCTGAAAATCACCCGGCGTTCAACGGGCGGTCAATGGGACATGAGATCAGGAGGGAGTTTAGACAGCTTTTAATACTTGCATTCCAGAACATAATATGCCAAAATACCTGCTTTTCCTTCATAGCTCCGTCCCTTGCTGCTACAGCGTTTGGTGCCATCATCCTTAGGTCATCCCTCACCGGGTTAAGGATGACCCACGGAAAACAAAGACTTAGCACCCTCGTGCGCGCGAGGGCCAACAAGCTCCCATCCATATTCAGAGGGTGGATTGGGGCGGTCACTTTATCCGTCTGGCTCTTGTTTGTCCCGGACTGATTATTTGTCTTTCCCATCCGGCTTTGCTGAAGCCAGATTCACCTTGACAAGAACCGCTCTTAAAATTTTTTGACGAGATTGCGGGGTGTAGCGCAGCCCGGTTAGCGCACTGGTTTTGGGAACCAGGAGTCGGAGGTTCGAATCCTCTCACCCCGACCAGTGTTTTTTCACCTTGTAGTGGGCGCTTAGCTCAGCTGGAAGAGCGCATGCCTTACACGCATGATGTCGGGGGTTCGAGTCCCTTAGCGCCCACCATCTTTCTTCAATTAATAAGCTTTGGAAGGATCATGAAGATAGCTGTAACTGGAGCGAACGGCTTTGTGGGAAGCAATTTGGTCTCTTTCCTGTGCGGAGCGGGACATGAGGTGCGGGCTCTGGTGCGTTCCCAGGCAGACCTCAGCGCCATTGATCCCCGGGCTGAACGGTGCGAAACAGACTACTGCGATTCTTCCAGCCTCAATGCGGCATTGGCTGGTGTGGAAATCCTCATTCATAACGCGGGCAAGACCAGGACCAACAGCTTTGAAGAGATGCTGCAGGCCAATGTGGGAATCACCCGCAGGATTGTGGAGGCTTCCAACCGTGCCGCTGGTATGCAAAGACTGGTTTACATCAGTTCCCAGGCGGCATCCAAACCCTCTCCCGATGCCAAAGAGGTTAGCGAGGATGAACCCAGCGCTCCGGTGACCTGGTATGGCCAGAGCAAGCTGCTGGCAGAGAAGATCATCAGAGCGGACGCGCGCGTTGCCTGGACTATCGTGCGTCCGGTTTCGGTCTATGGGGAGGGGGAAAAAGACTTTCTGGAGCTGTTCAAGCTGCAAAACCTCGGCCTGAACGTCAGGATTGGCCGCCAGGACAAACTGATGAACCTGATCCATATAGGGGAGTTGTGCCAGTTCATCCAGTTGTGCCTCTCCAGCCAGGAAGCCGAAAACCAGGTCTTCTTCGCCTCCGACGGACAGGTCTATTCCCATGCCCAATTCTCTGAACTGGTCAGCCGTCTGCTGGGCAAGCCATCCCGGAGAATCACGATTCCCGTTCCCCTGGCCAGAGCCGTGTTTACGGGAGGGGATTTATTAGGCAAGCTTACAGGCAAGCCACAGGTCGTCAATCGCCAGAAGATGCGGGAAATCCTTGCTGATAACTGGTTGTGCAGCATCGAGAAAGCCCGCAGGCTGCTCGGCTGGAATCCCCAGGCAGACCTGGAGGGGAAACTCTCCTCGACCCTCGATTGGTATCGAAACAAGGGATGGTTGTGAAGCGGCTGATACCTTTTCACCTTTTCACCTTTCCACCTTTCCACCTTGTATTGAAGCAAAGGGTGCTTGTGAAGCGGCTGATACTTATCATCCTGGCGGTAATTGCGGCCATTGTCTCGCTGTCCGCCCAGGCTGAACCCCTGCGTTGGGGAGAAGGCGTGTTGGAACTGCCAGAATTCTGGCACAAAACCTACGATCCGCCCCAGGTGCTGGCAAGGGTTTATCTGAATCCGGACAGCACCATGAGCCTGTTACGCATCATGGACGGCAAAGATGAGCTGGTGCCTTACGTGGAGGACTTTCTCCAGCGCCAGGGCAAGGCTCCCCAGGACAGCCTCTTCTACAGCGCCCGGGAACGTGACCTGCTGATCGTTATTTATCAACCCTACACTCCGGATAGTGACCTTAGCGGCTTGGAAGAAGAAGAGCCTGTCCGGCAACTAACTTTCACCCGCGAGGATATCGACAACTGGATCGACAGGCAGCGAACCGACACCAGCCTGCAACTGCCGGTATGGGATCCGGCGCGGATGTCGGCCTTTAACCGTCTGCCTGAACCTTATCGGTTTGGAGCTTTTTTCAGCGGGGAACGCAGCGCTTACGACGCTTTGCGGATCAGAGGCTTCCGCCCGCCCCAAAGCCAGTTCGGGGGTATGTTTCATGCCAGTTTGTTCAACTGCCTGTATCAGGATGAGGCCACTACCTTCCAGCAAAACTTCACGCAGGGAGCTTATCCCTATGAAGTCCCTCTCACAGATATAGAGGGCGGCTTGGGCGCCTTCGACCACCGCTATGCCCGCGGCTCGTTGCGCAAAAACCGCTTTATAGGTGTGGACAGCCTGCAGGTGGCTTTCGATTTCAACGTGCAAAATGGCCTTTGGGAAGAGCTTAATGGCGCCAATACCTCGCTGAAATCCTGGATCAGCGTCCCGCTTGGGAAAAGCTCGCTGGAACTGGAATATGCCGACTGGGCCAGCGATGTATCCATGTTCCAGCTCGATCAGCACTACTGGCAAAAAACCAACTTCCTGATTGATCACCGCTACAAGCAGCTCTATGCGGCCTGGAATACACCCTGGCTGGATCTAGCCATGCTCAGGTCGCACGAAACTGCAAAGGCTAACCGCTTTATCCATACATTGGATAGCAAGACCACCCAACTTAGGGCCAGCCGCTCCCTGCAGACGGGAACTTTCCGCTCCATCCTGCTCTATGAACACCTGTGGCAGCAATCCGGTCAACCCCTTGCCTACGAAGATTTGGCGCGGGTTGAGCTGAGCTATGCCCGTTCCATCTTTAACACTGAACTTCAGGCGGAATGTGAGGATTTTGACAGGCTGAAGCTGGATGGACAGCTTGCGCTGAATTGGCCTGCTGTATCGTCCGGACTGGCTGTCAGGCGTGTTTTCCGGTCTGGGCCTGCCCTTACGAAAGTGGCGGATATCTATAGCGAAAACGCTTTTCTCCCCCACATCGACATCAGATGCAATCAGGACTTGGCGGCATTTATCTCCGTGAGGCCGGGCGGGGATTCCAGTGTCAATCTCTGGTTGGGGCAAAAGACGGTCGAAAGCGCCGCCGATAGCTCCAGTACGGCTTTCCAGGTCTCAAAGGATGTCTGGTATGCCGCTTTGGGCAGCAGGATCAGGCTCGAGTGGAAGCGCTACAATCTGAACTGGCGGATCAATCTCGCAGCCCAACACGGCACGGATGGCTTGCGTGAAGCTCCCGCGGTCGCGTATGGCAGCTTTCTGAATATCCGCCGCGAACTGCTGCATGGCAACGCTTTATTCGCAGGTTTTTCCCTGCATGGGCACAGCAACTTTGTGAGCGCCACGCATCCGGTCTTTGAATCGGGAGTGGCGGCGCTGGCAGACATCTGGGCTGGATTCCAGATCACCCCGCGCTTTGAATTGACCGTCAGCCTCAAAAACATCTCCGACGGCAACCTCTGGGGCGTCTATCCGCTGCCCCGTTCCTTGCATGCGAACATCAGATGGTTCTACCTCAACTGATTGTGATACATCTATATGCGTTATAAGGCCATTATCTTCGATCTGGATGGCACCCTTATCGACTCGATGAGCCTCTGGCGCAAGGTTGACCGCGACTTCCTGCACAAGCGCGGCATCAGAGTGCCCCGCGACCTCTTCGACCACCTGCCCCAGGGCAATTCCTTCATCCAGACCGCGCAGTATTTCAAAGACCGCTTTTCGCTGCCCGAATCCGCGGAAAGCATCATGGGAGAATGGACGGAGATGGTGTCCTGGCACTACGGAAACGATGTGCGCCTCAAACCTGGGGCGAAACGGGTTGTGGAAAAGCTGAACTCACTCGGGGTCGGGATCGGACTGGGAACCAGCAACTCCTACGAACTGGCGCAAAAAGTCCTGTCGCAAAACGGTATCTGGGACTACTTCCAGGCTGTGGCAACCGGAGATATGAATCTTCTGGGCAAGCCCTTTCCCGATATCTATCTGAAAGTAGCTGCGGATTTTGCCCTTGAACCAAACGACTGCGCGGTGGTGGAAGATACCCTCAGCGGGGTGCAGGCAGCCAAAGCAGCGGGTATGACGACCATTGCCATCTATGATCCGGACAGCCTGGAACAGCATCCCCAGATCAAGGCCCTGGCAGACGCCTTTGTGCAAAACTTCAATGAATTGAGCGAGTTATTGGAAATATGAAAAACCCTGTTTATGTGATCATCGGCGCTTACGGAAGCGGAAAGAGCGAATACAGCATCCATCTGGCAAAAAGCCTCAACCAGTCTGGAGCAGATGTAGCCCTGGCAGACCTGGACGTGGTCAACCCCTACTTTCGCAGCCGGGACGTGCGGGAGGAATTTGCCGCCTTGGGCATCGAGGTTATTGCCCCGGAAGGACAGTACAAGCATGCCGATCTGCCCATGATCTCGCCCCGGATCAAGGGAGCCATCGAGGATCAGGCCAGGACGGTGGTTCTGGATGTGGGCGGCGACCCGGCTGGCTGCCGCACCCTGGGGCGTTTTGTGGATGCCCTGGAACAGCGGGGCTATAACATGCTTTTTGTGGTCAACACCTTCCGTCCTTTCACCAGTTCGGTGGAAGAGGTTCTGCGCATGAAAGCCGATCTGGAGTTCGCCTCCAAACTCAAGATTTCAGAGTTCGTCTGCAATAACAACCTGATGGAATACACAACCCCCGAGGTGGTGGAGCAGGGCATCAGCATCCTGGAAGAATGCTCGCAGCGCACCGGACTGCCTTTCAAACGGTATCTGGTGCTGGATGCCTATCAGGATATCGTGCCGGATGGCCTCGGCGGCAAGCAGCGCCTGGTGATGTCCTACACACTGAAAAAACCCTGGGAAGGCCTGGTGATGAAAGGGATTTGAACCAAGCTATTGTATTCAGATACACCTTTTTACACAAACTAAGAAGACAAATACCACGTAAGTAGTCCTATACTCTTTACATCCCTGTTGAGACCAAGGATCAATCCCTCTCAAGGCTCGACAACTACAACCGCCATCCTCCACGTATATCAGCAAAAACCACCTTCTTTCTGGATAGTTCCTGCCTGTTTCTAAGCTTGTACCAACATCAGACATAGGCAGGCCTTCAATAAATTTCAGGAAACAAGCATAAAAATTAAGATATATCTTGACAGTAAATCAATTTAATTAAGTATGGAGTCAGAATATTTAAGGAGATGCTCATGGATATGACTTCCTGCCCGATATGTAAAGGGCACCTGCAGATCAGGGAGTATCACTGCCCGGCTTGCAAGGTAAGTTTTCAAGGCGAGTTCAGCTCGAGCTGGCTGAGCAACCTGAGTGCCACACAACTCGAGTTTGTGAGGCTGTTCGTGCTTTCCCAGGGCAATATCCGGGAGATGGAAAAGCGCCTGGGTATCTCGTATCCCACGGTGAAGAACCGTCTGGGGGAAATCATCAGGGAGATTTCCTGCGCAGCGGATCATGAAACAGATTTCTACGATATCTTCAGCGATCTGGAGCAGGGATTTATCAGTGTGGATGAAGCAATTAATCAGATTGAAGCAAGGAGAAAACAATGACGACACAGCAAGTTTACTTCGACTATGACTTTCCGGGACTGAGCAGGGTCAAGATCATCAACAACATGCTGCCCCTGAACGTGGGCAAGTCTGAGAGCGGCAAGATCGAGATCAAAGCCGATCTTCCCGTTGATGAACGCGATGCCCAGGTGGATTACGAAAGGTATTTCGATGTAGCGTTCAAAGCGCCGGTGGCCACCATCGAACTGGAAGAAATACCAGAATTGGAGTCAAGCTTTGCCCGCAAGGGCAGGCCAGAGGTTACGATCCTGCTGCCAAAGATCGAACTGGCGGTAGTGGAATCTGAAAACCTACCCCTTACATTCAGCGGGCTGGACTGTGCCCTCGAGGTGGAGAACGAGAATGGCCCCATCATGATCGACAACTGCACAGGCGACAAGAAGATAGCAAACGAAAACGGTCCCATAGTTCTCAGCAAGTGCGAGGGTGAACTCAAGCTCTCGATGGAGAACGGGCCGGTTTCCGCGGAAGGGCTGTGCGGGCAGAGCCTCAAACTGGAATCGGAAAATGGCCCGACAAAGATCCGGTCTGCCTGTTTCAAAGAAGTCGCTCTCTCCAGCGAGAACGGGATGATCTACTACGAAAGCCTGCCCATCGATGAATCGGTTATGAACCTATTCAGCGAGAACGGTAAGATTCATCTGGTGCTTCCCGAGGACTTTGACTTTGAACTGGAGGCGGAAACGGAACAAGGGTCGGTGAAATGCCGCCTGGACGCCGAGATGCGCGTTGAAGCCGGAAACTATGTGATCCGCCAGGGCGAGGGCAAAAACAAGATCAGGATCAGGACAGAGAATGGAGCGATCAAGATCGGCAGCGATGGATACATGAATCTAAACTTCATCAGGCAAAAACTGGAGGAATTGAAGGATTCGATCCTGAAATCCAAAACCCTGGAAGACAAAATCAAGGCTCAGAAGATCGTGGCCACTGTGGTGGATGCACTCAACAAAGCAGCCGACAGGATCACGGAAGCGCGCATCAAAGACAGCTTGATCTCCGCGGCGGACAAACTGAAAGAGCTGGTGGAAGGTTTTGACGTGCAGGAGGCCAAGGACAAGGTGGTAAGCGGCGTGGAGAAGATCGGCGACGAGGTTTCCAACAGCCTGCGAGAACTCTTTATGAAGCTGAAATTCGCCAAAGACCACGGCTACAAATTCAAGAACCTCAACATTAAAAGGAAAGTTGAAGAGGCGATGGACTATTCTGGGCCGGGCGTTTTGAAAGAGTTCATTAAAAAAACGGTGGATTCCACCCTTGCCAAAGCCCAAAACTGGGGTCTGAGCGACAGGGAAAAGCAGGAAGTGGCAGACCGCAGCCGCATGAAGATACTGGAGATGCTGGAAAGCGGCAAGATTTCCGCAGAGGAGGCGGAACGCCTTTTGAAGGCTATCGCAAAAGAATAAAACCTTGACAGAAACGTCGCCCAGCAAAAGTTGAGCGGCACCGGTCGGGATGTAGCGCAGTCCGGTTAGCGCGCTCGGTTCGGGACCGAGAAGTCGGAGGTTCAAATCCTCTCATCCCGACCATTGTTATTTATGGCCTCCGCGAAGGAACAAATGTCCCAAGAGAAAACTAACCTGAAGTATTATATAAAGCTCCTCTATCCTTTTGTGAAAAAGGATTTGGGGCTTTTGCTCTTTGGGCTTTTCGCGATGCTATGCACTTCCGCGCTGCAGTTGGTCTGTCCCCTCATCCTGGCTGAAATCATAGATAAAAGCATCCCTCGGGGTGATGTGGGTCAGATGTACCGCTTCGGCGGTTTTTTCATTGCGGCAATGGTCGTGGCGGGCATGCTATCCTATCTGCAAATCGTGCTGCTTTCCAAGCTGGGAGTGAAAATCATCACCAAGTTCAAGGCCGGGGTTTTCCGCCACCTGCTTACCCTACCGGTGGATTGGTTCAGCCGCAAGCAGGTGGGGGAACTGATAGCGAGGGTGGAATCGGACGCGGAACGCGTGAAAGCGTTGTTTTCGGAGCTTTCAATCCGCATCATCGGCAACCTGCTCTTTTTCATCGGTATCTTTGTGGTGTTGTTCCTGCGTGACTGGAAAGTGGCAATTTACGTTTTGCCAATGATGGCTGTGGCCGCCGTGGGCTACAATTTCCTCATAAAATACCTTTCCAGATTCTACCGCCTGATCAGGGAAAAGAACGCTCTGGTGACAGCCAAGATCACGGATTACGTGCAGGGCATGCCCATCATCCAGGCGCTGAACCAGCAGAAAAAGGTTTTCGACGACCTCAAGGCTGCCTCCACCGAAAAATACAGGCTGGAAACCCGCACCTCATTCACCGAATACGGTTCCCAGAGCCTCTTCATGCTTGTCTTCGAGGTGCTGCTCCTGGTGCTTATCATCAAGCTCACCGCGCCACGGATCATTGCCGGAGCCATGACCCTGGGCACACTGATCTTGTTTGTGGACTACTTCTTCCGGATGATTTGGCCGCTGAGGCAGATTTCCGAGAACGTGATGCAGATCCAGCGTGCCTTTGTGAGCCTGAAACGCATTCTGGAACTAACCAGCCTGCAATCTGAGGAAGAGCTTTTCACCGGAACCAGGCTGCCTTCCTTTGATTCCGAGATTCGCTTTGAACACGTCTGGTTCGCCTACAAGGACGAGGACTGGGTGCTCAAGGACGTTTCCTTCACCATTCCCAAAGGGAAAAAAATCGCTCTGGTGGGCGCTTCCGGCAGCGGCAAGACCACCACCGTAAGCCTGCTCTGCGGTTTTTACCCCATCCAGAAAGGGTGCATCCTGATCGATGGAGTTCCCCTTTCCGAGATCGATTTCCGGGCCTGGCGCCGAAAGATAGGCCTGATCCTGCAGGACGTGTTCCTCTTTCCGGGCAGCATCCTGGAAAATGTGCGGGTCTATAACGACACGGTGTCCGAAGCCAAAGTGCGCGAGGTCATCAACATCGTGCAACTGGACGAATTTATCCGTGGCCAAAACCTCGGCCTTGATTCCGAGCTGGCGGAGCGTGGCCAAAACATCTCGCAGGGCGAGAAGCAACTGATCAGCTTTGCCCGGGCGCTGGCCTTTGAGGCGGAACTGATCATCATGGACGAGGCCACCGCCTCCATCGACCCCCATACCGAAGCCAAAATCCAGCACAGCATGGAAACAGTTTTGTCGAATAAAACCGCCGTGGTGGTGGCCCATCGCCTGACCTCGGTTCTGGATGCTGACGAAATCCTCTTCTTCGACGGAGGCGAAATCATCCACCGTGGCAAACACCAGCAGTTGATGCAAAGCTCGAAGGAATACCGCAAGCTGGTGGAACTGCAGTTTATTGGGACGGAGAACGCGGATGAATAAACACGTGCGCTGGATCGTGAAGAACTGGATGACGCAGAAGTGGTTCCTGCTCATCATGCTGCTGTTCACGCTGGGCAGCTCCGCGGTCGCCATCGCGCATCCGATCGTGTTTGGCAGGCTGATCGACCTGCTGAAGAACATCCTGTCCGCGCCGGACAAATATCCGGATCCCATGGCGGAGGTGAACCGCATCATCTGGATCATGCTGGGGCTGGGCGCGGCGCAGCTTGTGACCGGTTTTTACCCCGCCGTCAGAGGTTGGGTGAACATCCGCTTTGAAAATATGTTGCGCATGTTCTATTTCAAGTTCATCCTCGGCAAGGACTTCCGCTTCTTCCATAAATTCCGCACCGGCGACGTGGTCACGCGGCTCACGGACGACCTCACCGACTACTCTAAGATAAGCTGGTTCATGTGTTCCGGTATCTTCCGGGCGGTGAATTCCTTTTCCCTGATCATGTTTTCGCTGGTGGTGATGTTCAGCATCAGCCCCAAGCTGACCATGCTTACGATATTGCCGCTGCCGCTGATGATGGTGGCCTTCTATTTCGCTTCGGACAAGCTCTACCGGAATTTCGAGCTGAACCAGCAGGCCATCAGCGAGATCAACAGCCAGTTGGAGATGAGCTTTTCCGGCATCCGCATCGTGAAAGCCTTTGTGAGCGAGGAAAAGTATAACCGCTTCTTCGACCTCGCCCTGGCCCGGCGCTTCAAGACCGAGATGGGGGTGGTAAAGCTCAATGCTGTGCTGCACCTCATCTATGAATACATCGACTACTTTGCCCAGATCGGAGTCATCATCTTCGGCGGCTACATGGCCGTGAAAGGCCGGATCAGCGTTGGCACCTTCTACATGTTCTACACCTACCTGAGCATGATGATCTATCCGCTGCTCGATCTGCCCCAACTCTTCGTTTCCGGTAAGCAGGCCTTTGTGAACATCGACCGCCTGGAGGAAATGAAGGACTATCCCAGTTTCTACGACCAGTGGAAAGGGCAGGCCAGGCCTGAACAGTTTGAGGAGCTTAGATTTGAGGATGTGAGCTTCACCTATCCGGACAAGACGGAGCCAGCCATCCGCGACTGCTCATTTGATCTAAAAGCGGGGGAGAGGCTGCTGATTCTGGGCTCGACCGGCGCTGGCAAAAGCACCGTCGCCAACCTGATCCTGGGGCTCTTGCAGCCCTCTGAGGGAAGCATCCTCCTGAACGGGATTGATTTGCGGGATATTGAGTTAACCGCTCTGCGCGACCTGATCGCCTACGTTCCCCAGGAACCCTTGCTGTTCACCGGAACTGTGCGCGAGAATATCCTCTTTGCCAATGACAAGGCCACCGGGGAAGAGTATCGGATCGCAGTCGATGTGTCACAACTGAAACAGGAGATAGAGTCCTTCCCCCAGGGTGATGAAACCCGACTGGGACAGCGGGGGCTGGGCGTTTCCGGCGGGCAAAAGCAGCGGCTCACCATCGCCCGCGCCCTGGTGCGCAACCCCAAACTGCTTATCCTGGACGACATCACCGCCTCCCTTGATGCCGAGAACGAGGAGAAGCTCTGGCAGGACATCAACCTGCATTTCAAGGATATTGCCGCGATCGTGATCTCCCACAGGCTTTCCACCCTGCACTATGTGGACCGGGTGCTCTTCATCGATGACAAAGGCCACGTCCATCAGGGCACGCACGAAGAACTGGTCTTCAAAAATAAGGACTATCACGACTTCCTGCATGAGCACCTGAAATAGGGCAAGCCAGGCCCTGGGTACACGCGTCAGGTTTCTTCCCCCACCCCCACCGCCCCCATATGCAACTTGGGTTTCACCTGTGGTTTACCTGGGGTCATCCTTAACTTCGCAACCACATACCTAAGGATGATACCCTCAAATCCAGTAGTAGCAAAGGAGGGCGCTATGACGGATTATGCGGATTGTATCACTGTTTTATCGTAATAGTCAAGCAATCACGTCCTTATTCGGGAGTGTCGGAATGAGGCAAAAACAAAGGGAAGGCAGACCTCCTTGCGGCGATCCGGCTTCCCTTTAGCGATATGGATAGGGTTTACTTCATCAGCACCATCTTGCGCGATAATGTGCTGCCATTGTATCTCAAGCGGCTGAAATAGATACCGCTGGCCACGGGCTCGCCCTGCTCGTTGCGGCCATCCCAGGGGAAGGAATGGTTGCCAGCTGTCAGGTGAAGATCCGAGCAGATGCTCTTTATCCGCTGGCCTTTAAGGTTATAGATGTCCAGGCTTGTCTTTCCGGAGGCGGGCAGGCTGAACTGGAGTGTAGTCGAGGGATTGAAGGGGTTGGGGTAGTTCTGATGCAGGACAGCAGTATCCAAAGCGGGCGCGTCCACATCTGAAATGTCCACGCTCCCGCTGTTGACCCGGGTGCCATAGATGGAGTTCACGAAATACTCGTTGTCCAGAACGCCCGCCCGTCCGTCATCCCAGCAGACCAGGGCGGAATTGCCGATCGCGGCGGCGCGCACATGTTCCTGTTCCAGCCATTCGCCGCAGAGTATTTCCGGGCTGGCGCCCAGAGCCTCACCCTGAGAGTTGATGTGACGGATGAACACATCCTTGTAACTGTATGGGTTATCGTAACCGGAACTCCATAAGCTGGCCAAGTTGCCGTTGGCGAAGCGGACAAGGGTGGCGTCGTAGCTATAGCGCAAACCGGTGGCGATGAGCCTGCCTCCCTCCTCATAAAGCAGGCTGCCGTCGCCAAGCAGTTTTTGCAGGCGCAAGTCCTGAATTCCCGGATCCCATGCCGAAGAATAAAGAATGTCAATGGCGTTATCCGAGACCGCCATGCTGTGGATTCCGGTGAAGGGAAGCTCGATGCCGGTTTCAGACCAGAGCCTGGATCCGTCGGGGCCGATCCTCTGGGCCAGGAAGCTGTAGTTTTGATAATCCTGGTCATGAGTGGTGCAAAATACCACCAGATCGTTGCCCAGCAGGGCTGTTCCGGGATTCATGCCGTCGATGGAAGCTTCCACGCTTACCACCGCGACCCCCTCAGCAGGCCAGCCCGGGGCGGGGTCGCCGTTGGGGTCAATTCTCAGAACCCGGGAAGTAGAATAGTCATTGCTGTAATCTTTAGTATTGAAGACCACGTAGTTTTCAACAAGGTCAGCCACGCCCAGCCACATCTGCTCAGGAGGGGTGTAAAGGGCTTTTCCTGAAGGGCCCCACTGGATCTGTCCGTTGGAGATCTTTTGACCCATCAAGTGAAACTGGGGATAGCCGCCTACTGTCCAGACCACGTAAATGTCATTGCCACAAGCGCTGATGCGGGTGTCCTGGATGCTGTAGTTGTCATTGACCTGCAAGCCATGGCCGGGATACATGGTATTTCCCTCGGCATCGATCCTCTGCAAGTGCAGCGGATACCACTGGGTGCCATCATAGTCGGGAGTGTACACGATCGCTACGCTGTTGTCCGGCATTTTCACCGTGCGGATATTGGTCACTTGCTTATTCAGCGAAGGGCAGAGCGGCCTGCCTCCTTCTTCCAGCAGGGGATTCATGTTGGTGTCGCAGATCTGGTAATAGAGTTCAAATCCGCTTCCGCGCAAGTCTGACCACAGCACTAGATACCTGTCCTGCAGGGCGAACACATCCGCTATACAGGCTATGCCAGCGAGACGGGTTACCTGCGCTTCGCCGCCAAGGTCCTGGAAAGCGGCGCCGCCAGTGCTGAGCACCTGCAGTCGCAGGGCGTTGCTCATATCGCGCTGGTCTGCCCAGAGGAACATGCAGCGGTCCGCAAAAGCCTGCGCCACAGGGCCGCTGAGCATGGGGTCTCCGGCGTTGATGGTGATTCCGCCCACTCCCCAGGGAAGGTCGCCTGCCGGGGACAGATACTGGGCTTTTAGGTTATAGGGCACCTCATCGTTGAGCGATTCCCTCCAGCAAAGCCAGGCCGCGCCGGTGTCAGTTACGGAAAGGTTCAATCCCCTGAATACCCAGTTCTGTGTATCTCCGCTGGCGATTTGCACGCCGTTGGGGCCCCAGAGTGAATTGAAATCTGAATCCAGACGGATGGCACGCAGTTCAGAGTGTGTGCCATCGTTCCGAACTTCCCAGGCTAAGATGATGCCACCGTCTGCAAGAGGCGCCAGGCGGAGCTTTGGGTAGTAAAGAGCGCTGTATATCTGGAGTTGGATTTGCACGGGAGTGGGAAGGAGCAGCTCGCCCTGGTTGTTCATCCGTTGCAGGATAATGGCTCCATCCCGGTAACCGTAGAGCAGGTAATTGCCTTCGCTGCTCCCCACAATGGAAAACAGCCCGCCGGGAATCCCAGCGTGGACAAGCATGGGGTTGTTGCCAACCACCGTGCCCTGTGGGGAAAAGCGGATGAGATTGCTGGTCCCCTGATAGGGGGTAAAATTGATGATGATGCCGCCCTCACCGTCGCTAACGGCGCCGTCGAGGCTGAGGAAGTTGGGATGGCTGGTCAGGGTGAGCCCACCGCTGGGCCAAAGCTGATTGCCAAAGCTATCCACGTTTTGGCCGATCACCGCGTAACCGTTTGAGGAATGGGGATAGAGCGCGTAAACTCCGCCCACGGCGTTGGGGACCAGGCAGGCATTGGCCAGATATGCAGAGCCGCTGCGGATGCACACTCCGCTTTCGCCCCAGAGACACTGGCCATTGGAGCTGAATTTCTGCAGCCATACGCCGGCTTCGTAGCCGTGTCCGGATTGCTGGTAGAGCAGTACGAAATTGTTGTCCGAAGTTGGCACGCAGGCCACCGCTTCCTGCACTCCTGGCCTGTCCACTATGATCAGCGGCTGTGTCCAGACCGCCACTCCGGAGGGATTGAACTTCTGCGCGTAGATGTCGGTATCGCCGGCATCTGTGTCTTCCCAAAGGGCTATCACGCAGTTATCCGCGGTGCGGACCCGGAGCCCCCTGAAATCCATCTTCCAAGCTTTGCGCAGGGCGACTTCCTGCGCGCTGAGGCACAACACGGTAAGCAACAATGCCATAATCACAAAACACTGTTTCTTCATTTTTGTCTCCCTTTATTCCGTAGCTTGACTTATCGGATACAGGGTGCAAGTTTTGTTCCACATCGTCACTCAATAATAAAGCGTTAATCTGGCCAGGCTTTTTGGCAATGATAGTTAATTCATATCTGCACAGCGGGGTTGCCTCTTACGAGAAAGAGGTCTGCAAGGCCATGCGGCGGGACAGGAGTTGTCCTCCAGTATCGTGAATGAGCAAAGGAAATGAATCCTGATTTGAAGGCCTGCTCCAGCAGGTTTTCAATTATATGGCACACCAATTGCTTAATAATAGTTGGTGTCACGCCATAGATGAGTATCATTGCTGAATATTGCTCAAGGGAGGAGAGATGAAGGATATACGCCTTATACTGCTGATGGCAGCGCTTTGTCTTGTCGTATCGATATCCCAGGCTCAGAATTACAATGTTCCCGTAACTGGTAACATTGATGAAACCCCGATTAGTTCTAATCAAGAGGGCGGTTCAGGCAGGCGAATTATCTCCTTTGCCGGCAGAGACTGGTATGTTAAAAGTGGTGCCTGGGGGCCTGGTCCAAATCATTGGTCTGATAGTACATCGAGCGTTTGGGTGGATGCAAATGGAAATCTACATTTAAAAATACGTAGAGAAGGATCGAGCTGGTACTGCGCGGAAGTATATACGACTACTCCTACGCAATATGGGATGCACAGATTCTATCTGGCCTCAAGAGTTGATTTGCTGGATAAAAATGTAGTTGCGGCTCCCTTTATCTATGCAAATGATGAGCAAGAAGTGGATATTGAATTTGCCAAGTGGGGTTACGAAGACAATCAAATTGGTAACTACACCGTTCAACCAAGTGACTCCGACAGTCATGTAACTTTTGATGTTTCGCTAAATGGAGATTACTCTACACATTACTTTGACTGGCAAGCAGACGGCATTCTGTTTAAGAGTTTTCATGGCCATTATCCAGAACCTCCCAACAGCGCATATCTGATAAACGAGTGGTTATATACGGGGGATAAGAATCCCCTCCCAAGCACTGATATGCACATTCATATTAACTTGTGGCTGTCTCAGGGACGGCCTCCGTCAGACGGTCAAGAGGTAGAGTTGATTGTGTCAGATATTGATTACCCATCGCTATCTATCAATCCTGCAAGCCAGTTGGTTCCCTGTACATCTGGAGAATTCCCGATAACGGTGACCTCAATCACAAGTTGGACGGTAAGTGATGATGCAGACTGGTTAAGCTGTTCGCCTGACAGCGGCAGCAACAATGGGGAAGTTACGGTCAGCTACGAGGCCAATACAACAACTTCTTCCCGCACAGCTATTGTTACTTTCGCCTGCAATGGAATACCTGATAAGACCTGCACCGTTACCCAGGCCGCAGCCCCGACTCCTGAAATATATGTCAGTCCCAGTTCCTTGGATTTCGGAAACCAGATTATCGACACCGGCGCCTCGTTAACTTATAACCTAATTGGTAATTACCTGAGTTCAGATGTTGTGGTGACGGCACCCGCTGGCTTTGCAGTCTCGACTTCACAGGATGGCACATATTTCCCAACCTTGACCGTCACCCCAAGTAGAGGCAATATAGACCAAACAATATGGGTTAAGTTCACCCCTACCCAGGCTGTGTCTTACGCGGGGAATGTAAGCAACGCGTCATCTGGAGCAACAGCAGTCGATGTGGCGGTATCCGGAACGGGTATGGAACTGGCAGAAATCCAGTTGGAAATTGAATATGTTGATAACGGGTTATGCCGGCTAAACTGGAATGAAATACCCGGGGCTACTTCCTATCTGGTATATAGCGCCGATGAACCTTTGCCGTATGATTCTCCTGCCTGGACACAGATAGCCCAGACGGCAAATCAATACCTTGTCATCCAGGCTAGCGATGCCAGAAAGTTCTTCTATGTAAAGGCTGCCGTGAACAGTGTTTCAGCAGACTTCATATCTGTCCCTGTAATGCAATAGGGCAGTGATCTTCGGATGGTTTGTCAGATGGACAGAGCAGGGAGAGCTGATACAGAGGATTTTAACGCAGAAAAAACTGGAGCGGGAAACGGGACTCGAACCCGCGACATCAACCTTGGCAAGGTTGCGCTCTACCAACTGAGCTATTCCCGCTTGGTACCAGAGGCCGGATTTGAACCGGCACGAGCCGAAGCCCAAGGGATTTTAAGTCCCTAGTGTCTACCAATTCCACCACTCCGGCCGGAGTAAAAAATGGAGGCGACACCCGGATTTGAACCGGGGATAGAGATTTTGCAGACCTCTGCCTTACCACTTGGCTATGTCGCCTATAAACTGGAGCGGGAAACGGGACTCGAACCCGCGACATCAACCTTGGCAAGGTTGCGCTCTACCAACTGAGCTATTCCCGCTTACTTGCGTAAGTAACCATAAAATCACTCAGCCCTAATTTGTCAAGAAAAGTCTGAGTCCCTGAATACCTCCGCGCTGAATCTGAACAACTGTGCCCCCTTATCCTGCCAGGCCTTGTCTGGTAAACCAGCCTTGCGGCAGATTTGCCTGAGGAATGTCGGCCTGTCCCAATGCCATTCTACCGGCACCTGGGGTAGCAGCAGGCCGGAGCCATGAGGATGCTGCAAAAACAAGCCATCGCGGCCGATCTGGATGTCCTCAGGATTGGTTAGGGCTTCCATTTCACTCAGCACGGAGATTTCTATCTCCAGATCATCCAGTTCTTCAGCTCTGAGCGGCAGGAACCGTCCATCGTGGAAAGCGGCCGCCTCAGCCATTTCCACGACGCTGGCCGCCAGGCTCTTGAAGCCACGGATATAACCGATGCAGCCACGAAGTTCGCCATCTGTGTGCAAGGAGACAAAGAGCCCCCTGCGCTGCTGTAATTCCGGGTCCTGGGGAATCTGAACCTGGCGCCTGACAAAACGCGCTTCAATGGTTTCGCGGGCAAGCTTGAGCAGCTTTTTCTTGCTTACTGTGTCCATCTTATTCTCCTTTTTGCTGATAGAGTACGGCGCTCAGGTAGCCCACCACCTGCTGGTTGTCTCTGGTCACCTTGCCGGAGTGGGTGTATTCGATGATTTTGGCATTGATGCTGGGCAAGTCCTTGCACAGGTTCAACAAAGTGAGCAAGCCGCCAATGCCGCAGGCTTCACAGCGCTTGCCGAGCACGCCTTGCCACAAGGCATCCGGATCAAAACCCAGAATGTATTTCAGGATAAGGGCATCCATCTTCTCCGCGCGGTCCGCGTTGTAATAGTGGGAAAGGTCGGTTGATACAACATACGCGGTGTTTCCCGGCAGGGTTGCCACGATCTCCCGCAGTTTGGCAGCCAGTTTGGAAGCCACTTCGGGATAGGGGCGCGCGATCATCACGGGGCAGATTCTGGCCTCCGGCAGGAAGTGCCTGATGAGGGGAAGCTGAACCTCCAGAGAGTGCTCCTGCTCATGCAGCCTGGTTTGAGATTGGTGGGATGAGTGTTGGGCGAGCAACTCCGCGCATTCCGCATCCTGCGCCACAGTTCCCAGGGGAGTTTCGTATTCCGTAAAGGGCGAAACCGACCAGTCGAAATTGATACCCTGATGACTGGGATGCAGCACTATCAATCTGTCGATGTTTTGGCCGCTCAGATAGTGGTAGCCCAAAGCGGCGCACTGGCCGGAATACATGTATCCCGCGTGAGGCACGATCAGGCCGCGCACCTGCTCTGAAGCACCCGCCTGGGCTTTGCCCCGCGTCCAGGCCTCAAAGTCGGCGGTGAGCTGCCCCGCATAGCGGGAATAGAAACTGCCGGCATAGACTGCTTTGCGTATCATTCATTCCTCCTATTATAAGTTTTCGTTTTCCGGCAGATCGGGAAGCACCAGCTTTTCCAGGCTGACCTGTTTGCCGGAACTGGCATCGATAAAACGGTATTGGGTGCCCAAGGTTACACCGGAGCTTAGCCCAATTATTAAGAACAGTAAAAACGTCTTTAATCCCATAATTTATTCCTCTATCCGATAATCTAAGCGGGATTGCAGCCTCCAGCCATCCAAAAGCTCCCTGAACCGTTCCCACTCGCTGAGGGGCAGGCTGCATCTGATGGTCACCCGGTCTGTCCACTCCGAGCTATGTACAATGCCTCCGGCGTCTTTCACGCGGGCGCTGACAATCTCCGCGATAGCGTAGTCAGCCTTGATTTCCAGGCTGACTTGGGGAACCGCCTCCACCCTGGCTGCCAGGCTCAGAGCCTCTTCCACCGTCCCGCCATAGGCATCGATCAGTCCTTTGACGCCCAACTTGATTCCCCCATAATAGCGGGTGACGATGGCCAGGCAATTTGTCATCCCACCCCGCAGGAGGGAGTTCAGGATCGGCTTTCCAGCGGTTCCGTGCGGTTCACCCGCGTCTGAATAATACTGGGTTTCCTGGGCGAATCCGCAAATGTAGGCATAGCAGTTGTGGGTGGCGTTGGCGTATTCCCGGTTGTGCGCGCTGATAATCTCCCGCGCCTGTTCCACGTCTGATATGGGGAAGAGGAAGCAGATGAATTCCGAACGCTGGATTTTCTGCCTGAACTGGGAGGGGGAACTTATTGTGAAAAGCGGCATCTACTTTACCCTGGGCAGGTCTTTCCAACGGGTGGTATAGGCGGGTGAGAGTCTGGCGCGCTTCATTTCCCATTCTTTTTTCACGCCGGAACTGGCAAAGAAGACGGTGTCCCTGCCGTTGCGCTTATTTAGCTTGTCTATGGCCTCGGTGAGCGCCTTGCGCCTGTCGTCCAGATAGCTTGTCTCGATCAGACTGAGCGGCACGTCTTCTTCCGGGATGATGTCGGAGAACATCACGCCAGCCTTTTTATACTCAAATCCCGGCAGATACAGGTCGCGCAGGAGTTCCAGCGCGGTTCTGATCAGATCGGGAGTGAAGGCGGTGGGAGGGGTCAGGGTAGTTTGCGCGGAATTGTTGTATTGCGGCCCCTCTTTGAAGCGGTTGGTGTTCAGAAAAACCAGCATGTGTCCCGCGACGCATTTTTGCGCGCGTATTTTCTCTGCCGCGCGCGTCACATAGGTGGATACAGCCTCTTCCAGTTCGCTCAGCTTTGTAACCTGCTTGCCAAAGGACTTGGAGCAGATCACGCTTTTTTTGGCGGCGGGCGCTTCATCCATCCCGATGCAGGAAAACCCCTGCAACTCCAGCACAGTCTTGTGTCCAACGCTGGTCAAATAATGATCTATGAATTTCTCCGGGGCGTTGCGCAACTGCCAGGCGTTTTCGATGCCGTTTTGCCTCAGAAACTTGTCATACTGGCGCCCAATGCCCCAGATTTTGGCCACGGGGGTCTGCTTCAAAGCCTTTTCGATCCTGTCGTCATCGAGCAAGACGAGGCAGCCATGATAACCGGGATACCTTTTGGCATAGTGGTTGGCGATCTTGGCCAGGGTCTTGGTGCGGGAAATGCCGACCGAAACCGGGATCCCTGTCCACTTGCGCACGGTCTGCCTGATCTGGCTTCCATACTGCTGCAGGTCGCGGTTGCGGAATCCGTTCAAGCCCAAAAAGGCTTCATCGATGGAGTAGATTTCCAGTTCCGGAGAAAAGTCTTCCAGCACCCGCATCACGCGGGATGACATGTCGGCATAGAGGGCGTAGTTGGAGGACAGCAGGGTTCCGCCATGTTTGCGGATCAATGCCTCATGTTTGAAGCCCGGCGCGCCCATGGGGATATTGAGGGCTTTGACCTCGTTGGAGCGGGAGACCAGGCAGCCATCGTTGTTTGAGAGCACCGCCACCGGCTTGCCTTCCAGGGAGGGGTCGAAAACGCGCTCACAGGATACGTAGAAATTGTTGCAATCCACCAAGGCAACAATGTTCTGGTCGCTGAATCCTATCTTGAGCATCATATCTCTCCCAATGCAAGAATATCCGTCTGGCCAATGGTGTCAACTGGATTTCTGCGCTCGCTCCGTTTTCCACATACAGGTATAGGAAGTTCGTTAAAAATGTCCACGAATTATTGTTCGTGGAAAGGTGGAAAGGTGAAATGGTGGAAAGGAGCCCCCGGAACAAGTCCACCAGGCTACTTACCGTGTCATCCCGGGCAGCGACCCGTGATCCAGTGCTGGGGTGGCAAAGTCCGTTTGCCACAGAGACCGGAGGTCTCTTCAAAGCAGGCAACTCCGTTGCCTCTGCCGAACAGACTTCGGCAGCCCTCAAGCTACACAAATTAACACAAATTATTGTTCGTGGAAAGGTGAAATGGAGCCCCCAGAACAAGTCCACCAGGCTATTTACCGTGTCATCCCGGGCAAGCGCATGCTTGACCCGGGATCCAGTCTTTTAGAAACAACCACCCAGCCTTGAAACAAATAACAACAGACCCAAAACCGTGTCATCACGGCCTGCGAGCCGTGATCCAGTCTTTTAAAGCCTTAATCAAGTACCCAATCCAAATACAACCGGCGTCAAATACTTGACAATCGCGATAAATGATAAATACAATCCTCATAATCCTTTATGCCGCCCTCCCTTGCTGCGACTGGATTCTGTGCCATCATCCTTAGGTCATCCTTATAAATTATAAGGATGACCTAAGGAAGACCAGGGTCTGAACGCCGGATGCAAATGAGAGCTACCCGCGCGCGAGAAAGGGGAAGTGGCCGACCCATTGCCGCGCAATTATGGGCAAGTATATTTATATACTTGCCCTGGGAACTCTCATCCCGCCTTGCATGAAGGGGTCGTAGCACCTATATATATGGGGGGAGAATTGTAGAATTGGTGGAAAGGTGGAATGTTTGTTTGGTGGAAAGGTGTCCGCTTTGTTTTAATCTCACGCGGATGTTCAAAAAAGACTGGATCCCGGCTCAAACCACCCCACCGGATCGTTACCGATCCGGCGAGGACCCCGGTAGGCCGGGATGACACGGCTTTGGGCCTGGGTGTGGCTTGTCTCAGGGTCGGATACTCGATTTATATTGGATGCTTGTCCTTGTATTCTGTTTTTAATTTGTGTTAATTTATATAATTTGTGGATGTTCTTAAAAGAATGGATCACGGGTGAAGTCACCCCACCAAACCGCAACGCGCTTTGGTAGGGGCGCCGACTGCCCGTGATGACGCGGCTTTCGGTTGGAAAGAGGCCAGCAGGATAAGCAAGGACGGGAAAGGTTTTGGGATTGACAGTAATTCAGATGTCGGGATTATGTAATCTCACGTCTTGATTCGAAAGAAGGAAAACATGGGTGAAATCGACTTCATCTCAATGGACAAAAAGCGATATACTGAAGTAG
>Ga0208822_1000857_pt1 | contig 22598 bp, 18 predicted proteins | sample AD_STIC08_MetaG_FD_184435 | JGI IMG/M metagenome (GOLD analysis project Ga0208822, IMG submission 184435) | Active sludge microbial communities of municipal wastewater-treating anaerobic digesters from USA - AD_STIC08_MetaG (SPAdes) (version 2) | ecosystem: Engineered > Bioreactor > Anaerobic >...
AGTTGCGACAGCTGAGACGCGTCAATGAGGAGAATGGTCGGCATTGAGCTTCCCTGCACCGACTTTCGACGGTCCTCCAGAGCCGCCAAGACCAGGTCCTCGATGTCACGCATAGGGATTGTGAGGTCCAACCACCTCTCGTCGTGAACGATTCGGGGCATCCCGGAACGGCCCCCGTAGAGATCGATGCTCGCCACGACCGCGGGATATCCGTCTCGGGCGGGGCGGACGACGCCGTGAACATGCTGGTGGCCCTGGCGGATCGCCTGTTCAACCTCGACACTCAGGTCGTCCAACACCCGTCTGCGGATGGCGATCGGCTGCCCTGTGACCCTCGCGACCGGAGTGGGTATCCGTTTGCCCGAGCGTTTCCACTCGTGCCGCTCGGCCCCGGGGATTGCCGAGTAGACACCCTTTGAAATGGCCCGCCGCAGGTCGGCATCGGGGCTGCGCTTGCGGCGGGTGACCTCAATCCCGAAGCCGAAGTCCGGCAGCACCAGATCGGGCTGCGGCTGGCCGCCGGTCTTGCCGAACTCGAACGCCACGCCGTGGTCGACCAACCAGGCCCCGACACCCAGCTCGCTGAGCAGGTCCTGGTAGCGGTCAGGGCTCGTCAGCGACCGGAACTCCCGCCTCTTAGTTGCTAGGCGAAGGGGTTGCGCCATCACCAGTCGATGGAGAAGGTCCTCTACGCGCTGCCAGTCCATGGGACGGGATGTGTCTGTCAGCGCACCCGCCAAGGGGTGGTTAGGCCTGCACCCGAACATCCACTCCTCGAGGATCGTCGGCAAGGCCATGGATCGTTTCTACCTGACCGACACAGGTTCCACCCGGGTCGACCGACTCGCGGCTACTAGACGAATGCCCGTAGGTCCGGTGTCTGGCCAGACTCGGTCCAGGTGATCGGCGGGAGACTCTCTTGCGGTTTCTCACCGAAGTGACGCGGCCCCGTCGGAGGAGCGAAGCATCGCGCGGCCAAGTCTACGGCGTCTCACGTATTCGCTGCAGCCGCTCGGTCTCGAGTTCAGATGGGCCCGGGAATCGACGCCTAAGGTCCACTACTTCGAGGAGTGCGCGGGCCAGAACAACGGCGGGTGATAACACCCCGATGGCCAGGGCTATGTCTGCGCCTCCTGACCCGGACTGATGTGCAGATATGTGTCGTAGGACGCCCCGGGCCCAAGGGCGCCCGTGCGCAACTCCTGAGTAGATCCTCCAAGCGCGCAGGGTGTTGGTTCCAAGAGCGACATCTACCGCGTTGACGATCTCAGTTGTGGAGACTCGCGCCCTGATGTCCAATCCCAAATTGGCAAGGAGCCGAACTCCCTCCTTAGGGAGCGGCGAGCGAGCCCCCTCATCCGCCCCAAGAAGGTCGCTCATGTCTTGAAATCCCAAGGTGAGATACCGCTTGGCTCGCTCGTCGGATTCCTTCGGTAAGCACAACCACAAACCAGTGGCGAGGCACTCGATGGCTGAACGCGCCATGACGACGCAAGAACTCACCAAGTCCGCGGGCTGGTCCTCCTCCGAAGCGAAGGCAAGCGCCAGCACGGCCTCATGCATCGCCGAGGCCGTGCTGGCCAGATCGGCGACGAGAGCCGACATGGGTGGGCTACTGGGAAGGATCCGTGCCCACTCGTCGTCGCCTGCCCATTGCCCACCGTCAAGCGGCTGCCAGCCCCCCTCCACTGCGCCGGAAAACCACGCGATGAATTCCACGTCCGTGAGGTGCTGCATATCGACACCCTATGAGTGTCCGCTGGACGCGATTCCATCAGGACCCAGACGCGGCGCAAAGACGCACCTCCCGCCGGGCGTCTCGTGGCGGCAGAATCAGGACATGCAACTCTCACCGTTCGGCGTGAACGCCACGGCCGGGAGCCTCCGCGTCCCCGGAGGGGTCGGGTTGCATCACCAGTGGACCGAGGAAGGGGTCATGGCCTCGCCGGTGGTCAACGGCGCGCAGGTGCTTCACCTCTCGGTGGCGCTGTGCGTCCTCAATGGCACCTACCGTGAGGCCGAGCGGCTGGGCGTCATGCTGGAGGGCGTGGCGGTCCAGGCCGACGGCAGCTTCGATGCGGAGTGGCGCTCGAACGGCATCGAGTACTGCGTCACGCTCGACTCCACTGCGCCGGCGGAGGCATTGGCCCTCCTGCGCGCCTCGGTCGATGAGATCGCGGAGATCCCGCGGGCGATCCGCGCGGGATCTCCCGTCCGCAGAGTTGAGTGACGTCGTTGCTGCGACCGCTCAGGAGCGGGTAGCGCGCGCTTGCTGTCCGCGCCCACCGGATGGCGGTGACGAGTGATCACGCGGCGGTATGACGCATCGTGAAGGAGTGAAGGGCTGGGGCAGCTACTGGCCGGCCAGTTTGGCGACTGTCGGGGCCAACACGTCGGCGGAGCCGGCGCCCAGGACGATGTAGGAGAAGCCGATCTCTTCCCGCCGTCGTTGAATCTCTTCGGCAGCGGCTGCTGGGTCGTCGGGGAGGATGGCCAGCGAGTCCGCCTTACGCAAAGCGCCCGGATCGGTGTCTCGGGCCGACGCCATGAACGGCGCGACAGTGTCACCGACGACCGAGACGTGCAGGGCGAGCTCGATCTCTCGCCCGGCGCGGAACTCGTGGGCCATCTCGGCGAGGTGTTCACGTGTGTCGCTCGGCGACGCTGCGAAGGTGACCGTGTCGGCGACCTCCGCGGCCAACGCCCGCGCCTTCGGCCCGCGAACGGCCATGACCACCGGGGTGTGGGCATCGGGACCGTCTAGTTCCCGCAGTCTGGCCACCGTCTCCCGCACCACTTCCAACCGCTCCCCGGGCGCCAGGACCGGCATCCCGACCTCGTGAAGCTCGTCTTCGATCCCGGGCCTGCCAGTGCCGATACCCATCTCGAAGCGACCCTCGGTGAGCAACGACAGCGAGTGCGCCTCCCACGCGGTGCTCCACGCGGGACGCAGCGGCGATGCGTACACCCAGGTCCCGACGCGCAGGTTCGACCGCGCGGCTGCCATGGCAAGCGTCGGGCCAGGTGCGGGCTGCCACTGGGGGACGTCCGGCATCAGCACAATCGAGTACCCGCTGTCGGCCAGGCGCCGTAGCTGGTCGAACCAGGAGGCCACGTCGCTCAGCACCGGGGCGACGACTCCGAATCGAAACGGTCTGCTCATGGGGCGCGACTCCGTTCAAACGGGGGGCAGGAGAATCCGAAGGGTTTCGGCCTCAAGCTGTCGCGGGCGTCGTACCCGATCCACGTCCAACTCCGCGGCAATCCAGATTCCTGAAACTGACGTCGGAGCGCGGTTCGCCTCGATGAGGGAAGGGATCGACGCTCGGTAACTGGCCTCCGGGCCATCTGGGGTCGGTGGCAACCGGCCACAGATCCAGATCTGGTCGAACTCTGCCGGCACGAGATGGCCGGGCCCGAGTGGGGCACGCTGGCTCGCGCGGGGATGAGCCGCCTAGGAGACTGCTGAACAATCCGCGTGGCGCTGGGCGTTGCTGGTTCTGCTGCTGGGATCGTCGTTGGCGGGGCATCTGTTGCCGGCTGGGAGCGTGTTCGCGTTCTTGGCTGAGCACCGGGACGCGTTGTTCCCGCCGGAGCTGTTCACCGACTTGTTCCCGTCGGGGCGGGGCCGCCCCTCGGTCCCGCCCGAGGTCATCGCCTCGGTGTTGGTGTTGCAGTCGCTGCACGCGTACTCCGACCGGGAGGCGGTCGATGCGCTCACGTTCGACCTGCGCTGGAAAGCGGCGTGCGGGTACGCGGTCGACGCGTCCGGGTTCCACCCCTCGACGTTGACGTACTGGCGTCGGCGGCTCGCAGCCAGTGAGCGTCCGCAGCGGATCTTCGAGGTGGTGCGTGAGGTCATCACCTCCACCGGTGTCCTGGCCGGGAGGACGCGACGCGCGTTGGACTCCACCGTGCTCGATGACGCGGTCGCCCGGCAGGACACGGTCACCCAGCTGATCGCCTCGATCCGCCGGGTCGCCCGTGAGGTCGACGGCGCGCCCGCCTTGGTGTCCGCGCACTGCACCCGGTTGGCCGTCGTCACGGGCCAGGACTACACCGCCACGGGCAAGCCACGGATCGCGTGGGATGACCATGACGCGCGTGAGGACCTGGTGACTGCCTTGGTCAACGACGCCGTGACGTTGCTGGGCGCGCTGGACACCGACGCCATCGAGGCGGCGGGCGGGAAGCCAGCCCAGGCCATCGCGCTGTTGGCGCTGGTCGCCGGGCAGGACGTGGAACCCGCGCAAGGCTCCGACGGCACCGACGGGCGATGGCGGATCGCCCGTCAGACCGCCCCGGACCGGGTGATCTCCACGGTGGACCCCGAGGCCCGGCACGCGCACAAGACGCGCGAGCGTCGCCAGGACGGGTTCAAGGCCCACGTCGTCGTCGAGCCCGACACCGGGCTGATGACCAAGGTCGCACTGACCAAGACCAACGGGAGTGCGAACTCCGACGCTACGGTCGGCGCCGACCTGGTCACTACCGACCCCACCCTGGCCGACGGTGCGGACGTGCAGGTCCTGGGCGACTCCGCCTACGCCTCCGGGCCCATGCTCGCCACCCTCGCGAAGAGAAACTGGGAGCCGGTCCTCAAACCCTGGCCGCTGCGGCCCGCGGTCGCGGACGGGTTCACCTTGGACGACTTCACCCACGACCCCCACGAGCGGACGATGACCTGCCCGGCCGGGACCACCCGCGCGGTCAGCACCAAAGGCACCGTCACCTACGGCGTCGCCTGCAGAGGCTGCCCGCTGCGCCAACGGTGCACCACCTCAGCCAAGGGCCGCACGATCACCATCGGTGAACATCACCAGCTCCAACGCGAGCACCGGCAACGCGCTGAACACCCCGACTTCCAAGGCGTGTACCGCCAGCACCGGCCGATGGTCGAACGCTCCATCGCGTGGCTCACCCGCGGCAACCGGCGCGTGCCCTACCGGGGCGTGGACAAGAACAACGCCTGGCTGCACCACCGCGCCGCCGCGCTCAACCTCCGCCGCCTTCTCGCGCTCGGACTGACCCACCAAGACGGGGTCTGGGCACTGACCTGAAGAAGGGGGCCACGGCCCTTGACAGGCCAGACGCACCGGGCGCAAGGTCGATACGACGGGCAGGACGAACTCGTTGTCGCGCCTTGAGCGCTGACCCAACCATTGCGGCACAGACCGCCTTGAGGTGTCCTGCCCGTCCTCACGAGGAAAACCGCTACCTCGCATACCGCCTTGTTCAGCAGTCTCCTAGCTGTGAGAAGGGTGGCCAGACCTCAGCGGGCGTTAGGCGGCGTTGAGACGCAGGTTCGGCGTCGTTCAAGGGCAGCCGCGGGGCTTCGCAGCTTCAGCCCGGCCGGTAGACGCCACTGCATTGGTCAATCCGCAGGACGGCGACCTCCCGGCTTTCCTCGTTGATGCGGTACGAAACCCGGCAGGTGCCTTGGCGGGCGGAGTGAGCGCCGGCCGGTTCTCCGCGGAGCGGCTTTCAGGACGTCGCACCAGGGTCAGCTGTCGCTGATGTCATCCTCCGTCGACCCGCTGGGAGCCGCGCTTGGTCCGGGCTCTCGCGTGTCTGGATCTTCTGCCGCGTCTTGAATGTCGTGCGGGAGAGTAGAAGCTTGGGGGGCATGCGAATTGTCGGTGGAGCCCTGCACGCCCGCGGGCGAGCCGCCCTGTGGCGCGTTGCCGGGCACGCTGTCGTGAGGTCCCCGGCGTGCGATCTCCCAGGACAGATGGCGGCGTGAAAGGAACTCAAAAAGCATGGCCGCAACGACCCAGGCGACGAACAGGGCGAGGAACGCCATGAGAACGATCGAGGCGACCAGCTCAGCGCCCTCCTCGCGGAAGAGATCGGGGTCCAGCCTTGCGGCGAGAGCCAGAACGCGACGAAGGCCGTGAGCGAGGCCGCACCGACGATCACCCGCCCCAGAGCCCCGATGTTCTGTACCTCGGGCCGAAGGGACTCCAGTCCTTGGACCTTGTTATGGAACTCCAGAGGATTCAGCCACCCATCCGGGTCCGCGGGCACGACCTGACCCTCCGCCGCCCGGAAAGTTGAGTCCGACAGAGTGGTGTACGACGACGTCGGTGAGCGTGTCCTGCTGAGGTAGGCGCGGTCACCGCGGGATCCAACTGACGGCGGTCCACGCTGACCACCTGGGCCCTGTGATGCGGCGGGTTCCAGCTCCCGACCCACTGAGACCCACTCTCGCGCAGCGCGTAGAGCCTGTCCGACAGCCTGTGCAAGCCTGGACGCCGTCTGCGGTCACGCGACGATTCCTCGCCGAGCCTTTGCTCATCGACCACCCGACCAGTGTGGCGTCACCCCCAGCGTCGTGTCGACGCCCCGTCGCACCCGAGGAGCTCCGTCACGCCAGACCGGAGACCCACTGGGGCCCAACGGGTCAAGGTCAGGCTCCGTGTCTTGGACGCCCTGCAGGCGCGGCCCGGCCTCGACGTCCTGCACGTACGCGGCTGGCGGAGCCGCGCCTGCTCAGAACTGCAGACGAGCCGACGCGAGAAGATGAACGCATGGTCATCGTCCGGGCAACGCGCAAGCTGCTCCAGCGCCTGGGCGCCCGCCCCAGGATCGACATCGAGCAGTCGACCACCCTACTGGGTGACTGGTACGCCACCGTGCTGCCGTGGCGGCCTCGCCAGGCTGGGCTTTTCGTCAGCGAAAGGACCCTGCTGCCAGTGCTGATGCCACTGGCTCCTGCAGCCACCCTTCTCGACCGGTTCCCAGCTCATTTAGCTCAGGTTCTGGCTCGGCACGATGTGGACGCGGCAACGGTCGCAAAGGAGTGCATCGACACGACTGACTACCAAGTCGCAGCGACCGCAAGCCGCAGCGTCGTCGGGTCCATGAACGAGTTCGCCTTCCTAGCCGAGCGATACCGTCAGGATGCTCCCGACGTAGATTTGACGGATCTATCGGTTCGGCTGTCCTCGGTCCCATGCGGCCCGCTATACCCTCGCCACATCAGCCCCGACCGGAGAACTCCAAGCTCTCCTCAAGGACTTGTAGACCGCTGCGATGCCGCCGCGTTCGGCCCATTGGCGGCGAAGTGACGCACCAGCCTTGGCCTTGAGACCGGCAGGGCGATCGAGCATTCGTCAGGGTGCGGGCCAGGCCTGGGCCGCCACCCTGTCAGGGCGAGATGGTGGTGTCCTCCACCAGGTTGTGGATGGCTGCTGAGGGGCCCCCGGCCAGCAGATCGGTGGCTTGCTGCCGGCTCCACACCTGCTCCTGCAGGACGCGATGGAAGGCCGCGGCCGCGTCCTCGCTGTCGAAGACCAGGTCGATCGCCACGTGCGACGCGGCGTCGACCCTGCGGCCGACCCGGACGGAGCGGACGTCGTGTGCGACCCGGAAGTCGTGGAAGCTGTCGAAGACCCGCTTCCAGGCGTCGAAGTCGCGGACCGGGTGTTCGATGTGCAGGGTCGCTCTCATGGCCACCATCGTCCAGACCGGGCGGTGCACCCTCCATCCCCGATCTCGGGGATCTGTTCGCGACCTCGCCGGTCCTACGCTGCAGGGGTGGACCTCGCCGAGCGGCTGAGCGCACTGGACGTTGACGGGCTGACGGACCGGGCGCTTCGCACCGCTCAGCTCGGCCTGATCGCCGCCCGGGTGGGTTTCGACGCCCACGTGTTCGCCATGACCGACCCCGCCACCGGCATCGTCACCTCCCCGCACGCCACCGTTCCGATGGTCGCCCCCGGTGACCTGCCCGCTGTGATCCGGCGCCGCTACAGCACCGCCAGCGTCACCCAGTGGCGCACGGTCCTGGCGGAGCTCGGGGTCACCGATACGGTGTCCATGACGTTGCAGGACCGGTGGGGACGGTGGGGGTTCCTGGAGCTGTGGCGCTGTTCGGCCGGTTTCACCGATCGCGAGCGTGACCGGCTCGCCGGGCTGCCCCCCGTGCTGACAGCCTCACTGCGGATGGCGGTGGCGCGCACGTTCACCGTTCCTGACGCTCCCCCCACGCGGCTGGAGTCCGGGGTGATCCTGCTCGACGACGACCTTCAGGTCCGCTCGGTGACCTCCGGTGCCGGGCGCGCCCTGATGCGAATGCTCCCGCCCACAGAGCCGGGCCCGCCGGTGCCGGCCGCCGCCTACAACGTGGTCGCGGCCCTGCTCGCCCACGAAGACGGCATCTGGCCCGGTGAGCCCTGGGCCCGCGTGCACCTCGGGGCAAGCAGGTGGGCCAGCGTTCGGGCCGAGCGGCTCGAAGACCGCATCGCAGTGTCCATCGGCCCCTCGACCACCACCGAGCGGGCAGACCTGTTCGCCCGCGCCCACCAGCTCAGCCCCCGACAGAGCGAGGTGCTCCACCTTGCCCTGCACGGCATGGACACCCGCGCCATCGCCGACGAGCTGGTCATCGCCCACTCCACCACCGAGGACCACCTCAAGGCACTGCTGGCAAAGACCGACTCCACCTCCCGCCACCAACTCCTCGCCCGCGCCCTGGGCGGGTGAACACCCGGCGGTATGCCGCGGTCCCGGCAGACGCGTGAGCTTCCCGCGGCGGTGTCACTCTGCGCTGGGAATCTCGCTGGGGAGGCCGAGGTGGCGACGCACCGTGGCGTCGACATCGACCGCACCGCGACGAGCCTTCCCGATCAGGCGTGCCAAGATCAGCGCCTCTGATGTGGGAGGGCTATCGGGCAGGACCAAGGAGAGTTCGGGTTCTTCGATCCAGCGGCTGAACGTGACAGGCCCGTCCAGGCTCGGCGCAGGGTCTTCCGGGACCTCACGCCACGCAATAGCGAGGTCCCGGACCCACCGCCGATCGCGGCCAAGGGGCTCCAGACGCAGGGACATCTGCTCGGTCACAATGATCTCCCGACCGAGTGCGTCGATCGCGAACCCGGGGCTGACGTGGATATTCGTGCCGTCGTCGACGGAGACGTCCAGCCCGAGCACCGTGCCGTATCCGTGGAGGAGGCGGTTGTGGAGGTACCGCATCTGTCGGTGATACTCCTGCTCGGCCTCAAAGTCCGACGCTGACAGCAGCATGCCCACGCTGTAGTTCACACGACGAGGTGGCTCGCTCATACCGCAGTATCCAATGACCCTGCACACTCGTCACCCAGTTCCCGCGTTGGAGATGCGCCGAAACGCCGCGCGCGTCACGCCGGTGATGTGACGCACGCCTTGGCGGCGCTGTGACCCAAGCCCTTCCGTCTGCGACAGAGCCATCCGCGTCAGGGAGGCTGCTGCGGTCGGGGCAGCTGACCGAGCTGCTTGAGCGTCGTCGGGCGCTGCGCGTACTGCGTCGCCTTGGCCGATGCCTGGCACTGATTGAAGTTGATCCGCGGACTCGGCGGGCCGATCGTCCGGGGCCGGAGGTCCTCGGCGAGTCAGCCCAGAACCGTGGGGTCAGCGATGCGGACCTGTCGACTGTCGTGATCCGAAGCCGGCTCACTGCGGTCCGGTGGACCAGTGCGGATGCGCTGCGTCGACGAGTTTGAGATCAAGGGACGCCGCCTTGGACCTGGTAGGTAGCGTCCGGGTTGCGCATCGGCGTGATCAGGCGTAGCGGAGGCCTGGCTCATCGGTGGAGGCGAGGGCTGTCGTCGCTGTGCGCCGTGAGGCTAGGAGTGCGAGAAGCAGCCCCGCCAAGGCCCAGCAGCCGAGGACGATCCAGGCGGTGGTGTCGCCATTGCCGTCGAAGTAGGCGGCTGAACGGATGGTGGTGCCGGCTGCGCCGAGCGGGAGGTACTGCCCGATCTGGCCCCAGGGCTGCGGTAGCCAGGCGGGGCCGGTGGCCATGCCGGAGAGCGGGTTGGCGACGAAGAGCATCAGGACGGCGCCCAGGCCGATGCCCGCTGGACCGAGCAGCAGCCCGAGGCCGAGCACGGTCAGTGAGATGGCGGCGATTCCGGCTGAGACTGCGGTTGCGGTCAGCCAGTACGAACCGTCGAAGGAGCCAAAGCCGAACTGCAGGATGGCGGTGACGGTGAAGCCGGCGAGGACGGACAGGGCAAGGGCGGTGAGCGCGCGGGTGGCGACCGCACCTCGGTACGCCAGCACGAGGGCAGCGGCGGAGGCCAGGCCGCCGAAGATCAGCGGCAGACCCAAGGCGGTGAGGCCGGCGCCGGTCGGGTCGTCGATGGTCAGGGGGGCGACTTCCTGGTAGGTGACGTTCTGTCCGGAGGCGGCGAGCTGGGTGCCGATACCTCTCAGCAGCGGGGCGTAGGGGGCGCCGGCACCGGCCGCGGTCTGGATGGTGATACCGGTGGGGGCCACCGCGATTCCACCGATCGCGTCACGGTCACCGATGGCGCGGGCGGCGTCCGCGGCGGTGGGGTAGGTGGTCACGTCGAAGGCGCCCGGGCGGTTGCTGCTCAGAGCGCCGGTCACCTGGGTGACCGCGGGCCCGGGGCCGCTGACCGCGAGCGGAAGGTCATTCGCGCCGGAGTTGATCGCCGGGGCTGCGAAGGCGAGCAGCATCAACGCGATGACGGCGGTGATGCCGACGACCAGGGAGATCAGGCGTCGAACGCCCCGGTCGGTCGTCGTGGCGGACGTGGGGGTGGTGGTCGTGCCGGTGGGCCCCTGGGTGGAGGTCATGGCGTCGGTTTCCTTTCGCGGTGATTGGAGGCGGGCCGTGCCGTGGAGGGCGGGTCCTGGGTCGGGCGAGCGGGCAGGGCACCGTCGAGGTAGCGGGCGATGGTCGGTACCAGTGCGGCGGTGAGCTGCTCGACGGGCATGCTGGCCAGGGGCTCCAGCGCCACGACCCGGCGCAGCAGGACCACACCGAGCATCTGGCTGACCACCAGGGCGACGCGGGCCTCGGCGTCCTTCCTGTCTGTGTCCACTAGGAGGGCAGCGGTGGCAGGGCCGATCACGGTGGCGCCGAAGAAGTCCCTCAGCATCTCGGTCGAGCGCTGGTCGGCGAACACCCGCCGGGCCAGGCTCACCATCTGGGGGCCAGTCTCCGCGGAGTCCCACACGTTGAGGAAGGTCTGCACGAACCGAGCCGGTGTCTCCGCGCCGCTGGCACCCCCGATCTGCCGCAGCAGGACCTCGGGGTCCACGGGGACGTCCAGCACTGCCCGAAACAGCTCTTCCTTGGTGCCGAAGTAGTGGTGCACGAGGGCCGGGTCCACGCCCGCTGCGGCGCCGATGGCCCGCATCGAGGTGCCGGCGTAACCGCGTTCAGCGAACAGCTCGCGCGCGGCGTCCAGGATCTGCTGGCGTGTGTGCGGCTGCCCCCGGCGCCGCCCGGTGCGGCCGGCTGCCGCCGGGGACTTCGAGGCCATGGCCATCTCCGATTTCATCAACTGATGAATTCACGGTAGAGGACCGAGCCTGGAGAAGTCAACACCTGCTGAATTTCAGTGTCGGGGCCAGCCAGTGAGAAGTCGCCATCTGAGCCGATCGGCGGGCTCGGGAGGGGCCTTGCCCGCGGCGCCCTCCCCTCGGGTCCCACCAACGAGCACGGTCGAAAGCAGGACTCGCCCTGCCCAGTTACCATTCAGTCCCAGCTGGGCCGGCGCCCGATCCTCGCCGCCGGCAACACGGGAGGGGACCTGGAGATGCTCGAGTACGCCACGGCATCCGACGGCCCCTCCCTGGCCCTCCTCGTCGACCACGACGACGAGTAGCGCGAGTTCCGCTAACCTCGGCTCGGCCGAGTCGTTCACCGACCCCGAACCCATCACCGACGGTCGCCGCGCGGCTGGGCTGGACAGTGGCCAGCATGCGCGACGACTGCGCCCAGGTCTTCGCGGAACCGGAGCACAGCCCAAGTATCTGAAGCATCGGAACGACAGGCGCCCGGCGACCCACTACAACTTCGGGCTTGGGACCCGTGCGCTCTTCGGGGCGGCGAGTTGCGTTCCCCAAGTGGGCGAAGTAGGGCGCCCTTAGTGGGCGCAGTGACGCGTGCGCGGCCCGTGGTGCCCACAGCCCCACTCTTCATGATCGTCGTGAGAGACCGCCCCTGTGCAATGTGCAACGCCCGGGCTCGCGCAACCTTTGATGCATCTCGACAATGTACTCAAAACTGTAAGAAGTGCCGTTGATTCCATGAATTAGCCGACGTTATGCACTTCGCGCGTGTCGCATCACGGTGTTTGACCCTCCCCCGGTGCCCGACCAGCGGGTGACCCGAGCACCACTTGGATCCCGTGACCGCTCGCCAGGCCAGCTGACGGGGCGGCCATTGGAAACTCGACCCGTCGGCCAGGTGACCGAGCAGCTCGAGTGGGACATCGCCTCTGCTGACCCTTGCCCGAGCGTCACGGGCAGGAAGTGCTTCGCGTGGGGCACCCGGCTGGGCGGGCGCTGGACGACTCGCCGGACATGCTTGATGAGCGGGTGTTGTCCCGGCCGCCCGCGGGCCTAGTTCGCGTTCCGAGAGGTCCGAGAGAGCTGCCCCAGGAGTGCCGCGCTGGCACGGTGTGGACCTGTGTCTACCCGAACATTTGCCCGGACAAGACCCGCGGGTCGGCGACTCTCGGGCTGCTGACTACTGAACAGCGCAGATGTCTTGTCGGCCCCATGTGTTAGCCATAGGGTCAAGCAGGCGCGTGCCGGACGAGCCGGGACGCCCGCGCCGACGAGGGGATAGAGCAGTGCTGCTCAAGGACGTTCGTATTCAGGACTACCGCAGCGTCGAGGACTCCGGAACCGTCCCGATCGAGATCGACGTCACCTGCCTCGTCGGCAAGAACGAGAGCGGCAAGACCGCGTTTCTCCAGGCGCTGCACCTGCTCAACCCACTGAACCCGATTCAGAACAAGACGCAGTACGACGAGGTCATGGATTACCCGAGCAGGAAGTCCTCCGCCTACAAGAAGACTCGCGAGGCGAACCCGGCGACCGTCGTGACCGCGGACTTCACTCTGGAGGAGCACGAGCTCGACGCCGTCCGCGCGGAGTTCGGCCCCGACTGCCTCACCGGCACGACCGTTACGGTCAAGGCGGGCTACTACGGCAACAAGACGTTCTCAGTCGGCATCGACACCGGCGCCGCCCTCAAGCACCTCACCGCTGCCATCGAGGTTCCGAGCGCAGAACTCAAGCCGATCAAGGCCGCGACGACTGTCGCCGCGCTCAAGGCGGCGCTGGAAGCCGTCGCAGAACCCAGCGCCGCCGTCACCGCACTGCTCGCGCGCATCGCCGGCTGGCGCAAAGAATCGCTCAGCCACCACCTCATCGACACCTACTGGAGCGAGTGGCTCCCGGTGTTCTTCTACTTCGACGACTACAGCACCATGCGCGGACGCGTCTCCCTTCCCCACATCAAGGCCAGGGAGGAGGCGAGGACGCTGGAGGAGTCCGAGAAGACGTTTCTCTCCCTCCTCGCCACGGTGGACGCCGATCTTGCCGACTTTGAGACGGCCAACTTCGAGCGACTCACCCGCGAGCTCGAAGGGGCCGCGAACGGCATCACCGACAAGGTCTTTGAGTACTGGACCCAGAACAAGGAACTCCGCCTGGAGATCCGGGTCTCCTCCGCCGACCCCGACGACGAGCCTCCGCTTAACCAAGGGCCCATCGTCAACGTCCGCGTCTACAACCCCCGCCACCGAGTCAGCGTCCCCTTCGACGAGCGGTCACGCGGCTTCGTGTGGTTCTTCTCCTTCTTCGCGTACTTTTCCGATGTCGAGCAGCAAGACGGACGCCGGACCGTGCTCCTGCTCGACGAGCCCGGCCTCGCCCTGCACGCGACCGCCCAGAGCGACTTCCTGCGCTTCATCGACGGCGAGCTCGCCCAGACGCACCAGGTGCTCTACAGCACCCACTCGCCGTTCCTTGTCAAGCCCGACCGCTTCGACCGCGTCCGCACCGTCCAGGACGTCGACGGCAGGGGCACCCAGGTCAGCTCGGACATTTTCCGCACCGACAGCGAGACGGTCTTCCCGCTCCAGACCGCACTCGGCTACGAACTCGCCCAAACTCTTTTCGTCGGGCCGGACTGCCTTCTCGTCGAAGGTCCGTCTGACCTGCTCTACCTCCAGATCCTGACCCAAGCGTGCGAGGTCGCCGGCCTCACAGGCTTGGACCCCCGCTGGGTCGTCACCCCTGTCGGTGGCGCCGACAAGCTCGGGACGTTCGTCAGCCTCCTCGGCGCCAACCAGCTCAACGTCGCCGCGCTCATCGACTCCAACCCCAAGGACAAGCAGCGCATCGCCGCGCTCCAGGACAACGGCCACCTCAAGGGCCGGGCACTGATCGAGCTCAGCGAAATCACGGGCACCGACGAGGCCGACATCGAAGACCTCTTCAACCCCGCCTTCTACGTCGCACTCGTCAACGCCTCATACCAGGGCGAGCTCTCCAAGCCCCTCAAGGCGTCCGACCTCAAGTCCAAGGCACCCCGCATCACCGCCCGCATTGAGCAGCACCTGCGCGAAAACGGCATCGCCAACGGCCGGCTCAACCACTACCGCCCCGCCGCACATCTGCTCCGTGAGCAGACCGACCTCATTCCCAAGATCGACAAGGACACGCTTCAGCGCGCCGATGCCCTATTCAAGCGGCTCAACAGCCTCCTCGACTGAGCTCGGCCATCATTGGGTTTTGCACCGGGGCCAGTTGATCAGATTTCGGTGCCTACCTTCGTACAGTCTTCGCGCCGCCTCGACAGCGCGCCGTGCGAGGATCGCTAACTTCGCACGGTCGGGCTGGGCCGCTCTATGTGCGTGTCGATGAGGAATCCGGCCACGGCGAAGCCCGCGTTCACGGCGAGTTTGGCGTGGCGAGGGGCAGGCCTGACAGCGCGCTTCCCGCGGCCATGCGCGTCGCTGAGGCTGTTCCGCAGGGACCCCAGGCCCGTGACGACGGTCGAGACGCCAGACAAAATCTGCTTGATCACCTGTTCACTGTGCTGGTCCGGGGCGATCTCCATGGCTCCGGCGGTGGCCTTGTAGAGCCGGCTCAGGTCCCAGTTGTTCTCGTACGAGACGCCCCGTTCATCGCAAATGTGCTTGCAGGTGCTCTCGAGCAGGGTCCGCGTAGCCGTGATCGCTCCCTCCGGATCAGAGTGGATCTTGTCGAGTGCCTGACGCCAAGAGTCTTGGACCGCCTTCCAGTCCGTCAGGGCGGCCAGTCGCTCGGCGGCAGCATCCGATCCGGGTGCGCTCTGGCCGAGCAGCAGGGCACGCAACTTTGCGATGTCCTCATCGGATGGGCGGCCGTGCTTGATGTTCCCGTCGTACTCGCACAGGCCAAGCAGGAACTGGACTTGCTGCCCAAACGACAGGAGCTTCAAACCCCGTTGGAAGATCTGCCACCGCGACTCCGAACCGCCACCCCAGCCGGTGTACTCGCCAAGGCCCTCCGTGTACTCGGCGAAGAGTCGGTGAAGGTCAGGGCCACTGAAGCCCGTCTCGCGCGCGAACATCGTTGTCGCCAGCTCGACCACTCGCACGGGCAAGTGGCCACTACTGTCGACCACGTGCGCGCCTAATCGTCGCGCCAGGCGAGGCAAGGGCCTGCATCTTGGCGAACTGCTCGAACAGGGCATGTTGTCGTCCGGCTTCACTCCGCTCATCGACGCGGAGCCCAAACAGCTCGTCAACGACTCGATCGAGCGTCTCATGCGCGGCCGCGACCTCCCCCGGAAGCCGACGAGGCTCGTACAAGTCGGCTAGTGACCGGTCGGGGTAGAGAGATCGTGACTGAATGACGGCGTCGCCAGCTTCGATCATCGCGGCGCGGACGTCGACGTCGACCGGCGGCAGCGGCAGGTTGTTCCAAACGATGGTCCCAGAGAAGTTGTACCGAGACTCCAATCTTCCGCCGACGGTCTTCTGCCAAGTCAGGAACATAGCGCTGCTTATGACCGCAAAGCCGAAGCCATCAGGGTCGGGGCAGGTGTACACGCGGTTGTTTGCGATGACATCGCTGTTGAGCCGTGCGGCGGTGACCCACTGCCGGTTCTCGGAGAAAACCTGCGGGACGCAGAGGTAGGCCGTCGTGGGCTGATTGATGAACCAGAACAGGTGCGGGGTGGCTGCGCGCTGAACTGTGTCGGGGTTCCTGCTCGCAAGTCGCGTCGCCCGCACCGCCTCGATGCGAGATCGCAGAAGTGACGATCGTTTCACGTCGGCTGGGTCCATATCCACGAGCCATAGGCACCACCTTTCGACGCCGTGGATCAACTCCGAAGCGCCGACATATCGCCGGAGGTACTTGGCAACGATTGGATCCTGTAAGGCTTCAGCGGCTCCCGCACCATCGAAGATGAGGTAGCCACCATCATTCGGCATCGATCCGTACTCCATGACGGGCAGGTGGGGTGCGAGTGGCCTGCCCGTGCGCTTCCGAACAAAGATCGACGGACCGTCGACCAGGTATGGATTGATGGAGTCCACAACAGGCATCTCGACGGGATCTGATGTCGGCGTGTCGTAGGCGAACAGGCGCGGCTTGTCGGTCGTCTGTTGGGTGAACCCGAGGATGACGCAGTGGACCGTTGCTTTCCCCGTTGCCTCCGACGTCCAAGCGAAGGTGCGGTGCGCGAACTTGATTCGCCACCCTGCCTCCAGGATTTTCGGGAACATGAGTGCGACTGGCTCTCCCTGTGTGACCGAGTTGGTCGACACGAACGCGAAGACACCCTGAGTGCCGCTGAGGTAACGGCTCGCGATCGCATGCCACCCGGTTACGTAGTCCAGGTGTCCAGCGTTCTTCACCTGCCAAGCGTTCGCTAGATCGGTTGCCTGCTCCTTGCTCCTCGTGTGTCGCCCGGAAAAGGGTGGGTTTCCAGCAACGACGACGTCATTGCCGGCCGGGAGGACTTGTTCCCAGTCGATGCGTAGCGCGTTGCCGACGACGATCTTGGCTTCACGCTGGATGGGGAGGCGTTCGGGTGCCTGGCCGAATCGTTCCTTCAACTTCAGATCGCACTGTCGATCGATCATGAACATCGCCGTCTCGGCGATTCGGGCTGGCCACTCGTCGATCTCGATGCCGTAGAAGTGGTCGAGGGTGACCTTCAGGTCGGACTTCGCGTCGAGGGAGAGCTGGTGCTTGTCCCGTAGGTCGTAGAGCGCCTCCATGACCTGGAGCTCAATGGCTCGGAGCTCACGGTAGGCGACGATGATGAAGTTGCCGCAGCCACAGGCTGGGTCCATGAAGCGGATGTCGCCGAGTCGGTCCCAGAGTTTGTTGAGGGCGTTGACCTTCTTCTGGGTGGTGTCGCGGGCAAGGGCGGCCGCGAGCTCTGCACGCAGTTCGTCGAGGAACAGCGGGTTCAGTGTCTTGAGGATGTTCTCCTCGGACGTGTAGTGCTCGCCCAGCGCGCGTCGGGTTGCGGCGTCTCGCACTGACTGAAACATGGAGCCGAAGATGGCCGGGCTGATGCTGGACCAGTCAACGGCGCAGGCGTCCAAGACGGCCGCGCGGAAGTCTTTGCCCAGTGGCGGTAGCTCGATCCTCTCCTCGAAGATCCCGCCGTTGACGTACTTGAAGCCTTCGAAGCCGTTCGGCACGCTGCTGGGGTTGGCCGTGTCGAGGAACGTGAAGAGGTCGTTCAACACCTGGGCAAGGTTCGAGCCGTCGGGCAAGGTCTCGTGCTGGATGACGTTTCGGAACGCGTCGGTGTGCCACATCTCGGTGTCGTCGCCGAACATGAGGAAGAGGATCCGGGCAAGGGTCACCGAGATCTCGTGGTCCCGGACCTTGGGGGCCACCGTTGCCGGGTAGGCCTTCTCCACGGCGGCGTACATGTTGGCCATGAGCTTGGATGCCCGTTTGGACTCATTCTGAGCTTCGGTGTCGAAGGCCTCCCGAACCCGTCCCAGCACAGCGTTGGCGTCGAGGATGACGTCGAACGGCATCCGGATGATGTCAAGGCGAGCGGCGAACTTGGGGTCGGTCTCCCCCTTCTTGTGCCGGTGGCTGGTAAGCCGTGACGTGACCGAGCCATCCTTGGCCCGCCGCACTGGCCAGCGCCAGACCTGCTCCTTCTCGTCGTCGAAGATGACGAGTCGGTCGGTGGTGGTCTTCGCGATCAGGCGGTCGAGTTCCGCCTCCAGCACAGATCCCGGGCGCTCATCGCAGACCCACACGCGAAGGCCCTTGTAGGACGCAACGTTGTGGGCGCTGACCTGGCGGCCATCGTCGTCAGTCACGCTGATCGACTGCTTCACGTCGGGCGCCAGCCAGTTGAGGTCCTCGATGAAGACCTCTTGGAAGGCGCCGCGGTCCACCTTCGGCAGCAGGTCCTGGCTCACTGGTCAGTCACTCCGATCGAGCAGACGATTCGTAGCTCGTCTGACTCGCTGGAGCCGATGACGAGACGGTCTTCGCGGTGAAGTCGGTCGAGCAGGTCAAGGATGTCCTGGTCGGGGTACTTGTTTCGCAGCGCGATCGACAACTGGTTGGTGGCATGGGTTGTCAGTGGCCGTTCGTGCAGGGAGTTGAGTGCATCCTCGGCCTGTTCGGCGTAGAAGGTCCCACCGAAACGCTCCCAGATCCTTTTGCGGACACCGCGGAGGTTTCCGGCGGCACGCGCCTCGATGGTCAGTGGACCTCGAACCAGCTCGGCCTCGCGCTCGAAGTGGTCGTCACGGGGTGATGCAGTGGGGGTCGTTGGCTCGGCTTCGAAGATGCGCAGGGCCTCGGCTGGTGTGAGCAGCCGCTCAGCGCCCGCAACGGACTCGCTGACCGCGAATGCGTCGACCCCTGACTCGGTGCGCACGAAGCAGGCCACGCCACCAGTGGACTCACGGGCGTACTTGTCGCGCGTGGAATGGATGAGGTCCGGGAGCGCGAGCACCCTCTTCGTCACCTCGGGGTGGCTGTTCTGGGCGTTGCTCCACGCCAGCCAGGCCTCGCTCACGGCATCTGCTTCGCCCTCTCCGTCGTCATCGCCGTCAGAGAGGTTGCCGTTGTAGAAGTTGTGGAGGAGGTTGATCTCGTCGTCGGTTCCGAAGAACTGCTCATCGGAGCCGAATGCTTCGGCGGCCGCACTGAGACGCGCACGGATGCGCTGGCGCAGCCGAATCTGCTGCTCGACCTTGTCGTGGGTGATCAGGTAGACGTGGACCGTGTCGGACTCCTGTCCGACACGGTCCACTCGACCGGCGCGCTGGATGAGCCGGATGATCGCCCACGGCAGGTCGTAGTTGACGATCACGTGACTGTCTTGAAGGTTCTGGCCTTCTGAGAGGACGTCCGTGGCAACGAGGACGTCGATGGGGTCAGCGGGCTCGGCCACCTCGCTGACGCTTTGGCCTGGGAGCCGATTGGAGCGTGGGGAGAATCGGCGGGCGACATCGGAGGGGTCAGCCACGTCTCCCGCCGCCAACCCGACGTTGTCGACACCCGCGGCCTCAAGCGCGTCCGCGACGTACTCGGCGGTGTCCTTGTACTCGCTGAAGATGAGCACCTTCTGGCCCTCGTGGTCACCGCGTAGCAGGTCGACCAGCGCGTTCACTTTCGTGTCACGCGTGGAGTCCCAGCTGCCGAAGCGGACCAGGAGGGACGTGATCAGCTCGTTGTCCTTGATGAGGTCGTGCCGCAGCGTGGTCTTGAAGACCGTGGAGTTGAGCCACTTGGTCTTCGCCGGTGCGCTGTCGCGCAGCTCCTGGTAACGACTGGCCAGCGACCCACCTACCGGCTCGTCGCTCTCGAGGTCGTCGTCGCTGACGGCGATCTGCCTATCGGTGAAGCTCCCCAGCGGGACCTGCAGCTTATGGTCGATCGCGTGGATGAAGAGCTCGTTCCGGGCTCGCTGACGCTGCAGGGACAGGATGAACGAATGCCCGGACGACGAGAGGCGCTTGAACAGGCCGATGCGCACGAAGCCGCTGACGTTGCCTCGGCCTGAGCGGATGTCGTCCAGGTACTTCTTGTCCTCGGCAGTCTTGGTTGCTCGGGTGTCCTCGTAGTCGGAGAGCCGATACCGCGGCAGTGTCAGTTTCGCGATCGCGTCGAGAGTGGTGTCGTCCTCCATCAACGATGCCGGGTCGTCCTTCCCGAACGTGTGCGTGAGTGGATGCGGGACCCGGGTCGGGAAGAAGAACTCGGTGCCGTCGGCGAACTGGAGGTACTCGCGCTCTTGGACTGTCCCGTCCGTGAGGGTGATCAGCTTCTTCTTGGCGGACTTCTTGATGAAGCTGCGGGTGCGACGCACGAGGTGGTCGGACATGAGCCGGCGCCAGTCGTCAGATTCTTCGGAGCGCTTGAACGCCACGAGCGTGTTCGTCTTGCCGTCGACCTTGTCGGCCAGGGTGTGGTCCTTGGCCATCGCCGCCGAGGGGACAATCCCCAGGTCCTCGTCCTCTTCGATGTACAGGGACAGTTGGTTGGCGACGTCGGCGAAGGCCAGGTTGTAGGGAGTCGCGGTGAGGAGCAGGACCTTGCTGGAGTTGCGCCGGACGTACTCACTGATCGCCTCGTGGGCCCTGGTGGTGTCATTGCGAAGGTTGTGTGACTCATCGCAGATGACGAGTTTGTACAGCTTCAGGTCTGGAAGGACCTTGTCAGCCATCGAGTAGGGAACGACGCGCGCGCCCTCCACCCCGTAGGCGTCCAAGTGCTCCTGCCACATCGACTCCAAGTTCTTCGGGCACAGCACCAAGGTGGTGTAGTCCTCGGCGGCTTGAAGCATCAGGGCAGTGGCCACGGCCGTGAGCGTCTTGCCCAACCCGACGACGTCGCCCAACATGGTGCCGCCGCGGCGAACGATCCGACGAGCCAGGGTTCGCACAGCCGTGACCTGGTAGTCGAGCAGAAGGTCCTGCATCGACTTGGGAAGCACGTACCCCAGGCCGTCGCGAGCATCTTGTGACAAGGCGTGACAAACCTTGAGGTAAACCTCGAATGGTGTGGCCTGCTCCTCACCGGACCACGACTCCTCGATCAGCTCGATGATCTCCTTAGTGATCGTCAGGGAGTACTTGTCGTCCCAGCGGTCCTCGAACCACGACGCCAGCTTCTGGTTGGGGTCCTGGTCCGCGATGTCGATGTTTAGCTCAAGGTTGTTGAACAGGCCGGCGCCCGTGAAGTTGGAGGACCCGAGGTAGGACCACAGCGGGGCAGGGCCACCGCCCCCGCGAAGGATGTACGCCTTGCCGTGAAGCGGTCGCCTGGTGAACACCTTGATCTGGACACGCCCCGACTCCAACTGCCGCTTCATGAGCTGAAGGGTGGCCTGCCCGCTCTTGGTCGGCAGCCCGCGCATCAACTGCGTTCGCAGGTGGCGCACGAGCCGCTCTTTCTGATCGAGCGCCTTGCTGTTGTCGTGGATGGCCGCGCCGGCCCCTTGCTCCGCAAGCTCTGCTTGGAGCGAGCTCAGGATGGCCTGGGAGTCGGACGGGGCAACCATCCCCACGAGGACCCGAGCGACAGGCGGGTCCCCCTCGGCGAAGGGCTTGCCGCCGATGATGTCTCCGAGGTGGCCCCAGCCGCGCAGGTCGAGATAGCCAGTCGCGACGTCCAACGACTCGTAGGACCCGCCAAAGTAGTCCCGAAGGGCTACGCCCAGCTGACTCTCCGGCGTGAGGTTGTCAAAGATCTTCGGCACAGTGGTGATCCTGCCTCAGCCTTGTGTCGCAGTGGGGCCAGGGTACGTGTAGTGAAGTAGGCACCTCTCGACGCTGGCGAGGGCGGCCTCGACAACTTGACGCTCACGGAAGGTGCCCCCTGGGCGGGCCACGGCTGCCTTGAGCCGTTCATGATCGAGCCGGAGCTGAGCGCGCTCGTAGTCGTATGCGCGCCGACATTTTGTGCCGCAGAACAGCTGTGGGCGTCCACGAGTGTTGTTCCGGGTGATCCGCACCGCTTCGGGGCATCGCGGATTCATGCACAGGAATGACTCCTGGGGCTGGACGGCGGTTGGCCATTCGCTGGCCACTTTGGGGACGGTGGCTTCGTCCGGGGCAACGGCAGTGTTGATTCGCTGGGGCACAGCCGGTAGACGTCCTTCGCTGGGGTTGGTCAGACCCTGGCGCCGAGCGTTGGTGGCACCCGGCGTGTTCAGTGACAGGTTGGTCAGACCCGTCGATTCGACCCTACCGGACTCGGCCACGATCAAAGGGTAGGTCAAAGTCTCATTCGCATGCTGAATAAGCGACAGAGACGGCGCGACCTGCGACATCGTGTTCTCGCCTGTCCGGCCCGCTGTTCCGGGCGCCGTGGTGAACCGACATCGCCAAGATATACAGCCAGGCTTGCGCACCTGTGTGTGTCGCTTATTCAGCAACGAACCCTTGATTCAGGCCGAGCCTCGCCGTAGGCTCGGACTCGGACAAGATCCGAGACCTCATCCGCACACGGATGAGGGGCACCCGCGCCAACGGGTACCCCTCGGCGACGGTCCCGATGCAACTGTTGCCCAGAAGCGAAGGTGCCGTCGCGTGCACGAGTCTATTTCGCCTGCCCGGAAGCGGCCAGCCCCTGTGGTGCTGGCTCCCGAGTTGGGGACCGAGTGGTTGTTCGACGTCGGGGATGGCCTGACCGCGTGGCCATGGAAGGACGCCCTCGAGGTCACCCGCCTGGTGAGGGCGCGAACCCCCAAGGCGAAGGCACGCTCCGGCCACCTGCCGGTGCACGCATACAGCACGACGACGAAGACGCATCTGCATCTGGAGTCCGGGCTAGAGCCAATACCGTTCAGTTAAGAT
>Ga0208822_1000877_pt1 | contig 22247 bp, 10 predicted proteins | sample AD_STIC08_MetaG_FD_184435 | JGI IMG/M metagenome (GOLD analysis project Ga0208822, IMG submission 184435) | Active sludge microbial communities of municipal wastewater-treating anaerobic digesters from USA - AD_STIC08_MetaG (SPAdes) (version 2) | ecosystem: Engineered > Bioreactor > Anaerobic >...
CAATTACGCTTATAAGCCCTGAGAACGGAGCGACGAACCTGGCGACGCCGGTGAGGCTGGAATGGGAAGCGGCGCCGGGCGCTCAAACGAACGCGGGCGAACGCGCGGTGAGTTTATCGTACCAGGTTTTTCATAGAAAACAGGGAGAGGAATACCCCGACGCACCCGCCGAAACGACTGATAAATCCTATAGCTTGACCGACCTCGACCCCGACGCCACATACACGTGGTATGTGAAGGTGGTACAATCGAATGGTCAGACTCTGACAAAGGATAGCAAAGAGTGGACGTTCAAGACGGGCGCAGGAGGGGCTACAGGAAAACCTATTAAACGATATAACTCTTCAGGAGCGCTACAAAAAGACTATGACAAACTCAGCGACGCGGTCAACGAAGCGGACAATGGAGATCGCATCGAAGTGGTCGGCGGAATGGAATTGAAAGAAGAGCCTGAAATCACCATCAATGGGACAGAGGTCACGATCCACTCTTCGAATCCAAACAATCCGTTTATTATAGATATGAGTGGTGGGAGAAGCGCCCCAGGTTCCAAACGAGGGGAAAACCGAGTTTTCCACATCACTAACGGCGCGTCGGTGACCATCCGCGATGCGATCATCAAGGGCGGTGTTGCGACCGATGATCTTTCTATTCTTTACGGCGGCGGGATAAGCATCACCGAACGTAGTACCGTCACGACCATCAACGCGACGATTATTGATAATACCGCAGGCATTGGTGGTGGGGTGTCAGTCGAAGATGGTTGCACCTTCAACGCTTTAGACACGACGATCGCGTCGAACACGTCTACTAAGGGTACTGGCGGTGGAGTGTATGTCATTGGCGGCACTTTCAACGCGAACAATGTGATCATTAGAAAGAATCAGGCAAAGGGGGGCGCACAAGGTGTTGATTCTAGAGATGTCCGCCAGATGAAACTTGTGGGTGGCGATGTTGTAGCTGTTTTGGATGGCGCATTCAACACCGTGGGCAGGTCGATCAGGGAGAGCGGCGAAAGAGCAGGCACTTCGGGTATTGGCGGTGGTGTGGCTGTTGTATGGGACAGCATCTTCAACGCCACGGAAACGACGATTATGGAAAACACCGCGAAAGCGGAAGGCGAAAAGGGCTCGGCCAATGGCGGTGGTGTGGTCGTCTGGAGGAGTACCTTCAACGCTTACTCAGGCACGGCGATCACGGGGAACAGAGCGGAAAGCGAAGAAAAAGCCTATGGCGGTGGCGTGGTTGTCGACTATGGCGGCACCTTCAACGCTTACGAAGGCTCGATGATCGAGGAGAATATCGCAGAAGGCGTATGGGCCAATGGCGGTGGAGTGGCTGTCCTTAAGAACGGCGGCACATTCAACGCCACGGGTACAATGATCGCTTCAAACACTGTGGATGGCTCGCATACCTATGGCGGTGGGGTATTTGTCTCGCGGAACGGCAGCTTCATCGCTTCCAACGCAGACATCAAATTGAACCGGGCGACCGGACCCTTCGATTGGAATGGCCAAGGCGGCGGCGTGGCTGTCCGTGGCGGCACTTTCGAAGCGAAAGACGAGACGAGCATCTCTTCGAACTCCGCTGGCTATGGTGGTGGTGTGTCCGTCGAAGATGACAGAGTGGCTGAAGAGGCTGCTGTACCAGGTACCTTCAACGCGGAAGACGGAACGGTTATTAGTGAGAATAACGCAACACAGAAAGGTGGCGGGATTTGGTGGGTTGCGGCCGATAAAATTTCTAGCGAAATTTTGGGTAAAATTACAACGAATGGTAAGGATTGGACTCCTCAAGCAGACCAACAGGACAATTTCTCGGTTGATACGAATGGAAGCATACGCACGCCTGCAAATACCGGCCACCCCGTCCAAGTCTTAAATAATACGGCGGGTACCGCAGGGAGCGCGCAGATGAATGTGATCTTTCCATAGAAAACGATTGTAGGCTTTGAAGAGCCGCACGGTTGTGCGGCTCCTTTTTTTGAAAACGGCTTGTCCCTTACCAGTTTTTCTCCGTTCCCTCTGTGGGAACCGTGTTTTTTGTGAACCTCTGGGAACGCCGGACTTTAGTCTGGCATGTCTTTTCTTTTTTCGGGAGACCCTGCCCCTTGCCGGTTTTTCCTCTGTGTTCTCTGTGCTCTCTGCGCGAACCGGCTTTTTGAACGCCTGGGAACGCCGGACTTTGCGGTTCATCGCGGGGTAACCAACGGGACCCCGCGATACGCCTTTCGCGTTTTAAGCCTTCCCGGTCAGCGCATACAAAAGCGTATCGCGCCTGGGAACGCCGGACTTTAGTCCGGCATGTCTTTTTTCCAGGGAAACCCTGTCCCTTGCCGGTTTTTCCTCTGTGTTCTCTGTGCCTTCTGCGCGAACCCTGTTTTTTCAAGACATGCCAACTTAAAAGTTGGCGTTCCCAGGGCCATACCAGATGTTCCCAGACAGGCAGATCGACTGGAAGTCAGCCCCACGAGTTATCCTCAATCTTTTCTCCGTGTTCTCCGCGCCCTCTGTGCGAACCGGTCTTTTGAACGCCTGGGAACGCCGGACTTTAGTCCGGCATGTTTTTTTCAGGGAAGTCCTATCCCTTGCCCGGTCTTCCTCCGTGTTCTCCGTGCCCTCTGTGCGAACCCTTTTTTAAATCTTTGGAACAAACGAAAACCTCGGTATCGCGCCGTCGCAAAAAGAAAAAGCACTTACGCCGCGATGCCCTTTCTGTACCAAGACATGCCAACTTAAAAAGTTGGCGTTCCCAGATGTTCTCAGAGAAAGGCCGACTGGAAGTCGGCCCTACGAGTTATCCTCAATCTTTTCTCTGTGTTCTCTGTGCCCTCTGTGCGAACCCTTTTTTTAGTTTTTGGAACGAAAACCGAGGTATCGCGCCGTCGCAAAAAGAAGGGGCGCTTACGCCGCGATGCCTGCGTTCGGGGTATCGCGCCGTCGCGAAAAGAAGGAGCGCTTACGCCGCGATGCCCTTTCTGTACCAAGACATACCAACTGAAAAGTTGGCGTTCCCCATAACTTGACCCGCACGCTTTTTCACCCCCCTGGGGTGTCACGTGTTATAATCTCGCGAAAAGCGGGAGCGCGGGGTAATCCCGTAGGTGAGGAGGCAGCATGTGGACTACACGAAAAGGGTCGTCGAATTGAAGAGGCTGCAACGAGAGGCGCGGTTGTATGTGGGTATCCCGAAGAGGGCGAAAGAGGGGGAACGTTTCCCGGTCCTGTATATGCACGATGGGTCCAACCTGTTTTCGGATGAAGAATCGTTCAGCGGGGTTTCGTGGGGTTTGATAGAAGCCTATCGGGACTTTCCGGATTTACCGCGCGTGATCGTGGTGGGGCTCGAATGCGCGCAGGGCGCCGAACGGTTGGAAGAGTACTCGGGCTTTCCTATTTCGCATCCGGAGCTGGAGTCTTACACACCGAAGCCCGTGGGCGGAAAAGGGGGTCTCTATCTCGACACGATCGTTTCGGAGATCAAACCGGTGATCGATCGAAAATACCCGACTCTCCCCGGCTCAGAATACACGGGGATGGCCGGCGCCTCGATGGGCGGTGTCGTCACCCATTACGCCGCTTTGACGAGGGGAGAGGTCTTCTCCCGTTTCGGCTGCCTTTCGGGGGCGTTTTTCCTCTCGGAAAGGGACGTGTTGCAGGCAACGGAAAAAGCGGATCTGTCGAGAGTCCGGCGTTTTTTCCTTTCGGTCGGCACTCGAGAAACCGCAGTGGGAGATGAAGATGAGTATGTGCGCGCGAATCGGGCGCTATATACCGCTTTATCCCAAAAACTCGACCCCGAACGTCTGCGTTTCACCCTGGTCGAGGGTGGAATACATCACGAATCCGAGTGGGCGAAGCTGATACCCTCGGTCATCCGCTTTCTCTTCTCCGACATCGAAAATTCTCGTATCCCCGGGCGTCCCTGACCCGTCGCGTCTCAACGAGTTTGGACGCCCAAGGATATCTGATATAAAGAACGCCGATTGTTCTGAGCGGGTGTCGATTATCTCCTATCCCTTTTTGGAGGTATCTGGCTCGCAATGAAGGCGAACTTGTCCACGTTCTCCTCGATGATCTTTTCGATCGGTTTCCCCATACCGTGGCCGGCTTTTTGGTCTAGGCGTAACAGGATCGGCCGGTCGCTGGTATTCTTCTCTTGCAGCGTCGCGAGGTATTTGAAAGAATGAGCGGGAACCACGCGATCATCGTGATCGGCCGTCATGACTAACACCGCGGGATAGTCTTTTTTCTCGATATTGTGAAGCGGCGAGTACGCTCGTAGGTTATGAAAGTGCTCCTCTTCGTCGGGGCTGCCGTATTCGGGCACCCAACCCCAACCGACGGTGAAGCGATGATAGCGCAACATGTCCATCACGCCGACCTGCGCGATCACTGCCGCGAAGAGATCGGGACGCTGGTTCGTGACCGCGCCCATAAGGAGTCCCCCGTTTGATCCCCCCTGAATGGCCAGCTGCCGCGATGAGGTGTACCGGCGTTCGATGAGGTGTTCGGCAACAGCGATGAAATCATCGAACACGTTTTGCTTGTTAAGAAGCATTCCCGATTTATGCCACTGCTCCCCGTACTCTCCTCCACCACGAAGATTAGCGTAAGCGTACAGGCCTCCTTGTTCGAGCCAGTAGATGACCGAAGGGTTGAACTCCGGAGTTAAGGAGATGTTAAACCCGCCATAGGCGTACAAGAGCGTGGGGCGCGGGCGCTCCCCAGCACCGTCTACACCTCGGGTGATGAAAACGGGAACGAGGGTACCGTCTTTGCTTTTGCAAAAGATTTGCTCGGTCACGAACCGAGAGCGATCGAAAGGAACCGTTGATTCTTTGAACGGTTCCGTTTCTCCGGTGGAAAGGTTCACCGTGTATATGCCAGTGGGGATGATGAAGGAGCTGTAAGAGAAAAGGATGCGATCCATCCCTTTATCCCCATCAAAAAGGTAGACGCTCCCGAGGCCGGGGGTCCGAACCTCCCGTTCGAGACGGCCCGAAAGATCGTGAATGAACACCCTAGATGCGACGTCTATTAAATATCGCGTAACGATCCGGGTCCCTATTTTCCAAGCGCCCTCCAAAGGGTCTTTCGCTTCCGGTATCATATCGCGAATTTGTAAAGTCGTCGCGTCCACGCTCACGATTTTCTTATTTAGCGCGTTGTGGTCGGTCCGGAAAAAGAGCGTGTTACCTTCGGAGCCGATATAGTCGTAGTCGTGCTCAAAACCTGGGAAAAGGAGCCGGAAGGTCTGATCCACCGGATCGGTGGTTTTGACTCTAACCTCGCAGCCGTAGGTTCCTTCGGAAGAGATTAAGATGATATGCCTTTCATCTTCGCTCACATAGGCGGTGTGGTATCGCAAGGGGTGGCAGGGATCGGAATAGACCAGTCGATCCTGGCTCTGCGGCTCACCCAGACGATGATAATAGACCTTTGCGTTCTCGTTCTTAGCCGACAGCTCTTTACCCGGCTCGGGCGCGTCGTATGCGGAATAGAAAAAACCGTCTTGATACCAAGCGGCCATCGGGAATTTGACCCAACGGAGTTCATCGGACATTGTTTTGCGTTCTTGAAGGTCGAGCACCTTCAGGACTCCCCAATCGGATCCCGCTTCGGATTGTAAATAGGCCAGATACCGATTGTCTTTGGAATGGTCGTTCAGCGTGATCGCGACCGTCCCGTCTTCGGAAAGCAGGTTTGGATCGATGAGGACTTCCGGCTTCCCCTCTATCCCTTCTTGGATGTAATAAACGTATTGGTTCTGCAATCCGTCGTTGTATCCATACACGATCTTGTTGCCGACCACAGTAAAGGTATTGTACTTCGGGTAATTGTAGAGCTCGCGTAAACGCTTCCGGATGCTCTCTCTTTCGGGCACCTCCTCGAGGAACGACTGCGTCAGCTCTTTTTGAGCGTCAAGCCACGGACGAAGGTCTTCGTCGTCTTCCTTTTCCATCCAACGGTAGGGATCCTCTATTTCAATTCCAAAACGGGTCTCCACCTGATCAATTTTCTTTGCCTTCGGATAGGGTTTCATAATATCCTCCTTCCTTCCATCGAATTATGCCGGAATATATTTTCCTCTTTCAGAACCGGACATTCCGAAAACCGAATGATACGGTTTCTACCGGTGTTCTTTGCGTGATAGAGGGCTTTGTCCGCGCGGGTCAAAAGTTCGTCGAGCGCGATCCTTCCGTGACTCGTCGCGATACCGATGCTCGCCCGCATCGGAATATCGCCGAGCGCAGAAGGATAAGGCTTTGCCCTCAAGGCGTCGCACACCCTCTGGAAGACGGTGGTTTCCGCCCCTTCTTTTTGATTCGGTACCACGAGGAGGAACTCGTCCCCTCCTAAACGGGCAAAGAGGTCCGTTTCTCTCAAGCACGGCTGTACGACATCCACGAAATGCTTCAGCACATCGTCGCCTATTTGATGACCATAGCGGTCGTTGATCTCCTTGAATCGGTCGAGGTCTATCATGCCTATGGTGATGCTCATCGGAACCGCCTTCGCGGGATTAAGGAGCGTGTTCAAAATATCTATAATCGCGCGGCGGTTGAGCAACCCCGTCAAATGGTCGTGTTTGGCCTCGTATTCCAATTGTTTTTCTATTAGGGCGCGTTCGGCCCAAGCGACTTGCTCTCGTTTCTGTGTACGCTGTTGCAGAAAGATCAGGTAACCGACCCCGATCGAAAGGCACAGAGTTAATATGAAGAGGGCATTGGCGCTGAATAGAAACGTATCCAACTTGTCCTTTTGCTCTTCGAGAATGTTTCGGGCAACGGAAAAAGACTCTTGATTCAACTGTTGCGCTTGAACCAGCGCGTTGCTCAAGCGTGATACGATGATTTGCAAGACCATCGGGCTATCGGGCGGGATCCCCCCAACGCCTTCTTCTATCCAAACGCGCGCGTCAACGAGCGCCGGCGCCAGTGTGGCGTGGAAAGAGGAGGCTTGGATGAGGTTATCAAACACAAAAGACTCGCGCATACGTACGATCGCCTGATACGTCTCCTCGATCTGCGCTTTCAACGCGCGAACCGTTGGCTCCGAAGCTTGCGAGCGAGCGCGTTCGGCAAGGGTCACCGCTTCGGCCGCTTGCTCGACGATGACGGTTAATTCCTGAAGTTGTTCTAAGAGCGTGTTTGGCAGCGTCCGCTCGACCGCTCGGAGTGTCGAGTTGGTGAACCACCCCGAAAATACGACGATCGAAAGCACCGCAATAATGGCGATCCATTGGGACAGCCGTGAGAAAAAAGATGCGGTTTCGCCCATCAGGGTTCCTGTTTCGATACCATACCCCGCTCTGCGTAAAAGCGATAAGCGCCGGGATGAAGAGGAATGGAGAGACCGTCGAGCGCGGTATCTAGCGTAATGGAAGCGCCCTGGGCGTGTCCGGTTTCGAGCAGCGAAAGGACCTGTTTTGACCAGAGGCTTTCGGTTAGGGCGTAAGCCATCTCGTCGGGGAGGTCTTGGTGGACCACTAAAAGAGCATAGACTTCGATCGTGGGCGTTTGACCGATGCCTTGGTATACCCCTGCCGGGATAACCCCTGGAAAGAGATAGGGATGTTGCCCTTGGATACGCTCCGCAACTGTCGGATCGATGGGAACGATAGAGTAGTCCACGGAGGTTAACCGTTCGATGGCGAGCGCAGGTACACCCGCCATCATACAAAATCCCTGCAATTCATTTCTCATTAACCGGTCGACCGTAAACTCCGGTTTAAGGTAAACCGGTTTCAGATCCTTCTCGGAAAGCCGATGGGCTTCCAATAGGATGCGTAGAACGGCCAGCGTGCCCGAGCCCGCTTCGTCCAAAGAGATTGTCTTTCCTTTTAACTGATCGAAGGTTTCGATACGCGCGTCTTTACGAACCACGATTTGCATCTTTTCTGGATAGAGACTGGCAATCGCGCGTACGGGCGCGGGTTCGGCGAGCCCTTCAAAGGGGCCTTGACGGGTGTAGGCCCAGTAAGCGACATCGGCTTGGACCAGCCCCGCTTCGGTTTCCTTCGACAACAGAGACTGGACGTTGGAAATAGACCCGCCGGATGTTTGGGCGACGAAGAGCGTTTCGGGAATGCCTGCGGGTTTGTCGGGGCCTAAGAATCGCGCGGTCAACCCCTGAGCGATGAGCTTTCCTATGGGATAATAGACTCCCTGCAACCCGCCCGTTCCGATTCTGAACAATCCAGGCGCTTGAGAAAAAGAAAGGCACACGCAGAACGAGATGAAAAATAGAGACGCAATTATTTTTTTCATCGCTATGACCTCTCCTTTACTGAATGAGATCAGAAAACAGATATTTTAGCATCCGCTATTATAACATATGAAAGAAAGAAACAGTGAGGCTGTGTGGGTCAAGTTACGGGATGACATAACTAAGAAGATTGCGGGGTAAGTGGTTTTTACTACCCCGCGATCAGCCCTTCCCCTTATACGCCGCGATGACCTTGTGGGTTATCGCGGGGTAACCAACGGGACCCCGCGATACTTTCATACCTTCGCGATACGCTCTGCTGCATTTCTATTTTCACAAACCATGCCAAACTAAAGTTTGGCGTTCCCAGTGAGACAGGCCGATTGGGAAGTCGGCGCCACGAAGGCGAGGCGCTTTCTCGCCGAGACCTAATAGATCAGCCGAACACGCTCGGTAACACTGGTCAAGAGGAGCTCAGACACTTCGAAGGCTTCGTTTCCGTGTTCGCAATCGACATAGGGCAGTTGCAGAACCACCGAGAGGAACTGCACGTCTTCGGGTTTTACAGCCGGCGTGAGGTCGACATCGTTTTGTACGGTCAATCTCAAAGGGTCCAAGTTGCCGAAGAAGTAATCCCTGAACGCGCTCCGTTGTTCCTCGGTGATACCGGAGGTCAGGAGGGCGATTTGGCCAGCAGAGGTGTCTACCGGTATCCAACCGTATTCCGGAAGGTAGAACTCCGCCCAGAAATGGCTGCCCAATTGATCCCCAAACAGTTGAAAACCGCCGGTCGTCCGCGCCGGGATGCCAATAGAGCGACAGAGCGCGGAAAAGAACATCGATTGAGAGCCGCAATCGCCGTATCCATTTTCAAACACGACCACGCTTTCGGGAATTTGGACGGCTTCGTAGTAGCTGTGGGCCATAAAACTGTAGTCGATATGATCGATGATGTAGTCGTAGAAAAGTTTTGCCTGCCGGTAGGGATTGGTTTCGCCCCCGACGATGGTGAGCGCCAGTTCTCGAAACCGTTCGTCGTAAAAGGCGCCCCCCGCAGATTTGGTATAAGTCTTGTACAGAGGGGATTCCGTGTCGTACGGGGCGATGCGGTCTACCGCGACATCAAAATGCTGTTGATAGCGGGTGTAGGCGTAGGCGTAGCGGAACTCGAACGGATCCGGCGCCCTTTCCAAGTCAAACAGCAAGACGAGGTAGGCGAGGTCCCCATCCACGACGGGGTAACCCGAAAGCGCTTCAGCCGGTTGGACATCCAAGATGGATATGTTGTTTTGATAGGGGCTCAGTAACGGCAGGGGCATCCAGAGTTTCAGAAAACCCGTATCCGGCAGCTCGGATTTCGGCACCGACACCGCATAGTCCACCACAATGGTCCGCGGCTTGAAATAAGGCGTTAACCGCGGTTTGAAGCCATTCGTCAACTGGGTCTCGGAAACATACTCTTCCAAAAAGGATACGACCACCGGTTTTGTTTTTTCGGTCCATTCGGGGTGCTGTAAACGCAACTCCGGATCACGATAGAAGAGATTCTCCTCGAATTCGGAGAAAAAGAAGAGCCCGTCTTCGGTTTCCAAGCGTTGTATCCGGCGCGTTTTGACGAAGTCTATGATTTCTTCGTCCGTAGCGAGAGTGGGATAATGGGCTTGGATGATGTTTTTCGCTTCTTCGTAAGGGATGGAGAAGTTTAAACGGATTTTGAGTTCATTCTTCTGAAATCGCGATACCTCATCAAAATGCAGGCCAGTCGCGAACATTAGACAGGACAGCAGCAAAACGACAACGACAACTCCACTTCTAATACGCATGACACGGTCACCTCGGTAGAATTGCTCAGGATAGTGAAAATTATAGCACCGCGGCTGATGTTAAGCAAGGGCAAGGGTTCACACGGAGGGGCAGAGAGAACAAGTAACACCTGCCGAAATGAAGTTCGGAGTTCCCAGGCAAAGCATCGCGGCGTAAGCGCTCCTTCTTTTTGCGACGGCGCGATACCCCGACAACATCGCAGTGTAAAAAAAAGACATAGAGGGGATCACGGGGTCGTAAAAACCACTTACCCCGCGATAACCCTACACGGGCATCGCGGCGTAAGCGCTTCTTCTTCTCGCGATGACGCGATACCCCAACATCATCGCAGTGTAAAAAAAGACATAGAGGGGATCGCGGGGTCGTAAAAACCACTTACCCCGCGATAACCCTACACAGGCATCGCGGCGTGAGCGCTCCTTCTTTTTGCGACGGCGCGATACCCCGACATCATCGCAGTGTAAAAAAAGACATAGAGGGGATCGCGGGGTCGTAAAAACCACTTACCCCGCGATAACCCTAGACGGGCATCGCGGCGTAAGCGCCCCTTCTTTTTATGACGGCGCGATACCCCGGTTTTCGTTCGTTCCAAAGATTAAAAACAGGGTTCGCACAGAGGGCACGGAGAACACGGAGAAAGGAATCTTGGGAACGCCAGCTTTTAAGCTGGCATGTCTTTAAAAAACAGGGGGCGTACGGAGAAAACAGAGGAAAAACTGGCAAGGGACTGGGTTCTCTCAGAAAAGGAAAAGACATGCCGGACTAAAGTCCGGCGTTCCCAGGAAAGTGGGGATCGCGAGACTTCGTGGGCTTTCGAAGTCAGCCCGCCGGTTACCCCGCGATAACCCTACACGGGCATCGCGGCGTAAGCGCTCCTTCTTTCTGCGACGGCGCGCAGCTTACAAGCTTGATGATCGAGCACGATGTCGGGGTATCAACGGTTTCATTGTACCCGGTTAAAAGGATTGATAACGATTACTTCGAGGAGTGAGTATAGCGAAACTGTTGACTCTATTTTTCGGTGCCGTGACCTTTTTCATTAGACTCTAAGTAGTTTCGGTAATCTTTCCGCTAATAAAGGAACGAAGAACGGCCGAAAAGATTTGTGAACTACTACGCGAGAAAGGCGAAAAGGAGGAAGCGCTATGAGCTGGAAAAAGAAAGCGATGGTCGTGTTGACGGTGGCCGGAGTTATCCTCATTTTTGGGAGCTGCTTCTTATGGGAAAAAGAAGAGGAGCTCAAAGCGGAACTGAGAAACATCGGACAAGAGATTCCGATACTGAAGATCATTGAAAGCGAGATAGAGATAATTGAAGCGGACACACGGATCGTCAGCTACAGCCTGACGAGCGATAGGAAAACGCCGTACCCGGAGGCGTTCACGGCGGGAGAACGCATAGTCTTCTGGCGGGAATCGGGGGCAGGGAAGCTCACGCTGATCGGGAAAGACGGGACGGGAAAAGAGGTCAGCCGTCTAAGCTGGAATACGCGTAAGAGGGAAGCGGAAGAACGAGACGCGGGGTTAGTCAAGCCGCAGGGTTTCTATATCAGAAGCAAAGGCAGCGGGGGATGGAGATACTATGGGCTCTCGTATGTCGACGGGATGACGGTGAGACAAAAAGTGCAGTTGGCAGGGGAGCTAGATGACGTGGGGAACGAGTCATACCTGATACGGAATGGTGTCGAAGATCTGTGGAACGAATGGAAAGAATTCAAAGAGGCACAGGGGGACATAGACGCGAGGGAAGGGGGATTCTTCACGGGGTCGAACCCGCGCTTGCCGCCAGGGACATCGGTGTTGAACGTGGAAACCGGCGAACCTTTCGACCCTTTTACAGGGGAGGAGCCCGTAAGCGTCATACGGTTCGTTGACCCAATATTGGAAGCGGCCGTACGGAATGCGGCGGGGTATACGGGGCAGCCTACCGGTCCGATTTATATTGAAGATGTCCTGGGGATAACCGTTCTGAACGTAGACGGTTCTACTACGCAAGCGGAGCGGGATGATCAGAAGGAAAGGTACTCCGAACCGCGATGGGAAAGGTCGGAGGACGGAACACCCTTGGTAAACGAAGAAAGGCAGCGGCAGTTTGGTGAGAGAGATACCCCCGGAGACCCATCACCCAGAGATTTGGGAGGACTCGTATCGCTGGAGGGTATCCAGCATTTAACGAACCTGGTGAGGCTGCTCTTCGGGAACAACCAAGTGAGTAACCTCACACCGTTACAGAGCTTGACGAACCTGCGATATTTGTCCTTCTGGGGCAACCAGGTAAGCGATCTCACACCGTTACAGAACCTGACGAACCTGCGGGAGCTATACTTCGGGAACAACCAAGTGAGCGACCTCACGCCGTTACAAAACCTGACGAACTTGGAGTCGCTTTACTTCTGGAACAACCAGGTGAGCAGCCTCACGCCGTTGCAAAACTTGACGAACCTGCACAATCTGGACTTCTATAACAACCAGGTGAGCGATATCGCGCCGTTACAAAACCTGACGAACATGAAGTATCTGTGGTTCTTTCAAAACCAGGTGAGCAGTCTTACACCGCTACAAAACCTGACGAATCTAGAGATGTTGTCTTTCGATAGCAACCAGGTGAGCGATATCGCGCCTTTACAAAACCTGACAAACCTGCAGCGTCTGGACTTCTGTAACAACCAGGTGACTGACCTCACGCCATTACAGAACATGACGAACCTGCAGCGTCTGCGTTTCTCCAACAACCAGGTGAGCGATATCGCGTTTTTTCAAAACCTGACCAACCTGCAGCGTCTGGACTTCAGTAGCAACCAGGTAAGTGACCTCACGCCGTTGCAGAACCTGACAAACCTGCAGGACCTGTGGTTCGATGTCAACCAAGTGAGCGACCTTACGCCGCTGCAAAACCTGACCAGCCTGCGAGCTCTGCTCTTGGGAGGAAACCGAGTGAGCGATATCACGCCATTACAAAATCTGACCAACCTGGAAGAATTGACCTTTTGGAGCAACCAGGTGAGCGATATCTCACCATTACAAAATCTGATCAACTTGCGGACTCTGAACTTCCAAAACAATCAAGTGAGTGATATCGCCCCTTTGGTTAATAACGACGGAATCGGAAGCGGTGATTCCATATTGATGCGCGACAACTTCCTCGATCTTACTCCCGGGTCACAAGACATGGAGAATATCGATACCTTGATCTCACGCGGGTGCGAGGTCGACTACTATCCGCAAAAACAACCGTCAGCTTGCAGGAACCCGTATCGGCAGTAATGGGAGAAACCTTGAGCGAGGGACAAAAATGAACCCCTTTTTCGCTCAAACGCTGGGAACGCCGGATTTTAGAGCAACATATACTGATTTTTCCCTTTCTGGGAACGCCGAAATATAGTTTGGGATAGTTTTTTGGGTGTACCCGGGTGCTGCTCTTGCAGGAGCGCCTTGGGAACGCCAAACTTTAGTTTGGCATGTGTTGTTTTTGCCTTTCTGGGAACGCCGGACTTTAGTCCGGCATGTCTTTTCTTTTTCCAGGAGAGCCCTGTCCCTTGCCAGTCTTTCCTCTGTGTTCTCTGTGCGAAACCTGTTTTTTGATCTTTGGAACGAACGAAAACCGGGGTATCGCGCCGTCGCAAAAAGAAGGAGCGCTTACGCCGCGATGCCCGTGTAGGGCTATCGCGGGGTTAACCAGCAGGCTGACTTCGGAAGCCCACGAAGTCTCGCGATCCCCACTTTCTTGGAAGCGCCAGACTTTAGTCCGGCATGTCTTTTCTTTTTCCAGGAGAGCCCTGTCCCTTGCAAGTCTTTACTCTGTGTTCTCTGTGCCCTCTGTGTAAACCTGTTTTTTATTTTTTGTACGTTCAAAATAAACGAAGACATGCCACACTAAAGTGTGGCGTTCCCAGGCGTTCCCAGGGTGTTCCGAAATGTTCCAGGAGAGTCAAGCCGACAGGAAGTCGGCGCCACGCTACCTTTGATATTTCCACCCGCGTTCTTTGCATAGCGCTTTCACCGCGTTACGGCCCATAGAGGCGCAGCCCAGGATGCCGGCGCCTCCGACGGATTGACCGATCAGGTAACAGGAGCGCAGTCCGGAAACCGCCAAGGGCTTGTGCAACATCGATCTCAACATCTGTTTGGAATTCATCACAGATGGGTCGCCGTAGCCCCTTCCGTTCCCTGTGAACCGCTCGGTCGTCAACGGGGTCGCCACGTCGATCGCTTCGATTTCGCCCCTTATTCCCGGGTAGAACGCCTCTAACTGGTCCAAAGTGGTACTCGCGATTCTTTCTTTCTCCTCGCGATAGCGTTCGGGGTGATTCGCCAGCTGTTCCCAATACGAGTAGTGGGTGTCATAGTGCACTTTCAGACTGGATTTCCCTTTCGGCGCCATACTCGGGTCGAAGGAGTGGTTCTGAACGGTGACGCAGTCACGCCAGACCCCAGCAATCTCAAATGGCCGTTCGGCGAACAGTGTGAGAGATGGGGGTTCGGCAGACAGATCGCGGTTCACACCGAAAGAGAGGTTCAGACCCATTCTCATCGCGTCCACAGGATGATCGAACCACGCCTTTTGCGTCTCATCCATATACTGTCCATCCAAAAACTTGACCATCGTGGCATATTCAGTCGCGTTGGAGATCACGGCGTCCGCATAATGACTCTCGCCCGATTTCAGCCGAACCCCTACCGCCCTGCCCCCCTTCACCAGAATCTTCTCCACTTCCGAACGGTAATGGATCTCGCCGCCTAAAGCCGTCAACCGACGGGCGATCGCCGAGGAAAACGCAAGCGAACCCCCGGGATACCAGCCGTAGCGTTTCTGTCGACACCCCGCAAAGATGACGAGATGGGCAATCACCGGTATATCAGTCCAATTGTACTGGAATGTGGGGAAGAACCTTCTTAGTACGGGATTGTGGAAGCGTTTGGCGTATTCGGACATCGAGGCGCCCCCTCGTTTTACAACCCGTATCATCTTGACCAAACGCGAAGGCCAGTCCGACCACTTCCAGAACCCCATCTCCGTGAAGTCTAAATGTTCGAACTCCCGCGAAAAATCAACGTAGGCATCGATCATTTGGCCGTCTTCCGGCGCGATACGCTTCAATTCCTGGGTCAGCAAGTCGGCGTCGAAAAAAACCCTCAGCGACCTCCCTTCCGCGTCCTTGATGGTCACCAGTTCATCCGAGTACACAACGTCCGCGGGGAACGCGCCCAACGCCTTCCATAGGTCGTTCGGCGCGGAGCCTTCTTCGGTTCCGGCGAGATGGTGTATCGACCCATCGAAAACGTACCCGTTCCGTTTCCAGGCTGTGCACAACCCTCCGGGCCCCGTCCCCATCTCGAATACCTTCGTGCCTATCCCGTTGATTCTGGCGAAGCATCCCGCGGATAGCCCACCTATGCCCGCTCCAATAACGATAACCGATCGATTCACGTCGTCTTCCCCTCCCTCTTTTGTGCGAGTAGTTCGCTTTTGTTTGAAAACCGGCGCTCTCGGCGCGTCAGTAAAAACCATCTATGCCGGAGCACACGTTTGACTCAAAATACCGGCCTTTCTTGCCGCATTATACTCTATAACGGGGGTGAAAATAACAGGAGGTGTGGCTCAAGGTATGGGGTGTACTCAAGAAACAAGACCAGAATCGATCGCACGTTTTTTTTCCGTGTGGCCATCGCGGCGTAAGCGCTTTTTCTTTTCGTGGGGCCGGCTTCCAGCCGGCCTGCTATGAAAACCAGGGTTCGCACAGAGGGCGCAGAGAACACGGAGGAAAAATGGCAAGGGATAGGGTTCTCCTGGAAAAAGAAAAGACATGCCGGACTAAAGTCCGGCGTTCCCAGGCGTTCCCAGGGCGTATCACAAGAGTAAAATGCATATCGCGAGAGTCCGTGGGCTTCCGAAGTCAGCCCGCTGGTTACCCCGCGATAACCTTGTAGGCATCGCGGCGTAAGCGCTTCTTCTTCTCGCGACGGCGCGATACCTCTTTCATTCGTTCCAAAGATCAAAAAACAGGGTTCGCACAGAGGGCACAGAGGGCACAGAGGGCACAGAGGAAAAACAGCAAGAGACAAGACTTCTCCAGAAAAAGAAAAGACATACCGGACTAAAGTCCGGCGTTCCCAGGCGTTCCCAGGGCGGATCACAAGAGTAAAAGGCGGATGCGGGGTCCTGCTGGTTACCCCGCGATAACACACACGGGCATCGCGGCGTAAAAAAGGCAAAAGGAGAATCATGGGGTCGAAAAATCCACTTACCCCGCGATGAACCTCTTAGCTATGTCGCTCCATAACTTGCCGCACGCTAAACCGGATCCTTTCTATTCCAAGCCCTTTCTAATAGATCTATTTTCCACAGCATCCTGGCTTCGCCAAAACAAATATCGAAAAAGCCTAACACAGCCCCACAAAGAATACCAGTTTGATTGCCGTTAGCGCGAGAGTACCGATACTCGTACGGGGTTGACAACTCTCATTTTATTATTGTATAATGATTGTAAACTATACGGATACGACTTTCTGAGGGGGTTCTTTATGCAGTTGAAATCCATACGGACGAAATTGGTCTTCGCGCTCGTTCCGATTATGGTCGTTGCCGCGATTCTGAGCGGTTTATTAATAGGACGCGTTTCTCGATCGACGATCGAATCTCTGATTCAAAGGCAAACCGACGAAAAAGTTATGGTTATGGCGGGTTTGATCGAAGAGTGGCACGTGGGCATTCAACAACGGCTGCAGAGTATCGCCTATTCAAACGTTATTCAGGCAATGAGACCGGAGGGGTTTCGCGACTATCTGCGAGCGCTGGTAGAGAACAGCGACGGGCTGTTTTACGATCTGTTCGTGACAAATACTACCGGAGACTCGTGGAACCGGGCTGGCGCCGTAGAGAATATGAAAGGACGCGCGGCCTACCAAGACATTTTTACCCTCAGAAAACCTTTTTCCGTGAGTAACGGCGAGGCCGACAGAGGAAGCGGGAAAGCGTCGGTTTCGTTCGCGTGTCCGATACGAAGCGAACGTGGTGAAATCGTGGGGATGTTGACCGCCGTCGTCAATCTCGAACGCTTGAGCAAGAAATTGGGGGCCAGCCCATACGCCCAAGACGAATACGGGTTCGTCGTGGACGGTAACGGTTTGGCCATCGCGCATAGCGACAACCAAAGTTTGGTGATGAAATGGAATGTGACGAAGGCGGGAGATTCGGGGTACAAGGACCTGCAACAGATCGGCCTCCGGATGCAGCAAGGCGAAACCGGGAACGGTGAATACACGGGTCCGGATGGCGCGCGATACCGCCTGTTCTATCGAACGATTCCCGGAACACCTCATTGGTCTATGGGAGTTAGCATCCCCGTGGTTACCCTGCAAAAGGTGAACCAACGACCAATACTTTTCCTCTACCTGACCTTCGGCTTCCTGATCCTTCTCGTCGCGGTGTTGTCATACGTAGTCGGTCTTTGGGTTGCAATACCGATTCAGGCGGTTGGCAACGAATTGAAGCGGTTCGGAGAGCTGGACCTAAGGCGAACCGTGAGCAAAGCCGACGACTATCTCGACCGGAAAGACGAGGTCGGCCAGCTGACGAGCGCGCTGGCCAAAATGGTGGTGGCGACCCGAAGCGCTTTCGGCTCGATTCAGGAGTCCGTGGGCGAGATGAACGCGTCCTCAACCCAGCTGGCCGATATCGCGCAACACCAAACGGAGGCGTCCCAGGAGTTAGACAAACAGGTTCAAAGGTTGGAATCCAACGCGCAAAACGTTTCCGCATCGATCGAAGAAGTGTCCAGCGGCGCTCAGGAGGTGGCGACCACCGCGCTGGGCGTTTCGAAGATCGCGATGGAGATCCTGGAGGAATCCAAGTCTACTTCACAAGCGGTGCAGTATGGGATGCAAGCGGCGGCGGAAGCCATCGGCAGCATACGCGTCGCCCAGACGCAAACACAGGAGATGGCTGTCACCGCCACGGAGGTTGCGGGTCAAGCTCAAAAAGTGGGGGAGATCGTCGAGCTGATCTCTTCTATATCTGAACAAACGAACCTACTCGCGCTGAACGCCGCCATCGAAGCCGCAAGGGCGGGAGAAGCGGGTCGCGGGTTCGCCGTTGTCGCCGACGAGGTGCGTAAACTGGCGGAAGAGAGCCAAGGCGCGACGTCGAATATCACCGCGATCCTGAAAACCTTAGCGGACGGTCTACGAAAGGTGGACGAATCGTCGCGGCGAACCGTCGATCTGGTGAAAAGAGCAAATGAGACGGGGGAAGAGATAGACAAACAATTTTCCGCGATTACCCGAAATGTGGAGAAGATCAACGAGGTGGTCGGCCATTTGACCGTTACCGCCGAAGAACAGAGCGCGTCGGCCGACGAGATGGCTTCAGCGACCGAGGCGTCCGCAGAAGCCGTCAATGACATCAGAGAACAGATCGAACGGATCGCCAAGAGCGTCGAGGAACAGGCGCGTGAAGCGGGTAAGGTCAGTCTATCAGCCCAACAACTCGATGCCCTCGCCCGAAAGGTCGGCGACGAGGTCGGAAAGTTTCAATTCTGACGGAGGGATCCGCGGTTTTTGAATACGGGTAGGGGTGTGGAAAACCGTTCCGCAAACCTTTATTTTAGCGTTTCTGACAGCATTTCATTTCTTCCCTGCGATTTCATTCTTGGCGTTTTTAGTTCCAAGTTGGTTCCAAGTTTGGTTCCAAGTCAGCGCGCGAACCAATGTGTTGGTGCGGTTTTTACCAAAAGCGTATGCCGCTCCACTTTGCTGAAGTTCACGCACCAACACTTTTAATTGAATTCGAGAAAGGCTTGGCGAAACTCGCTCCAATTCCTTAAACTGCGTTCCTTTGCTACCGTTTTTGCGAATATGCTTAAAAGCAGCTCTTTGTGGGTGCCACGGCTTAACCTGACAATTCTCGTGTGGACGCCAAGCTTTCCTGCTTGGTTGTTTTAGTTCCAAGTAGGTTCCAAGTTTGGTTGCAAGTTAGTTGCAAGTCAGTCGTAAGTATGAATGCAACCGTGATTTCAAATCAATGAGCAAACCAGCGTGCAGCCGAAGTCTTGCCTACGACATATATTAGTTCATCGCGCTTCAATTCTCTCATTAAAACTTGCAACTGACTCCGTGAATGACTCGGCAGAACCTGTTCCAACTCTTTCAACGGCGTGCCCTTATCACCATTTTTCGTTCTCTTCCGAGTTAAACGAGTAGGAACACGATTATTCCAACCTTGGTACAGCGAGCTGGATTTACCTGGCGACCAAAAAGATTGCCAGGAGCGTCTGTCAGGCGATAGGCATCGCGGTGTAAGCGCTTTTTCTTTTCGCGACGGCGCAATACCCTTTTTAGAAAGGCATAGTGGGGATTGCGGGGTCCCGTTGGTTACCCCGCGATAACATACACGGGCATCGCGGCGTAAGCGCCCCTTCTTTTCGCGACGGCGCGATACCCCTTTTAGAAAGGCATAGTGGGGATCGCGGGGTCGTAAAAATCACTTACCCCGCCATAACCTTCTAAGTTCAGCGTTCCCAGACGCTGTCAATGCGCTGTCGAAAAATATTGACGCCTCGCCTTGATAGGAGTATCATTGATGCCATCTCGATGGATTATCCGATAAACGTGCACTCATACCCACAATCTACGGGAAAAAAGGAGCGATTTTCGTGAAAAGAATCAGGATTTTCTTAGCGTTGATCTGTTGTACATTCGGCGCCGTGGGAGCGTGGGCCGATCCAATGGTGAAACCCGCCACCGAACCGACGAAAGCCGCAAATGCCGCATACTATCGTTTGCTCGATTTTTCCGATGATCGGGAGTTCGAAAACGCCACACGCGGAGTGATTGAATGGACCGAAAGCGTAGCTGTCCAAAGGGAGAGCGGAGGGCTTGCCTGGGGGGTCAACGCCGCCGATTACGCCGGTGAGGCGCCCGGCACCACAAATCCCAGTCTGTGGCGGAACGCCCAGCTGAATGCCTATGCTGGCCTTTTCGAAGTGTGCGAAGGCATCTATCAAGTGCGGGGATATGATATGGCCAATGCCACGTTTATCCGCACGGATACCGGTTGGATCGTCTTTGACGTGATGATGTGCAAAGAGAATATGGCTGCCGCCTTACAACTGATGGAGGCGCACTTCGGAAAACTCGACATCAAGGCCGTTTTGTACAGCCACCCGCATATCGATCACTTTGGGGGTATCGAAGGGCTGATCACAAAAGACCAGGTCGCCGACGCGCGACTACCGTTGGACGAGCAGCTCCTTTCCGGAAAAATTCCGATCCTCGCGCCCGAAGGCTTTCTGGAACACGCGGTGAGCGAAAATGTGTACGTGGGTAAAGCGATGGGAAGGCGCGCCCAATACCAATACGGAGTGCTTCTGGAACAGGGCGCCACGGGACGGTTGACCATCGGAATCGGTATGGGACAGTCGCTGGGGACACTGTCGCTCTTCGCACCCACTTGCGAGATCAGCGAGAGAAACCGGAACATATGGATTGACGGTTTGGAGATACAATTTCAGCTGACCCCCGGCACGGAGGCGCCCGTTGAAATGAACGCCTACTTTCCCAGATACCGGGCGCTGTGGTTGGCCGAGAACTGCACGGGCACGCTGCACAACCTCTACACTCTGCGCGGGGCGCAGGTACGCGACGCGAAAGCCTGGGCCTTCTACATCGTCGAAGCCGAACAACTGTTCGGTGACAAAACGGATGTCGTATTCCAAAGTCATAACTGGCCACATTGGGGTGAGGAGGTCCCGGAGTACCTGACGAACACCGCCGCCATCTACAAATTTATACACGACCAAACCCTCCATTACATCAATTTGGGCTACACGGCCACGGAGATCGCCAATACGATCCGGCTTCCGGAGGAGCTGGAAAAGGTATGGTATACCCGCCAGTATTACGGTACTCTCTCCCATAACGTCAAGGCGGTCTACCAGAAGTATATGGGGTGGTATGACGCGAATCCCGTCAACCTGAACCTGCTGTCTCCGGAACGCACCGCCCAGAAACTGGTGGAGTACCTGGGGGATACGGAATCCGTGTTGGCCAAAGCGCGGGAGGATTTCGAAGCCGGCGAATACCAATGGGTCGCGCAGATCACCAAAGAATTGGTTTACGCCGATCCGAAGAACCAAGCGGCGCGTGAGCTCTGCGCCGACGCCTTAGAGCAGCTGGGCTATCAGGCGGAGTCCGGTACGTGGCGCAACGCCTACTTGACGGGGGCTCTCGAACTCCGTATGGGGAATCAAGCGATCGGCGCGCCTACGGCCAGCGGGCTCAACAGCACGCTGATGGATATGACAGCCCCGATGCTTCTGGATTATATCGCGATCATCACCGACGCAAACGCGGCCCAGCACGATGAGTTGTCTCTAAATCTCATCTTCACCGATACGGGAGAATCCTTTTATGTCCGTCGCATAAACGGCGTCTTGCTCAGCTATCCGGGCGAAAAACGAGAGAACGCCCAGGGAACCGTTACCTGCGCGAAATCGCAACTGCTCTCGCTACTGTCCGGCGCCCCCGTTCAAGGGATTAAGGTAGAAGGCGACCTGACGGTCCTGAAGCGCTTGGTCCAATACGCGCAAGCGTTCGACGGCGCTTTCAATATCATCGAACCGTGAAGATAAGTCCAACCTGTTAGGCATCTAGGCGTAAGCGCCCCTTCTTTTCGCGACGGCGCGATACCACGGTTTTCGTCCGTTCCAAAGATCAAAAAATAGAGTTCGCACGGAGGGCACAGAGCGCGCGAAGGAATAACTGGCAAGGCACAGCGTTCTCGCAGAAAAAAAGACATGCCGGACTTAAGTCCGGCGTTCCCAGAAAAGTGGGGATCGCGAGACTTCGGTGGCTTCCGAAGTCAGCCCGCTGGTTACCCCGCGATAACCCGCGCAGGCATCGCGGCGTAAGCGCCCCTTCTTTTCGCGACGGCGCGATACGCTTTTGTACGTGTCTTAAATAACAGGGTTCGCACGGAGGACACAGAGAACACTGAACCCATGCCACACGTAGGGTCAAGAGAAGGCGCCGTGGAGTCAGAGATGCACCGCTCTCGATTTATGTGTGTGAGTGTCCATCACACCACCTGGTAGCTTACCCTCTCCCGGTTTCCTTCTCCTGCCTCCTCAAACCGTACGTGCGGATTTCCCGCATACGGCTTCCCAAACGTCTTCGTCAAAAGGGTTATGTGACCTTTAACCGGTGAGCGCTTTCGGTC
>Ga0208822_1000899_pt1 | contig 21964 bp, 29 predicted proteins | sample AD_STIC08_MetaG_FD_184435 | JGI IMG/M metagenome (GOLD analysis project Ga0208822, IMG submission 184435) | Active sludge microbial communities of municipal wastewater-treating anaerobic digesters from USA - AD_STIC08_MetaG (SPAdes) (version 2) | ecosystem: Engineered > Bioreactor > Anaerobic >...
GATGACGCGCAAGGAATGGTACGACGCAAAGAATAACGACCGAGCCGAGACATTTGGCTCATCAGGAAAGCGCAATGGCGCAGCGGAAACCGCCGCAAGGATCGAACGCAAAGCCAGATTGAACTACGGCGTAGCCGAAAATGGCGAGCCGGTAGATCATCGCCAAGTGATCGAGAAGGCCATCGCCGATGGCAAGCAAATTCCTGACGAGGTTCTGGCCGACTACCCTGATTTGAAAGAATCAGGTATCGCCCTGCTATCACCGTCGCTTGGCCGGGTAGATGCGAACAAAGTCGACATCGCCGTCGCTAGCAAGGTTGTCGCCGACCTGCTTTCCGGGTGGCGCAATGCGCCAGATAGTCGCGTCGTCGCTACCTTTGACGACCTCCCGGCTGCGGTGCGTAAAGAGATTGAGGATCAGGGCGAGAAGACGGCGAGAGGCGTGTTTCATGGTGACACTTTCTATTTGATTGCCGACGAACACGCATCGGCCAATGAGATTGAAGAAACGATATTCCATGAAGTATGGGCGCATTACGGCTTGCGTTCAATGCTGGGCGCCAATACCACGCGGGAACTGGCTGGCGTGTTCGATCAGATTTCAGCCAGTGGCATCATGGGCGTCAATGGCAAGGATGCGTTCCGCGCATTCGCCCGGCGCAATGGCTTCAATACCGCGCAAACTGAATCCATGCTGCGCAAGGCTGAGGCATTCGACCCGCGTTTTACCGAGGCAATGAAGAAACGGATTCTCGTCGAGGAACTGATTGCCAAGGTACAGGAGAAGGGCGATAACCCGTCGCTCAAGCGCAAGGCACAGGAGATCATCGGCGCTATCCGTGAATGGTTGCGCAAGGTTGGATTCAGTGGCTTGATGAAGTACAGCGATGCCGACTTGATGCGCTTGGTTCAGAAGGCGCGGGATACGGTGAAGTACGGCAAGCGCGGATCATCCGGCAAGGGTGATGTGCCGTCTGTGCTGATGACCGCTTGGCACGGTTCGCCGCACGATCACGACAAGTTCGACAGTAGCAAGATTGGCACAGGGGAAGGGGCGCAGGCTTACGGGTATGGTCATTACTTCGCAGGAGCCAAGGATGTTGCGGAGTGGTATCGCCGCAAATTGAGCGGTGCGGATAATTCGTCTATCACGTTCAACGGAAAGCAATACGGCGATAGTGACGCTGCAAACCGTAAGCTCACGAACGATGTAAAGAAATGGGCAGAAGAAACTGGACGCGATCCTGAGCGCATTGATGTTGCGCTTGAATATCTTGCCGGGATGGCTGGCGACCTCGGGTCCGCTCGCCAACTTGCCGCAAAAGAAGGTTTAGGTATATCGCACTGGATTTACGGCACGCTAAATGACCTGTCAGAGCATCTCTATCCGTCGCCGAATGGCAGGCTCTACCAAGTCGAACTAGCCCCAACTGCCGATGAATACCTCGACTGGGACAAGCCGCTGAGTGAGCAGAGCGAGTTTGTGCGAAATGCGCTAACCGATAAGTCGCATTTCATTGGCGAGTATCTATCCGATACTCTTGAGATTGCAAAAAATAACGGTGTTGATTTCAATGAGCGCGGTGATACTCTTTACAAAATTGTGTCTGACCAATACGGCTCAGACAAAGCCGCCTCCGACTACCTGCACTCCATAGGTATTCGCGGCATCCGTTATCTGGATGGATCGAGCCGCAGCGCAGGCGAAGGTAACTCGAACTACGTCATATTCAACGACGCCGATGTATCGATCACGGCCAAGTACAACAAGGCCAGCAAAGACAAACTCACCCCAGCCGACACCGCCATCTACGGCATGGCCGCCGAAGGCAAGAGCGCCGCCGAAGTCCTGAAGTTCATCGCTTCAGCTTCCCGTAGTCCGTTCAATCGCCAAGTTGCCAAGCTACTGATGAAGACCGGCATTGCGCCGAGCGTCACCGTGGGCGATGGCAAGGGCTGGAAGATGAACGCCGGGGAAGGCAATAAGTATGCCGCCGGCTACAACCCGAAGTCAGACACCATTTCGCTGTTCCGTCCGGCATCGGCCGAGCGCCATGTGCTGCACGAGCTCATGCACGCCGCCACGCTGAAGGCATTGAACCAGAAGGGCATGGCCGCCGGCCAGATGAAGGCGCTGTTTGCCCATGTCGAGAAAGTTGGCAGGGCGCAAGGATTGTTCTACGACAAAGCAACCGGCCGTGGCGTCTATGGCATGGCGGATATTGATGAGTTCGTTGCCGAGGCTTTCACGAACCCGAAATTCCAAGAGGCGCTGAAGAAGGTTTCTGCCCAGAAGAGCAGTGGCACGCTATCGACCGCCTGGAACTGGTTCGTTCGCGTGGTGCGCGGCATCCTGGGCATTCCGCAGGGCCAGGAGAATGCGCTGTCGCAGGCGCTGGAGATTGGCGTTGAGGTGATGCGGGAGGATATGGCGCTGCGCAAGAGCGAAGGAGGCGCAAGCGCCTATACTGAACGCATGGCAAAAGACAATTTAGACCCTGACGACGCCGAAGCGATGCGCGTTCAGAAAGCTATTGAAGGCAAATCAACTATTGATGTTGCGCAATGGATTTCGGTATCAGGCTCGCCGTCTGAGCGAATGATTGCCGGCAAGGTGCTTAGCCGCCTCAAGATGCTAGAGTCAGCCGGCGTAAATCTGAAATTCAAAGTTGCGCATGTCGGCGACAGCATTCCTCGCTCCTTGCTCGGCGCTCGTGGCATAACAACCTACAAGTTCGGCAAAGCCGATCCGTCTGTCGATGTTTGGATCAATGGCGCAGATGTAACCGGCAAGGTCGGCACAAGCGTTCGCACTGTCCTCCATGAGCTTGTCCATGCGGCAACCATGGGCGCTGTGCGACTGGGCGGGCTAAAGGTCGCCGCAGGTAGCAAGTTGGCGGCAGATGTTGCCGATCTGTACGCCGTAACGAATTCAATAATCGGGCACTTCAACCGGCGCGTCGCTGACAGTAAGGCTGGGAAAATAACACTTACGGATTTTGAACAGCGGATGTTCAACAGCGAAAACAACGCATTCCGTGATGTGCATGAAACATTGGCTTGGGCGCTAACCGACGTAGACGCGCAATCCTATCTAGAAAGCATTCCCTACCAATCGAAATCTGCCTGGACCTCGTTCGTATCGGCGATCCGGCAATTCCTTGGCTTGTCGTCGTCAGCGGATACCGCGCTTTCAGAAGTTCTGCGTGTCTCCGAAGCGATCATGAGCGACAACATAAATGACATGATTGCAATGTCGAATATCACCGGAACGGCGATGGCAACACAAGAATCGTCAGACCAGATGATTCTCAGCGATCATCATGGCTCCGACGCTATCCGCTACGCCACCGGGCCGAAGCAGACCGACTCCGCAGCGTTCCGCAAGTGGTTCGGTGACAGCAAGGTGGTTGATGCGAACGGCGATCCGCTTGTCGTTTATCACGGCACTGGCGCGACGGACATCAGCGAGTTCAAGGTTTCCACGTCCGGTACTTACGGTGGCGGGATTTATCTGACGCCTGAAATCCGTGGAGCGAACGACTACGCGATTTACCGGGGCGCCCCAAGCTCCACGGTCTATCCGGTGTATGCGGCCATCAAGAACCCGGCAAGCGGGTCAGAAGCAGCGCAAGTGGCATCTTGGAAGGGTGAGGAAAATGCACGCGAAGAACTAATCCGGCGAGGTTACGATGGTGTTGTCGACATGCGCAGCGGGGAGATCGTTGCCTTCTATCCTGAGCAGATAAAATCCGCTATCGGAAACAACGGCGACTTCGACCCGAATAATCAGGACATCCGCTACAACGTCGCCGACGAAGGCGGTGACATTGGGAGGATCGTCGGTGACTCTGGCCGCCAGTACGATCAGCGCCAGCGCCAGTTCTTCAAGAATGTTGGCCGAGACGTTGCCCCTAAGAACTTGATGGAGCGCACCAAGGAATACCTGCAGAACGATTTCTGGAAGAAGATGGCGGTCGGTATCGTGGATCAGTTCCGCGGCTTGCGTGACCTCAACGACAACGGCCAAGCATACATGCTGGCCCGTCTATCGAAAGGCACGGCCGGCGCCTTTGAAACGCTGCTGCACCACGGCAAGCTGTCGCTCAAGGATGGCGTCTATGACGGCGACCAGAGCGGCGGATTCATTGAAAAACTAGGCGTTCCGCTGCATGGCGAACTGGATGATTTCCTGTGGTGGGTCGCCGCCAACCGGGCCGAAGGTCTTGCCAAGAACGAACGCGAGAACCTTTTCACGCCGGAAGATATTGCGGCCGGCAAGTCGCTGGCCAGTGGTGAGACGACATTCGATTACACCATCCAGACCGGGCCAGGCAAAGGCAAGACGACGCGGAGCAGGGCGGTGATGTTCTCCGATGCGCAGCGGGTGTTCAACGAATTCCAGAAAAACACCCTGGACATGGCCGAGCAATCCGGCCTGATCGATGGCGCTAGCCGGAAGTTCTGGGAGTCCGAATTCTACGTTCCGTTCTACCGCGTATCGGAAGAGGACGGCGAATTCATCGGTGCCAAGATGGGTAAGTCGCTAGTCCGCCAGCAGGCGTTCAAGAAACTGAAGGGCGGCACCGACAAGCTGAATTCTGATCTGCTGTCGAATACGCTGCTCAACTGGTCGCACTTGATCGAAGCGTCAGCCAAGAATCGGGCCGCCAAGGCTTCGCTGGTCGCCGCTGAACAGGTCGGCGCCGCCCACAAGGCCGAGCCTGGCGAGAAGAAGACCGTCTGGTTCATGGACAACGGCCAGAAGATCGAATACGTCGTCACCGATCCGTTCGTGATGACCGCCATCACCAGTCTGGAATACGCCGGGATGCGCAATGGCATCATGGATGTCATGACCAAGTTCAAGCACTGGCTGACCATCGGCGTCACCGCATCGCCAGCCTTCAAGGTGCGCAACTTGATCCGCGATTCGATTCAGGCGATTGGCACGTCTGATCTGGGCTACAACCCAGCAGGAAACATTGGAGAAGGTTACGCCATCACGGACGGGAAGACGGCAACCAAGAACTTTGCCAAGTCGCTGGTCGGCATGGCGCAGGAAAAGCGTAAGTTCTCACAAGCGTATGTTTCTGCGCTGTCATCGGGCGGCCTGATCCGTTTTGGCACGATGCTGGAGGGCAAGGAATCTGACCGCATTCGCCAGTTGATCAAGACTGGCGTCAAGGATTCGTCAATCCTCGACAGCGAATCTAAGTGGCGAGCCTTCTACGACAAGCATATAGAGCCGGCCATTAACGCGTATAACGAACTCGGCAACGTGTCGGAGGAAATCAACCGGGCATCGCTTTATGACCAGATGATCAAGAACGGTGTCAGCCACGCAGATGCGGCATTGGCGGCGCGGGATCTGATGGACTTCAGTATGCAGGGTTCGTTCAACACGATCCGCTTCCTGACGCAAATCGTGCCATTTATGAACGCCCGCTTGCAGGGCATGTACAAACTCGGCCGCTCGGCCAAGGACAATCCGCGCAAACTCGCTATCGTGACCGGCGCCGTTGCGTTGGCTTCGATTGCGCTGATGCTCGGCTACGAGGATGACGACGACTGGAAGCGCCGTGAGGATTGGGATCGTGACAACTTCTGGTGGTTCAAATTTGGCGGCATCGAGTACCGCATTCCGAAGCCGTTTGAAGTCGGCGCAGTCGGCACGCTGGCCGAACGCTCGATGGAGTACATGCTGAACGACGAGATGACCGGAGAGCGCTTCCGTAAGGTGGTTGGCTCGCTGGTTTCGAATAACCTGTCGATGAACCCGATTCCGCAGGTGTTCAAGCCGATGCTCGACCTGTACGCCAACAAGGACAGCTTCACCGGCCGCCCGATTGAGAGCATGGGGATGCAGCGCCTTGATCCGACCATGCGTTACAACAGCGGTACGTCGCTGGTGGCGCGTGGTTTGTCGAGCGCAACGCTTGGGGCGCTATCGCCGGTTCAGTACGACCACCTGACCAGGGCGTATTTCGGGTGGCTTGGGGCATTCGTGGTAGGCGGGGCCGATATGGCGACTCGTGTCGTATCCAATGAACCGACGCAGCCGGCGATGGACTACTGGAAATTTGCCACGCAGGGCATTGCCCGCGAAGAAGGAACCGGGTCGTCGCGCTATGTGACAATGATCTATGACCAGGCCAAGGAGCTGGAACAGGCGCATGCCACCTATCGCCGTCTGCTCAAAGACGGAAAGATAGATGATGCCAAGGAGTATTCAGCCGACCATGCGGACGAACTGCTCCGCTATCGCCAGGTTGAGCGCGTCAAGAAGATCGAAACTCAGTTCAATGAGCGCATTCACAGCATTGAGCGCAGCGACCTTGATTCCGGGGAAAAGCGAGTTCGTATCGAGCGGATCAACAAGATGAAGGAGAATGCGGCAAAGCGCCTTGCTCCGGGCTACGGTATGTGGCCGCCAGTATGATCAGATCCCGGCCCCTGTCCGGTGATCAGTGAAATGATTGCGCCAATGATGGCGAGCAGCAGGGCATACCCCCAAACAACTTCACGGAATCGCGGCGTGGTAAAGCACATCCACGCAGCAATTGCGCCGAAGAAGATGACGATTCCGGTTCCTATATCCATCCGGTAAGTATAACGATTGCCGGCGGCGACGCAATTGATATACTCACGGCATGAACAAAGCGATTGCCATCGTATTGCTGCTGCTTCCGGTTTCGGCATTGGCCGGAAACTACGCCACTTGCTTGCTGAAGAACCTTCCGGGCTTGCAGAACGAGGCGGCGGCCAATGCCGCGATCAAGCTCTGCATGAGCGAGTATCCGGGCGGGATCAATAGCGTTCCGCAAGGTGATGGCCGTGGATTTCTTGGGTACAAGAGCGGTGCTGAGTGTGCCATGAAGAAGGCGGGAGAAACACGCAGCCAACTTGCCGGGAATGGCATCTACCTAGCTTGCCGAAGGCTATACGACGAGCCGCCAATAGATTTGATCTGGAATCCGGATACATTTGACCAGTTCGACAAGCGGTAAATCGCCCCGCTTTTTCCTGCGCCAAAATGCTTGCTTGCCATTAGGCAATCGATCGCCTACACTTTTGATTCGGAGAAAAAATTGTTGACCTTTCTTAATCGAAGGTTAGACTACGTGTGTCGCTGCACCAACAGCGAACGGGTTTGGAAGCCCGGAACGTACTGGCGGACACGCCGCGAATAGCGGTATTTTTTCGTCCGTTGCATGGCAAGTTCTCAATGGAGCGGGCCGTGTAGGGAGCCGTAAGGCTCGCCGGTTCCAGTACCCGGTCTTCCAACCTGCACGGTTCCGCCCACCCCGTTTGGAAGCGGGGGGCGGAGGTCAAACCTCTACTGGAGTCTTACCATGAACCTCGTTCCATCAAACCCAAGTGTCACCATGACCAGCCTTGATCTGGTCGAGTTCATCAATAGCCAGCGCGGAGAAGATGCACCAATTCTTGCCCACTCTGATTTCTTGAAGAAAGTACCGCAAGTTCTGGGCGAAATAGGTGCAGGAAATTTTTCCTTCACCTATCGCGACGTTCAAAACAAGGAACGCCCCTGCTACAAATTCCCGAAGCGCGAAGCCTGCCTGATGGCCATGAGCTACAGCTACGAATTGCAGGCCAAGGTCTTCGACAAGATGACCGAACTTGAGGAAACAGCGCATCGTCCGCAGCTTCCTGATTTCACAAACCCGGCCGTTGCCGCCCGCGCATGGGCCGATCAAGTTGAAGCCCGCCAACTTATCGAAGCAAAGACGGTAGAGCTTGAGCATAAGGTTGAAGTGCTTGCGCCGAAGGCCGAAGCACTGGACCGCATGGCGCTGGCCGATGGCGAAGTCTGCCTGCAGACCGCCGGCAAGTTGCTGCAGCAGCCGCCGAACAAGTTCATCGCCTGGCTGCGCAGCTTGGGAACGTGGATATTCAAGCGCCAAGGCAGTTCGCGCAATTCCGCCTACACCGACAAGATCAACGCCGGCTATCTGAACGTACGCACCGTGACAACGATCCTGCCCGATGGCAGCGAGCGCGTCACAGAGCAGGTTGTCGTGACGCCGAAGGGGCTGGCAAAGCTGGCGCAGATGCTCGGCGTTACGCCGATTGGCGGTGCAGCATGAGATCCCAAGCAGAACGCGCCCGCGCCGACCTGATCGAGAGCCGGGCAAATATGGCACACTCGGTCATTGTCGTCCTCATGGCGGCGATGGAAAACGACAGCCCGCCGAACGAAAGCACTGTGACCAATGTTCTTTGGGCGGTGAATGAACTACTATCCATTCAGAAATAACCTGTAGCTCAGGGACGACAGCCGGCTTTATGGCTGGCGTCCATTGCAGCGACATCGACCGGAGTGTTAGAAGGCTTTGCTACTGTTAGCTGGAAAAAAGGACGAAAATGGAATGGCAACCAATTGAAACCGTGCCGCGAGACGGATCGAAAGTGCTTCTGTTTCACCACTCTGGAGGCGTCGATGTTCGGCATTGGGACGAGTCTATGAAACTATGGTATCCGGGCGGATGTAGCGATGGCTGGCATACGCACTGGATGCCACTACCGGACTCGCCTTCTAGCGTTTGAATATTTGAACCGTGAAAGGTATTGGTTGCACAAAACGGGGCGAATGTTTATTATTCGCTCCGTTGCGCGGTTAATCATTTGCGGTTCGTTTGTAAGTGATTGATTACATTGCAATCTAATCTGATTGGCGTCGAGCGCGGATTGAACCCGAAAAGCCAAGCGCCAATGACGCTGCTTACCACGCTGGCCCTTGAAACTGCCATGCGAATGCGGGAAATGTACACCGTGGAGAAGGAGCAAATCGACTTACCCCGGCGAACTGTGTTTTTAGACCGCACCAAGAACGGCAGCAAGCGGCAGGTTCCGCTTTCGAGCGTAGCCGTTGAAATCCTTGAGCCATACATGGCAAAGGGCAGCACCGGCCCGCTATTTCCTGAGCTATGGGATGGCTCTCTCGACAAGGCGGCCTTGCGCCGCACGTCAGGAAAAATATCCGGGCGCTGGCGCACGATTGCCAAGCTGGCCAAGTGCGAGGATCTGCATTTTCATGATCTGCGCCATGAGGCGACCAGCAGGATCTACGAACGCACCACGTTAACCGACTTGCAGATAGCCAAAATCACCGGCCACAAGGATCTGAAATCGCTTCAACGCTATGCAAACCTGCGCGCCAGCAGCTTGGCCGAGCGCCTATGGTAACGCGCCAACGCGGATGAATGATTTGCGAATCCCGGCCAGCACCGTCGACCACCCGGCCCGTTTCTTCCACTCCACCCCATCTGCCACCACCCGATAACAATCGATGCGCCCCGTCCGGAACAGATCGATACGATGCTCGACCGTGCCGAAATCGTGGTCGATGATGATGATCGTGCGCCGCAGTTCTGGCATCTGAGGGATGTAGTCCGGCGCCGGCGATGCCATCCGAAGGCGCGCAGCCGATGCTCTGACGGCGGCCAACTTGGCACTGCAGCGGGTTCGTTTTCTGTAGGCCATACCTTGCACGCTCCGTCTACTTAACGTTAGGCCTCATGGCGCGGGGTACGGAGCCCCGAGCCTTTGCGCTGGCTTACAGCCCCCTGCTGATGTGTTTGCCGCAGGCGGCGCACTCGTACACGGCCGTTCCGTCGAACGCAATGCTCACCAGCCTGCCGTGCGTGTGGCGGCAGAATAGTCGCTTGAAAAATGCCAGCATGGTTTCCTTTCTGGGCGAGTGACGCCCAACTCTGCGTTGCAGCGCGACGCCTACCGGCGCCGCTGAACTTCGGCGTTAGGCCCGAAGGACGACCATCCACGAAAACCATGCGGTTGTGGCCGCAAACCATGCCGCTTCCCAGCTCGCGCCGCCATAGGCCGCAATCAACATGAAAGCTGCCGCCGCTGTGTTGATCCAAGCAACAAACTTGTCCAAGTTCTTTTCCTCCGGCCACCAGGCCTAACCCATCATTCAACCGGACGCCCTCAAGCATCCAGCACCAGCCGGCACCGCACGGGCGCCGGTTAATTCACACGTTAGCCCTCGTCATGGCCGCTCCGTTGCAAGCACGTCACAGTCACGCCGTCCGGCGCTTCGATCACCAGCGAAGGCTGGAAGCCGTTGCGGTAGTCCTGCGCCTCGATGCGCATCGGCCAGCGCGGGAAGTCGGTATCGGCTGCATCCGGATCCCAGTTCGCCACGCCGATCAACCAGCTACCGCTATTGCCTGGGCAGTGCTGGCCTGTCACAACCAACCCCATTCCGCTTTCCCGGTGCGCCACCAGATATTCAATCGGCTTCCCGCTAGCGCAGTTGTCGTAGTCGTCCTTGGTGTGCTCCACCTCGCCAAAGGTATCGTCGCTGTAACCCTCAAATCGCAGTGTTGGCATATCTGTTTTCTCCGTAGTAAGCGCCGGGCTAACCCGGCAATCCACGGGACGGCTTTCAGCCGCCCGTGATTTTTGCGTTAGGCGTCTCAATGCGCGCCCACCATCCGCCCCATTCTTTCGGGGTCAGGCGGTCTGCGTGCAAGTGTTCGTCAGGCTTGCAGCACTTCAGCTTGCGCGGCATGTAGGCGTTCGGCTCGCTGCCTTGTAGTCTCTGCGCTCGCGCGTTGGTGTAGCCAACAAACAGCACTTGTTCGCGCATTTGGCCGCGAAAGTCCCAGCGGTGCCGGTATAGGCCAACCTCGGTCGGTAGCTTTGCTGTGTATTCCATCGTTTCCTCTCCGTTCAACAAGACGCCTAACAATTCGCTCAAGCCGACCTTCGGCGGCTTATCTCAGTGCGTTTGGCCTCTCAAGCAGCATGAACGCGATCCGCTGCATATCGGTCAGGTGCTTCTCTGTTTCCTTTAGGCTGCCAGCACTCCCAGTGCCCTCGCTCGGGCGAAGTCCGCAATCCCACAACTCGTTCATGAGCCGCTGCGCATCGGCGAGTTGCAACCGTAGGAATGGCTCGTGAAAGCTTCCTTCTGGCTGTTCGGTGAAGGTCGCGGTCTGTGCAACAAACAAGCCGAACGGCTTGCGCTCAGCCATGTGAATCGCAATCGTGTCGTTCCAGAGTTCGCGCTGTGCGCGGATGAGCGTTTCCATTTCAATCCTTTCATGGGCGCCGAGGCCCAACATTTCAATCAACGCGGACCTTCGCGGCTACGCCGCTCGGCCCGTTACTGCCAGCGTTGGAAGACATCAGCCGCGGCGGCTGTCTCGGCTTTCGCCGCGCTGGCGGCTTCTGATTCGGAATAACCGGTGGCTCGATTACCTGCGATTCGCCGGCCACCAGCTTGCGCATGTACGCCTGCAGTGATTCGTCGGTGAATCGCCACTCGCCGCCAACCTTGGCCCCTGGCACTTCTCGCTTACTGACCAATTCGCGCAGGGTGTAAGGCTTCATGCGCAGGAATTCGGCGGCTTCTGTCAGGATCAGGACTTTCATTGAACGTCCCACCCCCATAGCTGTGTCTTGCCACCGGATTTGCTGTTGGCGAACTCGGCCAGCATGCGCCATCCGGATTGCTGCAGGATGGTGATTTGGGCCGCATTGCCGGCGTCGACCGTGCAGGTTGCGAAATCGTAGCCAAGTTCCTTCAGGATGCGCATCTGCTGCTCTTTGAGAACGCTTCCATGGCCATTGCGGCGCATGTCGTGGCGGACAAAGAACCCGTGGCAATGAGCCATTTGTGGCTGCGAGGGAACCGGATCGATATGGAAGGCGCCGGCATTGTTGGAGAAGCGGTTCATGATTTCCTCCAGCCGAAAGAAAGCGGGTCGCGCAGTACCCACAGGTGCCGCATGTTGGCGACGTTCACGATGTCCCTGTCTTTCGGGTAAATCTCGACGGCCATGTAGTCGCCGAGCCCAGCCTGCCGCTTTATGTCCTGCAATTCTTCCCAAGTGATACCGTCCTTCCAGCGCCCAGATGATGTATCGACTTCAGAGCGAGCTATGGAAAGGCGCGAAATTCCATCGTGTTCTTGGTAGCACTGGACGAGAAAGAAACGGCTTCGCAATACGGCATAGGGAATCTTCGAGGCGCCTGCCTGGTACGCCGGCCATTCCGCTATTGGAACGGGCTGAAGAACGGTCGGCAACTTGGCGTTGTCGCGCGCAAGTTTGCGGCGCTGTTCTCTTGAATAATTCATTTGTTTGCCCCCATGATCGCCGCCAGCAACTGATCTATCGCAGCAACACCGTCGCGCTCGTAGGCGGCGATGGCTTTCTTGTGCTTGCGATCAATCAGCCGAAGCGCGGCGCCGTTGTTCTTTCGATACCAGCGGCGAGAACCCCGTGCATGGACGCGCTGTCCGTTTTCGGTGTTTCGGTAGCGCTTGCACGCCTCGGCATTGGTCAGGTTTGGAAGCTCGGGCGCGTCGTCCAGTGAGCCCCATTTCCATAGGGCGGCATGGCGGCCCTTTGCTCGGCGCCAGGCGGCGATATAAACGGCTTTCTCGGGCTTGGCGTGAAGCTCTCGGATCAGGTTGCCAACAGCGCCGCGATTGCGGTCGAGTCGTTCAGCGATGTCGTCGACGGACAGCGCCGGGCTGTCCTCGCCGAGAAGGTCCGGAAGTTCTTCGAGCAGGGTCTTGGCGTGCTTGGTCATTACTTCACCATCGGCTCAAGGGTATTGGCATCGACGCCGAATGCCTTGGCAACCTCTTCGACTTCCTCGCCGAGCGATCCAGCCGGATAGAAGACGATGGCCGGCACTTCGGTTTTGGCCTGTTTTTCGGCCTGACCGTAGCATTTGACGGCGTCAACAACTTCCTCTGGTGAGTTTCCTTCCCACCCTTGATCAACGATATTTTCAGCAGGGAAAAGCAGTATCGCGTAGCCGCCATCTTCGCCTTGGTTTAGTTCGACATTTCCAAGGAACATGAGTAATTCGATGGTGCGCCACCGATCGGCATCTTTCGCCGCCTCGTCGAGTTTCGCCTGAAGCATGGATTTGTCAGAGCGAAGACCGGCTATCTCGTCGTTCAAATGCGCGATCTGCTGGCGCATGTTTGTGATCGTCAGGCCGGCGCCTTCTAGCCGTTCAACCTCATTGCACAGTTCAGCAATCGCCAAGCAGGCGGCGTCCATTGGGAACCCGTGATACCAGGCGGATTCCCATTGTTCAAGGTTGTAGTTCGCCCGGTAGCAGTGGAGGGTGTTCGCGTCCATGATCAGCGTCCAGTGCTGCCGAATCCGCCTTTGCCACGGGCTGTCTCGCCAAGCTCATCGACGAACTCGAACGAGACGCGCGGGATCGGCAGGATGCAGGCTTGGGCGATGCGGTCGCCGGGCATGACCGACATTGGCATGCCTTCGTCGCGCTCGACATCACAGGTCAGCTTTACCTTGATTTCGCCGCGGTAGTCGGAATCGATGCAGCCGACGCAATTGGCCAGGCGAGTGTCGAAATTGAAGCCGTGGCCGCTGCGCGACAGGATGAACATGCCGTAGCCTGGGGGAATTTCGAAGGCCAGGCCGGTATCGAATACGACGGGATGGCCCTCCTGTACCAGACGCGGCAGTGTGTTGATCGAGTACAGATCGAACCATCCGGAGCCATCGGTGGCATAGGTCGGCATCTTGGCAAGCGGGGAGAGTTGTTTGATGTTGATTTGCATAATTTATGATAATAGATTGATTAGGATTAGGCAAGCATTCTAGGTGCTGGCTAGAACGGGATGTCGTCGCCGAGATCGTCGAACGAGGGCTTCGGCTTGTTCTTGGCCGGGGCCGGCGCGTAATCGGTCGGTTCGCTGTCCTGGTTGCGCTGGCCGCCATCGGACTTGCTGCCGAGCATCTTCATTTCGTCGCCGCGAATCTCAGTTGTGTAGCGCTCTTGGCCGTCCTTGTCCGTCCATTTGCGGGTACGGATACTGCCCTCGACATAGACTTGCGAGCCTTTCTTCAGATACTGGCCGCAGATTTCGGCCAGCTTGCCGAAAAACGAAATGCGGTGCCATTCGGTCAGTTCCTTCTTCTCGCCGGTCGCCTTGTCCTTCCAGTTTTCGCTGGTTGCCACCGTGATGTTGCACATCGCCTCGCCGCTGGCGGTGTAACGAACTTCCGGGTCCTTGCCCAGATTTCCGACGATGATTGCCTTGTTGACGCTTGCCATCACGCACCCACTTTCTTTGTCACAAGGTCGATGATGTCGGCGACCGTCTTGCAGGGTTCGATTTCTTCGTCAGAAATGAAGATGTCGAATTCGTCCTCGATCAGCATGAATGCTTGGATCGCGTCCAGGCTGTCCATTTCCAGGCCGTCTTCGAGGGTGGTTTCCGGCTTGATGCTGTCCTCCGGGTGGCAGGATTGCTCGGCTAGTACGCGGGCGACTGCCTTGAAAATGTCCGGCATGCTATTTCCCCTTGGTGCGGCGTGGCTGGACCTGAATGGTAGGGGCGGGCAGGCCGCGCTCCATGATGGGCAACATGCTGCCCATTCCCATGATCAATGCGGTTGCAAGTGAGGCTCGGATATTTCTCATGGATCACTCCTGATTCGAGAGGAAGCCCGGGCGGGTGTAGATCACACCGATTTCGCCACGGATGGATTGTTCAAGAAGCGCGATGTCGGCGGTGGCCACGTTGTAGCGGTCTTCGGCTTGATGGCGCTTGGTCGGTTCGTCCTTGTAGCGCTCAACGGACTGTCGCATGGCTATGGCGCGTTCGCCCGCCTTGACCAGTTCGGCGGCCATCTTCTTCGGTAGCGGGAACGGGATGGCGATGAACTGGATGTCGAGCCCGGTGCGGAATTGGCTCATTTAGCCACCTTGGCGATCAGTTCTTCAACGGTAACGCCGCGCAGCTTGGCCAACTTGGCGATGGCGGCGGCCGGCGTGCCGTAGGCCAGGTCGACCACAATGCGCGTTGGCTCCGGGGCGTTGCGACCGCCTTCGTAGCGGCTGCCGCCGGATTGGGTGACGCCGATCCGCGACCAGAATTCGGTCTGGTTCATGCGCAGTTTGGTGCGCAGGGTCTTGTAGTCGGTTTGCTTGCTGGATGCCATGTTATTTCTACTCCTTCTTTTCGATGATCTTGGTGAAATCGTGCTGGCCCTTGATGTGCTTGCCGAGGAACGATCCGATGGATTCGGAAGTCTTGAACTGCTCGAACTTCTCGGCGCTGACCCCTTTGTAGTGGTAGAGCGTGCCGCCGTGCTTGAAGCGGACGGCCATGGTGTTGGATGACGGGTCGTGGCCGATTTCGGAAATTTGCGAGCTTGATACTTTATGAAGTGCGATTTTTGATTGCACGGTAACTCTCCTTTGTTCGTTGAATGCGATTTAGCGTGCCGAACTTGATCCATCTTTGACGCAGTGTTCCGGGGTCGGTATTCAGTTCTCTTCCCCACTGAGAATACGTCATCGTTTTTCCATTGAAAGTCACAAGAACGGTTGTTCGTTTGTTGCTGTCCTGCTCTTCCTTCGTTGCCCATCGACAGTTGCTTGGTTCGTAATTTCCGTTGTTGTCGATGCGGTCTATCGTTGTTCCTTTTGGTCGCGGCCCCATGTCAGAAAGAAAGCACAAAAAGTCGCCCCATCTTTTGCATACCGATATTCCACGCCCCCCATAGTTTTTGAATGAAATGTTCGACTTTGTATTGCAGCGCGATCGCATGGCGCACCAAGCGCGATATTCCGAAGATTTAATTTGCCCATGAGTTGCGTTTGCGGATCGGGCCGCTTCCGCCTGGAAGCATCCGCACGACTTTGCTCTGCCTCGGCGAAGCTGCGCTGTTCCAGGCGTAGATTCATTTCCGCAATCACAACGGCAAAGCCACCGAGTCGATCCACCTTTCTTTTTTGGTGGCATTGCATGCATAGCAACAAGCCTTCCAAAACGCTGTCCAGAAAGGTCAATCTTGTTCGGCATTCGTTTGCTACTCCTTTTCAGGTGGTTGTTGGTGTTTCGGTAAAAACATGGGTGGGGTTGGTTGCCTACCCGCCAATAGGCACTTCTCAGGCGTTTGCTGCGCCAACCCCGTTGATCGTTACGCGGCCTTCTTGAACGACTGCACCATCACAACGCCGATGTGTTCCTGAATCTTTCGGCAGATGGTCGGGAAGTCGCGTTCTTCGTACAGCTTGGCGGCCTTGTCGGTAGCGACCGGCTTGAATCCGAGCATTTCAAGCTGGTCAGCGGTGACACTGACGACACCAAGGCGGGCATTGATTTCGCCGAGCTTGATGCGCGGTAGGCAAGCGGTGGCAGTCGCTTGTTGCTCACTGGCGATAGACAAAGCCGGTTGTGTCTCAGATTTCGGCTTTTCTTCAACACAAGCGGGCTGCTCGAACTGCGTCTGGCTGGCCGCCGTCGCTTGTTCTGCTGCCGCCTTGCGCTCGGCATCAAGTTTGCGGATTTCTTCGGCAACCCGTTCGTTCGCTTCGCGCTGTGCCTTGGCCTGTTCCTCGGCGCGGATCTTCTCGCGCTCGGCTTCCAGTCGCTGGGCTTCCTTTTCCTTGTGCTGCGACACGCGGGACATCAGCAGGGCGGTGAAATCGTCCTTTGCCTTGGCGCAGACGGAAGCCAGATCGGGGAACAGGAAACGCCAGTCGAATCCTTCGCCTTGGAGGGTCTTGATGTTGTACTCGATGCGGTCGGCAATCTCGCTGGTGGCGACTTTGCAGCGGGCCAGTTCGGCGCTGACCTTTTCGCGCATGGAGTCGAGCGACTTCAAGCCTTTGACGGCACCGCCGAAGTTGCTTTCAAAGGGAGGCATGTAGCCGCCGATACGGTCATTGAGCGCCCGCCAGTAGTCGCCCATGGCGTCAGCGCCAGCGCGCACGATGTCTTCCTTGCGCCGGTCCTTTTCCTCGGTGATCTTCTTGTCGAGCGCCTTGCGCACGTCACCGGCCATCTTGGCGACTTCATCCAGGGCGCGGTGCAGTTCGGCAATACTGGTCGTCTGATCAAGGGCGTTCTGCTTGGCGCGCTTGGCGTTGTCCTCGACATCCTTCAGGTACTTGACGGCCGCCGATGCGTCGACAAAATCCTGATCGGTGACGAGCTCAGTCTTGATGCTGGAGATTACGGCATTGGCCGCCGCCTTGAACTCGACCAGATTGCTGTGCGTGACGCGGCCGGTGACTTCGACAACCAGGGCCGGCAGGTTGTCGATCGGATTAGCGGTCAGGATCGGCTTTGCTTCGATGACTTCGGGCTGGTAGTTGCGCACGTCTTCATCGAACTGCTTCCAGCCGGCCTTCAGTTGCGCGATGCGTTCCGGCGTTGAGCGGTAATCGCAGTAGACAAAGTTGTCGGTCGTGCCATCGCTGACTACGAAGATGATCTTCTCGAAGCCGAACACAGCGATCTGCTGATCCAGTTGCCACTTGTGCGAATCCGGAACTTCTCCGGCATCGACCATGGCGGCGAATTCGGCGTTCCACAGCTTATGCTCGAAGCCGATTTCACAGGTCATTGTCGTGCCGTCAGAACTGGCCAGCAGACGGCCTTCGTCGTCGGTGGCGACCAGCGGGTAGAGGTCTTCGCCGATGATGGCTTCGAGAATGGGGCGGGCCAGCGCTTCGGTCATGTGGCCAAGATCGAAACGGCGCTGCATGTCCGGGGTGATTTCATCGGTGATGCCGGTCGCCTTTTCGCGGACCAGTGCCGAACGGCTCTTGTACGGGCTGACGCCCATCATGGCCGGGGCTTCGCTGGCGTTGCGGGTGTTGGCGCGCAGCGCGTGCCATTCCGGGGAACCTTGTTGAACTTCATGGATGATCATGATTATTCTCCGTAATTGACGGCCAGATCTTCGATGGCCAGTTTCTGGTTGTCGGACAGGACGTACTTGGTCAGCGTCGTCGAAATGATCTGCGCCGGCTTCAGCTTCCCGGCCTTGACCGCTTCGCGCCACTTGGGCAGTTCGAGATTGAACTTGTCGGCCGGCATTTCGGGCAGCGCTGCAGCCGGTTTTGTTTCCGCCGGCTTCGTCTGCTTGGCTGCGCCATCCTCGGGAGCGAAGGCTTGTTCCGGCGTGGTGTCACCTTCCTTGATGGCGGTGATCAGACCGCGCAGAACAACCAGATGATCGAGCGTGATGTCGGCAGATCCTTCGACGCCCAGCTTGGCGAATACCTGTTCCTGCGTGACGCCGAAGGCAACCAGCGCCTTCAGGGCATCGGCCCGGCGGTTGGCCAGGGTCGAGAAGTCACCCATGACCACGGCGCGGGCAGCCTGGTACATATCGTCCCAGAACGCTTTCGGTACTCCCTTGAGAATAGCGTTACGCAGAGCAATGGACGAGGCCGCATTGCCGGTTACTCCGATCATGTCGGCGTTGTAGCGCTTTCCTTTGCTATCGGTAATGCGGCGCTGTACCTCATAGGTTAGGCCGACATTGCGTTCGCAGTCATAGAAAACGCCTTGCGCGGTGATGAAGTCGCCAGCATCGGAGACAACTCGGGCTCCGGCTCGGCAGTTTCCCCAAGCCGAGGCAACGACTTCGGCAAATCTGGCGCTCGGGCCTTCTATGGTCTTGTTTCCGCGGGGAAGGGCATAGATGCAGGATTCTGCAACCGACTCATTGAGCGTTACCATCTGCAGTGCTTCTTGACGGAAACGCTTGATTGAGCGCGGGAACTTGTGGGCGGTCGTTACCTGTTGTTCGATCTCGGATCGATTCAACACGGCGACGGTGCCGCTTTCCACGGAAATTCCGGCGACTTCCCGGCCTTCTTCGTATTGATCGTTCATGATTTCCTCAGAGGGTTGAGTTTTTAACGAGCTTCCCGGATCGACGAAACCCGGAAAGCTTTGAATTTCGGATCGTCCGCGATGATCTTGCGGACTTCGGCTTGATCGCGGGCGGTGACGTATTCCAGACGACGCCTTGCGCTCTCGTTCTCGTTGAGACACGCCTTGCGTGACAAGGTGACTTCCCAATTGATGTTGGCGCGAAGCATGCCGGTGAAATTACAGGCCATTACGCATTCCTTTATGTCACTACCGGTTACTCTTTCCGGCATCCTCAAGCGCCCCGGCTTGTGACCAGAGGGGATAGTTGACGGCTGATCGTGGCCTTCATCGGGCGGAACCCTTCAGGGCGTTTGCCAGCCGAGTCAAGATCAGGCCATGTGCCAGGTGCGGCGCTGGCCGGCTGGCAGGGTGGCGTTGTAATTGGAACGCAGGCGAGCCAGGTTCGTCCGGGCATTGCTCCTGGAAATATCCATGTTGCCGCGGGTGATCGGGTCGCCGTTTATTTCGTTCAGCCAGTTGAGAATCTTGGTCTGGCCCTCAATGTGGATTTCCAGCGCGTAAAGCTGGAACCACAGAATGATGCGAGTGATAGCTTTCATGTGATCGACCTCCGTTGTCGATGGGATGCAATACGCATCCCGTATGACAAGATTAGACGATTGCTAAACGGAAAGCAAGCGCGTTGATGCAAAAAAATACCGGCAACATTGTTTGCTTGCGCTACGACGCGGACATGGTGTAAATTCTGATCAACACGCGCTTATCAATATTAACCATTGCGGTTATATTGCCCTTTCATCATAAAAGATAAGCGGCAAGTAAGCAACGAATACAGTCTTCTCAATGGGCAAGCGCCGGCCAGCGCGCCTACTGTTACCGCGAGTTCCCGGTAGGCAGCCCACCCTTTTCTCAAGGTCACGAACTCGCACGAAGGAACCGCACAATGAAAGACCGACCAATACTTTTCTCGGCGCCGATGGTGCGCGCCATCCTCGAAGGCCGGAAGACGCAGACGCGGCGGGTTGTGAAGCCACAGCCAAGTCCGAGCAGCGACACCGCATTCGTTGGCACGGATGGAATATGGCGCTTTTCCCACCCAACCCTGCGCGACCCAGTAAGCCACGAAGCAGACGATGTTCGCTGCCCATACGGACAGCCTGGCGACCGGCTGTGGGTACGGGAGAAGTTTCAGCCTCTGTTTGCCGACGACATAGAAAACCATTGGGAAACCGATTGGAAGACCGGCAAGGGCTACAAGATCAGCTATCCGGCCACCGATGGGATTCAGGAATTCATTGATCTGGACGACGGACTGAGTGACGCCTGCAAGCCATCTATCCACATGCCCCGCTGGGCCTCTCGCATCCTGCTCGAGATAACCGGCGTCCGCGTTGAGCGGCTTGCTGACATAAGCAAAGACGATGCAATGGCCGAAGGAATCGTGGTCCAGCCAGATGGAGGATTTGGCCTTGCCGACTCCACGCACTATAACTTTTCAGACCCAACCGATAGCTATTGCAGTCTTTGGGAATCCATCAACGGCGACGGCTCATGGTATGCAAACCCATGGGTCTGGGTCGTCGAATTCAAGCGGGTGACGTAATGGCCAGATACCGCAAAGTCGACCCGAGAATCTGGAATGACGCGAAGTTCCGGGCCCTGAATGACCAGGGGAAATTGTCGTTCTTTTTCCTCCTGACACATCCGCACATGACCGCCATTGGCGCAATGCGCGCCTCGCTTCCTGGCCTCGCTTCTGAAATCGGATGGAGCGAGAAAGCCTTTCGGGAAGCCTTCGGAGAAGCCTCTACGAAGGGTATGGCGATGCACGATGAAAGTGCATCTTTGATCTGGCTTCCGAACTTCCTTAGATACAACCCCCCCGAGTCTCCAAACGTTGTGAAAGCATGGTCTTCGGCGCTTGATCTGCTGCCCGAGTGTGCGCTGCTAAACCGCGTCATTGCTGGCGCCGTAGCCTTTGCACAAGGTTTGAATAAAGGCTTTGCGGAAGCCTTACCGGAAGTCTTCGCCAAGGCTATGCCTTATCAGGAGCAGGAACAGGAGCAGGAATCTATCTCTAACGAGATAGATAGCGCGGCAGCAAAATCGCCGCGCTTCCATGCGCAAAAATGGTTGGAATCCAAAGGCGTCCCAAAGCAGGTGGCTGCTGACTGGATCAAGTTGCGAAAAGCCAAGCGGCTTGAGTCGACATTGACGGCTTTCGAGGGTGTTGAGGCCGAGGCGCAGAAGGCTGGCTTTCCACTGGCGACGGTTATCGCTTGCTGCGCGAAGAACAGTTGGGGGAGTTTCAAGGCGTCTTGGGATCACGGCCTTGGGGGCGAGGGTGGGGTAAGGGCTGGGCATTGGTTCATGTCTGCGCCGGGCATCGAGGAGAAGGCCAGGGCCCTTGGAATGATGCAAACGAAGGACGAGATATTCCCGAACTTCAAAGCCCGTGTCTATGCCGCAGCAGGGGTAACTGAAGCTATGGTGCGCGCCGCAAAAATCGACGCTGGCGAACGAGTGTGATTGCCTACCAATGAGCAACCACACAACATCAAGAGCGCCGACGATGGCGCAGGCTGTCGAAATAGTCACGAACTGCATCGATCGCCGAGAGCAGGGCAGGAAACTGTCGTTCATGCGGGAAACGCAGGGCGAGGAGTTTGCCCAGCAGGTTCATGACAAGGTGAAGGCGGCCGGCGGGGTGAAAAAGAAATGATTTTCGGTTCCGTATGCAGCGGCATAGAAGCCGCCTCTGTCGCGTGGCATCCGTTGGGCTGGAAGGCGGCGTGGCTGGCTGAAATCGAGCCTTTCCCGAGCGCCGTTCTGGCGCATCACTATCCGGACACGCCCAATCTCGGCGACATGACCAAGATTTCTGCCAGGGTACTGACCGGCGATGTCGTCGCGCCTGATGTGCTGGTCGGCGGCACGCCTTGTCAGGCGTTTTCAGTCGCCGGTCTGCGCGAAGGTCTCAACGATGGGCGCGGACAACTGACCATCAAGTACATGGAGCTTGCCAATGCAATTGACTTTATTCGCCAGCGGCGAGGCGAAGAGCCTGCCGTCATCGTCTGGGAAAACGTCCCGGGCGTCCTCTCCGACAAAACCAACGCCTTCGGCTGCTTTCTTGCAGGACTTGCCGGAGAAAGCGTGGAGCTCAAGCCGGCAGGGGGTAAATGGTCGAACGCTGGTTGTGTGTTTGGCCCCCAAAGAACAGTCGCGTGGCGCGTCCTCGATGCCCAATATTTCGGAGTGGCCCAACGACGCCGCCGT
>Ga0208822_1000932_pt1 | contig 21497 bp, 20 predicted proteins | sample AD_STIC08_MetaG_FD_184435 | JGI IMG/M metagenome (GOLD analysis project Ga0208822, IMG submission 184435) | Active sludge microbial communities of municipal wastewater-treating anaerobic digesters from USA - AD_STIC08_MetaG (SPAdes) (version 2) | ecosystem: Engineered > Bioreactor > Anaerobic >...
AAGAATAGTATATCATGTTTCTCGGACAAAAAGAGACCATTTTATCGATCAGACATTTTCAGTAGCATGTGGTCTGTGGAATTATTATCTGGCGACAAAATAGGAGTTATGCAACAAGTCTATTATCTAGGATTTTCTTCCTCATCGGATCCGGCCGAAGGGACACAATGGCGTTTATGTGAAGCAAAAAGGCATCCGTCAAAAGGAAATGTCCTGGACAGGGGCTTTAAAATTTTACTATCCGGGATTATAATCTCCTGTCGGTTAGTTCAAAGCGTCACAATCGGTATTATCTGAATTGAATTTCGCCCATGTAAAAAGTACTGAAGATGCGGCCTCCTGGCCTCAATCCATCTCTATGATGGGTACTCGTATGAATAATTATTGAGGACGCTAAACCGGGATAATCCGGCTTTACGTTATTCAAACATCGATCACTTGTATTTTAATTTCGCAATCTCAATCAATCGGTTGAATTTTATCTGATAATTCCGGTATGTATCGTCGTTGACAAGATATCGGTCCGATGCAACTGCATGTATCATCATGTCATTGATTTTTTCAGTAAAATGCAGCATGTCATAATAATTATTCAGATTGTTGATTATGGCTTCTTCCGACTGGAAATCATAGAGTCGGACATTTCCGCATTTCCGTAATTTATTATAAATATATATTTTCAAATTAATCATTCCGTCGGAGCGGCCCTCGTTATTTTGATTAATCCAGAAAAGTATTGAGTAAGGAACCTGCATGCATATAAATTGAATTTGGGGATTGCTTTTTATGACAGGATAAATGTTGTAATTAAAATTTTCCTTCCCTTTGAGGTAGAATTCGTCGGATATTCTTTTTCTTGTTTTAAGACCGGTGATTATCCTGCTGCGCCGCCAGTTCTTTAAATTCTTCTGTTCGTCGGCTACATACTTGTTGGCCACATACTTGTTCATGTTGATCCAGTTATATGCTGTTTCTATGTTGCACAAGTAACATTCCCCGTGATCAATAATATTATTTATTATAATATGGGCCAATGATTTTCTGAAAAAATCAAAATCAAAAAGATATTTGTAATCATTCAATACATTGTCATCATAGAGAAAATAAGGAAATTTTTCAACCCTGGTCTTGAGCGCATCTTCGCTGAGCGTATGAAGGTCCAGGCCTATGATGCAATATTTCAGTTTTCCTATGCGTGCAGCCCGTGCCAGCGTTAAGCCAATTTCATGAGTAGTAGCTTCCGGTATTATCACATTTAATGATCGCGTGTTGAGGACAGTATTAATAGTTTGCACCGTGCAATTCCCCATTAATGACGATCCGGTCACAATGGTTTCATAATCAACATTTTTAAGGAACGCCGCATTAAACTCCCGGCTATAATTGTTGTCAATGGTAGGCCTGTAAAACGAGGCGATTCTGAAATACTGCAGGGGGTCAATAATGTATTGCAGGAGTGCCATAAATAGCACGCCGCAAACTACAAGGGTTATTAAACAGACAGTCCATCTCTTGAAGCTCATTCGATACCTGTTAAAAATAAGTATAAATAAATTTATTGAATTGCGCAAAGAAGAAAAATGAAACTAAAAACAGCAGGCCGGTTGCAAAAAGATAGCGGCCTTCCGGCTTGAATCCCTCAAGTTGCTCGTTGGAATTTTTCCCAAAAAAACAAATGACTGCAAGCAAAAAGATAAGCAGCGGCGTCACTACCGAGTTGTTTGAATGCCATTCATTAAAAATCCTTATAAAGCCATTCATGAGACCCTTGGAAAAATCTATTTTCCAGAAGAAAAACATATCCTCCAACAGATAGAGTGCCCTCGTTAATGACCTGGCCCTGAAAAAAATCCAGGAGCAATTAAGAAATATAAAAGTTATAAAAACGGCCAGCACCGGGGGCATTGCGATGCCTGTTTTTTTCCACAGCCGGTGAATGATGAGGGCGGATCCATGGAGGAAACCCCAGAAGAGAAAGGTCCATCCTGCCCCATGCCACAATCCGGCAACAAGAAATGTTGCCATCAGATTGAAATATGTGCTGATGGTCCCGGCCCGGCTTCCTCCGAGGGGAATGTAGATGTAATCGCGAAGAAAGGTCGAAAGGCTTATATGCCATCTGCGCCAAAAGTCCTGGATATTCACCGCTTTATAGGGTGAATTAAAATTGATGGGGAGATTGATATTGAATATCAGCGCCGAGCCGACTGCCATATCTGTATATCCGCTGAAGTCAAAATACAACTGCAGAGTAAAAGAAATGCTTGTTATCCAGGCATTTATAAATGGAAGATGATTTGAAACATTGAAACCCGCATCAGCCACGAGCGAGAGGTTGTCCGCAATTAGAACCTTTTTGAATAATCCAATTGAAAAAACGAAAAGCCCCCCGGCTATATTCTTGTAATTGACCTTTCCGGATTCCTTGTCTTGAAACTGTAATGCCTCATTTTTATAACGGATGATTGGGCCCGACAGAAGATGGGGGAAAAAACTTATTGTCATAATGTAATTTAAAAAATTATTTTCTATGATTTCTCCCCTGTATGTATCTACAAGAAAAGCTATCTGGATGAACGTATAAAAGCTTATGCCAAGGGGCAGGATGATGTTGAGCGAACCAACGTGTCTTCCTGCTAGGAAATTCAAATTATCGATAAAAAAATCAGTATATTTAAAGATACCGAGCACAACTATATTAAATAGAATTGCAAGGAAAAGTATGATTTTCTTTTTGTCTGTGAGGGAAAAACGAATGATGAACAGTGCAAAAAAATAATTTGCCGTTATTGACAACACCAGGATGCCGACAAACCAGGCCCGTGACCAGCCATAAAAAACAATACTGCATACGACGAGCCACCAGCGCGAAATTACAATATAATTTCGTTTCCTCAGCACGAAATATATTATTGTGGCAACAGGCAGAAAAAAAAATATATAAAGAAAAGAATGAAAAAGCATGCTATGTTACCTGCGTCATCAAGATTAAAATAACATTGATAAAAAGGATAACTTTTTATCCGCTGGATGATTGTACCTTCCCCGGCTTGTTTCAATAAGACAAATTGGCCTTGTCTGAAATGACTTTGGCATATCCGGTCTCTGGTGACAAGCAAAAAGTTATGGATATGGGCCTGTAAAGTATTCTCCGCGAGCCGGTAGGGATTGGCTTAAGGCAATGGGCGGGGCGTATGTATAAAATCAATAAAGGCAGGAATAATCCTGCCCTTTTTTCAAAATTCGCAGTACAATAAATCTTTTTAATATTCGGGCATAAGCTGGTTCACCTGGGCGAAGGTGAAGACCGGGCCGTCCTTGGACACATAGTACTTGCCCACGTTGCAGCGGCCACACTTGCCGATTCCGCACTTCATCCTGTTCTCCAGGGTGGTGAAAATGTTTTCCGGCGAGAACCCGGGCTTGGTCAGCACCGGCATGGTGAGCTTAATCATGATCGGGGGACCGCAGAAGAGCGCGATGGTGCACATGACTTTGGTTCTGCGTCTTACTTCATGAATACCCCTTTCAATAGGATTCGTGCTTCGTATGGTTTTCCAATGAGGATTCGGCCTCCCATAAAATCTCAGCAGATCTTCACTATCTTCCAGGAGACTTTCAATGGCTCGACGCGCAACCTCCCCATATTCATTGACTAGACATTCAAGATATCGTTCCGCCTCAAATCGTGAGGTCTGATTCCATAACCTATTGAGCTTCGCCTTTAACTCTTCGTAGAGATTCTTGGGGCACTTGACAAGAATGTTCCGTGTTTTATGCACCGTACAACGCTGCATTTTTTCCGGGCCGAAATGGTTCACGATGGATTTAACGGGCCCCTTAGCTCCATCGGCTATGACCGGCTTCACAGTTTCGGTATTAGTCTTCGCCGAATAAGGCTTTGCAGCACTTCTTTAAAATGGTGTTCGCTTTCAGTGCCCAGGGTGAAATGCAGCACTTCTTTCTGGCCATTATTCGTGATACCGACAACCATGAGCGTTCCGGCCTTCTTAGGGCTGGATTTTATTATATAGATTTTGCTCTTTCATTGGGCCTGGTCAACGCGAAACAATGACCCTTTCATTGCTATAGTAATTTAATGTCTTGACAAATGTTAAATATACATTGCATTACCCTTAAATTATGTTAAAAAAAATTACATCATATTGGTGGGGGCTAACTGGATGAAAAAGTATCTGGGTTGTTTATTATTTCTATTAATAAGTATTTATACTGCCGGTTGCTATGATGACACAAAGAATACAGGCATCCTTCCAGTATCAGACGAAGCTGGATCATATTCCGGAATTATCATGGTCAAATTAAAGGATGAAAGCATCCTGACAGCGAACAAGATGGCGCCGCTTAGCATGAAGACTGCATCGGTAGAGCCTCTCATGAAAGGCCACAAGGTACTTTCAATCAAGCGTTTATCCATGGATCAAGATATCGAAGGTTTCAAGAAGAGGGCGAAACGGGCTGGATTGATTTCTGACGGCGACCTAGAAAAACGGGTTTTGTCGAAAAAGCGTTTGCATCTGATACAGGTGGAAGACCTGACATCTGAAACAGCTGAAGAAATCTGCAAAGAATTCCGCAAAGATCCCCGTGTTGAATATGCAGAACCGGATCGTCCCATCAGGCTTTTTGAAACGATGCCTGATGACTACCATTTTATGAGCGGTGAACAGTGGCCATTGTATAATATCGATATGGATATGGCCTGGGATTATACCACAGGCTCGGCTGACGTCACTGTGGCTGTAATCGACTCAGGCGTCGATTACACGCACCCTGACCTGGCGGGGAATTGCATCGCCGGTTATGATTTCTGGAATAATGATAGCGATCCCATGGATGATTATTACCATGGCACACACGTGGCGGGCATAATCGGCGCAGTGGGCAACAATCATACCGGCATTTCCGGGACAGCCTGGACAGTGAGGATAATGCCATTAAAGGTATTTCCACCCAGTGGTGGAACATTAAATGCATGGGTCAGTAGCAGCATTCAGGCCATCAATTTCGCGGTTGCCAACGGGGCCGATATCATCAATGCCAGTTATGGGTGGTCAACCTTTTCTCAATCCGAGCGTGAAGCTATCATGGACGCTCGGGATGCAGGGGTGCTGTTTGTAGCAGCAGCAGGCAATGGCCAATTCTATGGAGACGGAAATGGAGATAATAATGATGTTGACCCCACCTATCCTGCCTGCTACAATCTTGACAACATCATATCTGTGGCTGCCTCAACATGGGGCGATAATATTGCGAATTATTCAAATTATGGCGTAAATACTGTAGATTTAGCTGCCCCAGGCGGGTTACCGGGCGTGGATGAGGTCTACTCCACATTACCTGTCAATATGACTGAAGCCATGACACAAAATGGATTACCCGTAAATTACGGAGAGTTGAGCGGGACATCGATGGCGGCGCCGCACGTGGCCGGTGTGGCGGCGCTCATCAAATCGTTGAGACCTGGATACAGCTATGCTGACATCAAGAAATGTATTCTGAATGGTGCGGAACCGTTGTCAATCCTGTCAGGCAAAGTCCTCACTGGAGGAAAGCTGAACGGGTACAACAGTCTCAGGTACGCATCAACATATTCTCCGCCGGCGCCGTCGCAGATAACTTTCACTCTCCCGGCTAATGGAATCTATTACACTCCTATACAATGGCTTGGCCTTGGGGTAAGTCCACTGAGTTTAAACTTCACAGTCCAGAGTGTATACCCGATAGCATCGGCTACTAATGCCAAGCTGGTGAGCGGAAATAATTACAACGTCACACTCTCAAATTTTATAGTCGGTGGCCCGAATATCCACGACCTGGTTGTAAGCTTTATCGACAATCGTGGATATATCAAGGAGTTCACCATCCATTACACCGTCGACTTGGAATGGGGTTACCTGTTTTTTCATTATGTCTATCGTCTTAAATATACCTATAGTTTTATTCAGTGACATACAATATATCTTTCTGATACACACGGGTATACCGAAGATGCCCGTGTGTATCTTACTGACAGCTTCATGTGACCACTTCAATATACCAATACAACAAATTCATGCGCAGTGATACAATGGCCAATAAATCGCGCCATTGATTATGACTATCCAGGAAAATGTTCCCTCTCAAGTAAATGGTCCAAGGGACACAATGGCGTTTTATCGGAACAATAATGGGTGATCGAATAACAAATATCAACACAAAAATCGCTGGACAGGGGCTTAAAATTTCATTCCCTTGGACACGGTGGTGATCGTTTTTATGACCTGACCATGCTGGTGTTCGACGTCGACTGACCCGCGCGGGATTCTGCGGCGCTTTCCATCCGTGGCGTATGCATACCGAGGGGGCCCGCCGGCACGCCCGTCACTTCTTCTGTTCAGAAAACCGGAAGGTGTGCTCCACGTACCTCTTTTCCCCGAAGGGCGGCTCCGGGAAGCGCCAGGCTGAAATTGTCTTCACCAAGCACGCGTGGAATGTTTTGTCCGTGAAATCGGAGCGCACCACCGCAGGCGCGATCACCTCACCGTCGCCGTCGACCTGCCAGTCCAGCGTGACCGCTCCCTCTTTCTTGAGTGCGGGGTCACCGCCGGCCTTCGCGCGCGCGAGAAACGCGTCATAGCAGGAAAGTATCTCCTTCGAATGCTTCGTCACCGTGTTCTTCACGGGGCCGCGGAGGTAGGGATCGCCGCCGCGCTCCTGACCCACCTGGCGCTCCGACAGGAGGCGCAGGTAGCGCTCCTCCATGCGGTTCATGCGGAGGAACAGAAACACGATGAGCACGAGAAATAACGCTGCCACGACGGCGATAATGATGGCGTATCTGTTTTTCATGGCATGCTTGTTCCTTTACGGTATGTACATAAGATTCGCGCCGGGCGCCCTGAGGCGCCCGGCAGATGTTGGATTACTGGCGCGTGAACACGTACACCGCGCCGTTTTGGCTCCCCGAATCGTTCGTGCCGCTCGGGTTGGAGCCGTGGATAATATCCGTAGTGGTGCTTGCTTCGTTTGAGGCACCGACTGCAATGGTACCGCCGTATATCGCGACCGAAGAGCCGATATTATCGCCATTACCTACACCTGCCCCACCGTTGTTGGGCGCCTTGAGATACGCCTGGTGGGTCCAGGTGCCGCCGCTGAGCGTGAACACGTACACTGCGCCGTTAGCATTTCCTGAATCATTTGTCCCGCTCAGGTCTGAGCCGTGAATGATGGCCGTCGTGTCGCTATCTTCGTATGGCGCGCCGACCGCGATGGTGTCGCCGTATATCGCAACTGAAAAGCCGAACTGATCATTATCAGTATTATTCGGCGCCTTGAGATACGCCTGATGGCTCCAGGTGGAGCCGCTGCGGGTGAACACGTAGACCGCGCCGTTACTTGCACCAGAATTATTTGCACCGCTCAGGTCTGAGCCGTGAATGATGGCCGTGGTGGTGCTGTCTTCACCCGTCGCGCCGACTGCGATGATGTCGCCGGATATCGCGACCGAATAGCCAAACTGATCACCATTGGAATTATTGGGCGCCTTCAGGTATGCCTGGTGGCTCCAAGAACCCCCTCTGCCTCCCAGTGCCAGGAGCGGAAGGAGAGACTCCAGCCCGTTGTCATCTTCTTTCACCGAGTTGCACGATGGGAATGAAAACAAAATAAATAAAGAAGACAATAACCATACTCTTTTCATGGCTTCTTATCCTCACCTATTTTTATTATCTAAGAAATTGCTCCCTTTTCAGTACCGGCTTAAGGGACACAATAGACCTAATCTGAAGCATGAAAAGGCATCTGTCAACAGGAAAAGTTATGGACAGAGGCCTTAAAATTTATCATCCAGGATTTTGCTCCACCAAGCAGCCCGGTTCAGGAGACGGAACGGGCCTTATCTGAAACTGATATAGACTATCTGAAGCTCTCTGGCAAGCAATAAGTTCTGGACAGGGGGGTTAAAATTTTTACAAATAAGGAAATCAATGGATAATCCCATGGACATTGCCGCCATGGACGAGAAGATTGATGAATTGAAGGTCAAGATTCAGGAGATTGAAATCAATATCGAGAAGGAATATGCTGAGATTGAATATGCGTGCGTGGATGTGGAGAGGTGATACAAGGTGAAGGGATAAATCAACCTTCCCATTGCGTTTTAGAGCGCGCGAATATATCATCTATGGACTGGCTCTCATAGATACGATGGGAAATCTCCACGTAATCAGTCTTTTCGTTATGGAGGAGCGTCATGAACCGGTACGCATCGGCGGCACCCAAGGCCTTGTTCAGCGCCTCTATTCCGGTTACTTTGAGCTCGGTATCGCTTAATCGCTGCATCATCATCCCTCTTTCCTAATATAGTCAATCGGATTCATTATTTCAATATTTTCAAGTATTTTTATTCTCTTGATAATTTTATTATCGCACGTCAGAAAGACCGACGATTTGGCGTTGATTGCACATGAAAGATGAACGGCATCCTTTGCCGAAAGACCGTTTTCATTCTGAAATTTTACAGAGAGACGATATATATCATCGGCAGGGCCGATCCTGATTTTACAAATGACCGACAATCTTAATATAGCAATCTTGCGTTCGGGAAAAGGACACTGGAGCGTTTCATCAAGGTGCATGAAGGACCAGACAAGATCGAGCTCGCCGGCCTCGGCCCGCTGTATAATATCCTGGCAGGCGACCGCCTCCATTTTAATCCGGGACTGGCTCTGATCATCAAACCCCCGCTGGAAGCAGTTTTCATCGAGATATACAATCATTACCCTTTCTTTTCCCCCTCTGCGAAATATTATCCCTTTTCACCTATTGAACAACATGGCCACGGCCGAGTCGATTGTAGTATTAAACGTATTCAACCTTGATCCCGTTGGCCTTCAACAGGCTCTATCATCTAGGATTTTGCTCCACCCTGAGGTCCGGCACAGGAGACTGAATAGACCTTATCTGAAGCATGAAAAGGCATCTGTCAACAGGAAAAGTTATGGACAGAGGCCTTAAAATTTAACTTGACGAACATGATGTTTTGCGCTTACTTTATTATCAACTATTCATCAATATTGGAATTTAATTATGACATTCAAAGGAATTGTAAAAGGCAACACCGTTATAATAGAGCCGCCGGTTAATCTTGCCGATGGCACGCAGGTGGAAATCATTCCACTCAACCAAGATGATCCTGTATGCGGAACCTGGGTTGATGATCGTCCTGCCGATGAGATAATACGTGAAATAAGAGCTGCCCGGCACTCACGCGATAAAAGTATAAATCTATGAATTATCTTCTTGATACTGACACCGTCATTTACTGGATGAAGGGCAATAAAAATATCTCTCGCAAAGTCATAGATTCAGGCTTTCATGCCATTTCCATCGCGGACATAACAAAGGCTGAGCTTTATTATGGAGCCTATAAATCGCGAAAAATTGATGAGAATATCGCCGCCATTAAGAATATTTCGGAGAGGATAAACTTCCTACCGTTCAACGATCACGCGCAATCAATATTCGGCAGAATAAAAGCGCAGCTTGAAAAAGAGGGAAAGAGACTCGATGATATGGATCTCATGATTGCCTCAACCGCCATCACATTCAATCTCATTTTAGTTACCAACAATGACGCTCATTTTGAAAGAATTGCTCAGCTTAAAATAGAGAACTGGCTGTAGTCGGCAGTATTTCGATTTCAGCAATACAAATGATATTTCACAATAAACGAAATCCGGCTATTTCAAAATTATGCGACAGGGTTACCGGTGTTCATCATTTTCAACAAAAATCAGATTTCAAAGATCATTCAGGAATATATCGAATACTATAACCATCTGAGACCGCATCAGGGAATCAATCAAATACCGAAAGGCATCCCTCCCAATGTGGTTAAATCTGATTTCTCGATCAAAAACATCAGACGTACTCCTGTCCTCGGCGGTCTCCATCATCATTACTGGAGGAATTCCGCCTGAAATTCTTGTTTGCTATATAAATCGCCCCTACGGGGTTTATTTTTTATTTCCTTTTATCTATTTTTAAAAATAATGTTTTTGGGTTTTTTATCAGGACTAATCAATAATTTATCCAAATAATTTGGGTCAGCCCAATCATCCCAAGGTACCAATCCATAATAGGCATTCAAAAATTCTGCTATATTTGCTGATCCAACTATCTTAATCATCTAGGATTTTGCTCCACCCTGAGGTCCGGCACAGGAGACACAATAGACCTTATCTGAAGCATGTGTCAACAGGAAAAGTTATGGACAGAGGCCTTAAAATTTAGTAAAAATTTTTTAAATACATTTCATTTTTTCTTGTAATCTGGACCATGGTATCATAAAAGTATCACAATTGACCTGACACGTCAGTTTTCTCTTTATCTGTTATTCAAATCAACGTGAAACATGCCTGTAAAAGCATAGGGGGAGGTATGAAAAAGCTGTTAGGTTTGATCATAACATTATCTGCACTGGCTTTTCTTAACTGCACTGAAGAATCGAATCCCATTGATCCGATGTCGTTGGTGACGGTAACCAGCGGTTTTTCATCATCGTATATGAGCTTTCAGATCACCGACGGCGTTGCAACAGTTCCGGAGTACAAGATACTCAACGAGACGGCGGGACTGATATATGACGGCACCAATTGCGGCGGCATGTTCGCCCTGACCTCCGCCGCGGGAACCCATCTGGTCAGCATTATGCTTCCTTCTCCCACGGAAGGAGCCGCATATCTGGAAGGTTCGACGGGCCTCTTTTCCTACACGAGGGATGCGACGGCCTACACGATCTATACCGACTACACCACGGGTAACGATTTCAGGATGGATATTATCAGGTGGGATGGCGAGGGAAAATACATGCAGGCAACGTTTTCAGGGGTTGTGTGCAACGAGGGCAGCACCACTGACTGCCTGACCATTGAAAGCGGATTCATCAACGCCCTGGTGCGATAATCCCGCGTTACGAAAGCATAGCTTTCCTGTCGTTGAGAAAGGTCCTGTAGATGCGGTAGTGATCCGTATCCTCATAGTCTATCCGTTCAACGGGGGCCCTGTCAAAGCTGAAGATCTCCGAGCCGGGCAGGGCCATGAGGATGGGCGAGTGCGTGGCGATGATAAACTGGGCATGGCCCTCCTTCCCGGTCCGGTCGAGGAGCTGCAGCAGTTCGATCTGGCGCTTCGGGGACAGGGCGTTTTCCGGCTCATCCAGCAGATACAGTCCCCTGATGCGGAAGCGGCTCCTGAAAAAGGACATGTGGCACTGGCCGTGGGACTGTTCAAGGAGCGATTTCCCCCCGAAATACTCCAGTGTGGCCGGCGACAGGGAAGCCCATTCATCAAGGTTAACGGCGAAATTCCTGAAAATCTCCGAGGCGAAAAAAGACCCGGGCACGGGAGCGTCGGCCCATTCCGCGCGCATATACTTGCACAGGTCTTTTTCATACTGGTTGTAATGGAACCGGGTCCGTTCTATACCTTCCCATATATGTATGCCGCATTTCATGGCGATGGCCCGGAGCAGGGTTGATTTCCCGCTGCCGTTCTCTCCCACAAAGAACGAAACAGGTTTTGAAAAATCGACGCGCCTGGTAACCCTGAAAATAGGCAGGTTAAAGGGGTAATCCGTATCAGTGGGATACCTGTCCGGCATTAATGCAATTTGTTTAAGGTGCATGATTGATATGGTGCATCATCATGTCACGGGGGGATTCTATTTGTAAAGTTTCTTTCCGGAAAAAACACCGGGTCATGGTGCAGGGAGTTGCCGGGGCATTAATATTTCCTTGAAATTTATGGCGGGGTGTCAAGAAATTGCCACAATACCTCGATCCATGAGGATAAAGACAGGCGGTATGACATGCTCAAAGTAATGGATCTCAGAAAGTCCTTCATCGAATTTTTCAGGGAACGGGACCACCGGATCGTCCCGTCCAGCTCCCTCATCCCCAAGGATGACCCGACCCTTCTCTTCACCACTGCCGGCATGGTGCAGTTCAAGCCGATGTTCGCCGGCACCGTGGACCTGGAATACACCAGGGCGTCCTCGGTGCAGAAGTGCCTGCGCACCAGCGACCTTGAGAACGTGGGTAAAACCAAGCGGCACCTGACCTTTTTTGAAATGCTCGGCAATTTCTCCTTCGGCGATTATTTCAAGAAAGAGGCGATCGAATTCGCCTGGGACTATTCCACCAAGGTGATCGGCTTTCCGGCGGAAAAGATATGGGTATCCATCTACCAGGATGACGACGAGGCCTTTGCCCTGTGGAACAAGAATATCGGCATCCCGGATAAAAAGATCGTACGACTCGGCAAGGCCGATAACTTCTGGGGGCCCGCCGGCGACACCGGAGCATGCGGTCCCTGCTCCGAGCTCTACATCGACAGAGGCGAGGCATACGGGTGCGGCAAGCCCGACTGCAAGCCGGGATGCGAATGCGAGCGCTTCCTTGAATACTGGAACCTGGTGTTCAACCAGTACAACCAGGACGCGGCGGGGAAACTCCATCCCCTCCCCCGGCCCGGCATCGATACCGGCATGGGACTGGAGCGCCTGGCCGCCCTCGTACAGAACGTGGATTCGGTGTTCGAGACCGACGAGTTCATCAGCATCATCAAGTTCGTGTGCGACCGCGCGAGGATAGATTACCGGGACGATAAAAAAGTGCCGGTGAACATCATCGCGGAGCACGCCCGGGCGATCACCTTCGCCGTGTCGGACGGCGTATACCCCTCCAACGATGGCAGGGGGTACGTGCTGCGGCGCATCCTCCGGCGCGCCATGCGCTTCACCCGCCAGCTCGGCATTGCGGAGCCCTTCATCTATGCCGTGGTCGACCCGATCGTCGGGATCATGGGAGACTTTTATCCTGAGATCAAGGAATCCTCGGTGAACGTGAAAAAGGTGATCGAATCTGAGGAACGCCGCTTCCTGGAAACACTGGAAAACGGCATGGACCGCCTCGAGGAGATAATGAAAGAGTGCGCCAGGGGCAAGGAAAAAATCATATCCGGCACCGATGCCTTTGTCCTTCACGACACCTTCGGCTTTCCACTGGAGATGACCAGGGAGATCGCCCTGGAGCGCGGCCTTGACGTGGACATCAATGGCTACAAAGAAGAAATGGATAAACAGCGGGAACGGGGGAAGCAGAGCTGGAAGGCCGCGTCCGGCAGCCTTGACGAGGCCTGCGAGGCCATTGGCAAATCATCTCCGGACACGGTCTTCAAAGGATACGAGTCGGAGAAGGCTGACTCGACCGTGGACCTTCTTCATGACGGGAATGCCGCCGTTGACGCTCTTGCCGCCGGCATGAAGGGCCTCATGGTGCTGAAGGAAACGCCCTTCTACGGCGAGTCAGGGGGACAGGTGGGAGACATCGGCACCATCACCTCTTCATCCGGCGCCGTGTTCCGCGTTGAAGACACCAAGAAGAACAATAAGACGATCATCCATGTCGGCGAGGTCACCAGGGGTGAATTCAAAAAGGGAGACCGGGTCGAAGCCGCCATTGACGTGGTGAACCGGAACCTGATCAGGGCGAACCACACGGTGACCCACCTTCTCCATGCCGCCCTCCGCACGGTCCTGGGGGCCCATGTGAAACAGGCAGGGTCGCTGGTCGCTCCGGACCGGATGCGATTTGACTTCAGCCATTTCAACGCCCTGAGCGCCGGCGAAATAAAGGAAGTCGAAGAGATGGTAAACAGGAAAATCTGGGAGAACATCCCGGTGACGACCATGGTCATGAAATACCAGGACGCGGTCAAGACCGGCGCCATGGCGGTATTCGACGAGAAGTACGAGGACACGGTCAGGGTCGTGTCCGTGGGGGATTACAGCAAGGAGCTCTGCGGGGGGACCCATGCCGCCGTGACCGGGCAGATCGGCCTGTTTAAGATTTTGCGTGAAGCCTCGCCGGGGGCGGGCGTGCGGAGGATCGAGGCGGCGACCCTCAGGGGAGTCCTCGAGCGCTACAACTCCCACGAGGAGACCGTATCGGCCCTGGTCAACCTGGTAAACGTTTCCGAATCGTCCCTCGTCAAGAAGGTCGACGAGCTGGTCAAGCGGAGCAGGATGCTGGAGAAGGAACTGGAAAAACTGAAAAAGGACAGCCTGTCTACGGGACTGGATTCGATACTTGCCGGTGCTGAATCCGTCGATGGGGTGACGATCGTGTCCCACACCTTCAACGGCATGGGAGCCGACGAGCTCAGGAACCTTTCTGACGCGATACGGGAGAAGGACCAGAACGCGGTCGTCCTGTTCGGATCAATCGCCGACGACAAGGCCCTGCTCCTTTTCGCGGCGACGAACAATGCGGTGAAAAAGGGGATCGACTGCGGTAAAATCATCAAGGAAGCCGCTACGCTGGTCGGTGGCGGCGGCGGCGGGCGCAAGGATATGGCCCAGGCCGGCGGCAAGTCGCCGGAAGGCCTCGAAGGAGCGATTACAAAGGCGGTTTCCATGGCCCGCGAAATGGCAGGGAAAAAGGGGTAATCTGAAATTAGATACTGCTATCGGTGAAAGAGAGGGCGCAACCTCGGTGACGCGCTTTCACAATGATATTTTATGTGACATAACCTGTAAAAGGTATTGACAGGATATTTTTCCGATAGTATTTGTTTCTTCATAACATGGCGTGAACCCGCCATGGACCATTGACCCCATATCAGCCAAGAGGTATGTGAATGATCGATACAGATAGATACTCCCGATATCTGGTGCGTTCCGTAAATCACATATTCAAAAATTTCCTTGGAGATACCTCGGTGGAGGAAGTGTTCGAGACCCAGGCAAGGGCCAAGGACCCCCTGGTGGTGGTCGAGATTAACGGCACCATGAAGGGCGAGATCATCATCAACCTCCCGAAGAAGACCCTTGACCTCATCACCCAGCGGTTCATCAATTCCGATGACGTGAAGACAATCCGCAAGTATCACGGCGATGTCGCGGGCGAGCTGGCAAACCTGATCACCGGGACCTTCGCCAACCAGATGCAGTTCCTCAAGCACGACATCAAGCTCAATGCCCCGGAATTCAATGATGATCCGATTTCAATAAAAACGCTCTATGAAAATATCAACCTGTCCTTCAATTCGAAGTTCGGCGGCTTTGACATTGATTTTTATTTTAAAGAAATGCATTAGTGCTGTTTCTTAGAAGGTCAGAAGGCCCGCTCATGGCCTTCTGATGAGCCCTCCGCGCATCATTCAACGATAAGGTAGCACCATGACTCCAGTAGACATCATCCTCATCGTATTGTATTTCATCGCAAGCATTGCCATCGCTCTCTACTTTCGTAAGCGTGCGGGAAAAAGCACGGAAGATTTCTTCCTGTCGGGGAGGAAGATGCCCTGGTGGCTGGCCGGGACAACCATGGTGGCGACGACCTTTGCCGCTGACACGCCCCTGGCTGTCACCGAACTGGTGGCAAAGAACGGCATTGCCGGCAACTGGCTCTGGTGGAACATGGTGGCCGGGACCATGCTCACGGTTTTCTTTTTCGCCAGGCTGTGGCGGCGTGCCGGGATCCTCACCGACGTGGAGTTCATCGAGCTCCGTTATTCGGGGAAATCGGCGGCCTTCCTGCGCGGATTCAAGGCCGTGTACCTGGGCGTCTTCATGAACGTCATCATTATGGGGTGGGTGAACCTGGCCATGGCATCGATCCTGAAGGTGATCTTCGGCATCGAAGAGGACTCCGTGCTGCTCTATATCATCGGGGCCATGATCATCGTGGGCATATATTCCGCGATCTCGGGACTGTGGGGCGTCGCCTTCACCGACATGTTCCAGTTCATCATAGCCATGGCCGGGTGCATCGCGCTGGCCATTGTTGTCACCGGTCGTCCGGAAATCGGAGGCGTACAGGGCCTCATGAAGTCCCTCCCGCCCCGGGTCTTCAGTTTTTTCCCGTCGGTGTCCTTCAACGCTTCCGGAGCGGCCTCGGGAATCATGACCCTGTCCGCCACGGCCTTCATCGCCCATATCGCCGTCCAGTGGTGGTCCTCGTGGTACCCCGGCAACGAGCCGGGAGGAGGAGGGTACATAGCCCAGCGGATGATGTCCGCAAAGGACGAACGCCATTCCCTCCTGGCCACCCTCTGGTTTGCCGTCGCGCATTACGCCCTGAGGCCCTGGCCATGGATCATCGTCGCTCTCGCATCCCTCGTCCTCTACCCGGGGCTGGAGTTTCCCCGGGAAGGGTACATCATGGCAATGCGGGACCACCTGCCGCCGGGTCTCCTCGGTTTTCTTGTGGCCGCGTTCCTGGCCGCCTACATGTCCACCATAGCGACGCACCTCAACTGGGGGAGCTCCTATATCATCAATGACCTGTACAAGCGGTTCATCAAAAAGGACGGCGATGAACGGCACTACGTGCTGGTGTCGAGGATCGTGACGCTCCTCCTGGTCATCCTATCAAGCCTCGTGATGAGGGTCATGAACAGCATCTCCGGCTCATGGGAGTTCATCATCGAGTGCGGCGCCGGCCTCGGGCTGGTGCTCATCCTCCGCTGGTACTGGTGGCGGATCAACGCCTGGTCGGAAATCGTGGCCATGGTCGTGCCGATTCTCGCTTACGGCGTGCCCCTCCTTGTCTTCCGCATGGCCCATCACGGAGAAAAGTATGTTCCCTTCATACAGTTCCCCGAAAGCCTGTTCTTCATCGCAGGGGTCACCACGCTCTCATGGATCGGTATCACGATGATCACGAAGCCGGTTGCAAAGGAGCAGCTGGTCGCGTTCTACCGCCGGGTATGGCCCGGCGGCCCCGGCTGGACAAAGATCCGTGAAGAATGCGCCGCGGCCGAGGTCAAGGCAGAACCGCTGTCGCGGCTGCTGGCGGACTGGATACTCGGAATTGCCCTGGTCTATTCTTCCCTCTTTTCGATTGGAGAGCTGATCTTTCACTCCTATGTACGGGGAATGGTTCTCCTGGCCGCAGCTGTTATCATCTTCCTTGTCCTGGCATATCGCCTGAAGGACAAGAAAGGGGTCATGGCTGATGGATCGGGGCGTCCCTGACATTGACTTTTCGGCCACGATGCTGTATCATTAATGATAGCATGCTACCATTCATCTTTCATGAAAACAACCGGGGTATATGAATGTCGAAGGTCAGGGATGATCTCAAAGCAATCTACACGGCAGCCATTGCCGCGGTAAATCCTGTAACCGCCGTTAAAACCCACCTCATAAGAAAAGATGAAACCCTCCAGCTGCTTTCCGGGGGGCGGGTTTATAAAGAGTACCGCCTCGGCGATTATTCCCGGGTGCTCGTAGTTGGCGCCGGAAAGGCGACGGCGGCCATGGCCCGGGCGGTGGAGATGATATTTGGCGACCGTATTGACACGGGACTGATCTGTGTGAAATACGGCTATACCGAGAGACTTGACAAGATAAAAATTATAGAAGCAGCCCATCCCGTTCCGGATTCCAACGGGGTCGCTGGGGCAAAAAAAATAGTGGAACTGCTGAACAGCGCCGGCGATGATGACCTGGTCATATCGTTGATTTCCGGCGGCGGCTCGGCCCTTCTGCCTCTACCGCCGGAACCTATCAGCCTTGAGGACAAGCGGGAGACGACCTCGCTCCTTCTGAAATGCGGGGCCAGCATCCATGAAGTCAACACGGTGCGGAAACACCTTTCCCTGGTAAAAGGCGGAAACATGGCAAAGGCCGCCGGCCGTGCCACGGTGATTAACCTCATGATCTCTGACGTGGTGGGAGACAGCATGGACGTCATCGCCTCGGGACCATTTGTGCCCGACAGGTCAACCTTTCACGATGCCCGGGCTATTCTTGATAAATACGGCCTTTCAGAACGGGTGCCTTCTTCGGTAGCCGGGCGGATCCGAGCCGGTTGCAGCGGTGATATTAAGGAGAATCCCGGCCCCGACGACCCTGTTTTTGCGAGGGTCACGAACCTGATTGTGGCTTCCAACATCATAGCCCTCCAGGCTGCACGGGATGAAGCCGTTTCACTGGGATATAACAGCATCATTTTGTCGTCTATGATCGAAGGCGATACCAGGGACGCCGCTGCCTGGCACGCCCGCATTGCCCGGGAGATACTCGCTTCTTCCAATCCCGTCCCGGCGCCGGCGTGCGTCATAAGCGGCGGCGAAACCACGGTCGTTGTCACCGGCACCGGCCTGGGCGGAAGAAACATGGAATATGCCATGCACGCGACAGTTCACATCGAAGGGCTGGAGCGGGTAACGATGGCAAGTATCGGCACTGACGGCAGCGACGGGCCGACGGACGCGGCAGGCGCCCTTGCCGATGGCTTTACCCTGAAAGCCGCGGGGGAGCGGGGGATGGATATCCGGCAGTACATCAGCAACAATGATTCATATCATTTCCATGAAACGCTAGGTACCCTGATAACGACCGGACCGACCAACACCAACGTCATGGATGTGAGGATACTGCTGGTATCGTGACATAATTTAAATTTGGTCTTTTATCAATAAATGAATCAAGTTGCATGGAAATTAATACGATATATAAAAAAATGGTTGATAATTTATAATTTATTAATTAATTTACCCTTACCCTATAAGGGCTTGCGGTGCCTAATAATTAAGAATTGAATAAATACAGTTTTACGAGGAGAATTATTATGACGATGAGAAGGTATTGTAAAGTTATGTCGCTTATTTTCGTAAGCGTTTTTGCTTTTTCTCTCGCTTTCGCGCAGCAGGCGGCAGAGAAGAAGGACGACGGCATAAAGAAAATGCCCGATGGTTCCTACAGAAGCAGGGATTTTGACGAGTCGACCAGACCGGAAGACGACTATCTCGCCAAGTTTCACGCCAATGAAATTGTTGAAAAGTTAATGAAGAGGAACCTTGATGATATATATCTTCTTAATGTACTTGTAAAAAATAATTCCGGCAAAGGCTGGGATTCGAAATATCAGGAGATCTATAACCAGTACAAGGACGGGCTGGAGCAGTATTACAAGCGCAATATGATTTATTCCAGGGATAAACTGGAGAAGAACCTGAACACCATCCGCGAACTCTATAAAATCATTATCGAGGACTACAAGAAGCAGGATGAAGATCTGCTGAACGAGTGCGCCGGCAAGGTTCTGCTGCTTCACCTGGATGTCAGCTCCCGCATCGACCCGGACAAGGCCGAGCAGCTGGCCAATAATCACCTTAAATTAAGAGTGGCCTACGGCCAGCTTGATGATTCCCAGGCGGCAGCCCAGGACAAGTATTTCTCCGGAGCGATCTATCACCTGCGCGTATCCCGGGCCTATGGCATCTCCATCCTGGAAGCCCTTGCGAAGGATGAAAATGAAAGAAAGAGCATCCATGACAAATACAAGGTCGCCAAAGCCGACAACATGAACAGGATTTTTGCCGAAAAGAAAGAAGAGCCCAAAAAGTAATTACAGCATAAACACAAGCAATAAAAAAGGGGGAATCATCCCCCTTTTTTATTGCCAGTATCTAAAGCCAATCGCGCCCTGAATGCCCGCGCTGTTTGTGAAGAAGCTGCTTGCTGTCCCGGGACTTAAAAAATAAGAAATGGCGTAAAATTGTAATAGAATTTATAGTGAACAGGTATAATAGTTGCATAATTACCTGTTATGACGAGCAATTAGTACGCATGCCGGTGCCCAGAAATAAAATAGAGATTATCAAGTATCACGCAATTGAATGCTACTTTTTCGCGGTGAATCTCCTGCTGAAGCCCTGGATACTGGTCCCCGTTGCAGTACTGTTTTTCATGATGATGCCGTCTATGACGAGCATACAGGAATTCCCCACCTTCAGGGTGGTCATCGATCCTGGCCATGGCGGCACCGGCAGAAATCCCATGTCGGTCCATGGCGACAGGTATGACACCATATACCGGAGGTACCTTGACCATTTCAAGGAAGGGGCGTCGAGGAAAGGGCTGGAGGAGAAAGAAATAGTATACAGTATCGCCAAGAAGACGGAAAAAATACTGAAACTCCTTGCCCCGGGAGGCAACAGGGAAAAATTTTACCGCCTCCTCGAGAAATATGCTGACGGGGCACCGCAGAAAATAACCATCCATACATACCTGAGCAGGGAACGGTCCATAACTGATGAAGAGGCCGACACCCTTGAAGACCCGAACGCGCCATTCAGGCTTTTCGATTATCCCGATTCATTCGGTGAAATGCAGCCCGGGCGCATTTCAAGGATAAATGCGCTGAAGCCTCATCTGGTCGTTTCGCTTCACCTGGCTAAAGACGCCCCGCGGGATTTCGAGGGAATGAACCCGGTCATAATCCCCCCCTATTCCTTTCTCCGGCAGGGGCTTGACTATTTGAAGGGTAACAGAGAAAATAAAAAATTTTACACAAAAAGCCCGTACCGGGAATGGTTTATAGAAGAGACCACGCGCTCTGATTTTGACTGGTTTCTGAACGACACATCCATCTATTTTACCGGGTATCCCCTGCGGAAAAATCTCGATCCGGACAAATCCAACTTCAAAGGATACCGGTACAACATGGTAAGGTGGAACTATGCCGATACAGAGGGATGGGAGCATGCGGCGCGTTATAAAATCCCCATGAGCCGGTTCGCTCCGACGTATGAAACATTCGTTCCGGAGGGCAGGTTCTGGGACAGGGAGAGATCTCCTTATGAGCGGTACCGGCGCGACGGAGGCGAGGAAGGCTTCGGCGGCGACAATGCCTTCGCGTCATACGAGATCGTCCGTTATATATGCTATTCCCTGTATATCCATGGCGATGACAACCGTCTCCAGAAGCCGGGGAAAAGCTATATATCAGTCTGGATAATGCCGCTCCATGTGAACGCCATCAACGCCTTCATTGAGCTTGGTTATCTGAACCGGAACAGGGACCGTCTGCTGCTGACAAAAAAACAGAATGAAATAGCGGAGGGGATCGCGGTAGGAATTTTTTCGCTGCTGACCGGGCTTGCTCCGAAAGATTCGAAATACAAATATGCCCCCAGGGGGAAAGGAATTGACTTCAGCAAGTACAGGATGCCGGACAACAAGAGCTATTTTGATGATGTTGCCGATAATTAGCCTTGCTGCACTACTGTTTTCGGCAACCGGGGTGACGGCGGGCACGGATGATTTCAATGCCGCATGCATTAATGCTGCCGATTCAGTCAGGAAGTCGGTGGTCAGCATATCCATTTATGAGAAAAAAGAAAACGGTAAGAATGGCAATTACCGGAAGGTCGCGTACGGATCCGGTACGATCATCGACGACGGGTACGTGGTCACCAACTATCACGTGGTCATGAAGGGCGATTATTTTCAGGTCCTCTTCAATGACGGCGTCCAGCTTGAGTTGGAAAAATTCCAGAACGGAAAATACTATCTTGCCGACCAGAAGACGGATATCGCCCTCCTCAAGATACGTTCTTTTGAAAACACTTCTCTCCGGCCGGTGGTCTTTGCCGATTCAAACCGCCTTTCCGGAGGTGAATGGGTTCTGGCCATC
>Ga0208822_1000948_pt1 | contig 21266 bp, 20 predicted proteins | sample AD_STIC08_MetaG_FD_184435 | JGI IMG/M metagenome (GOLD analysis project Ga0208822, IMG submission 184435) | Active sludge microbial communities of municipal wastewater-treating anaerobic digesters from USA - AD_STIC08_MetaG (SPAdes) (version 2) | ecosystem: Engineered > Bioreactor > Anaerobic >...
TCTCCGAATCCATCAAGGCCGGCATCGCGCGGGGCGAACGGCTCCACCGCTGGCTCGCCAGGGTCCTTGACCCCGACCGCCTGCCGCCTCGCGGGGAGCTGAACCCCGAAGAATACGACACGGCCGTCCGTTTTGTCCGCCGCAAAGAAGTTTCCGAACTCCTTTTCGGGCCGGGGCGGCTCTACCTCGAACAGTCCATATCGGATAAAAATGATTTCGGCGTTGTGGACAGAATGATCGTGTCGGAGCACACCGTAACCATCATGGATTACAAATCAGGCTCCCTGCGCGGACTGAGGCGGAAATACGAAGAACAGAAGGAGCGTTACACCAGGATCATGAAATCGCTTTATCCGTCGCGAACCGTGGCGTATCATATCCTGTCCATTGACCCATAACGCATGGCGCCGGGACTTCCGCGGCCGGGCTTTGCGGAGGGTCCTTACCGGCGAAGGGGAGAAAAGATCATGGCAGCAAAGAAACCGTCGCAGATTTTTCTGTCCCGGGGCGGAATGGTCATTGGGTCGTCCGGCGGAAACCTCCAGTTGGGCATTCCACCGGAAACCATCAAGGACACCATGCAGATGGAAGGGGGTGTGCCCCGCACATTCATCGTGCCGAAGGCGATGTTTGATGTGCAGCACGGCGTCGCGCTGGCGGAGATGGAATTTCCCGTCTATTACAATTTCTTTTTCCGCAAAGGCAAGACCAGAATCGTCTGCAGCGCCAAGCAGCGCACGAGAATCGAAACCGTCATGGCTGAAGCCCTGTTCGGACCGGAAGAGGCGGATCCGGTCCCCGAATTTGCCGTCGGGGAAAACACGCCGGGCTTTACGGACCTGAAATCGGAGATGGAGTATTTCAGGAAGTCCATGAGAGACGGGGGCCGCGTGGAACTGGACGACCTCGTCGAATTCTGCGTGCCGGACCGGCGCGGGAAAGCGGTGTTTGGGGAAACGGAGGTGCGGTTTGACCCTCACGGAAATATCCGCATCTACGATCAGGGAAAGAAGATTGCCGCCATCGGCGGGGACGCGCCCGTGATGGTCCGCAAAAGCCCCCCGCCCAGGGTCAGCCTCGATTTCCAGCCGCCGGTGTTTGGCGTTACGACCCTCGGCGCCGGACACGGCTTTGATCCCAACGCCGACACGTCGGGCCTGATCCTCTGGGTCAATCATCGCGGGATGATGGTGGACCCGCCCGTGAATTCCACCGAAAAACTGGCCGCCGTCGGCGTCAGCCCGAAGCGGATCGACAAAATCATTTTGACGCACTGCCACGCCGATCACGATGCGGGGACTCTCCAGAAAATTTTTCAGGAGGGGAAAATTCACCTCTACACCACCCGCACCATTTACAGGAGCTTCATGAAGAAGGCCGCGGCTCTGACCGGCATTGAGGCAGGCCGGCTCGAACGGCTGGTGGATTTTTATCCCGTCTGCATCGGAAAGCCCGAGATCATCGGCGGGGGAATCTTCCATTTTCACTACACGCTCCATTCCATTCCGACCATTGCCATTCAGGCGTCTCTTGCCGGAAAAAGTCTGGTTTACAGTTCGGATACCATGAACGACCCGCAATTCATTAATCAGTTGCACGCCGAAGGCGTTTTGACAAAAAACCGCAGGGATTTTCTCCTGAATTTTCCGTGGGACCGGGACCTGGTGTTCCACGAAGCGGGAATTCCGCCCATTCACACGCCGATGAGCTATCTGTGCAGCCTGCCCCGGGACGTGCGGAAACGGATGTATCTGGTCCATGTGAACCCGGATTCCGTTCCCGAGGGATGCGGTCTGCGCATCGCTCCCACCGGGCTGACCAACACCGTGGATCTGGGGGTCTCTCCGATGCCCCGCGAGGAAGCCGTCGAAATGCTGGATGTCTTCACCGGTGTGGAGTTGTTTGCGCAACTGCCGCTGGAGAAGGCGAGGGAATTTCTGCTTTCCGCCCGGGTGAGCGAACACCGCGCCTCCGACATCATTTTCAGCAGGGGAGACGTGGGGGATGCCTTCTACATTGTCATGAGCGGCGAGATTGATATTGTTCTCGACGACCGAATCCTCACGACGTATGACACCGGAGGGTATTTCGGCGAAAAATGCCTGTTTTCCGATGAAAAACGGACGGCGACGGCCAGGGTGAAAACAGACGCGAAGCTCCTGTCCATTCAAAAGGAGGAAATGCTGAGTCTGATCCGGGGAACCGCCGCGGAAAGTCTGCTTCACCAGATTGCCGATTTTCAAAATGTGGAATTGCGGGACGCCGTGCAGGACAACCCAATCCTCGATTCGCTTTCGTCCACGCAAAAGACCCGGCTTCACGGGCTGATCCGGCCTTTTTCCCGCGCGCTGCAATCCGGAGAGGTCATTGCCCTCAAAGGATCGGCGGCCGGTTGCGCCTATCTGATCCGGGAGGGCGGGGTCGATGTTTATCATCGCCGGTCCCGAATCGCGACGCTTTCCCGGGGCGGCCTTTTCGGCGTGAGAAAAATCTTCCGGCCAAAAGAGAAAAAGAACTTTTTGTTTGTCGCAAGGGGTAAGACGGCTCTGTATTGCATTGAACATGACGGGCTGAAGCGTTATCTGGAAGACAATCCGGGCGTGTATGTCAAAATGTACCACAGCCCCTACTAAAAGCGGCGGGCGGCATCGCAAAAGCCCGTCGGCGAGGGGAGCGCAACCGGTGATTCGGCGGCGCACAGCGATATCTTTTATTTCAGAAATTCGAAGGGAGAGGGCATCATGCAATCATCGGACATTCAGCGTTTGTTCCGGGAGCGCGGCCGGAAAATGGTTCTGAAAGAGGGAGACGTGTTGTTTTGCCAGGGAGAGGCCAGCGACGCGGTGTACTTCGTCATCGGCGGGCGTCTGGATGTTTACGCGGCGCAGGGCTCGTCGGAGCCTGTCAGGATCAACACGGTCGAAGCCGGTGAAATGGTGGGTGAACTGGGGGCCATCACAAGGCAGCAGCGGACCGCCACGCTGAAGGCCGCCTCGCAAGTGGAGCTTTTATCCATCGCGACGCCCGATTTCCGGGCGCTGCTGTCCGACAGCCTGTCTTTGGTAGAGGCCATGACCCTGACCAACCGGGAGCATTTGATGGACGCGGACAAGGCACGGATTCAATTCGGCGCCTCCAACCGGCAGATGCAAAAGCGCGTCGCCAGACTGGGCGAGGAGAAGGAGCAACTGCAGGAGCTCCTGCAGTTGCGCGAAGAGTTGGAAGCCATGGTGGTGCATGATTTGCGCAATCCCCTCAACACCGTCATCATGGCTCTCGGCCTCGTGGAGCGCATGAAGGACGACGTCAGGGACCCCGAAACCTTTACGCTGGCCATGCGACTGGCCAAAGGGGCCGCGAACCGCATGAACAAGCTGATTGCCACGCTGCTGGACATTGCCCGGCTGGAGGCCGGGAAGCTGGTGCTGAACATTACGGAATTTGATCTGGCCCCGCTGTTGGGAGAAGTGATCGAAATGGAACAAGCGTCCGTGACGAAGCCTGTCGAGATGGTTGCGCCGACATCCCCGGGCTTGATGGTGAAAGCCGACCGCGAAGTGCTCTGGCGCGTGGTGTCCAATCTGATCGGCAATGCCCTTAAATTTGCGCCTGCCTCCAGCAGAATCGAGGTCACGGCGCAACGCCTGAAAGACAAGACTCTGCGTATCAACGTGATAGATGCCGGGCCGGGCATTCCGGAAGGCGAGCGCGAAAGAATTTTTGAAAAGTTCACGCGGATCAAAGATACGGAGCGCGGGTCTTACAGCGGCATGGGTCTGGGCCTGACCTTCTGCCGCATGGCTGTGGAAGCCCACGGCGGTTCCATATGGGTTGAAGAGGGTCCTTCGGGCATCGGGAGTTGCTTCAGCGTGCAACTCCCCCAGAATTGATCGACCGGCTTCGGTTTGCCGGATTACCGGACGGTGATTTCCACCCTGCGGTTTCTCGGTTCCGGCGTGTTGTCCGGTGTGGGGACGAGCAGATTCCTTTCGCCGTGAGATTCGATCGTCAGAGCCTGTACTTGAATCCCGGCGTTGCGGATGATTTCCGCCACGGACCGCGCCCGCTGCAAAGCGATCTGTTCATTGTAATCGCTGTCTCCCATCGTGTCCGTATGGCCGATGACGGAAACGTCAGGAGCCGGGTATTTCCTTGCCGTCTCCACGATGGACGGGATCAGGGCCTGCGACTCGTCTGTCAGCACCGCGCTGCCGGATTTGAAGTAAAGCATGAAACTGACCGGCAGCGGCGGTTGAGCGGCCAGCGCCCCGGCGAAGTCCTGCTGGATTTTCTGTTCCTCTACCCGAAAGGGCTTTTCCGATTTGCCGGAAAGCCCCGCGGCGGTTCGGGGCTGGCTCAGGAGGGTTTCGGTCTTTGCGCCGCTGACGGCTATTTTTCCCGTCGTACCATCCGCGTTTTCCATCAGAACAACATAAGATTTGGGCGCTGAACAGCCGGCCAGCGCCAGCGACGCGGCAAGAAACACCACGCCTGCCTTGACAAGAGCCTTCATGCGATGATCCTCCTGATTTCAGGGTTCCACTTTGACCAGAAAGCGGGTTCCGCGGCATCCGATCACGGCGGCCGGCGTCTTCATCTGGACGGCCTGCGGCTTGAGTTTGGCGATCACGCCTGAAAAGACCTGCAGGGAGCCTTTCGTCATGCTGGTGCCGAATTTCAGCCGGTCTTTCCCCGGTTCATACAGGTATTCGTCCACCGTCAGTTCCGTATCCGGCCCGAACGACATCACGGTGTTGTCCTTGAAGGTGACGCCCAGTGTTCCGTCGGACCCGGTTTTCAATTGGTTCCCCATCTGAATCGGCGTGCCGACACGGGCGGCGACGGCCTTTCCGGAGGCGATCACTTCCGCTCTGCCCGACACGGTTTTGACGTAGCCGATGGTGTCTGCGGCCCAGGCGGGCGACAGAGTCCAAAGCAACATCATGAATACCGCTGCGCATCGTTTCATGGCTTTTCCTCCTTGACAAAGGATTCGTTTATTTTTCTTCCAGAATAATCGTATCACCCTTTTCCCCTGAGCGCAACCGGTCCCGGTGAAGACGGACCAGCGCGTCCGTCGGCCTTTCCTCGGCCAGCCGCTCGAACGCTTCGAGGGCGAGCGGATCCCGCCTTTTGAGGAGTTCAAAAGCCTTCTCGTAGGCCGTGTCCCGTTCCGGCTTCCGGCCGTTTGCTTCCTGCGCCGCGATGGGCTCATAGACGTTGAGGGTCTGTGTTTTGCCTTTCAGCACCAGGGAAGCTATGGGACGGACGACGGCATCGGGGCAGCCGGAAAGTGTCTCTTCCGACACACAGATCAGCGTGCCCAGGTATTTGTTTGCCCCTTCCAGACGGGAGGCCGTGTTGACTGCGTCTCCCAGCGCCCGGTAGTCGAATAGGGTTTTGCCGCCGAAGTTTCCAACAATGACCTCGCCCGTGTGGACGCCGATGCGGGTCTGTCCGAGGGCGATGCCTTTTGCCCGGCTCTCCGCCGCATAGCGCGCGGCGAACGCATGCATCTCCAGCGCGCACGCCAGGGCCCGGGCGCGGTGGTCCGGCTGCACGACCGGCGCCGAGAACATGATCGCGACGGAATCTCCGACGATCCGGTCCAGCGTTCCGCCTCGGCGAAAGGCGATGGTCACCATCGTGTCCAGATAAGCATTGAGGACGGAAACCGCGTCTGCCGGATCCATTCTTTCCATCAGACTTGTAAACCCGGCCAGATCGGTAAAAACAAAACTGCATTCCTGACGCCGTCCCCCCAGTTCGAGCTGGTCGGGGTTGCGGATCAGATAATCGACGCGGTTGGGGGAGATGTAGCGGGAAAAAGCCTCCCGCACCCACCGGTGGCGTTGTTCGCTGGTTCGGTGGCGGATGATGCTGCACAGAATGAATGTGGCCAGAAGCGCCAGACCCGGTGTGACGGGATCCAGAAGCAGGCGGTGTTGAACAAAAGCAAGCCAGGCGCCCCATCCGGCGGCAAGGAGAACAACGGCGGTGATGCAGGCCGAAACAAGCGCGGGGGTGGCCAGAGCGGTCATTCCAAGTCCGAGTCCTCCGATCAAAATGACCAGGGCTTCAAGAGCGGAAGCCCAGGAAGGCCGTGAAATATGCGTTTGTGTCAAAATCTGCTCCAGGACCTGGGCGTGCGCCTCCACGCCGGGCATCACTGTTCCCATCGGACTGAACCGGATGTCCATGAGCCCCTGCGCCGAGGCGCCGACCAGCAGAATATGGCCTTCGAGCTTTTCCCGCGGCGCTTCTCCCGCCAGCACCTTCCATGCCGGAATGAACCGATCCGGGACGGATTTTGTATAGTGCACCCAGATTTCTCCCCGGGGCGTGGCGGGAACCGTAAGGGAGCCGATCCGGATTTCCTGAATGCCGGCGCCCTTTTCCGGCAGTGTCCTGACGATATAATTGTGCGCGCCCTGAACCACCCTCAGGGATTCCGCGGCAAGGGACGGGAAGGCCTGCTCCTGAATTTTAATGATCAGGGGCACCCGGCGTACAACGCCGTCCGAATCCGGGATAAAGTTCATGGCGCCGTTTCCCGCAGCCGCTTTTTCCAGCGGGGGGATCGACGTTACCGCGCCGGAAAAGGAATACAAATGGGGCAGCGGGGATTCTCCGGAAAAAACAAAGCGAAACGGCCTTGCCGGGCCATGATCCCTGGCAAGGCCTTGTTCGGCGGCAAAGCCTAGAACGACGCGCCCTTCGGCCAGTGTATCGGCCAGGATTGCATCATGGCCGGGCATGGCCTCCAGGCGGCGGCGGATTTCACGGGGCAATTCCCAGTCGCCGGTGATCCGCTCCGGAGACGTCCGGTCCGGTTCGGCAAACATGATGTCCAGGGCCACGACGCCTGCGCCTGCGTCCCGCAGCTTTTCAATCAGCCGGGCCATCCGCGTGCGGGGCCAGGGCCACTGACCGAGTCGCTGAAGGCTTTCCTCGTCGATGTCGATGATGCGAACGGGGGCGGCTTGATAGGGACGGGGATGCCAGCGCTGGTACTGATCGAAAACAGCGTTGCGCAGCACCTGCAGCGGCAGCGGTTCCGCGAGGAAAACGGCCAGACCCAAAAAAACGGCTGAAAAGGGCGCCAGCAGGCCGGGGGATAATTTGGGAAAAAACCTCATGATTTCACCGTCCGGTTTGATCAAAAGGATACGACAGGCGGCAGGATATGTCAATTGGCGCATCATCCGGACAATGTGTCGATAAATCTTGACAATTATTTGGCAATCCATTAGCCTTCCGGTTTGTTTTTGAGAATTGTGGCAGGTGTGCGGATTCATTCTTCCGGACAGCCGCCGCGTTGCCTTTTTTAGAAGGGGGGAAGATCATGATCGGTGTGCTTATTACAACCCACGGGAATCTGGGCAATGAGCTGATTCACGCCGCGGAATCCATCAAAGGTCCGCTCAAAGACGTGATGCATGTCTGCATCGAACAGACGAAGGGCCTGGAAGATATGAAGAAAGAAATCTCCAATGCCCTCAAGAAACTGGATCACGGCAAAGGCGTCCTGATTCTGACCGATCTCTTCGGAGGCACGCCTTCGAACATTTCTCTGTCTTTCATGAAAGAAGGCAAGGTGGAGGTGGTGACGGGCGTCAATCTGCCCATGCTGCTGAAACTGTCCGATGTCAAGGAGGAAACCACTCTCAAAGAGTTTGCCGGTTTCATCAAGGATTACGGCAAGAAAAACATCTCTCTGGCCAGTGAAATTTTGAGCAAAAAAGCAATCGGGTGATCCCTTGGCGGAATTGTACGACATCGCGCTGGTGCGCGTGGACAACAGGCTGGTTCACGGTCAGATCCTGGAAGCCTGGGTGCCGTTTGTCGAAGCAAGGTGCATCATGGTCGTAGATGACAATTCCGCCAGCGATTTCTTCTGCGAGACGGTGATCCGCATGGCCGTTCCCAGCGACATTGAAGTCAATATCTGCTCGGTGGAAGATTTTGCCGCCAATTACACGTATGCCCGGGGAAGCGGCAAAAAGACCATCGTATTGTTCAGCAATATTACCGATGCCCTGAGGGCCTATGAGCAGGGATTTCATTTTGAAACGCTCAATATCGGCAACATCTATCACGAAGACTACAAGGTCTGCTGCGCTCCGTCCGTGTTTCTGTGTGAGCCGGAAATCGCGGATATTTTCAGGCTGCAGCAGGAAAAGGGCGTGGCCGTTGAACTGAAAAGGGTTCCCCGGGAGAAAGCCGTGAGCATAGAGGACGCCCTGAAAGCGTCCTGCGACGCAAAACCCTAGCGGGAGAGAGCAAATGCTGACCCAGATCGTCATCCTGTCTCTGGTTGGAGGACTGCTTTGCCTGGACCGGATCTTTCTCCAGGCCATGCTGTCGCGGCCGATCGTCATCGCGCCGGTCGCCGGTTTTCTTCTCGGCGATTCCTATACCGGCCTCATCATTGGGGCGATCTTCGAGCTGTTCTGGATCGATCGCGCCCCCATCGGCATCTATATTCCGCCCAACGACTCCGTCGCCTCCGCGTTTGCCGCTGCCCTGGCGATTCTGGCCGGCCAGTCTCTGGGCGCCGTCACAAAAGAGCTGATGGCCCTGTCGGTGCTGCTGGCCGTCCCTTTCGGCATTTTGGCGAAAAGAATGGATGTCCGCATGATGGCCGCCAACGACCGTCTTTCCGACCGGGCGCTGGAAGAAGCCAAATCGCTGAACTTTCGTGCAATCGAAAACATGACCTACCTTGCACTCGGCCGGGCGTTTGTGTTGTATGCCGCCATGCTTCTGGTCTTGCCGGCGATTTTTGTTCCCACCGTGATTCGGCTGTATCCGAAGCTTCCCGCGCCGATCGGCGATGCGCTTACGCTGACCTATTATTTTCTGCCCGTGCTGGGGACGGCCGTCGCGCTCAGCACCATCAAGCTGCGCGGAGCGGTTCCCGTTTTTTGCGCGATATTCCTGGCGGCCGCGCTGGCGATGGACTATTTTCATGTCTTCTGAAAAAACCGGACCTCTCTTCAGCGTTGACCTGATGAAGCCGGAAGATCTGCCGGAGATCCTCGCGATCGAGGCCGCGTCTTTCCGGACGCCCTGGACCAGGGGCATGTTTCAGGACGAGCTTCGCCTGCCCCATGCCCAGTGCATGGTCGTCCGGGCGCAGCAGGCGGGAAAATCGCAGGTGGCCGCCTATATTATTTTCTGGCTGGTGGCCGATGAAGTTCATTTGCACAACATCGCCGTCCGCGTCGATTTTCGCGAACAGGGGCTGGCGTCGGGCCTGATGAAGCTCATGCGCGACATCGCGCAGCAGGCGGGGGCAAATCGCCAGACGCTGGAGGTCCGGGAGTCCAATATTAGGGCAATAAACCTTTACCGTCGGCGCGGTTTTGTAGTAAAAGGGAAGCGCCCCCGTTACTATGACGACACCCGGGAAGACGCGCTGGTGATGTGGGCGGAGGTCCGGCAGAATGGCCATCATGAATAAACAGATTACGATCGGCAGCGTTTCCGGAAACGACGAAATCCGGGCCGGTTACGTTTTGATGACGCTTCGCTTGCCCCGGTCGTTTCCCGAACCACAGCCCGGACAGTTTGTCATGATCCGCATTGCCGGGTTGCAGGATCCCTTTCTGTCCCGTCCTCTCAGCATCTTCGCGTTTTCGCGCGGCCGATCGCATTGCTTCGTCCGGCTGCTGTACCGCGTGGCCGGCAAGGGAACGCAGATTCTGGCGGGGCTGATTCCCGGATCGCAGGTGGAGATATCCGGGCCGCTGGGCAAAGGCTACACCGTGGATCCGGCGCGGGAAAACCGCGTGCTGATCGCCGGGGGCATCGGCGTGGCGCCTCTGTCTCTGCTGGCGCAGCATCTCTGCAAATTGTCGGGACGCGGCGCAAATCCCACGGTGGTGTACCTGGGCGCAAAGACGGCGGACGAGGTCGTGGGCCTCGATTCGCTTCACGAATATTGCAGCAGCATCAGGGTCTGCACGGACGACGGCTCGCTGGGCGAGAAATCCCTTGTGACCCGCGCGTTTCAGGGGGACTTGAAAAAATATGATCCGGCACGGACGGCCATCTATGCCTGCGGGCCGAAGCCGATGCTGAAATCGCTGGCGGGAATACTGAAAGCCCGGTATTTCTGCCAGGTGTCGCTGGAGGAGCGCATGGCCTGCGGCGTGGGCGCGTGCATGGGCTGTGCCGTGGCCGTGAGAGATGAAAATGGAGGCAAGGCTTACCGGCGCGTATGCGCGGACGGGCCGGTCTTTGAACTGAAAGACGTGATCTGGGAATAAAAAAGTATATATGATTTGTCATTCCCGCGCAGGCCGGAATCCAGTATTTTTAGGAAGGTCAGGGGGTATTCTCTCTTGAAAAGCGCGAACAAAACAGATGAGGCCCTGGCCGTTGACATCGCGGGCCTTAAAATGAAAAACCCGGTGATGACGGCCTCCGGCACCTTCGGCTACGGCGAAGAATACGCCCCGTACCTGGATTTGAACCGGCTGGGCGGCATCGTCGTGAAAGGCCTGTCGCTTGCGCCGCGTCTGGGCAATCCTCCGCCGCGCATTATGGAAACGGCAGCCGGCATGCTCAACGCCGTGGGGCTGCAGAATGTAGGCGTCGATGTTTTCATTGAAGAGAAGCTTCCCTTTCTGCGAAAATATGACGTGGCCGTGATCGCCAATATTTACGGCGAGAGCTATTCGGAATACGCGCAGGTTGCCAAAAAACTGAGCGCCGCGCCGGGTGTTCATGCGCTGGAAGTCAATGTATCCTGCCCCAATGTGAAAAAAGGCGGCCTGAGCTTCGGCGCAGACCCGAAAGCGGCGGCGGAAGTGACGCGTCGCGTGAAAGAGCAAACACAACTGCCCGTCATCGTAAAGCTCACGCCCAACGTCACGGACATTGCGACAATCGCCTGCGCGGTGGAAAAAGCCGGCGCGGACGCCATCTCGCTCATCAATACCTTATCCGGCCTGTCCATCGATCTGGACAGGAGAGAGCCGCACTTGAAAAACATCACCGGCGGCCTTTCGGGGCCGGCCATCAAGCCCGTGGCGCTTCGCATGGTCTGGCAGGCGGCGCAGAAGGTGTCCATTCCGGTCATCGGCGTGGGCGGCATTATGACGGCCCGGGACGCCCTGGAGTTCATGGTGGCGGGCGCGAGCGCCGTGCAGGTCGGCACGGCCAATTTCATCAATCCCCTCGCCACCATGGAAATCATTCAAGGGATGAGGCAGTACCTCAAAAATCACAAACTGAAAAACATTGCGGAAATCGTCGGAACGCTGAAAACGTAAAACGTAGCGCGGACCTTCAGGTCCGCCAAATCATGATGATGTAGTGCGGGGCTCGCGTGATCGCTGATTATCAACCCCGCCTTAAGCGCGCCTGAAGGCGCGCACTACATCGGTTATCTCTTTTTGAAGTAGTGCGGGGTAAACCCCGCTCACATTGCCGATGACGAGGTTCAGTATGAGAAAAAGGAATCCCTGCCGCATATTGGTTCTTCTTCTGTTGGTGTTGCCGGCGTTGCCTGCTGATGCCGCCTCACCCCAAAAAGCCGATCGCAGCGGCGCAGTTGTAGCAGGCATCATCGCCGAAGGCGCCTGCGCGGTGGTCGGCATGAGCGCGGAACAGTCCCAGTTGACGGCGTTGCAGCGGGCGCGGGCGGCGGCAATCGAGCAGGCTGCGGGGGTTTCCGTAACTTCGGCGACGCTTGTCACCGATTACACCGTCGCTGGCGATTTTATCAAAACCTACGCGCGCGGATTCATCGTGGCCGAAAAAGTCACCTGGCTGCCCCTGGGGCAGTATCAGAAAGACGCAACGACAGCTCCCATTCCGGAATACCGGGTGAAAATCGTCGCGGATGTTTATCTTCCAAAGAAGAAAGCGAAGAAAATCGGACTTCAGGCAAAACTCAACAATGTCATTTTTCGCAATGGAGAGAAAGCGCGCCTGACGATCAAGACGAAAAGCGCGTCCGGCATTGCCATCTTCAACATCATGGCTGATGATAACGTTGCGCTTTTATTTCCCAATGATTATGAAAAAGAAAACAAGCTTGCCGCGGGGCATGAGTTTGTTTTTCCCGCCGCCGATGCGAAAGTGGAGATGGAAATGCAGACTCTTTCCGGCCACCGGAAGGATGCCGAGGCTTTTTTTATTGTCGCGTGGGAGGAAGCGCGGGAAATCAATATCTTTCAGTACTTTGCGCCGGGCGAAGCTATTTCCGTGAGCGAATTTTTTGCCAAGCTCTCCGATATCATCGACCAGTGTGAAGACACTATCCTGCTTTATGAAGTTGTAGCAAAGTAAAACATTGGTTAGGATAGTGGTGGAAAAGTTATTATTATGAAAGCAGTTATGTCTTAATATGAAAAAAATCGGACAACGCACACAAAAAGCTGATAAAAAGACTCCGCAAGTGTATATCATTGCAGGGCCGAACGGTTCGGGGAAGACCACTTTTTTTGAAAAATTTCTTCCGCAATATGCCGATTGCCTTTGTTTTGTTAATGCTGATTTGATTGCCTCTGGTCTTTCGCCCTTTTCCCCCGATATGGCGGCAATCAAGGCTGGCAAAATCATGTTGGATGAAATTCACGCTTATGCTGAGGCGAAAAAGGACTTTGCTTTTGAAACAACGCTTTCCGGTAGAACGTATATACATCTCTTGAAAGACTTGAGATCAAAGGGATACAGAATCAATCTATACTTTCTTTGGTTGCGAGAAGTGGATCTTGCCCTGAAACGGGTTAAGGAACGTGTGCGTGCGGGTGGACATGATGTTAAACCGGATGTTGTCCGACGTCGTTTTAGCAGGGGGTTAAAGAATTTCTTCCTTACATATCGCTTTCTGAGTGATTCGTGGATTCTTTTTGATAACTCATCGGTATCCCCGCAGGTTATTGCGTTGGAAAAGGACAGGAATCTGACTATTATCCATCCGGCATTATTCAAGTTGGTTTTAAAATCACAGGAGCGCCCATGATTAAAAAAGGCAAAAAGAAAGCGGATATAAAGCGCTTACCCATGGAGGCACGGGCGGAGGTGGCCTTAAAGGAAGCCGTTGCGGATGCCGTGGCCAAGCATAAACGGATGGGTCATCCTATTGCTGTCTGGAGAGACGGTAGGGCGGTCTGGATTCCGCCGGAAGAAATCGTTGTCCCGGAAGTAGAGTAGGAATTGATAAGGGTTATCAGACCTGCCGCCATGTTTGTAGATCGAGGTTGAAGATGAAGAATAAAAATACATACCTAATGTTTGTCTTATTTCTCTCCACGTTGCTGACCCTGCCTGCATTTGCCGCCGAGCTGAAAAACGAAAAAGCCCGGCAGGAGGGGAACCGTCTGGTCATCACCTACGACCTGGAAGGGAAGGAAAGAGAAGCGGAAGTAGGGCTGACACTCACTGTGGAAGGCAAGACTTACAAAGCCTCCGAACTGCATGTGGAGGGCGACCTGGGGAAGGTCAAGACCGGCAGGGGCAAAAGAATAAGCTGGAACATTCTTCAGGACTTTCCCCGCGGTCTGCGCGCCGGCGTGGATTGGGAACTGGCCACCACGGGTGACGTCTTTACCGATTCCGCCACCGGCATGCAGATGGTCTTCGTCAAAGGCGGCTGTTATCAGATGGGCGATACGTTTGGCGATGGTTACGCCAATGAAAAACCCGTTCATGAAGTCTGTGTGAATGATTTTTATATCGGGAAGTACGAAGTAACACAAGGGCAATGGCAAAGGATCATGGGAAACAACCCTTCATATTATAAAAACTGCGGAGACAACTGCCCGGTGGAACAGGTAAGCTGGAATGACATTCAGCAATTTATCCAGAGACTCAACAACCAGAGCGGCAAACAGTATCGCCTGCCCACGGAGGCGGAATGGGAATACGCGGCCAGATCCGGTGGAAAAAGCGAAAAGTACGCTGGCGGGAATGACGTGGATGCCGTAGCCTGGTATGACGGCAATTCAGGACGCGAAACTCATCCCGTGGGACAGAAGCAGCCCAACGGATTGGGGCTATATGACATGAGCGGCAATGTCTGGGAATGGTGTTCGGATTGGTATGGCGAGAAATATTATGGCCAGAGTTTCAGAGATAATCCTGATGGCCCGTCTTCCGGTTCGTACCGCGTCCTGCGCGGCGGCTCCTGGTACACCAAACCGAGGTACGTCCGCGTGGCGAGCCGGTACTGGGGCAACCCGGAGAGCCGGCTCATCTACTACGGGTTCCGCCTGGCTGGTCCTGCCCAATGATTATTTTCTGAGTTCTGAATTTCTGTTTTCGCGTTTTTAGGGGGTGCAGGGGGTTCTCCTCCTCACGCTGAGGGACGTCAATTCCTCCGTTCAGAGCTGGATCGGGCATGCCAAACATGCGGATACATACAAGTTGCGGGAAAAAATATTTGCGGGTATATTGTTTCAACGTTAATCATGACAGAAGAGGTGCAACATGAAAAAATTTACACTCGAATACTGGAAGGATGACGAATGGTATGTGGGCAAGCTAAAGGAAGTGCCTGGTGTCTTCAGTCAGGGTGAGTCGCTGGAGGAACTGGAAGAAAATATTCGGGACGCCTACCGTTTGATGATGGCAGATGACGAGGATTTCATCCCCCATGTCCATACCCCTGTTCATCACAAAGAGATTGGGGTGGATGCTTGAAGCGCCTTGACTTTATCCGTGAACTGGTTAAAGCCGGCTGCCACTTGAAAAGACATGGCGGAAGCCACGATATTTATGTAAATCCCCAAAACGGGAAAAAAGCACCTGTTCCAAGGCATGCAGAGATTAAAGAAAGCCTTTGCAATTTGATTAAAAACCAGCTCGGCATCAGCAATAAACCAGAAAAATAAAAGAAAAGGCATGCGATATTACAAGGAGAGTTGATATGAAAAATATTTTATATGCAGCCTTATTTGGATGCTTGATCCTTTTGGCGCCAAACGCGCAGGCGGGGAAGGGCAGGGTGAATGTCGGCGTCTCGCCCGTGCCGCCCGCGCTGGCGATGACGATCAAGTTTGTCGAGCCATCAGGAAACGATATTCTGAACGCGGAAGAAACGGGCAAGCTGGTGGTGACGGTGAAAAACAGCGGCCGGGGCGACGCCTTTGACTGCCGGGCGCAAATTGCAATAGCCAAACATATTCGCGGCCTTAGCTATGAACGCGAGGTGGCGCTGGGGACGATTCCCGCAGGCGAGACTTATGTGAAGGAAATTCCTCTGACGGCGGATGAAGAAATTCCGACGGATTCAGTGGCGCTGACGATTGCGCTGAAAGAGGCCAACGGCTTTGATCCGGCGCCCGTCAAACTGGCCTTTCGCACGAAATCCTTTGCCGAGCCGAAACTGATTGTGGCGGATATGGGTATTAACGACCAGAGCCGCAACGGCCGCATCGAGCCGATGGAGATGACGGAGTTGACGGTTCGCGTCCAGAATATCGGCCAGGGCGACGCGCGCGGCGTGGCGGCGGATGTGGCGGCGGGAAACAATGTGTTCATCGGCGGAGAAGCGCAGACGCATTTTGAACTGGGCGCGCTGCCTTCAGGTCAGTTCAAGGACTTTAAATTTATGTTTTACACCAACACGCGCATTGCCGACGGCGAGAAGATTCCCCTGACGGTAACGCTTTCGGAGGCGCGTCCGCGCTTCAACGCGCAAAAAGAGCTGGCGCTGGTCATGAACGCGCCGCAGCGAAAAATGGAAGAGCTGGTGGTGGCGGGCAAGGATACGCCAAAAGCCGCGGATATTGCCGTCGCCGGCGGCCTTTCAGTGGATGTGGACGCCAATATTCCGCAGGGGATCAAAGCGGGTAAATATGACATTGCCGTGATTATCGGCAACAAGTCTTACGCGGAAGGCATTCCGCAAGTCGCCTATGCCGACCGCGACGCGGCGGTGATGAAGGAATATGTCGTCAAAACCATGGGGTTTGAAGAGCACAACATTATTTACGTGGAAGATGCCGCTCTCTCCAAACTCAATGAAATCTTTGGAACCGAAGGCGCGCCGCGGGGGAGGCTGTATAAATATGTAAAACCGAATGTTTCCCGTGTGTTTGTTTATTACGGCGGGCACGGCGCACCCGATCTGGAAACGGGCGATGCTTTTTTTGTGCCGGTGGACGGCAACCCCGAGTATATCCGAGCCAGCGGCTATCGCCTGCAAACTTTTTACGACAATCTCTCGAAGATTCCGGCCAAAAAAATCACGGTCGTGCTGGATGCCTGTTTTTCCGGCAATACGGATAAGGGAATGCTTTTCAAGGGCATCAGTCCGGCGCTGGTGAAGGTGAAGAAGGAATATCGCGGGCCGGCGGGAGCGGTGCTGATGACCAGCGCTTCGACGGATCAGGTGTCGGCCTGGTATCCGGAAAAGCGCCATTCGCTGTTTACCTATTATTTTCTCAAGGGGCTTCAGGGCGAGGCGGACGCCAGCGGCGACGGAAAGATTACGGTGGGAGAGCTTTCCGACTATCTCAAGGAGCATGTCCCTTACATGGCCAGACGTCTGAAGGGCGTGGAGCAGCAGCCGGTGATTATGGGCAACGCATCAGATGTGCTGGCGGTGCTGAAGAAATAGAAATATATGCGCAGGGGATGCGAAGAAATCATTAACGGTGTTTACCTGATCGGAGGCCCGAATGTCACACAGGCGGACGACGCGGCCGTTTATCTGATCGACTTTGCCGGGGAGCTGGTGTTGATTGACGCGGGCGCCGGCGGCAGTTCGTCGCAACTGGTCCGCAATATGGAAATGCTGGGCCTGGACCCGAAAGCCCTGTCCAGCGTGATTCTGACGCACTGTCATATCGACCACATCGGTTCCGCGTCTTTTTTTCGCGATCAATACGGAGCGAAAATCGTCATTCATGAACTGGATGCAAAAGCGCTGGAAACCGGCGATTCCGTCCGGACGGCGGCCAACTGGTACGGAACAACATTTCCGCCGACAAAGATCGACCGGAAATTGACCGGCGCGCAGGAGACATTGACATTCGGCAGCGAAGAACTGCATTGCCTGCACACCCCCGGCCACACGCCCGGTTCCATTGCCCTGTATCTGGACAGGGAAGGCAAACGCGTATTGTTCGGTCAGGACATTCACGGCCCGTTTTACAAGGCTTTCGGCTCCGACATTTCCGCGTGGAAAAAATCCATGCAGACGCTTCTCGCCCTGGAGGCCGATATTCTCTGTGAAGGCCACTTCGGCATTTACCAGCCAAAAAACAAGGTACGGGATTATATCGAGCGGTATCTCGATGAGTATGAGTGAATCTTCTGCTCCGCTAAAGAATGAACCCAAGAATATTTTTAAGCTACCATCCGGGCATGGACTTCGCTGTTGATTTTGGCGCCTGTGGTTTCTTCCGTGATCTTCAAGTCATAACTGGTTTGCAGGTTGAGCCAGAACTGAGCGGTCGTTCCGAAATACCTTGCCAGTCTCAGGGCCGTGTCGGGTGAAACCGCGCGGCGTTCGCGGACGATGTCGTTCATGCGCGGCGCCGGAACCTTAAGTTCCATGGCCAGCGCGTTGACGCTCATCCCCAATGGCGCAAGAAATTCTTCTCTTAATACTTCGCCGGGATGAACCGGGCGCATTTTGTTTTTAGGGGTCATGATCAATCCTCCTTAATGATAATCAACAATTTCCAAATCCAAGGCATCTCCGTTTTCAAAACGGAAACATAAGCGCCGCTGATCGTTTATGCGGATGCTGAAAAAACCTTTGCGGTCTCCCCGAAGCGCTTCAAAGCGATTGCCCGGCGGGCTGCGTAAATCCTCCTGTGCGCAGGCGTCATCGAGCATCTGTAATTTCCGCTGGGCAACAGTGGCAAAGGCTTTAAATCTTTTGGGGCCTTTCCCTTCGAATAAAGCCTGCGTATCTTTACACCGGAAAGATTTAATCTCTACGGGTCAATTCCCCGAAGCTTGCTTCGTTCCCTGGGGAGAACTTTGCATAATTACCATTTTGTCATCGCGAGGAGCGAAGCGACGTGGCGATCTCTTCAAATTATCAAATACTTATGAGATTGCTTCCCTTCGTTCGCAATGACGAAGAGACATTACGCAAAGGTCTCCTGGGGTTTTGATACCCCGTAGCTTGCTGCGGGGTAGTTCATTCATGATGGACTGATATAATGCCACGCGTTAAACGTCAGACGGAAAAATTGCCGGGTCAAAAGGGGGCTGTTTTAAATGAGCGCCAGGCTGTCCGCGACGGCCATGCCCGAAAGCGTCGGACGCAGGCAGCCGTCCTTGATTTCCACAAGGCCCTCCTCCGCCAGTTGATGGAGGGTTTGTGTTTTCTGTTCGAGCAGATCCACGCCATATCGGGCTTGATATTGGCCGAGGTCAATGCCGTCTTTCGTGCGCAGGCCGAGAAAAAGCGCTTCCATGGCCAATTGCTCCGTTGAAAGCTCTTCGGATGACCCAACCGGCGTTTTGCCTTCGGAGAGGCCCCGGATATAGGCATCGACGTCCGCCGTATTCCACCAGCGCCTGCGGTCGCAAAACGAATGGGCGGCGGGTCCCAACCCCAGATAGGGGACATGCCGCCAGTATTTCATGTTGTGTCTGGACCGGAGGTTTTCCGCGCGCGCGAAGTTGGACACTTCGTAATGAATATAACCCGCATCCGTCAGAATCCGCGATGTTGTCATAAAGAAATCCAGCGCCTCGTTTTCAGATGGCGGTTGCGCGCCTTTCTCCCGGTATTGCCGATAGAGAGATGTTTTCTCGTCGAGCGAGAGTTGGTAGCAGGACAGATGTTCCGGGGCAAAGGACAGGGCTTTCTCCAGGGTTTTGATCCAGAGGCGGGTATCCTGGTCGGCAACGCCGTAGATCAAATCAAGGCCGATGTTTTGAAATCCGGCTTTTCGGGCGTCGTCGATCGCCGCCAGGGCTTCTTTGGCGGAATGTCTGCGTCCGAGAAAATGCAAAAGGCGGTCGTCAAAGGATTGCACGCCGATGTTCAGGCGGTTGACGCCCAGAACTTTCAAACCCTGGAAGTAAGCCGGAGACACATCGCCCGGATTGACTTCCATGGTGATTTCAACGTCTTCCGGATACCGGCGCTTGCGCCCTCGCGCCACCTTTAGGTGGTCAGGGTATTCGCCGGTATGACAGGGGATGTGATTGGTTGCCGGTTTATCAACGTTCAAAGAATGATGTTCAACATTGGCATGGGCAGGGCTGATTTGAAAATGGCGATGGACGGCGGCAAGTAGATTTTCGATTTGTTCAATGGAAAGAAGGGAAGGCGTCCCGCCGCCGATATAAATCGTGTCAAAGCCTTTGAAAGGAACCAGAGAGGATTTGTAGAAAGCCATTTCCTGTACGAGGGCCTTCACAAATTCAGGAATCCGATCAGGGCAGGCAACGGAGTAAAAGCTGCAATAGCCGCATTTGCTTTTACAGAAAGGGATGTGAAGATAAAGACCGGCTTGATCCATATGCATTGATTTAGGTCCTTGGTGCACAAAATATCCATTTGAACGGACATGGGGAGCGTTTTGGTTGATAAATCTTGGCGAAGCGCAGGATAAGCGCTGACAACTGTTTGAGCCGAAGGCGAGTTTTGTCAGCGCCTGAAGCGAGCCGTAGATTTACCCAAAACGCTCACTGTCCGTGAAAAGGATTTTTGTGTGACATATGACCAGCGTGTCGTTAGTCGCTATCCGACTTCAGCACCGCGAGAAACGCGCTCTGCGGGATGCTGACCGACCCGATCATCTTCATGCGCTTCTTGCCTTCCTTCTGCTTCTCCAGCAGTTTTCGTTTGCGCGTGATGTCGCCGCCGTAGCACTTGGCGGTGACGTCCTTGCGGAACGCGCTGATCGTGCTGCGGGCGATGATTTCCGATCCGATGGCGCCCTGAATGGCGATCTTGTACATCTGGCGCGGGATTTCGTCCTTCAGGCGGTCGCAGGCGATCAGCGCCCGGGCGCGGGCGCGCTCCCGGTGGACGATCTGGGAAAGCGCATCGACCTTTTCTCCGTTGACCAGAATGTCCATCAGGACCAGGTTGCTTTCCCGGTAATCGATGATGTCGTAGTCGAACGAGCCGTAGCCCTGCGTGACGGATTTGAACCGGTCGTAAAAGTCGAAAATGACCTCGGCCAGCGGCATTTCGTAAGAGAGTTCCACGCGGCCGGGGCCGGTATAATTCATATTGGAATTGACGCCGCGTTTTTCCATGCAGAGCTTCATGACGCTTCCCAGATAGCGCTCCGGCAGCATCATGGAAGCGCGGATATAAGGCTCCTCGCCTTTATCAATTTCCGCGGGGTCAGGATAATGGGCTGGATTGTCGACGTAGATCACTTTGCCGTCTTTGAGGGTGAAGCGGTAACGCACGCTGGGAACGGAAAGAATAATCGACAGGTCATATTCCCTCTCCAGTCTCTCCTGAACGATGTCCAGGTGCAGAAGTCCGAGGAAGCCGCAGCGGAAGCCCTGCCCCAATGCGGCGGAGGAGTCTTTTTCGTAGATGAACGATGCGTCGTTCAGCTTATATTTTTCGAGCGAGTCCGCCAGATCCTGGTAATCGTCGGACGCGATGGGATAGATCGACGCGAAGACCACGGGCTTGACTTCCTTGAATCCCGGCAGAGGCTGCAGGCAGGGCCTGTCCTGGTGTGTGATGGTGTCGCCCGTGCGCACGTCGGAGACGGTCTTGACGCCGGCAATGATGTAGCCTACCTCGCCTGCGGAAAGTTTTTCCCGTCTGGCGCGAGTGAGGAGGAAATGACCGACTTCTTCCACCTTGTAGGTTGCGTTGTTGTACATGAAGCGGATGATGTCGCCGGCTTTGACGGAGCCGTCAAAAACGCGGCAGTGAATGATGGTTCCCCGGTAGGCGTCGTATTTGGCGTCAAAGATCAGAGCCGCGAGCGGATTTTCTTCGCCGCCTGTGGGCGGCGGAATGCGCTCGACAATCGCTTCCAGGATTTCTTCGATGCCGGTGCCTTCCTTGGCGGAAGCCTTGATGTGCGTGTCCGGATCCAGTCCCAGTTCGGAATCGATTTCCTCCAGAACGCGGTCAATGTCGGCCGACGGCAGGTCGATTTTATTGATAATGGGAATGATCTCCAGGTTGTGCTCCATCGCGAGGTAGAGGTTCGCCAGCGTCTGGGCCTGGACGCCCTGCGCCGCGTCGATCAGAAGCAGCACGCCTTCGCAGGAGGCCAGCGACCGTGAGACTTCGTAGGAAAAATCAACATGGCCCGGCGTATCGATCAGGTTCAGGATATAGTCCTTGCCGTCTT